>CEBY01012522.1_pt1 | contig 307357 bp, 339 predicted proteins | sample 554731 | NCBI WGS metagenome assembly CEBY01 (sample SAMEA3182050, study PRJEB8094) | gut metagenome | biome: human; feature: gut; material: Stool; isolation source: human stools | place: Canada | collected 2012-02-22
CTCTAATTATACAACTTTTCTGTTTAGCGGTCAAAGCGGAACTTCAACAGGCTTTCTATCAGTTGCCTGACGATATGCTCCTGCATATCCGTGTTAATCTGTCCGTCCATTTTCGCACAAGAGCGGATATATCCGGCATAATGAGATAGAACGGCGGCAACAGCTTCTGGGTCGCCCTCGCTTGCCTTAACGATTGTTTCATAGGGAAGTAGCTGGTTCATAGGACAAGCCCTCCAACTCTGCCCGTAGCTGCCGTAAAATCATCTGAATACGCCGCCCGGTTGTGTTGCCAGCCCGTCCATATCTCCGTCCAATCTCCCTATGCGTCAATCGTTGGAAGTAGTACAGGAAAATGATTTCCTGTTCCATCTGTGATAGTGCGGACAGCGCTGCGGCAAGCTCTGGACTTTCCAAAAGCACCATCTGACCACAGACGAAAAGCGGATAGCTGTTCATGGCAGCTTGCTCCGCAAAGTATTTATCTGTGGTGCTGAATGGATAGTGTTTTTCTTCTATCAGATATTCAAGCGAGATTTCCCGCTTGCGGCGGCTGCGTATGCTCCGGGCTGCGTCTATGGCAGCGTGGCGAATAACAGTCTTGCAAAAGGCATCGTGTGTATGCCGGATATGTTCTTGATACTTTTCGTGTTCGGTCATGGAAAATCCCCCTTTCTGAATAATGGCAGAGGGCGGCAGCATCTTGTGCTGTCGCCCTCTTGATTACCGAACAGCAAAGACGGGCGGGGCTGTCAACGGCGGCACATTTCCGCCGTTCATCTTGACCGTTGACAGGCTCGGCTGGGTTTGCTATCTGCTCACGGCAATTCACTCTCATTGATAGGAATTGCTTCAAGTTCCGTATTCAAATTGTTCCAATAAGAGCCAATATCCGCACTTGTGAAATACTTAAAACCGCCTGCTTCTGACTTCAATTCGCCGTTTTTAACTCCATAGCAGGCGTAAATCAAATCGTAGCTTGTTCCATCTGAGAGGTTAAATCTAAAGCTGGTCACATCTGCTCCAGCAGTTTCCTCAGTTGTTTTGTCTTTTAGGGATAAGCCCTTGAACTTATCATACAGGGTCTTTATATCATTTTCAGCAACAACTACTTTCTTTTCTGCTGATGCAGGCACTCCGTCATAGTGGTACATTTCAACGCTTTCGACATCTTCAACCTCAAATGGGAAGTCGATTTTGACAGGCTCATAAGCAATGTTTATAGGTAACAGAAAGAGAGCTGTAAAAATTGCAATGATACAAAGAGTGATGGAAACGAGAACAGCAATAGTTATCTTTTTTCTGCCCCTCTGCTTTTCTTTTGCCTCATGGCGCATAATAACGCTTTCGCTTTCTTCGTGAAGAACATCTTCGCTCGTGTGAGAAAGCAATTTCTGATAAATTGCGTTACAGTCAGCACAGGCGTTCAAATGCTCTTTTACCATCTCTGCGCTTGCTTCGCTGCAAGCACCGTCAACATACAGCGGAAGAATATCTCGAACAATATCGCATTGTTTACTCATGCTTTTCATCCATCCTTTCTTGAATTTTTAGCTTTGCACGATGATAAGTAACTCTCGCCCATGATTCTGTTTTTCCAAAAATTGCAGCGATTTGTGAAAAAGATAGTTCCCCGAATACGCGAAGCTGAAAGACTTCTTTGTATGGTTCTTCCAAACGGTGAAGAACGAGGTGTATGCGGAACGCCATGTCAGAATCTGTAACTGAGTTCTCAACATTTTCATTTGATGGCAAGTCATTGATTTCACTCACATCAGCTACTCGCTGACGGCTTCGCATTTCATCATGGTAAAGATTTTTTGCTATGGAGCAGAGCCATGTCAATTCATCTGACTTACCTTTGAATTGTGATGTTGTAGAAACAGCCTTATAGAATGTGTTCTGCGTGATTTCCTCTGCTATCTCACGATTTTTAGCAAGAGAAATAGTATACGAGTATACCTGTAAATAGTAGGCTTTATAGAGCTTTTCATAGTCCATACTTGTCATCACCTCCTTCAGCTTCATAGGTTAGACGGAGAAATCGGAATTTCGTTACAAAGAAGTTTGAAATTTTTATACCTTTACGCTACTCTTGCTTTCTGCGGACTATTGGTAGACGCGCATTAACGGCAAGCAAAGAGATTGCTGTGTCAGCTTGATATGTTCAAATGCTAATTAAGTATAGCATACAGCTATGAATTTTTCTATTGCGTTCCCCTGACTTCGGAATAGTGGCAGGGCTGGCTATCCATGTCTTGTGCTTCTCTACCGTACATGAGCATTGGCACCCGGGTTGTCCGAGCCATAGCCCTCCAAGAGGTTAATCACACCCCAAATGCCAAGGCCTGCACCGAGTGCGATCACGAGGGTCTGCAAAACACCAACTGCGCTATTGAAAAATGCCATATTCGTACCTCCATAAAATCATGTTGAATTGTTGTGTGTAGGAAAATTGCAGCCGTTTTCTCCGGCTGCGGCATCGGAAGTATCGCTGTTCTGGGCGAAGTGCTGCTCTGTCCATTCGTACAGGGCAAGTGCATACAGCCTGTCATGCGACATCATAAGGCGGTAGGCTACATCCTGCGAAACCGCTTCAATGTCAATATCTGTGTAGGGAACACCGCGCCTGTCACAATCCTGCATCTGCTCCCAAAGGGCAAGACCGCAGAGGATGTTGCAGCCAATCTTTTCCCACTTGCGCATACATTCCATAAATGCCTGATAATTCGAGAGTTCCATAAATAGCTCCTTTTGCCGCGTTATTCTGCGACGGTAAAATCAGCGTCCTCGTCGGACAACTCAATCTCATAGAGGTCAAACGGTTCCTCCGGCACAATGACTGCCGAGGGATGTTTCTTCTTTTTTCGCTGCACCCGAATGTAGCGTTCTACATCAAAGGTGTTCTTCTTGTCGGCGTCGGACAGGTACTTATAGCGTGGGTGCTTGGTGATGTCATACTTCTTGGAGAAGAACGGGCGTACACCACGTAGCTGCAAGATACACATTCCGCCGTCCATTGTTGCAATTTCGTCCTGTGTCATCAGCTCCTTTCCTAATTTCTGATAATTTAAGCCGTGGGAGATTTCCTTGCCCCGATTCTCTGAGGTATTGAAGCTGTCGATGGTTTCCTTGCCCAATATCTCCGAGATTTCTTTCAGGGTGGTTTTCTCCTTACCGCCTAAAAACAGCATGGTGTCGCAGTTGCCGACAATCGTATCGGCGTTATCCCGATAGATCGCTTTGAGCTGGCTTTGCGACTGCAAAATAATAGAAGCCGATATTTCACGGCTTCGGATGGTGGCAATTAACTTATCGAACTGTGGGATCTGTCCAATGTTGGCAAACTCGTCGAGAATGAACCTCACATGAACAGGCAGCCGCCCGCCGTACACGTCGTCGGCCTTATCGCACAGCAGATTTGTGAGCTGGGATTGCAGAATGGCAATGACAAAGTTAAAGGTCGAATCGGTGTCGCTCATAATGAGGAACAGCGCCGTTTTCCTATCTCCAATGGTATCGAGCTCCATTTCGTCATACGCCATCAGGTCGCGCAGCTCTTTGATGTCAAAGGGTGCAAGCCTTGCGCCGCAGGAAATCAAGATGCTCTTGGCGGTTTTTCCAGAGACGAATTGTCAAGGACTTTTTCATCAAATTCACAAAAAATCCACAAAAAAGGTGCCAGAAGCACCGTATGGCTCCTGACACCTCGTTTGATAGATTACATTTTTCCGTTCAGCAGGTCTTTGCAGAGATACGCATAGTCTGGCAGCTGGTTGATATATGGCTCCCAGCGCCGCTTGATTTCGGTCAATTCCAGCGGATCGGCTGCTTCCAGTGCATGATCGTTGCCCGTCATATACAAAACATCCGTAGCAACATCATCCAAACACCTGCTGCAGAGATCGGCGGCTGATTCGATTCTGATACCGGTATCCACATAGACTGGATTGACGCCAATCGTCAGCCAGACATAGCCTACCTTGTCCGACCAGAGCAGTTCAAAATCAGGGCTTTGCCGCAGATGTTCCGCAAAGACCTCCTTTACTCGTTCAATTTCATGCTTCTCTTTTTCTGTGTAAAGCATTTTCGTGTCCTCCTTGACAAAAATTTTGGTGCGTACCATCATCAGTTTAGCACAAGGCGGCTTCGTTTATCAGTCTGTCACATCTGCTGAATTTCATTTTTGAGCATACGCTTGATTTTATCGCTCATGGTTTACATCGCTTGACAAGGGCACACAGCCCTTTGTCGTGTGCGATGGATAAGTAAAAGTCAAATTTTCCACTCAATCGAAACGTGTTCGTCGGTTGCGCGGATCTGTGAGATCAGGCCGTCGGCAACCTGCCGCCTGTCCTCAAAGTCAATTTCTTCCCATTGGTTGAGGTAGACCGACAGCCGCTCGATCTGCTCCGGGGACATGATTTCCGCCGACAGCGCCGCGATCTCTTTTGTCAAGGCTTGGCGGTGTGTGTCCAGCTCCTCGATTTTGCTGTTGGCATAGGACAGCAGCACAGCATTAGCCCCGGTCAGAGTATTCAGCAGCTTTTCAATCTCGTCCTCCACGCGGGCAAGCTCCATGTTCAGCGCGGTCAATTTTGGATTGACCGTTTCCCGCTTTGCCGTCAGCGTCTGGAACTCGGACAGCTTCTTGACCATCTCGCCGTACAGGAACCTTTCAAATTCCCGTGTACGGAGCGTCCCGCAGCCGTCACAGCTTTTGCTGTCGGCCCGCTTGGAGCAGCGGAGATATTGAACGCCTGTCGGATTGCCGACGCTCATAAGCGCATACCCGCAGCGGCCACACTTGACCTTTCCGGCAAGCCATGTATTCTTTGCCTTGCGCCCGCCTTGGAACGTCTTGTTTGCCATGAGCTTCTTCCGGCAGCGCAGCCATGTATCAGACGATACCAGCCCCTCGCTGGGAGCAAGAACAAGTATCTGATCTTTCAGGTGCTTGTTTTTTCTTTCCTGCACATCCCGGCCCTGATAGAGATAGCAGCCGTTTGTTCCGGCAAAATCTGTCGCTTCATTGACTACCACCGTCCCCTGACTTTTGAAGAACTCGTACATATCGAGGTCGGCCTGCGCGTAAATGGGATTTCTCAAAAGCTGGGAGATAAAGCCCCGTGTCATTTCCTTGCCGTAGATCAGGATGCCCTCGTCGGCAAAGTAACGGGCGATGTCCCCGAAAGAGGTTGCGGGCTGAGAGTACATTTCAAACATCAGCTTTGCAATATCTGCCGTTTCCGGGTCAGGCTTCATCATTTTTGTGCGGATGCCCTCAATGGTGGTCGGCTCCAGTTGGAAGCCGTAGGGGGCCGCGCCGCTCATGTGAAAACCGTGCTGGCAGCGGGAATAGTAGGCATCGGTCACGCGCTTCTGGATGGTTTCACGTTCAAGCTGGGCGAATACAATGCAGATATTCAGCATGGCCCGCCCCATCGGGGTGGACGTGTCAAACTTCTCCGTGGAAGATACGAACTCAACATTGTATTCCTGAAAAGTTTCCATCATGGTTGCGAAGTCCAGAATGGAACGGCTGATACGATCCAGCTTGTAGACCACCACGCGCTTGATCAAGCCCCGGCGAATATCGGCCATCAGCTCTTGGAACTTGGGCCTGTCGGTGTTCTTGCCGGAATAGCCCTTGTCGGTGTACTTGCGGAAATTGCCTCCTCTCAACTCATACTTGCAGAACTCAATCTGGCTTTCAATGCTGATACTGTCCTTGCGGTCAACGGACTGTCTGCCATAAATGGCATCTTCACGAATAATCATTTGGTGCTCCTTTCAGTGTAGGAGCTACCAAACCTTACACCTATATTATACCTCTGGCAGCCCCGCATCTCAAGGATGTCCCGCATTAGTGCATCTGCGCCCGTCCCGGCGCATACTTCACAAAGACCTCATACAGACAGCTTTCAATTTCACGCTTGCGCTTATCCCGTGCTCGGGGAGAGAGCATCGGGGTCAGGTTTTCCACGGTGATGGATTTGCCCTGAAAAGACGCGGTTTTGACTTCCTTGTGATAGCCGACTCTTGCCTCCGTCATCTGAAAACCTCCTATAAAAATCAGCGATGTGAATAGATTTGATGGTTTCCCGTTGTCCGTGGGGAAACGTGAAAGGACGGCACAAAAGCGCCGTCCTTTGACCTTGCCCCACCTCTGGCCACGATGACCAGAAGCAGCGGGACAGTTGTTTTCCGTTTCAATCCACAAGATAGGGAGCCGCCGCGCCGGAATGGTTTGGGCTGTCATAAGACAGAAAGACCCGGTTTGACGGCTCCTTGTATGATTGTTGTGTGCCGTATTTGCCACGCATCCCCGGCACGGGGAGTATTCCAGACCGCCGATGGCTTCGGCTGCATAGCCCCACAGCACCGCTGCCCGTGGAGGGCTGGCGCATACCGCAGGGACTCCCCCTCAAGTCTGTGGGAGGGCGTGAGCAAGTTTCATTATCCTCCGCGCTGTCCTCGCGCCCGGTTTGCCAACACCGGGTCAAAGGCTGCGTTGATCGCTCGGCCAGCTTGTCCATCATCTCCTGAGCTGGCTGTCGTGGCGGCGCACCTTACGTCGCTATCACGCGGATTTTGTATCGGGAATACTGTCTATTCAGTTTTCAAGGCGAGGAAGAAAACTCCTCTCACCTATCAGGAGGTTTCGGGGGCAAATGTACTCCCTCTTACAGAGATTTTTTCAAAATATTTTTCATAGCGGCCAGCCCGCGCTCAATGGAGCAGCAGATGCGGCTCCGGCCAACGCCCTCGGCTGCCGCGATCTCGGCCTTGCTCATGCCGAGAAGATAGTGCTGGTACACACGCCGGGCCTGCGTAGGTGGAAGCTGGGCCAGCGCGTCATAGAGGGCAAAGGTGGTTTCCCGCGCCTCAATGTACTCGTCCGGGGTCATGGGCCGGCGGAGCACGTCAGCCTCAAAGCTGGGATCGGTGTCCAGCGAGCACTCGCCATTTCTGCGCTTCTGCCGCTTGTAGCTGTCGCACAGGCGGCCTCCCATAGAGAGGGCGGCGGCGATCTCGTCCGAAACTTCCAGCATCACATTTTCGGTCATATAGGGGTAATACCGTTTCAGGTTGATAGTCGTCATAATTGTCCTCCATTTCAAATTCAAAAGGTGGTTGGTGAGTGCGGATTGAAATGGAGAACAGGCGGCCCCCGGCACCTTGGAGCCTCTGGCCACCGTGACCAGAAGCAGGGGCATATAAAAACGCCCGCACAGCATAAAGCCATACGAGCGCATGAAAATACGTTTTCCTTAATATACTGCCATATTTCGCATCCATAGCCGGAATAACCCGGAGGGGGAGCTACGCTTTTTTTAACTGATGCAGATCATGGGTACTGTGAAAAGCAAAAATGAACACGGCGGCATCCTCCTATGTGCCGCCGTACTCATGGCTTTATTTTGTAGGTAACAAGAGAAGCGGCGGCTCTGAAAATCGAGCCGCCGCTTCTTGGGCGCATGAAATTATGTCTGCGTTGCGACGGCTTTTTTTCTTTTGCCGTCGTCCGGCAGATTGTTCTGTTATTAAAGGGCTTATGTTCCTTGATATTCTGAAAACGATTTACAAGTGATTAGAAACGATACTACTGTGAAAATCAGCGTAAATATTACAATCCAAACAGGCATTTCACAGGAGAGCGGCAATAGGTTGACTAACTTATGTTCTGCGGTTCTCAATACCCATTGTGCTTTTGCAGACCAAATGGGGAATATGAACATCCACTCACCAAGTACACCGCCTAACTTCATCGGGAAATAGGGAAGGAAATAGAGCACACCGCTCATAATCAACGCTATGAGTGACTTCTTGCATAGAGCCGAACAGCAACAGGCCAGCACAGCAGTTCCAACAGCGGATAGCCAATAGAAAAGCATAACAACAAGGAAAAACTGCAAGTTGTTCATACGGATGGGGATTTGCGATTGATTTGACATAAACTGCGTTTGAATATCCGCATTCCAACCCTCGAACCCAGCAAAATAGGCTCCACAGGCTAAAAGGATGACCACACAAAATATAACTGCGCTGATGGCTGCAATTAAAAAAGCGGCGGTAAATTTTGCTTGTATCACCTTGCTCTTTCCATAACGAGTGGAGAGAATGACATTTGCCGCACCGCTACTGTACTCCTCAGAAAAGACAGGGGCCAACACGATCAGAAGAAAAATGGCAAATACTACATTCGAGTTAAACAGAATGTTAAAAGCAGTCTGCCAAGTATAATCAAAAGAAAAGACTAAAGGCGAATGAAAGGATAGGACTCCCGCATCAGCAACGCTGATATATCCATATTCTGAACGCTTACGGTCAGCCTGATCAGCAGCTCGAAAAATTGAGAAATTGTCATAAATGACAGGCCAGTTAAACGAATGTTCCCCATGAGCATCCCGCAAATCTACAAAGTCATCCAACACATGAGCAACGGCCTCGTCTGTCAATTCTCCTGCGTATTGCTCATAAACGGACTTGTTGTAAAGTGCCGCCGCACGCCCTGTTACTTCCACACCGTCAGCAGTTTCCACTGGAAAGGTGGGGGATGAGTTCATGCAACAGGAAAAAAACATAAATGAGGAGTACCCCAACAGGAGCAGACCACCAAGCAACAGGTATTTCCGGCGTATGAGCTTATCAAGCTCTAATTTTGTGAGCAACCGCATATTACGCCTCCTTTTGAAAATAGGTCAGATACACATCTTCCAAGGTTGACTTCCCCACAAGGCCAGCAACCGTATCAAAGGCCGCTATTTGCCCTTCTCGAAGCAAAATTATTTTTTCTGCGATCAGTTCAACATCAGAAACGATGTGAGTGGACAAAATAATAATACTGTGTTGGGCTAACGCTGACAAAAGATTTCGTAGCCGTACACGCTCCTGTGGATCTAAACCAGCAGTAGGCTCGTCCAGCAATAGGATTTGCGGATTACAAAGCAGGGTTTGAGCAATTCCAACACGACGAAGCATTCCCCCGGAAAAGCCCTTTAGCTTTTGCTCTGCATTCGAGGAAAGCCCTACGGCCTCCAACAGCTTATCGATCTCCGCCTTGGCCTGAGCCTCTGTCAGTCCTTTCAAAGCGGCAATATAAAGCAAATATCGTTTCGCGGTAAACTCAGGGTAAATTCCCAGGTCTTGCGGCATATAGCCCAGCATGGCACGATAGTGCTCCCCAAGTTTCGATACTGGCTCGTTGTCCAAAAGTATGCTGCCAGCAGTAGGCCGAAGAATACCAGCTATGATTTTTAGCAGAGTGGATTTTCCTGCCCCGTTTGGCCCCAGCAGTCCATAAAGGCCGGGTTCTAATTCCAGATTGACCCCACGCAGAGCGGAATATCGGTTATAATTCTTACTAATATCTTTGACTTTCAGTTTCATTTTGTTTTACCACTACTTTCTTTGTACTTGGCGAGAGCCTCATTATAGTGATACTCCAAATGGCGATAATAACGCTCCACAACAAAATAAATGAATAACAATACTACGAAGCAGATGAAAAAGCCAGCCCACCACGAAAGAATTGCTACTGTGGTGTCTGTAATATCGAACCACCTTATGATAGCAGATGGAATACCTGAATAGACCGACAGTACACCGCAGGTAATTGAGCTAAGAATGCCGGTTGCAATCAAACTAATCCGGATAGGCACACGATCCGAGGTGATTATAGTGTGTGCCATAGAAAAAACAACTGCCATAGCCAGACAAAGGCGCAATTCAACCAGACCGACCCCCTGACTGCCATTAAAACCGGGTAAATATCTCCGAACGCAAAATAGGAATATAAGCAATCCAAAAGTAAAGAAAACAGCCTTGAAAAAACGCAAGATCGCACCGAAATATTGTTTCATTTATTTCACCCCCAAAGCGTGTTTAATGCTTCCAGCATATTGGCGTGATACAATAATTTTTTCCTGATTATCCATAGTGAGCAAAAGTCTGGCCCCAATCTCTGGCCGAATTGATTTTGTTCGCCGTAGATTGATGATCGTTGTCTTAGATGTCCGAAAAAAAGAATGGTCTTTCAGATAGTCCTCCAACTCATATAATCGTCTATCTGTTTCGTACACCTGCTCCTCTGTATAAAGAAAAGTCTTTCTATCCACGGACTCAATATATAAAATATCTGCTAAACCAAGCTGGAATGTTTCTCCTTGCCGACGGCAAAGAAGTTTGGCATCAACTGTATTTAATGCGGATATGATTTTATTGACAAGCGGATCATCGGCCACACAGTTAATGATGACTTCGATTTCTTGAATATTTGGCCTGTCATTGATCCTAATTTTCAAGTTAAATCACCCCCTTATGGCTATTATATGGGAATTTTCGTGTTTTTCAATATTGTCAAACATGAGTTGCACTTTTAGGCTACTGAGATACAAAATGACAGAGATATGAAATTAAATAGTCGGCAGTATGAAAACAAAAGTCGTTCAAATACTATGACCTGAAATGTAAAATTACATTAGGTGATATTATGAAGATAGAGCGAGATGAACGACGATTTGATTTCCACGATATAGGGCTTGCCATCAAGCGAGCCCGTGAAGCCAGCGGCATGACACAGGAGCAACTGGCTTATATTGTTGACCGTTCTCCACGGACGATCATGTATAACGAAAATGACGGCCAGCATCCCAGCCTCAATACTTTTTATCAACTGGTCACGATGTTTGACATATCCGTAGACCAATACTTTTATCCGTCCAAAAATACAGAGAGCAGTTGTAGAAAGCGGATCAACGCTATGCTGAACTCACTGGATGAAAAGGATTTACAAGTTGTTGAAGCTACAATACAAGCATTGAAGAACGCCAGAGAAACGGAGGTCAAGTAAAAGAGCCTTCGTTTTTAGGGGGCTTTTTTGGGGTGCCGCTAAATGGCAAGCAAGGCAAGTGTATTGACACTTGCAATTTCCGCGCTGCGGAAATGCTTGTTGGGGTGCCCCCAAACCCGCTGGACTTCTGGACACCGTGACCAGAAGAAACATTGTCTGCGTCGCCGTCCCTAACGGGCCTGCTCCTTATTGCGCTGGTTGTCCGTCAGCCCGCGCAGGTGATCCACGCTGCCCTTGACCGCCACCAGCTCCCGCATATCCTGCTGGGCCTTGCGGTATTCCAAATAAAGAGCCTTTTTCCGCGCTGCCAGTTGGCGGCGTTTTTCTTTTAGCACGTCCATTTTGGGGAGCTTCTCGCCACCCAGCAGCTCGGCCATTGTCGCCTTGGCCGCCCGGTAGTCGGCCAGTTCCGCCTCATGCTCGGCAAGGTATTTCCGGCTGTACTTGGCGGCCTTGTACCCATCGAACGCAGGGCGGGTCTTTGCGTACTGCACCACGGCGGCCATCAGATCGGACACACGGGAAAGCTCGGCCTCGGTCTGCTGAATGACCCCGGCCAGCGTGTGAAAACGCTCTGTGGCGGCGTCGGTCTTTGCGGCCAGATCGTCATATTCAAATAGCTGGTGCTCTTTCAGATATTGCAGCGCGGCCGCCATCTGTTTAAGGTTGTACACCTTGGCCCAGCGTTCATAGGCGGGGCCTTTGCCCTGACGCATCCTCTCCTGAATATCGATCAGCAGATTGACACGGCGGGGTGCGGGCGCTTTCTGCGCCGTGGCCGTTCGTGTGGGAGCCTTGCCGTCAATGACGGCCTGCACGTCCTCGGGGCCGTAGCCGTCCCCCAGCGTGGACGCCCGGAAACGGGCCGCCCGCTGTTGTCCTGGCACAAGGAACGAGATCACGCCGCCGCGCCCGCGCCTAACCTGTATGCCTGCGGTTTCCATGCGCCGGAGAAAATCTGCGAAGTCCTCGGGGCGCTCCGTCAGGGCCGTGTCAATGGCAAAGCGGATCTGTTCTTTCTGTGAGAGCTTTTGATTTTCGCCCAGCCATTGACCGTAGTGCAGATACCGTCCCTTGCTGTGGAGCTTGGGATTTGCAATCACGGAAAGATCGTGCTCCAGACATACCCGGTCAGACAGCCGCCGCAGGGCGAACGAGGAGCCGATGAAGTTGCGGAACTTCCGGGAGCGGTCATAGGCGGTGGAATTGTAGTAAATGTGATTGTGAATGTGCTCCTTGTCTATATGGGTACAGACAAAAAATTGATACTTGCCCTTTGTCCAGCGCATCGCCGTTTCATAGCCGATGCGGTTGGCCTCCTCCGCCGTCACCTCGCCGTGAGGGAACGCCTGCCGGATCTGGTAGCACAACGCCCCGTGTCCGGCCCTGCGGTCAGTTTCGCCCTGATACTGATTTTTGACCAGCATGAACTCGGCGTGTGCCGTGGCCGGATCGCAGAGGTAGGAGGAAACGGCCCCCAGCTTCTCCGGGTTCAGGCCATAGTCAAAGCGGTCTTTCAGGCTTTGCAGGGCCGTCCGCTTATCGGCCCGCTTGTGGGATTTGAGGTAGGTTGTGGCCGTAGGCATCCCTCCTTTCCATACGACAAACGGCGGATGGGATCAGCCGCCGTTTTCTGCATCTTCTGGCCACCGTGACCAGAACTCAGCCCATGATGAAGCCCCGCAGGGAGCCGTTCAGCTCGTCCAGCTTGGCAAGCAGCCATCCGGCCAGCGCAGGCAGGCCAAAGGGTGAAATGGCAAACGCCATCAGCAGCCCCGCGATCCCCGTGGAAATGTCTTTCTCCACAAACAGCATCAGGACACTCAGCAGCCCCAGCACCGACGCGAGGATGGAGAGCAAGCCAGCGGAAAGACTCAGCAGGAACGAGAGCACGGCCACAAGCAGGGTCAGCACCAACACAAAGGGAGCGGCAAGGATTTTGAATATGATCCGCATAGGGGGTTCCTCCTTTTTCCTGTATATGTCTATTATAACTCTGAAAAAATCGGCACTCAAGGATGTCCCGGTTGTCCTTACTTCTGGTCATCGTGAACAGAAGCAGGGACAGCCGGGGAACGGCGCGAGGCCGTTCCCCCTGTGTCACATCGTTACAATGGCGGAGAGCTGGGCCAGCAGATCAGACAGCGGCCCCCACAGATCGGCATAGTCCTTTTGCAGACGCTTCAGCTCGTCCGGGTACAAGCCGCCGTAGCTGTTGGCATGGATGGCCGCCTGATTGAGATTGTTTGCACAGCGCCGCTGGAGCGACACAAGCTCCTTGACGGGTTCAAGGTCAACGTGGAGCACATAGCCGCCCAGCGCCATTTTTCGGATATAGGCGCTCATGTTGCGGATGCCCGCCTCGGCCATGCGCTCCCGAATGACCTCCAGCTCGTCAGGCCGTACCCACACATAGATGGGGACGCTGCGGACGCGCTTTTTTGTCAACGCTCCTCACGCTCCCGGCTGCGGCGCTTGGGCGGATGCTCCCGTACCCTGTCCAGCGGCTTTTCCTCCGGGGGCGGCGCAGGCAGATTGTTGATGATGCCGTCGATCTGATTATAGTTCTGCTCCATAGAAAGCTCGGCGTTCTTGTTGGGATTGCGTTCCTGATCCATAAATGTCCTCCTATCTGTCGCCCCGGTCAGGGGCATTTTTCTTTGGGGCAGCTTGGCCCCGGTCAGCCTCGGCCTGCTTTGCGGCGGTTTTCATCTGTTCCCGGATCGAACGGGGCCTATCGGGATTGTCAGGTGCAGGCCGCAGCTCATAGTCAGATGTCTGCCGTTTAGTCAATGGCCGTGTGTAGGTCAAATGCCCCCACGCCAGAAATGCCCCATTTTCAACCGGGACACGCTGATCGTAGTTGACGATCTCATCCGGGGCGTTGCGGGACGGCTTGGGGAATGTTCCAATGTCCACGGGGCGCTGGGTAGAGTAATACTTGTAAAGGCCGGGAGCCTCGACCTGCCTGACATCGACATTGTAAAGGCGCTGGTATTCCTGCACCCGCGCCGCAAAGTCCTGTTCCAGAGCAGCACGGTCGCTGCCGTAATGCCCCCATTCATACTGCCGCTGGCCGTCCTTGTCATCATAGCAGGCCCATGTGACATAGGGCGAGGGGGCTGCTGGGTTATGCCCCAGCGCAAAGCCCCTACCATTTTCCAGCATGACGGCCTGAATGATCTCATAGCCTTGGTTTTTGTCCATACGTCCTCCTTTCCAAAATGTTAGCAATATTTCTGCAAAAACGGGCGGGGCTATGAAATCATACGCCCCGCCCATGAAGCGGCCCCGGAAAGCCCTGCAATCAACGGAGTTTTCCGGGGTCAAATGCTCACAGCCTACCCCCGGTATTTCCGCATATAGCCGCGCTGCTTCTGCCGCCTTGCGGCATGGGCGCAGGCCGGGGAACAATACCGCTGCCGCCCATCCGGGAGGAAAGCCCTGCCGCACACCGGGCAAGGCCGGGTTTCCGTGATACGCTCCACGGTCAGCGACCTTTCCAGCACGGGGTCAAGGGGCAGCACCGCCGAACAAAAGTAGCGGCAATAAGCGCCCGTCCAGCACTTGCCCAACATATAGCAAGGCGCATCCAACGGCAGACAGCCAGCGTCCTTGTCATAGTTGGCGCACCAACGCTTCACAAGGGAGCGGATCGCCGCCTTTTCCTGCCGGGTCAATTCACGGCTCATTTTTGCCCCCTGTCTTGGGCTTGAGCTGTTCCCGGTAGCAGAACACGCAGCCGATCCCGTGCCAGTAGGGGCAGCCATCACAGCGGGAACCTTTGGGCGGCAGGTTGGGCGGGACACCCTTGAAGTAGCTTTTTTCTTTCATAAAGTCCTCATAGGGGCTGTTGGTAAATCTCATTCCTCGCCCTCACTTTCTGTTTCGTCCTCATCCTCCCAAGGCGGGGTATCGTCGTAATCGTCGCCGTAGTCCTCCGCAGCGTCTGCGGCCTGCTGCTTCTTGGGACGGTAGATTTTGAAATACCAGCCAGCCGCGCCGCCGATGACCGCCACGGCCAGCACCAGCAGGAGCGTCCCGCCGCTGCTCTTGGGCTGCTCCGGCTCGGGGTCAGGCTCCGGCTCCACCGCGGGCGCAGGCTCGGGAGCCTTGCCCTGGCACTCGCCCATGTTCACGGCACAGACGGTACAATCCGTGTTGATGGCACCCACAGCGCATTTGTCGGCGCAGGAACACTCCGGCAGCTCACCGCCCGCCGCCTGCATCGCCGCCAGCAGGTCGGCCTCGTCCACCATGTTCAAGAAATAGGTCTGATACTGCTCGCCGTCCTCATCGGTGGGCTTGTCGTAGTCAATGACGATGTAAAAGGTGCTGCCGCCGCTGGTCTGCACCGTGATGAACTGCTTGTTGGTGGCCTTGTCGTAGAGCAGGTCACGGGTCACAAGGTTGCCGTCCTCGGTGAAGCCCTCTCCGGGGTCAGCGGTTTCGGCGGGCAGCGGCTCCACCGGGTCAAGACCGTCCCATTCCTCACCGCCCCCGGCATAAGCCGTGACCGCCATGCCGCACATCAAAACAGCGGCGCAGAGCGCCGCCGTCAGCTTCTTCATCCACTTGTTCATTCGCTGTCCTCCTTATCCGCAGACTTCGGGACATTCTGTCCCAAAGTGCCGCCGCTCTTGATGGTCTGGAGCAGCACGGGCAGGTCGGTGAGCGAAACACTCATGCCGCGCACGATCTCCACGATCTCGCTGTTCTCGGCCTCCAGCTTTTTCTGTTCCAGCTCCTTGAGCCGTGCCTGCTGCTCGTTGATTTTGGCCGTGACCTTTTCGATTTCGGCCTGAATTTTTGCGCTTTTGGAGATAGCCATAAAAAACCTCCTTTACGGTAGTCGCCCGTAGGCGTAAAGATGGGACTGCCAATAGCTGCTGTTGAGGTTGGCATAGCTGATAGGGTCGCCACAATGGAGCATCCAGCCGTCGCCCACATAGATGCCCACATGAGAAATACCCGCTGTATCATAGGTGCCGACAAAGAACACCAGATCACCGGGGCGGGGGCTGCTCGTCCGGGAGCAGATGTTATAAAGGCCCTGCGCCCCCAGCCGCCCGAAGCTCCAGCCGCATTGATTGTAGACATAGCTGACGAAGCCGGAGCAGTCAAAGGATGTGGACGGACTGCTGCCGCCCCACACATAGGGGAAACCGAGATACTTTTCCGCTTCTTTCAGAATGGCGGCAAAGGTTTCATCGTCCAGATAGGACTCCGGGACTTCATGCTCCGGCGGGCGGTTGGTGATGTATTTCCCGATATAGCCGGACGAGGGGAACAGATCGGGCCGGTTCCCCAGCGTGGACATATACAGGGCATACATGGAAAGCTGCTCCTCGGACATCATGTAAACCGGGACGTGGGAGAGATTGAAGTTTTCCAGCGTGACATAGCAGATGTAATAGTTGTACGGCACCTCCACCTCATAGTCGTTGCCCTCGCTGTCCGTCCTTGTGACCGTGCGGTAGCGCACCTCGACAACCACATCCTCGGTCAAAATGTACTGGCGGTCAAAGAGGTCTTGCAGCGTCCCGCGCACCTCGTCCAATGTCCACGCGCCCTCATGGAGTGCGGAGATCATGGAGATCAGTACATAGGGATCGTGTTCAATGGTGTCGAGGTCAAAATGGTATTCGTCGTAATCGTGGGTGCGGGTGTAGGTGTCGAGGTAGCGTTGCAGCTCGTCCTCCAGCGCGCAGTAGGCGGCCTCGGCTCCCAGCATATCCGCGTCCTCCGCCTTATAGGTGCTGGCGGCGATGGCCGCAAGGGTGCTGTTTCCCACGGACACCATCGAGGACATACACGATTGCAGGGTCAGCACCACCAGCAGGCAGCCCAGCGCAAGCAGCGTCCCCACGGGATGACGTTTGACGAACGCCGCCGCTTCCCGGACAAACCGCTCTGTGGCCGATACGGTTTGCTCGGCGGCTTTGGCGGTCTGCTTGGCGGTTTCCCGCGCCTTGCGCTGATACTCCCGTTTCAGCTTGTGGCGGTGCCATAACCGGGCGGCGGCGCTCTGCGCCTCCGGCTGTTCCTGCGCGAACTTGCGGGAATGGTAGTCCGCCGTGGCCTTGATGTACCGGGATTCCGCACGGGCGGCGGCCTTGGCCGGGTGCTCCCGGATGACCCTGCGTACCTTGTGCCGCCCATAGTGCAGCGCAGCCTCGCCGGAACGCTCCACAAAATGGCCGCCCTCCACGCCTACATTGTCGCGTTCCTCCTGATACACTTTTCCGTGCAGAAAAGCGTGGGTTTCGTGTCCGACGATCCGGGCGATCCGCTTGATGGGGCCGGGCTTTTTCGGCGGCTTCTGCTTTGCCAGCCTTTCACGGGCCTTGTTCAGCCGTTCCTCCCGGCTCTCCATGCGGAGCTTGGACTTGTGGAGCTTGGCCTGTTCGCTGTCGGTATGGAACTTCTGGCCACCGTGACCAGAAGCAGCCCCGCCCTCGGGCGGCTTATTCTGCCTGTTTTCCATTGGCTGCGTCCTCCGGCTTGGTAGTCAGCAGGTCGTAAATCTCGCCACGGGGGAAGCGGTCAACAAACGGGATGGTGACGCTGCCATAGAACAGCAGGCCCTCGCCGGAGTTGGACTGCGTGATATACGATAGCTGGTGCTCTGAAATACCGATCTGCTTGGCAAGAATGGCGCGGTCACTCTGCGCCTGCGACAGCAGGATCATAAAATCCGTGTTGTCCAGAATGTTCTCGATCTCCCGGCTGGCCAGCAGGTCTTTCACATTCTGCGTCAGGGCAGAGGGGACACAGCCCTGTTTGCGGAGCATCTTCCAGACGGTCACAAAGTAGCTGGCGGTCAGCGGATCGCGGAGCAGAATATGGAACTCGTCAAAATAGCACCACGTCGCCACACCGTTTTTGAAGTTGGTTCCCACCGCAGAAGTGACAAAATCGTTGGTGATGTGCATGGCAATCTTGCGGAGGTTTTCGCCCATGCCTTTGAGCACAAAGCACACCACGCGGGAATTGAGGTTGACGTTGGTAGGATGGTTAAAGAGGTTGAGGGAGCCTGTGCAGTATAGCTCCAGCGCCGTGGCGATCCGCTTGGCCTCCGGCTCCGGCTGGCGCAGCAGCTCCTCATACAAATCTTGGAGCAGCGGCGTTTTGGCCGTTTCCAGCCCCAGCGCCATTTCCCGGTACACCTGACGCACACAGCGGTCAATGACGGTTTTCTCGATAGGCTGCAAACCATCCCGGCCTCCCACCACCAGCTCACACAGCGACAGCAGAAAATCCGCTTTCAGGGACAGGGGGCTGTCCCCGCCGCCCATGTCCATCTGAACATCCATCGGGGAAATGTGGTTGGGGCTGTCCGGCGCGATCTCGATGACCTGACCGCCCAGCCGCTCCACCAGCGGGGCATATTCGCCCATCGGGTCAACCACGATGATGCGATCCTGCGGGATGGCAAGAAAGACGTTCAGCAATTCACGCTTGGCGGCAAAGCTCTTGCCGCTGCCCGTGGAGCCGAGGTAAAGGCCGTTGGCGGATTTCAGCTTTTTGCGGTCAGCCATGATGACGTTATGGGACAGGGCGTTCATGCCGTAGTAGAGGGACGGGCCATCCATGCGAAGCTCCCGCGTCATAAAGGGGACGAAGATGGCCGTGGAGCTGGTGGTCATGCCGCGCTGAATTTCAATGCCGTTGTAGCCGAGGGCCAGCGAGGACATATAGCCCTGCTCCTGCTGCCAGTCCAGCCGCTTGACGGCACAGTTATATTTCTGCGCGATGCCGTTCACGGTGAAAATGTCGTTTTCCAGCCGCTCCCGCGTGGGGGCGGTGTTGACGATCAGGAACGTCAAGAGGAACATTCGCTCGTTGCGGCTTTGCAGGTCGGCCAGCAGCTCGGCGGCGTCCTTGGAAAAGGTGACAAGATCGGGCGGAAGAATGTCAGGGTCATATCCGGCGCGGGTGGCCTTGCGCTGCTCCTCCACTTTCATCTTGTCGATGTCGGAGATTTTACCCTTGACCGTTTTAATGGCCTTGACCTGGTCCACCGTCTGAATGTGCATGGTGACAGTCAGCTCGGCGTCCAGCTCCAAAATCTCCAACAGCAGCTTGTCCGACAGCTCCGACGCCATAATCTGCAAGTAGGACACCGCGCCCCATGTCTGGCCCACGCGGAACGAGCGGCTCTGCCGGAAGTCAAAGCTGTCCGGCACGATAAAGTCTTTCGTTCCCATGCCCGTATGGGCGATGTCCGCCCACTTGAAGCGGAACGGCTCCCGGCTGCCGGGGTGAAGCTGGCCGTGCAGCAGGGCCAGACGTTCCCGCCCGTCAAGGGGCTGGCTCTGTACCCCCAGCCGCTTAAAGTTGCCGATTACGTCCGCCTCTACACGTTCCAGACGGGGACGGGCGGCGGCCACATTTTCAGCGGGGATGCAAAAGGTGACGTACTTGGCCCGTTCGATACCGTTGTTGCTTTTGGCGATCTGGTTTTTCAGCATCCCCGTGTATTCCGTGCGGACGCTGTTGAAGCGGTCATCCGCCTCGGAGATATTCACCTTGTAGCGGCTCCCGGAGCGGCTGCGGCGGTTGACAAAGGAAAGCTGGAACGGCAGAGAACTGTCAAAATAATTCAGCCACGAACTCCAGCCACCGAAAATGGCCGTCTGATCCTCGGCGGACGCAACGGAATAGTTGATGTCCTCATATTCCAGCGTTTTTGTGTAGACACCGCCGGGGAGCTGACAAATGCCGTCTGGCAGCATCCGCACATAGGGAATGGTCTGCTGGGCCGATATGGTCGCCGGACGATTACCGGCCCGCGTCAGGCTTTTTGACTTCTTGGGGCTTTTGCTCAAGTGTGACCTCCTTTCCCGCAAACGGGGCGTAGATATTCTGTGTCTGATAGGGCCTCACACCGGGCCGCAGGAACTTGGCCCGGATGATATTCCGCGCCACCTTTTCAAAGGGCAGGCCATCCCGCTCATACATCGCCATGAAAAAAGCCGGGAGCATGAGCGCGATCATCAGGAACATCGCCCCGGTGCCGCCCAGCGCGTGACGGGTCAGCAGATACACGGGGATACCCACGGCAGCCGCGCCGCCGAAGCAGATAAGCTGGCGGCGGGTGAGGTTAAAGGCAATTTTCGTCTTGATCTTGGAAAGATCGTTGGGAACATTCACATAGGGCAAGTAACGTCCTCCTTTCCGCTATCTTCTGGCCACCGTGACCAGAGGCCCGCTGTCGGCTCCACCTCGTTGCCCCACACGGCCCAGCCGGGAGGGGTCTGCCGTGCGAACAGCTCCACGCGGGGCCTGTCGCCCATGAGGGCAACAATCTTGTCCCGCGTTTCGTCCGGCTTTTTGCTGTGGGCCTCGATGGGAGAAATGATAAATTGGTGAATATCGGCGGCCTGCCGCTTGGGGTGTCCCTTGGTCGCCAGCAGGCAGACCTCGGCATTTGCCCTCGTCCAGAAGCCCAGCCCATAAAACCAGCTATCCGCCTTTTTGTTCTTTTTGAGCCAGACAAAAGCGACGCTTTTATAGGTGAAGCCCCACGCACGGATGAGCCGCAGGGCCTCCGGGAGCTGTGGGAACGTGGCCCACATGAAAAGGGCGCTGTCCTTGGCCGCAAGCTCGGCCACAGGCAGCGCGCACAATTCATCAATGCTCATGGTGGGGTAATGGTTTTCCGCCGCCCCCTGCACTTTCTTTGCGGAGTAGCGCCACGGGGGATCGGCGTAAATAATTTCGTAGGTTCCTGTCATCATTCTCCTTTCCTGCCAGATGCCACAGCCTCCCGCGCCCGCCGGATGCGCTCCGTGGCGGGGCCGTAAAAGGCCGGGGCGGTTTCAAAGCAGACGAAGCGGCGGCCCGCGTTCAGCGCGGCCACGGCAGTTGTGCCGGAGCCAGCGCAGATGTCCGCCACCACCTCGCCGGGGCGTGTGTAGGTGCGGATCAGGTACTCGCACAGGGCCACGGGCTTCTGCGTGGGATGCACGGTGGTTGTCACCGTGGGGAACGCCAGCACGTTCCCCGGAAAGCGCCGCCCATCGGACTCGCCGCTGGTGCGTTCAAACTTTCCGTAGTTGGGGCTGTTCCCGCTGCAACGGTGAATTTTCTTGTACGGCTTGCCCTGTTCAAACTGCGGAAAGTAGGCCGGGGACTTCTGGTAGAACACCAGAATATTCTCCGTCTTTTTCAGCGGAGCGCGGCGGGCATTGAGAAAACCCGTGCAGCGGCTTTTGTACCATACCCACTCATAACGGAGCATGGCGAGGTTGGACGCGCCCAGCACCTTGTCATAGGGACATTGTGCGAAAAGCAGCACCGCGCCCTCCGGCTTGACGGCCCATTTCACCGCCTCCCACAGCTCCGGGAGCGGCAGCGGCACATCCCAAAAGTTCCGGGTCGTGCCGTAGGGCGGATCGGTCAGCAACATATCCACGCTATGCTTCGGCAGGGAGCGCAGGCCCTCAATGCCGTCGGAGAGGTGCAGGCCCTCCGGGATCAGTCTCTGGCCACCGTGACCAGAAGCGGCGGTATCAGCGATAAGATCACCTTTCCTTTCTTAATGGGCGCTGAAGATGCTTTTGGAGATTGTCCCGGTTTTCATCAGCATGAAGCATAAAAGCACCGTATAGCCGATACAGCCCCAAATCGCGCCGATGGGATCTCCGCCTGTAGCGATCCCCTGAATGAGCACCGCATAGATCGCCACGCAGACGAGGATCAGCATACCCTGAAAGCCCACGGCAAAAAGGGAGCGCAGATAATTCTGGCCCATCGTGCCAAGCTCCCGGTTGGAGAGCGTCGCCACGGGGATGGGGGCTAAACTGGTCAGCAGATATATCTCGATCATGCGACCATATACGATCACGAAAATAAAAATGTTCAGCGCCAGCATGGTAAACTTAATGAGGAACGATTGCAGGAACAGGCCCAGCAGAGGGCCAAGCTCCATTGCTTCAAGGGTCATTTCCAGATCGGCCAGCATATCCGGCGTGATGTTGGTTGCGCCTGTGACAATGCCCGCCGCGCTTGCGATCACGCTTTGAGACACGTCAAAGACCGCCATGACGATATTGAACGTGTTGGACAGGATCAGGATGGCACAAGTGGTTTTGAATACCCATTTGTAGATATTCGCCACGTCGAACTCGTGCATATTGTTCTTTTCCAGTATCATCTGGATCAGCTCATAGGTGGCAACGAAGGTCAGGATCAATCCGGCAATCGGCAATATCACCGTTTCGGAAAGCTGCCGTATCAGGGAGAACACCCCGGCGTTCCATGCCGCCGGGGTAGTCCCCACCTGTACGGATATTTCCCCGACGCGGGTATTCACCGTGTCAAACAGCCCCTCGAGGTTTCCCATGATGCCCTCGATCAAAAGCCCTTTGAGCCATTCCGTGATCCATTCGGTGAGAATACCCATTGGCAGCTGCCCTTAAAACAGGGTAGACAGCAGAGGGATCAGGGTCGTGCCCAGCACGATGATGCCGCCGCCCGCCATGAGCTGCTTGATGCCCTGGCTTTTGGCCGCTGCGTTATCCGAGCCGTAGCCCTCCAGCAGATTGACCACGCCCCACACGGCAAGGCCAGCGCCCAGCGCCACGACGAGAGTTTGCAGGGTAGTAACAGCAGAAGCAAAAAACTGCATAAATCCTCCATTTCTCCGGGGTCAAGGCCCCGGCTATGAAAAAAGCCGCCATTTCTGGCGGCAGCTGATCCTCTGGACACCGTGACCAGAGGTTATACAAAGGCATCCGGGTCGTCGAGGTCGTCATAGTTGAGGATGTCCTCGTCCTCGCCTGTGAGCGCCGCGTCTGGCACGTCCACCTTGTAAACGGTATAGGTTTCGTTGGGGTTGAGCTTGTCCATCCGCCGCGTCACAAGGCTGTTGAGATCAAAAGCGTTCTTCACCTTGTCGGCCTCGGCGGTGTATTTGTAGTTGGGATGCTGTTTCAAATCGTACTTCTTGGAGTAGAACGGCGGCAGACCCCGAAGCTGCAAAATGCACCGATCTCCGGGCATGGTGGCAAGCTCGCTGGGGGTCATCAGCTCCCGGCCCAGCCGCTGGGTATTTTGGCTGTAGCTTTCGGATTGGCCCCGTGAGCGTCCCTCGGTCTGCATGGAGATGGTGGCCTTACCCAGCCAGTTCTCGGATATTTCCTTGATGGTGGAGCTTTCGCGCCCGCCGAGGAACAGCACACTATCCATGTTGCCGAGGATGGTTTCCGCGTTCTTGTCGTAGATGGCCTTGCACTGGGCAAGCTGCTGATACAGCAGGCACAGGCTGATCTCACGGGAGCGGATGACGGCCACCAGCTTTTCAAGCTGGGGCACCTGTCCCGTGTTGGCCGCCTCGTCCCACAGTACCCGCACATGATGGGGCAGCCGTCCGCCGTGAACATTGTCCGCCCGTTCGCACAGGAGATTGAACATCTGCGAAAAGGCCAGCGCCACAAGGAAATTGTAGGTGCTGTCCGTGTCGCTGATGCAGAAAAAAGTAGCCGTCCGGCGATCTCCCATGCGGTCAAGCTCCAGCTCATCATAGGACATGATCTCCCGAAGCTGGGGAATGTCAAAGGGAGCCAGACGTGCGCCGCAGGAAATGAGGATGCTTTTGGCCGTCTTGCCGCTGCTTAGCTTGAATTTGCGGTATTGCTTCACGGCGAAGCAATCCGGCTTGCGTTTGGCAAGGCCGTCAAACATATAATCCACGGCGTTTTTATAGTTTTCATCATCCTCCTTGACCTCCATGCCGGAGATCATGTCCACCAGCGTATTCAGGTTCCGATCCTCCTCGGCTCCCTCAAAAATGATGTAGCCCAGCAGGGCGCAGTACAAAAGCGTTTCCGCCTTCGTCCAGAACGGGTCGCCCTCCTTGCCCTCGCCCTTGGTGTTGGAAATGAGAGCGTTGACAAACTTTAGAATGTCAGCCTCGGTCTTGATGTACGCCAGCGGGTTATAGTGCATGGATTTTGAAAAATCAATGCTGTTGAACACCTTAATTTTGTAGCCCCGTTTTTGCAAAAATGAGCCCACCTGCCCCAGCACACCGCCTTTGGGGTCTACCACCACATAGGAAGAATGAGCTTGCAGGAGTTGGGGCGTGAGCCAAAAGCGGGTCTTGCCCGAGCCGGATGAGCCGATGCCGCAGAAATTGAGGTTGCGGGCGTTAGCGGGATTTTTCGGGCGGGTGTTCATGGTGAGCCGTTCTGTGGCGGTCAGCAGCATATTGTTTTCAAACTTGGGATCGACAAAGGGTTTGATGTCCTTTTCGTTTCCCCAGCGGGCTGTGCCGTACTCGGCATCGCGGCGAAATTTCTTTGCTTTTTTCGCCTTGTAGTAGATCAGCAGCCGGAAACCGGCTGCGCCCACAATGCCGACAAACCAATCCAGCGGGGCAAGGCCGGGGGCGAAGCTGGCAAAGGCCGCGCCGATGGTCTGGCCCAGCCCCAGCAGCTTTTCCCCGAAGCCCGTACCAGCGGCCAGACGGTACGCCGTGCCGATTTTCAGGCAAAACCAGCCGATGAACAGGTACGGGATGTTCGGAAGAACATACTTCCTGATTTTATCTGTCGCCATGCGCCGCCTCCTTTGTCAATTCCCGCTGGGGCTGCTTTTTCACCTGTTCCTCGGCCTGCCGGAGTTGCTCCCGAATCGGCGTCTGCCGGGATTTGGCCCGTTTTAGTTCCAACCGGGAATACTCGGCAAAGCAGCCTGTGATGGCGTCGGCCTGCCGTGCCTTGAACAAAAGCAGATATTTTTGATCCCCCACACGGCGGATGGCGTAGTCCACACCCCATTTCCGGGCAACCTTGTCAAACAGCTTGGGCGTGTCCACCTCAATAGCGTTGGTGTCCCCGCCGTGGCCCATGAGCTTTCGCACACTCTGCTTGCCGTGGGGTGTCTGCGCCTTGCGGTGCTCCTTGGCGATCTTCCGGCCCACGGCGGCCACCACATAGGCCAGCGCACGGGCGGTCAGCTTGGACGCCTTGACGCTGACGGCAATGGTCTGCCGGGACACTTCATCTCCGACGATAGCTTACACCTCCTTTGTCCTCTGGCCACCGTGACCAGAAGCGGCCTATCTGTCCTCGCGGCTGGTGGGAAGCCGCAGCTTTTCCTCGTTCAGCGCCGAACGGTCTATGACCTCCTGATACGCCGCCATCTGCTCCCGGATATTCAGCTTGGGATAGGCGAAGATACGGTGCTCCGGGGGAATATCCTCCATCCCGTGATACCGCTCCACAAAGCTGCCGCCGTTATTGAACACATAGCCGCCGGGGGCAAAATGGCCGCCGTCGTTGATCCGTGCGTCCCGCCCGTAGGCTTCAAAGTCGAAGTAGGGCAGCACATTATCCGGCACATCCAGCATTTCCATTTCCTCGATGTAGGCCCGGCCCAGCGCATCCTCGCTGTCGATACCGGGGTAGAAGTCATAGCAATCCAGATTTTGCGCGAGGTTGATCAGGTCATGGACGCTGCCCGTGTATTCGCCGCTGTCAATGACGGCCTCAAACTTTTCAATGTCGCTCTGGTCGAGGTCAGACAGCACATGGGCCAGATGGTTCAGCTCGTCAATGCTTTCATACTCGCCCAAATGGTCATACAGGCCCAGCACATCGCCGTCGAATGAGGTAATGAAGATTTCCTCATACCGTACCCCATCCACGCCGATGCGTTTCAAAAGGGCCTGCACCTCCTCCGTGGTGGCCGGGAATTTCAGCGTTTCGCCCACAAGCCGCCCCTCGTTGTATTTGCCGAGGTTGGTAATGTAGGCTTCAAACAGGGATGATATTTTCAGCACCTCCTTGTCAGAACATCATATATGCCGCGCATAATGTACTCGGCGCAGGGCAGCGCGATGGCATTTCCCAGCGCCCGGTAGCGATGGGCGGACAGGATTTCCTCACCATCCGCGCCGTACCTTGTCCAGCCCTCCGGCAGCCCCATGAGCCGTTCATATTCTCTTTCTGTGGGAAAGCGGACACAGCCTCCGGCAGGATCGTCCTCATACCAAAAGGCAAAGGGACTGACCGTGCTGGCTAACAGAGTGGGAAAAGGGTCAGTTGGCAGTCCGAAGCTGTTTCGGAACGCCTCCGCTGTCCGCTCCTTTGCCGATGCCCGCATACGGTAGCATTGAAAGGGTCTGGTGATCGGTACACGCCGCCCTGCTTCAATAAAAGAGCCTCGATCTCCGCAGGCGGCGGACAGCCAGCAATCTCCGCCAGACGCAGAAATTGACTGCATTGCGCGGGGCTTAAAAAGTATTTCGTGGGAACATTGTCCTCCAAAGTCTGCCACAACAAAGACGCGCTGCCGTCGTGCCAATCGGGGGCTTGCCCAATGCTGGGCGTCCATGAGCCGCCATGAGAGATCGGGCGTATGCCCTCGCACCATTCCGGCTCCTGCCCATCTTCCAGAAGCAGGCATTGAAATATCGGCGGCTGTGAACGCTGAGAGCACGGCTCTAAAGTCCATCCGGTCATTTGAAAAAAACGCTCCCATGACGTTCTCCCAAACAGCGATTGCTGGAAATATACCATTTGTTGCCTCCCTCATTTCACGGATAATACGGATCGCATGAAAGAACAGACTGGATTTTTCCCCGGCAAGACCGGCCCTGTTGCCGATCTGTGAGAGGTTCTGGCAGGGTGAGCCAAAGGTGATGATGTGGACAGGCGGAATGTCGCCGCCGTTTAGCTTTGTCACATCTCCTAAATGCGCCATACCGGGAAAGTGGCGTTTCGTGATGGAGATAGGCGCTTTTTCGATCTCGCTGGCCCATGCAGGCACGATACCGCAGCGCACCGCCGCCAGCGGGAACACGCCGATCCCGTCAAACAGGCTCCCCAGCCGGATCTCGTTCATATCAGCGGCGGCCCTGACGCTTTACGGTCAGGATGCCGTCCAGCGTGGTTGCCGTGATCCCCAGCCGCTGGGCAACGGCCACATCGTTTTTCATGCTTTCCGTGGAGATACTGCCGCACACCACCAGCACATGGGAGCGGCGGAGCAGGTCACGGCCCATGTCGATGCCGCTCTTGTGCTCCTCGGGAACGGCGTCGTTCAGGAAAAGGGGCTGATAGAGCGTGGGGCAGATGGGCGAAAAGCCCGCCTCATAGACAGCGCGGCAATACTTGGCGGCCTGCTCCGTCGCCTCACAGGGATCGCCGCTCCACGCGGCGGTGATATACGCAAGGGGTCGTTTCATTGTGAAAACCTCCGTTTTTATATAATGTGGTGGGTCAACCTTTTCCCCCCGCCCTTTTCCAATCTTGGAAAAGGGGGCGGCTCTGGAGGATATACCCCCGCCGCTTGCCGGAGAAAAAGCACAGCCGGGGCAGGCGGTCAAGGGCAAAGCCGCCGCACACGGCGGGGCGAAGCCCCCTTGATAGCCCACTCCCGCCTGTGCTCGATTACGGGCGGCGACGGGGGATATAACCCAAAGAGCCTGTCCTATCGGGGCAGCAAAAAGCCTCTGGTCATGGTGGCCAGAGGTCGTTACTTTTCCATATCCATTTTCTTGTCGGGCTTGGCAAGCTCGGGCGGCTGCCGCTCTTTCCAGTCCTCCAGCAGCGTCATGATCTGGTCTTTCATCTGCCGGGGCGTGGCCTCCTTACCAAAAAACTTTTCCAGTTCAGCGCCAGTAATAATCACGTCACGATCCTCCTTTTTCTTTTCTTCACACAAAATACCGTCGATCACGTCCGGGGAGAGCTTGTTTTCCTTATCCAGCTCACGGAGCCGCTTTGCCTGACCCTTGGAGGGCGAAGCCTGCTGGCCCTCAATGGACACGGCGATATACTTCTGGTGCTTGGGCCGCACACGGGAAATTTCCACAGCCGGGGTGAAAGACAGCTTTCCGTCATCCATCGTCTGCTTCAATTCCGGCACAAGATCATTGAGCCAGATATACCGCTGCACGGTTTTCACGCTCATGCCGTTGCGCTGGCCCACGCTTTCAAGCGAGAGCTTTCCGGCCTCGGCGCTGTCGCCACGCGCCCCCTGATGCTTGATGGCCTCATACTGCATTTTCAGGGACATAGCCTTTTCGCTGGGCAAAATCGTTTCACGCTGACGGAGGTTGTCGTCCGTCATAGCGAGAATAGCCTCGTCATCCGTCATATTGCGGACGATACAGGGCATATTGCGATACCCGGCAAGTTGGCTGGCCATCTGACGGCGGTGGCCCGCAATGATCTCATAGCCGCCGCCCTCACGGGGACGCACAAGCGCGGGCTGGTTGACGCCGCCGTTGCGGACGCTCTCCACCAGAGATTTCATTTCCGCATCGTCACGGACACCGAAAGGATGATCCTTGAACGGGTGCAGGTCGGAAAGGTCAAGATAGACGATTTCCTCTTTTTCGGCGCGGGTAGCGTCGCGGGGCGTGGGCGGCACTTCCGGGGCCGGGGGTGCTGCCTTTTCCTCGGGGGCTGCGTGGGTTTTGCCAGCCTTGGGCGGCTTGGTCTGCTCCGGGGCTGCCTTTTCCGTCTTGGGTGGACGGCCACGGCGGGGCTTTTCCGCTTTTACCTCTTTCTTGGCCCCCGGCTCGGTGGGCGTGGCTTTTTCGGCTTTTGCAGGGCGGCCCCGTTTGGGCTTGGGCTTCTCCGGCTCCGGCATGAGCTTTTCCCATTCCCGCTTGCTGTACTCGGTGACGGAAACGGACGGGGCCTCCGTCTCCTTGGGGATGTCCGGCGGAGCGTCCTTTTTCGGCGTGGAACGCACAGCGGAAAGGTCGATCACCTTTGCGGACGGAGCGGGACCGGCGCCCACATCAGGGATCTCGACCTGCTCCATTTCCGGGGCCTTTCTCGGCATTTCAGGCGGAGCCTGTTCCTCCGTGGTAGGGGGATGCTTGTTTTCTTCTGCCATGACACGAATAACCTCCTTGACAAGAATTTAGGCCATGCCGCACGGCTGGCCCATATCGGCACACAGAGAAAACGCTGTCCGCATACAAAAACACCGCCTATGTCCTGTTAGGCGGTGCATTGTGTAAGGCTTGGCAGCTCGTTTTCAGTTGTTTTTCTCTGTGTGCCCTTGTCAAGCGATGTTTCTGTGCTGGTATTGCTGAAATGGACATGAACCTTGTAGGTTGTCTTTCCGATTTTCTTTACCATCGCCGGCGTGTTTTCCGGCGCTCTGGACGCAGTAGCGGCGTCTGACACCTGCATAGTACGGGGTTCTTTGTTCATGGCGCTCCTTTCTCCGAACGGGTCTGTGCCGCCCGGTAAAAAATCAATCGTGCTTACTGTTTACAATGTCTTTTGCTGCCTGTCGGGTATCACCGGCATTTTCTTCCCGGAAATTCTTCCCGTCAAAGAGAATCGGCGCACACCGTTCCAGAATACGGTCATAGATACGGGCGTGAGCCAGATCAGGCGGGTTTTTCAACTCGGACAGTTTCAAGTTTGTTGTGATAATCATGGGTCTGCGGCTGCGATAGCGGCTGTCGATGACGAAAAACATCTGCTCCATAGCATATTCTGTACTGCGCTCTACACCCAGATCGTCAATGATAAGCAGGTCATATTCGTCAAAGCTGGCGATAAAGTCGGCCCTGTCCTCGGAAAACATGCCCGTCAGACGGTTCAGGATGGTGGGAAAGTTCGTCATCAGCACCGGCACATCCCGGTCAAGCAGGGCGTTGGCGATACAACCGGCGAAAAAGGACTTGCCGGTTCCCACATCCCCAAACAGAAGCAGGCCGGTGTTGTTCCTGTATGCCTCCTTCCAGTTCTCCACGTAGGCGCGGGCCTTGTCCATCAGAGGATTTTGGCCGTTGTCGTTGGCAAAGGTGTAGTCGTACAGATAACGGTCTTGCAAACCCTGTGCCTTTCGGCGTTTGATACGCTCCATGCGGCGCTGCCGTTCCTCGGCGGCCTTGCGCTGTTCCTCGGCCTCCCGCTGACACTGGCAGATACAGCGGGGCATGAAGTAGCCGGGTTTCCCAAAGCATGGCACAACGGTCTGCCTCTGGCCGCCGCACTTTTTACAGTGAATGAGGCCGTCTGCCGGGTCTATGTACTCGTCCCCGGCCAGTTCCATACCGGCGGCTGCCTTGTCGATCAGCGCCCGGATTTCTGCGGTAATCTCCATCATACGGTTTCATCCTCCTTTACGCTGTAATCCCGGTTGCGTGAGGGTGTGACAGTTTTTTTAGCGTCCTCACCGGCCCAGCGCCGGATGGTCGCTGCATGGCTCTGATAACACTTGCCGGTAGAAGCCATGTACTCGGACAGCTTTTCAATGTACTGTTCCCATACAGCAGGAAAGCTGACCTGCAAGTCTGCCAGTTCTTCATCCGTCAGGAAAATATTCTGGTAACGGCCATAGGTGTGGGAAGGGTGCCCTGTTTCAGGGCGTACCTTCTCTATCTCTCTCTTTATCTCTATCTCTTTCTCTAACTCTATCTCTGGTGGACGAATGTCGGACAAATGTCCGCCGTTTGTCCGGGGCGCGGAAAGAGCCTTATTTTGGAGCCTCGCCGCCCGCTTTCGCTCAGCCTCGGTAGAGGACTGGCCGATTAAAAGTTCGATGTTGCTCATGTAGAAGGTACCGCTGTCCAGCACTTCCACAAGGCCCAGCTTCAGGAAGATTTGCAAGGCCCTCTCCACAGTGCCGATCTGCTGGCGGGTGATGGTGGCGATCATCTGCGCCGTGTAGGGGATGTCCTCGTCAAGCTGGAGCCGCCCGCCATGTTTCAGCGATTTCAGATACAGCTTGAGCAGAATGTTGGAATACAGCACACCGTCCTGCATACTTTCCAGCAGCACGATGGAATCATCGTCAAAATAGTTTTCTTTGAGTTTCAGGTAATAATATTTTCGGTTGTCTGACATAGGGTTCCTCCTTGGGGTTTCTCTTGGGATTCTGTACGCATTTTAAGGCTATTTTAGGGGGCAGAGGATAAATCTATCAGACTGCCTTTGACACCCCCGAAAAAAGCCTTGATTTACAAGGGTTTTTCAGCCCCTAAAGCGTGACATTTCTCCCGTTGTTTCCGCTTGCGCTTTGCGGCGTTGATCCGCTTCATGCGTGCGGCACATTCCGGGCAGTATTTGGCTCGGTTGGAACCGGGGGTAAACAGTGCCTTACATACGGAGCATTTCTTAGCATTCAGCCGGTGGAACAGCGCCGTTTCCAGTTCCTTATCCTGCGGCAATACCGCCGCCCGAAACCACCTGCACAACAGGGAGTAGGAAATAGACTGGACACAGACACATTCCTCCCCATCGTCCAGGGCGATACAGTTTCCGTCGATGTAGTTACAGCACTCATGCACCAGCCTCCGCACTCTGCGGTACTGGCGGTAATCCATGACGGAGATAGGTTCAGACTTATTGTTCTTCATAAATGATTTCTTTCATAAAGTCGGTAACCTCCTTAAATGAATTTATTGTTAAATATTCGTGCAAAGTATTGTTTTCTTCGTGCAAATGGCATATACTATAATTGCCAGCAGAAAGGGGTTGATCGTATGGCTGGAAATACCACAAACATCAGTATCCGCATGGACGCAGATTTGAAAGCACAGGCGGACGCACTGTTTACTGAACTTGGCATGAACCTGACTACGGCGTTTAACATCTTTGTGCGCCAGTCGCTTCGTGAAGGCGGCATTCCCTTTGAAGTAAGGCTGGAACAGCCGAACAAAGAAACGGTTGCTGCCATGCTGGAAGCGGAAAGGATTGCAAAAGACCCGTCTGTAAAGGGCTACAATGACCTTGACGAGTTATTTGCTGACCTGAAAAGATGAAAGAAACCAAATATACCGTCAAGTACACGACCAGTTTCAAAAAAGACTACAAACGAGCCATCAAGCGTGGCTTGAAGATCGAGGTGCTGGAGCAGGTCGTAGCGTTGCTGGCGATGGGCGAACCGCTGCCAGATAAGAACCGTGACCATGACCTGTCCGGCGATTGGGCAGGCCATCGGGAATGTCATATTCTCCCGGACTGGCTGCTTGTCTATCGCATAGAGGATGATGTTCTGGTGCTGACGCTGGCCCGCACCGGCACACACAGCGACTTGTTCGGCAAATAAACAGTCTGCCGCCGTATGGGGAAACCTGTACGGCGGTTTTTCTGTATGCAAAAGTATGTCGTGAAACGCGACGCACTTGACAGGGGTACGCCAAAACGCGGTAGCCTTTACCGCTCCGGCCCACGGTCGTGAGACTTGTCCCTTTCCTGTCGGGACAGCTGCTCGGCGGTTTTGCGGAGCCGTTCCACTGCTTTCAAATCCTCCCGCATGGATTTCATGGCAAGCGTGTCCGTCTGCTTTCCGGCGGTCAGCTGGTCGATTTCCCACTGCCATGCCTTCGGGGTTATCCCCTCGCCGCTGTCTTTCAGTTCTTTCAGATACCGGGCTGCTGCGTCATACAGAATCAGTTCCCGGCTGTGGCGCTGTTCAAACTGTTCCCGTTTTTCCGGCTGTACTTTGGCAAGCTGCTTGTGGATGGACTTGTACTGGTTGTACTGTTCCCACATCTCCCCGCGCTCGGTAAGAGTGGCGATCCGGCGCTCGGCCTTGACGATCTTTCCCCGCAGGTCATAGTAACGGCTGTTCATATCAGCGATTTTTTCATGGAGCTGCTGCATGGATTGGATGCCGTTTGCCTGCAAAAAGCTGAACAGGGCGGCGCTCTCCTGTAAAGCCCGGATTTTGCCGGTGCGGGTGTCGGGCCGCTTGAGCTGCTGCTGGGCCTCCCACAAGTCAATCATGCTGGGCTGCTGGCCCTCCGGCTTCTCGGCCTCGGCCTTCGACCAGTTGTAAAGGCGGGTAATGCGGGCCTTGATTTCCTTGAGCAGCTTGTTGTCGGCGGCGATCTGCCGGTTTACTTCGCCCTTGTCGGTGCGGATGCCGCGCTTTTCCATTTGGCTGGCGGCTGGCCCCAAATGGACAGAGGGAATTTTATCAATGCCCTGCCGCTTGTAGCTGCGATGGTCAATGCGTTCCGGTCTGCCGGCAGATTCCAGCGCTCGATTGGTGTAGGCCGCCCACGCTACCCGCCAAATCTCCACATTTCCTTTATCGTTCCAATCGGTTGTATCCTCTCTGTGATTTTTCCAGCCGCCTTTCCCATCCGGGATACGCTGTCCATTCTCGTCCAGATCGTATGCCTTACGGCACTTTGCGCCCCACTGCCCATTTTCTTTCAGAGGCCGGAGCGTCAGCATGATATGGACATGAGGGTTGCCGGTTCCCTTGTCATGGATAGCAAAGTCGGCGCACATTCCTTTGTCTACAAAGTTGTCCTTCACATAGGCGCGCACAAGGGCAAGCTGCTGTTCACCGGACAGTTCACGGGGCAGGGCTGCTTCGATCTCGCGGGCAAGCTGGCTGTCCCTTGCGTTCTCGATTTGCTCCACGCTGTTCCAGAGGGTGGAGCGGTCTGCAAACTCTGGCGGGGCGTGGGCAGGCAGCATGATCTCCGCATGGACAATGCCGCCTTTCCGGGTGTAGTCGTGGGTCATTCCATCCCATTCATTTGTCAGCTTGGTTCCGCTGCGGTAAGCAGCTGCGGCAACGGCAGAACGGCCTGCGCTGCGCTTGATGATACTGACGGGGATATGACAGAAATCTATGGGGAACACCTCCTTTCAGTGAGGGGATAACAGGCTCCGTGGAGCCGGACAAACGCAAAGCGGGTGTCTGGCTGCGCAGAGCGCACAAGGGGTTTGGGGAGCGTAGCTTCCCATCGCGGACGAAGTACGCAACGCTCCCGGCAGGGCGCACAGCACCGGCAACGGTGTATAAGTGCGCCCTTGTAAACAAGGGACTTATGGCGTATCCCCGGATTTTGACACGTTTGCAGTCAATTCCGCAGCCCCCGGAAGATGGGACAGGGCAATCAGGAACGCTTTGACCTCTACGCCGGAAAGGTTGGGAGGCAGCGGAAAAATACCCTCCAAAATGGCTCCGCGCTCAATCAGGCGGCGGGTGCGAACCCTACGTTCTTCGTTCCGCTGCTTGTTCTCCAAAATCTTCTTTCGGTTTTCAAGCTGCCGGATCTCCTTCAGGACTTTCTCCCGTTCTTCTTTTTGGGGGTGGGCTGTAATTTTTTCGTTCATGTCAGGCACCTCTTTTCTTTGAAAATACTCATAGATTGACCGTCCATTTCTGTCGAGCAAAGTACCGGCGCAGCCTCCGCAGTGCAGCGTGGATGGATTTTCCCGCCTGTGATGGCGTGATACCCTCCATTGCGGCAATATCTTTCACTTTCATACCCAGCATATAGCGGGCGTGGACACGGCGAGCCTGCATAGACGGCAGGGAGGAAATGGCTTCATACAATCGCCGTATCAGTTCTTCGTATTCGGCTAATTCTTCTTTTTCTATCAGATGATCCTCCGGCGATGGCTGCGCCCAGCCGATGGCGGCATTTTCGATTCCATCGTTACAATCGAGGGAATAAAACGCCTTATACCGGAACATCTTGCGATCTCTGGCGGCCTCGGCTCTCTTGTCCAGAAGAAACGCTTCGACGATCTCATCGGACACCTCCACACAAATGTCCTCTTTGCAAAATGGATAATATTGTTTGAGATTGATGGTCTGCATAGGCATGCCCTCACTCTGTTTGGAAAAGGCCATCATAGCAGCGGCGCATATTCCGCAGACCCCGGTGGATGGCAACGCTGACCTTACTGCTATGGATACCCTCTCTCCGGGCGATTTCCGGCTGCTTGATACCGGCAATGTAGTAGGCGTGAACACGGCGGGCCTGTGTCGGAGTGGCATGAGCCAGAGCCGCAGGCAGAGCTGCAATCAGGTGCAGGCGGGTGGTCATTTCTTCTCGTTCCAGCAAAATATCTTCCGACGATCTGCTGTGTTCCAGTGCGTAATTTTCCAGCCAGCTGTATGCGTCCAGAGAGTAGTAGGCGCGGTGGTAGACTTTCCGACGCTCATAGTTCTCCATCTCCCGCTGGGCCTGATACATCGCTGCCCATACCTCGTCCGTAACATCCACAAACTCGTCATGCCGGTAGTGGGGATACATCCACCGCAGATTGATTGTTTTCATAGGCTTACCTCCTGAAAATCGGAGAGGCGGACAGCTCGTCCGCTGTCCGCCCCTCGCTGAGATAAGGGAAATGATCCCTTTCACTTGGTAGCCAGAAAACAGGTCATTCGTTAAGCCTGTTCTCAAAGAAATTTATAAATTTTTTTCTGACCGCCTCCACACTTTGATACACAGCCACTTTGGAGCAGCCGCACAGCACACCGATCTCTGCAAGGCTCAGCCCGTCAAGCGCATAGAGCAGGAACCGGCGGCGCTGGGCCTCGGTACAGGTGTCCAGAACAGCCATCAGCTCATGCAGCGTTTCCATGCGGCAAAGGTATTCCTCCGGCGTTTCGCCGTAGACCCCTACACCCTCGGTGGTAATGATGTACTCGTCAAACTCCCGGCCATCCCAATGCCGCCGCTGTTCATGGAACAGGTTCTCCGTTTTGTGATCGGCCCGGTCAAGAAATTCATAGACTTCCAGCGTGACCTCCACGGCCACAGCTTGTCCGTTATAATTGATGGTAACTTCCATCTGCCTTTCCTCCATTCAGATTTTTTCGGGAAAATCTGAATGGGGCGGCGGAGAACGGCACCGGGGATAAAGTTCGGGCCATGCTGACCCGATGTTCCGGCTCCATAGAGACAAAAAAGCGCCCGGACGGCATAAAGCCATACGAGCGTAATAGAGTATATTTTGCTGTTTAGTTACATGGTATAGTGCATACTTCTGACCGCATTGCTCCGCTGCTGGGAACAGGCTTTTTTTAGCTGGTGCAGGTCATGGGGACTGTGAAAAAAGGCAAAAATAGACACGGCGGCAATCCTCCTATGTGCCGCCGTGGATTTACACGGTGTTAGGTCGTCGTTGGTTTAGCGTAGACGAAAAGAAACGGCGGCTCTGAAAATCAAAGCCGCCGTTTTAAATGGGCGTGTCAAATTGTCTGCTCTACGACGGCTTTTTTTCTTTTGCCGTCGTGCGGCAGGTTTTCAATTATTTACAATTTCTTCCCCGGCATTATGGACTTCAACGTTTTCAACCTCACAGGACAATTTCATTTTGGCTGTGGAAAGACTATTTTCCAATTCATCAGCTTTTTCAGACAAGACCGTTTTGATATTGGAGCTTGTCAGATCAGCTTCGCTCAAATTATCCACATAGTTTTGAAATTCGGTCTTGAACTTTTGCAAGGCATTGTCACGATCCGCAACAGTAATTTGGGTTGGGTCAGAAAATGTGTAACTCAATCTGTATAGAGCATTAAAAACAAATTGATAGGTAATCTCTGCCCCTGCAACGCTTTCCTCGCCCGGAAGTTTTTCCAGCGGCCTTTCCTCCCTTTTCAGATAGGCAGAAAGACCAACACTGTCATTCATTTGTTCACAATACAATTCGTCAAGAGAGGCCGCAAGTGTCATCGTGATGAACTCGTAATTTTCATCATCTGGTGAAATGCTTGCCAGCACCTCTGCCTGTGCGTCTAACAGCCCGGAAATATCACCATTATCCGGGGCAAGCGATTGGTTGAAATCGGCTACACTCTGTTGCTCATAATTTGCTGTTTTGAATGCGACCAGCTTTTCATAGGCGTCCGAGGTATCAGAACTTGTAACCGTGGCCTGTGCGGAGGTGTTGGCCTGCTTGCTGTTGGGGGGAGTAGAGCTATCTTTGGCATTACAGCCAGCAAGTAAGCTCAAACACAACACAGCGGCAAGCGGGATAATTATGCTTTTTTTCATATTGGAGAGCTCCTTTCTGTACTCTATCGAGTACGCTATCAGAATACCGCCGTAGCTTGAATTGATATTGTATTGAATATGTTTTTTATATGGAGTTGCAAAAGCGGCAACAGGTAAACCTGTCACCGCTTTTGTTGGTTGATATTTCAAAAAATTACTTTTATGGCAACGCCATCGTCTGTGTTTTGTACGCTTATTTCAGCATTATGCAAATTGATGATTGTTTTGACAATATACAAGCCCAATCCGCTACCGCCTGTTTGACGGTTGCGTGATTGCTCCACACGATAAAACGGCTCAAACAGTTTGGAAATATCATCTTCTGGAATGTGAACGCCCGTATTTTCTATTGTTAAATATACTTTTTCTTCTGCTTGGCGCAAATCGACACGGACGCTGTTTCCGGGCGGCGAATATGTCGCAGCATTCCCAAGAAGATTGTCAACTACCTTTTGAAGCAGCCCTATATCGCCATCTATATAAATGCCAGGTAGCAGATTGATAGCCACAGACAATTCCTTCTGCACGAACAGATCATCAAAGGCCGCTAACCGCTGACGCAGGAATTGAGTAAAATCGAAATGTGTTTTGACGCATGAATATTGCGGGGCTTCAATTCTCGAAACAGTGAGTAGCTCCTGCACCATTTTTTCTAACGAATTTGTCACTTCCAATGATTGTGCCAAATAAGTTTCTCTGTCCTTGTAGCGTCCTACTCCGCAAAGCATTCCTTGCAACTGGCCTTTGATAATTGTGATTGGCGTTTTTAATTCATGGGATGCCGCAGAGAAGAACTTTATCCGTTGAAGTTCTAACTCTCGTTCCTTGTCAATATCAGCTTGCAGTTTTTGGTTGGCATCCTTTAATTCCGTAAGAGCCGCAGAAAGATTGCTCGACAATGTATTCAAGCTGTCAGACAGCACGCCTATTTCATCCGTTCGCTCAACAGGGCAAAGACTGCCAAAATCCATATTCGCCATCTGCTTTGACATTTTGCTGATTTTCTTAATCGGAGCAGTCATATACCACGCATAGAAAACTGCCGCCAAAACAGAAATAGCTACAATGACAATCGTCAATGCGGGGAGAGCCTTATGCAACGCCTCCACCGCCTGGCTTTCCTTGTCTGTGTTTTTGGCAAGCAGCAAAGTATAGGGGCGCTCCTCACCGATGAAAGAAACGGTATAGTGTGCGCTTGTTTCCTTTGGGTTATAGTCATCAATCTGTTTTCCTGTGGCTGTGGCCGTGTCTGTAAGGCTAACTTCTTCTCCATCGGAGTTAAACAAATGGAATAGATATTCATTGTTATAATCCCCAGTCAGCGTATCATTGGCGATTGAAAAATAAATGGCAGTTTCACCCTTGTCTGTCATGGACAGCTCTTGTGCAAGCTCGTCAGCAAACCACTCAACATCCGATGGGGTATAAGAATAGATATACGGTGCAAAATGGAGAATGAAAAAATAGGTTATGCCACAGCAAAACGCCATCAAAAGTGCCGATATGATAAATACCTTGACAGCCAGTTTACTCTTTATCTTCTTTATCAATTCTATACCCCACCCCTCTAATCGTTTCTATGTAGTCAACAGTTCCCAGCTTTTTTCGCAGATTTTTGATGTGCGTGTCAATAATCCGTTCATCCCCGAAAAACTCATATTTCCAGAGCGTTTGCAGAAAATTTTGCCTTGTTAAAATGCGGCCCTTATGGTTTAACAATTCCCGCAAAATTTCAAATTCACGGGGAGTAAGTTCGATGTTGCCTTCGGAAGAATAGACTTTATATCCGTCTAAATCCAATGTCAAATCCTTATAGGACATTATATGTGGAGTATCTTCCTGCTTGGAAGTTCGCCGTAAAATCGCCGCAATTTTTCGTATCAGCACAGGCATAGAAAACGGTTTTGTGATATAGTCATCGGCTTGCAAGTCCAGTCCTTTGATTTGGCTTTCCTCTCCATCCAGAGCTGTGAGCATAATAATAGGGACATTGGATTTCTGCCGGATTACTTCACACACGCCATAACCGTCAATTTTGGGGAGCATAATATCAAGCAGGACTAAATCAAAGTTCTGCTCTGAAAACCGGGAAAGAGCTTCAACGCCATCCGAAGCTAACTCGACAGAGTAGCCTGCCTCCTGTATAAAATCATGTAATAGCGCCTGTATCGCTAAGTCATCTTCAACTATCAAGATTTTCTGCATATTGCCACCTCCTGACCTTTAATTGTATAAGGGGAATGTGTATCTATTATGTAGATTTATTCTTTTTATATCTTTTATCCTGCGGTTTTTGTGCATCCTTTGGTATGAGCCAGATCGTAGCCATCTTCACAGCACCGGGGATACGCCCAGCAGCGCAATAATAATTTACCCTACGAGGTGTCACGCCCCACTTTTCGGCGGCCTCTTTCAATGTCATATAGTCCATTTCGCACCTCCACAGAGTACATTATAGTTCTCTTTCTCGAACAATGCAAGGAACGAAATATGAATTATAAACTTCAACCAACCTGCATATAACAACATTCCACGGGCGAAGTATGAATTATACAATGTAACCGGGTGATGCTATATGGCGAAAGTTGAAGATTGTCCCGGTTTTGAAACCTTCGGCGCAGATGTCAAAGCTGCACGAGAGGCAAAGCGTCTGGCACGAAAAACATTGGCGGAAATGGTTGGGATTGAATGGCGGTATCTTGCCAACATTGAGAATCAAGGTGCAATTCCGAGCCTGCCTGTGATGATCCAATTGATTAAGATCTGCGGACTTCCCGTGGAACGGTATTTTAACCCGGAGATCATGCGGGAAGAAAGCGAACAGCGGCAACGGGTCAGCCACAAGCTGAAACTCTGCCCTGAAGAATACCTGCCGATTATCGAAGGTGCCATAGACGGGGCGCTCAAAATGGAACAGACTGCGAAGCAGAAGGAGGACGCATAATCGCGGCCTCCTTCTGGCATTTCTATATCAAGGTTCCCGGCACTTTTCCAAAAGTTCCCGACACCTCTGCTGGATTTCTCCGGTTTCTGTCACAGTCAGGTCACGGTCATTTCCAGTAATCTTATCTTCCAGAAAGTTGGCGTATGTACCCAACAAAGCGTTCCGTAAATCCTCCGGGGTTTTCTGTATTTCAGCGCTGTACCAGTCATTCCGGTGGGGTTCCCATGCCATCAATGTATAACCGTGGCTGGTCTGAACCACCTCATACAGTGGATCATCATCCAGATATGCCTGAAACACTTTCAAAATCTTTTCAAAGGTCAGCATTTCCCGCACCTCCCATTCAGCTGCAAATCAGTTCCCTGATTAAAATTTCCTCAATCTGTGCCGTTAATGTGTTCATCAGCCCCACCCAACGCATAGGGTCACAGGCTTTCAGTTCTTCCGTGACACCCGCAGTCTCCATCATGTGAGGCAACATAGTGTCCACACGCTCCTGCGCTGTCTGGTCAATCTCTATCAGGTGTGGATACAGCTTCTCGCTCATCAGCAGATGGTTGTAGAGAATGGGGCGATGTTCCTTTAGGTAGGATTTTCGCATTCTGCCGTACTTGCCGATAGAAGTTTCCGGCTGTTCAGAAAGTTTTAGGTTGGGTATATCATAATCTCCACAACGAATGTAAGTCAACTTACTCATATTCATTCTCCTTTGCTTCGTGATGATTAGACTGCTGCGCTGGCTGCTATGCTGCCTTTGTGCGGTTCTTCTTTTGGTAGCTGTCCGACAGTAGAAAAAACACCTTTTTTCATATCCTCAGCCCGGATCAGGGCTTTCTTAGCGTCCATTTCCGCTTTTTTCTTCGCCTTGATTTTGTCCTCATACTGTTTCTGTGCGCCGCTGGCTTTCCGCTTCAAATAATTCTGATGAAGCCTGTCCTTGCGTTCTTCTTTTTTCCGCAGTTCTTCCTGTTCCTCCGGGGTTAAAGGAACCGGCTGTAAGGATGGTGGGATATAGCGCCCTAAAAAATTGAAGTAGATTTCAATTTCCTGCGTGGTGTCCTGGCTGCCTTTTCGGGCGCGTTCGTGGACAAGGATTTTCTCTACAAACTCGTTGAGCATGGTGTTTGTCAGAGTGTCAAAATTCTCATACTTATCAATTAGGGCTATAAATTTCTCTGCGGATTTCTGGCTCTGCTCATAGCCGGTAACAGCCTTTTCCAGCTCTGCAATTTCAATCTCAAGTGCGCCCTGCTCTTTGGCATACTGTGCATCAAGCGCCTTATATCGTGCATCCGGCAGCTTGCCGAGGGCGTTGTCCTCATAGATTTTGCAAATCAGTTTTTCCAGTTCTCCGGCTCTCTTTTGGGCAGCAGCCAGACGCCTGCGCTTTTTCGATATATCGGCACTCTGTTGAGCAACCTGCGTCTCCTGAACAGTGTGAATAAATTCCGTCCGGTCATTTCTCGAATATTCAGCGATAGCCCGGAGCGTGTCGGAAACCAATGTCAGGACAGCACTCTCATTGATACGGTGTTGTGTAGGGCATAGTGTCCCACACGGAACTTTGGTATAATTGGAACAGGTATATTGAGAAACCCGCTTGCCATTGTTGGTGCGGTGGACATACATCTTGCCGCCGCAATCGGCACAATAGAGCAAGCCTGTGAGGGGAGCCGCTTCGCCCCAGCCGTTTGGATAACGCCGTACATTGCTGCGGATTTTCTGCGCCAAATCAAAGGTCTGCTGGTCGATAATGGCTTCATGGGTATTCTCAAAGATCGTCCATTCGTCCTCAGAAACATAGTGGCTTTTCTTGTCCTTAAAGTGCTTGCGGGTCTTGAAATTGATGGTATGCCCTAAATACTCTCGTTTTTTCAAAATGTTCACGATGGTAGATGATCCCCATCCATATGGGTCTTTGATCGGCTTTGAACGGTTCACACCCTCGTTGAAGCGGGCAAGGTGTACGACAGGAATTTCAATCCGGTCTGTGGATAATTTGCAGGCGATCTGGTAAGGCCCATATCCCTCCAGCGTGAGGGAGAAGATACGGCGTACCACTTCGGAAGCTTCCTCATCTACCAACCAATGCTCCCGATTTTCATCCCACAAGTAGCCGTAAATCACAGTGCCGGTCAGGTGCTTGCCACTCATGCCTTTTGACTTAAACACAGAGCGGATTTTCCGACTGGTATCACGGGCGTAAAATTCATTCATAATGTTGCGGAACGGGGTAAAATCGTCATCGCCTTTCAGACTGTCCACACCGTCGTTGATGGCAATCAGACGAACGCCTCGCTGCCGCAAAACCTCCATAACTTGACCGACCTTCAGATAGTCGCGTCCTAACCGGCTCATGTCCTTGATGACGATTGCCTCTACACGCCCTGCCTCCACTTCCTCCATCATCGCCAAAAATCCGGGGCGGTCAAAACGGGTGCCTGAGATACCATCATCGGTAAAGTGCGTAGGGTTTGGCAGCCCATTCCGGCGGGCAAAATCCTCTAACATCTGTTTTTGGTTGGATATGGAGTTGCTCTCGCCCTGTAACTCATCGTCCCGGCTCAGGCGCTCGTACAGTGGGGTAATTTTTTCATTTCTCATGGCTGTACCTCCTGAAACAAAAATGCTCTAAGTGATTGCTTCACTAACCATGACAAAATCATGATTAAGAAGTCACTTAGAGCATATATCACCCGCAGCCAATTTGTATTTGCGGTACTGCTTCACGGCGAAATGCTCCGGCTCGCGTTCCTCCAATCGGTCAAACAGAAGATCCACGGGATTTTTATAATCCTCGTCGTCCTCGCGGGTGTCGCTGGCATTTATCATGTCAAGCAGGGTGATGAAGTTCTTTTCTTCCTCCGGCGCTTCGTAGTGGATATAGCCGATCAGCGCCGTGTAATAAAGGCGCTCCGCTTTCACCCAAAAATCCTCGGTGCTTTGTGCGCCCTCGCCCTTGGTATTGATGATGATGGTATTGACCAATTTCAAAATGTCTTTCTCCGTGCGCAAATACGCAAAGGGGTTATAGTGCATACTCTTGGAAAAGTTGATGGTGTTGAGAACGGCAATGCGGTATTTTGCCCGCTGCAAAAGCTGTCCCACCTCGCAAATCAAACTGCCTTTGGGATCAGTAATGACATACGAGCTGTGAAGCTGCATGATATTGGGCTTACAGAAAAACCGTGTTTTGCCGCTGCCAGAGCCGCCGATGACAAGAATATTCTTGTTTCTTGCGTTCTTCGGGTCTTTGGGGCGGTTGGACATCATCAGCCGTTCCGTCTGCGTCAGCAGCACATTGTTGTCAAAGACAGGATCAATGAACGGCTTGATGTCTGCCACTGTGCCCCATGAAGCGTTTTGTCAAGTGCTTTTTTGAGTTATTGACGCAAATTATCGTGAAAGTGCGAAAGTGCAAAGTGCAAAGGGTCTGCGTTTTGCACTTTCAGCTTGCGGGTTCGGGTGGCTGCTTCTTCTTGATGAAGTTGTACCATTGACCGCCGACACGCCTTGCACCTAAAATGCCGCCCATGTTGCGCTTGGCGTTCTGTACCGTCCTCTCGGATATTCCGGCTTCGGCTGCGGCTTTTACAATGTCCTCGCTGGCAAGCTCTTTCCCGTCTGCAAGCAGGTCAAGTATCAGCCTTTCGGCTTGCTCGGTTTTGGTGGCGTTGTTGCCGCCCGCGCCGGACAGCAGTTCGTCGGCGGTGATGTCGTATTCGCCTATCCACGAAAAGCCCGTTTCCGGGTCAAGGCAAAAGGCAACGGGCTTGCCCTCCGGCGCAAGGGAAGATTTGTCATGGACGATAACGCGCACATTCGGTTCTCGCTTCACGCGCCCGATCAGCAGGACGCTCCTTGCTGCGGCGCGGAAGTCGATAGACCCTAAGCCCCGGTATGCGCTCTGCCCTCCGGCAGCTTTGTTGAGATGTCCGATAAGGATAACGGCGCACCCGGTACGCTCGGCAACATCGGCAAGGCGGCGGAACATGGGGCGCACTTCGTTTGCCCGGTTCATGTCGGTCTTTTCGCCCATGTACGCCTGTATGGGGTCAAGGATAATCAGACGTGCCCCGTTCTGCGTGATTGCCTTTTCTATGCGCTCGTCGGAGAGGGTAAGCTCCCGCTTGGCTTCATCAATCACAAGTACGCGGTCAAGGTCGGCTTCTGCTTCCATCAAGCGGGGCTTGACGGTATCGCCCAGCCCGTCCTCGGCGGTCTGGTAAATCACATTGAACGGCGGCAGGGGCTTCATGTTCGGAAGCTCCCGCCCGGTGGTGCAGGCGGCGGCAAGGCGTAGGGCAAAGGTGGTCTTGCCCTCGCCGGGATTGCCTTGCACAATGGTTACTTTCCCAAAGGGAATATACGGCTCCCATAGCCATTCAACGGTCTGCGTATCAACCTCGCTCATGCGGATAATCTCAACGGTTTCCTCCTGCGGCGGCTCTTTCAAGCCGTAAATCGCTTCCCGGATATACTTCCCGTCCGCGATTTCTCCCCGGCGCGTCTGCACCTCGTTCCAATCTTTGAAAAGGGGAATAAGACGGTGGACGGTCAAGCCCTCCGGCATAAGCTCCACAAGGCGGCTGCAAGCGTCGTTTCCGGCTTGGTCGCTGTCAAGGCAGAGGTAAACGGTCTTGATGTTCGGACGGTCAGAGAGGAAACGCAGCAGGGCTTTTTCTCCCACGCCGCCCAGTGCAAGGTAGCTTTGTTTCTGCCATTCCTTTTTGAACAGGCAGAGGAAAGATAAAAGGTCAATCGGTGCTTCAAAGACAAACAGCCTTTCGCCCTCGCCCCGGTAGCAGAAGTTAAAGGCTTTGTCGCTGCCTTTCACATCAAGCCGGAAGCTCCCGGCTGTGCCGCGCTGGTGGGCGTATCTCGGTATGCCGCTTTCATCTCTGCCGACGAATACGGCGTTGTGATGGGCGGCTTCCTCGTAAATATCGCCGCTGGAAATGAAAAAGCCCGTCACATCTTCATCAATGCGGCGGGCTTCGGTAAGATACCTTTTCACTTGTTCGGCGGTGGGGCTGCGGGGCGGCAATCGGAAGTCGGAGAGGGGCGCGGGGCTGTCCGGCGGTGGGGCTGCGCCTTTCTCTCCTGTGAGAAGTTCAACGGCTTCGGTAAAGCTCTTTCCGAAAAACTCCATGAGGAAGTCAACGGGGCCGCCGCCCTTGCTCTGGCTGTGCCTGTACCATTTGTTTCCCCGGACGGTCAAGCTGTCGTGCCGCTTCCAGCGGTATTCCTGTCCGGCGCGTTCCAGCGGTTCTCCCTGCGATTGCAGGAACAAAACAAGGTCGGTTTGGTTGGCGCGGTCTATTTGTTCTTGGGTGTAATACATAAAAGTTCAACTCCTTTCAGCGGGCTATATCATGCCGCTTGGTGCGGCTCTGCGTCTGCTCCGGTTGGTCGGCGCGGAGTGCAATATCCACGCACCTGCGGATTTTTTGAAGCTCGGCAACCTCGGCGCGGGTATCTTTCAGTTTGGTATAATCGCTGTCCCTTTGTGTTTTGAGGTCAGCATATTCCTGTTCCCATTCCGCAATAGGCAAGGTCTTTGTTCCTTTCGGCAGATTTGCATGGAGATAGCGGTTTGCCGCGTCCCATAGGGTAAGCTCGGCGCGGCGAGCTTCTGCAAACTTCTCCTGTTTTCCTTTCCAGCGGATTTGCCGATACTCGTCCTGTATGGGCTTGTAGGTCTGATAATTTCTGCCGTGCTCCAAGAGTTTTTGCAGTTCTTTCATGCGCTGCTCGGCGGTTTTCATTCCCTCCCGGATTGAATAGGCTTTATCACTGACAGAGGAAAGAGAATCGTCCAGCTCATCAAGATTAGAGATACCATGCTCGGAAAGATAGTTGACCGCCGCCGCTATGGTTTTCAGTTCGTCGGCTGCGTGTTGGTGCTGCCAACTCTGCGAATACTTCCGGCTCTTTTCTCTCTGAACGCTCAAATACTTCATCAGCAGATTTGCAAGGTTGGGAGATTGCGGCGGCTGTTCCGGGGCGGTTTCCCGCGCTTTGAACAGGTCGGCAATCCATTCCTTGAGCTTCCCAATCTGCGCCCGGATTTCCCGGATAAGGCGGTTTGCCTTTTGGATATTTCGGTTCAGTTCGCCTTTCTCGGTGGCGATGCCTTTCTTCTCCATCTGGCAAGCCGCCACGCCCATGTGGACGGTGGGTATTTCGTCTATGCCGCGCTCGGCGTTGCTGCGGTGGTCGATACGCTCCGGGCTTCCGTTTCTCTCCAAAAAGTCGTTGGTAAAGTCAGCCCACGCCTTGCGCCACAAGAGGGTGTTGTCCTTGTCGTTCCAGCCTGTAAGGTCAATTTTGTGCGTCTTGTATCTGCCGCTTGGCAAGCGGATACGCTCACCGTTTTCATCAAGGTCATATTCCTTTTTGGACTTCGCCGCCCACGCGCCGCGCTCGTCAAGGGGGCGCATGGTAAGCATAATATGACAATGGGGGTTGCCGCTGTTGGTGTCGTGGATAGCAAAATCCACACACATTCCTTTAGAAACAAATTGAGAGGAACAGTATTCCCGGACAAGCCGGATCTGTTCCTCTCTGGATAATTCTATGGGGAGAGCCGCGTCAATCTCTCTGGCAAGCTGGGCGTTCCCGGCTTTCTCGTAAAGTTCCACGCTATTCCATAATGTTGAACGGTCAGAAAATGAGGGTGGTGCATGGGGCGGCAGCATGATTTCTGTATGGACAACGCCGCCTTTGCGGGTGTAGTCATGGGTCATTCCGTCCCACTCGTTTGTCAGCTTTTCGCCGCTTCGGTAGGCGGCTGCGGCAACGGCTGATTTGCCTTTTCCTCGGCTCACAATGCCGATGTTCCAATGGTAAATGGCTATGGGTATCACCTCCCGGATAGGATAATAAAACCCGCAAAAATGGTACAGACGCCAACAGCGGGTGTACTGTTTTTGTGGGTGTGCAGGGATAGCCGCGAAGCGGCGCAAGGGGTGCAGCCCCTTGTTGCGGCAAAGCCGCCATATCGGAGCGCGGGATAAAATCCCTGTGCGGAGACAAGCCCTCGGCAGAGCGCACACGCCCGTAAGGGTGTATAAGTGCGCCCTTAGTTCCTAAGGGATTTTCAGCTTGTCGCTCCCTCTGCTCGTTTTTTCAGATATTCCCGCGCTGGTTCACTCGTCAAGGCAAGCCGGAGAAGCGCGGCGGCTTCCTCGTCAGTCATGTTCTTTGCTTCCGGCACAATGCTTTCAAAGACTGCGCCCCGGACGATAAGGCGGTGGCTGCGCGTTCTGCGTTCTTCTTTGGATAGCTTCTGACGCAACATCTTTTCCCGGTTCTCAAACTGCCGGATTTTCTTCTTTCCGTCCTCAATCTCGGCTTGCAGCTCCTCACGGGTTTTCTCTCTCGGTTTTGTCATAGTTGGTCGCTCCTTTCTGCCTGTCGGCGTAGAAAAAGGACAGTCGATTTCTCGGCTGCCCTTTTGGATGGGTATTAAGTTTTATTGTGTGCTGTTTTATCTTACCCTTATTGTTTTGACACTTTACTTAAACGGGATATTTCATCATCATTATTCAATAATCGTGTTGATAGCAGACTGTACCGCTTTATATCTCCCCTCATTTGAGTGTGCCGCTAAACAGGTAATTAAATATGCTTTTCCATCTTTTTCATACAGAACAACAATGTTATAGGAAGATGCCATTGTTCCTGTTTTCATTCCTTTAACATTTGCATTATAGTACGGTGAATTTTCATCTAAAAATTCATTTGTATTTTTCCATGTAAATTCACCTTGCGGAGTTTGAATTGAAAATTCGCTTTTTCCAATACATTCTTTAACAAAATCGTAGTTAAGGAGCTTCAACGCTACGCGGTTAATGTCATCTAAATGAGAGTCAGCTTGCATAGACGCGCCACTTGGGTCATTATATAAATTTGTTTTGGAATAGCCTGCTTCGATTAAATACTCACTAAGTTCTGTCATGAAATAATCTATATATTCCGTTGCTGTATAACCTTCGCCTAATTCGTTTTTAGCGATATGATATGCCAACGCATAGGCTGCGTCATTTCCGGAAGGAACAAGCATAGCCTCCATGATTTGTTTAACTGTGTATTCCCCAGCATACAGATTTGCTAAAGATGAACCCGCCGGAACAAGTTCTAATACCTCTTGATTTACTTCAACAATATCTTCCAAATCTACTTTTCCCAAAGCATAATCAATGGCAAATAGTTTTGCCAAACTTGCTACTGTGGGAAGTTGGCTATCGCCCTCGTAAAATAAATATTCCTCCTGTTCAATATCATAAACAGAAAATGAAAGAGCGTCCTGCGGAATGTTAAGCTCGTTCGTACTTAGTTGAAAATCAATTTTTTTATAGATGTCCTTTAAGAAATCAAAACGATAAATCCCTGTTTTGTGTAGCCCAATTACTGCAACAAATGCTATAAACAACACTGTTACAAAAGCTATTATCTTTTTACATTTTCTATGCTTCTTCATATTTTTTCTCCCACGAATTTATATCTGCCATTCTGTGCCTTTGCGAAAAGTATAGCACAAGAATATGAACAAATCCACATTATTTCAACAAGTTTGTAGTGCTGTTTTCTCTGGCATATCGCCGCGTTGCTTCCCGTCGTTCCTCGCTGTATGGGGCGGTCAGACGGAAAGAGAAGCGCCCCTTGCGGATCACAAACTCCATGCAGCCCGTTTCGGGGTCTGCGTCGGTCTGGCGGCACTGGTCGGGGTGCTGTCTGGCGTAGGCGGCAAGCCGTTTCTTCAAGTCGGTGTTGTGGGTGCGGATATGGATTAGCGGGTCTTTCTCGTCAAACCAAATATCGGTGGTCTTTTCCTGCTTCGTAAGCCCTGTTCTCATAAACTCTCCTTTCTGCGCCCCTGTTACGCAGTAGGGGCATTTTTCGGGTGTTTTTCCCGGCTCTTGACTTGGGGAAAATGAGGATTTTCAAATAGAAATCGCCCGGACAGGGAATGGTTCGTCGGGGCGGCTGTTATCGCAAGATTTCTGTTTTTTCCGGCTCTTGACCGTCAGACGCGGATAAACGCGAACTGTCGGCAAGCACCAGTTTGAGCAACTTGTCGCGGAATGTTTCTGTGCTGCTGTGATTGAAAAATAACTCCGCAACAATGGTCTGCCCGTTCCTCTGGGTCGTGATGATACTGTCGGGGGTCTGTTCTGCCATAGGCGGCTCCTTTCTCCGGGTGCAAAAGAGGGATTTCCCGTAGTTCGGAAAATCCCTCTTGGTTGACGGTTATTCTGTTTTACTGTGTGGGCTGTGCGGCGGCTGCCTGCGCCTTTTTCTTCGCCCGGTATTCCCGCGCCTTGATACGGTCATACTCCCGCTGCTTTTCAAGGTTTCGCGCCCGGTACTCCCTTGAATACTGCCGGTGGTATGCGCGGCTCTTTTCCTTTTTGGCTTCTTCGATTTCCTCCCGCATTTGCCGGATTTCCTGCTCGGTCGGTTCTGCAAGCTGTGTCACTTCATTCTCAAACTTGCCGATATAATTGAAATATATGCTGATGTGCTGGATTGCGTATCTCGCCCTTTTCTGGTCGCGCTCATGCACTTCAATCCTGCTGATAAACTCGTTGAGAATGGCGGGGGGAAGTTCGGTAAAGGCGGCATGGCGTTCCGTCAGCTTCAAAAACTTCTGCGCCCGTCCTCCCGCGTTCTCATAAGCGGATAGCTGCTCTTGGAGCGTGGCAAGCTCCGCTTTCAGCGCATAGTATTCTTCCGAATACTTCTGCGACATCTGCTCATAACGGTCTTGCGGGATCGTGCCGAGGGCGTTGTCCTCATAGAGCTTATTCAGCACCTTGTCAATCTGTTCAAGGCGCGTCGTGATTTGCGGAATACGCTTCTGCTGTTTCTTGGTCTGGTCGGTCTGCTGCATGGCAAGGTTCTTTTTCACTAAGGCTTCAAACTCCGCCCGGTTGCTGATAGAATAGTCCTCGATTTTCTTCAGCACTTCCGCGATGGTCTGCATGAGCAAGTCCGCGTCCATGATGTGCGGGGAATGACACTTGGGGTTTTTAGCCTTTCCCTTGTGATACTCGCTGCAATAGGCAACGTGCCGTTTGCCGCCGTTCCTGTAATCTATGCGAATGTGCATTTTTGAACCGCAGTCTTTACAAAAAAGCAAGCCCGACAAAGGGTGGATTTCCCCGTCCCCGTTGGGGCGTCTGACGGGTGCGTTTTCCAAAATCCGCTGTACGGTTTCAAAATCGCTGCGGCTGATAATCGGCTCATGCACATTTTCTGTGATGTGCCACTGGCTCCGGTCTACATAGTGGTTATGTTTATCCCGGAAATGCTTTGTAGTCTTGAAGTTGACCACATCGCCGCAATACTCCTGCCGTGTGAGGATATTGGTCAAGGTGGCTTTGTTCCACTTGCAGCGGTTATCCTCGTTGAGCGTCTTATTTTTACAGGTTCCTCGCCCTCGGTCTTTCATATAGAAAGTGGGGGTAGGGATTTGCTCGTTTTTCAGATGCACGGCGATTTGGTTGCGGTTCTTCCCGCCGATAAACAGACGGAAAATCAAACGGACAACCGCGGCGGCTTCCTCGTCGATTATCCAAAAATCCTTGTTGTCCGGGTCTTTGACATAGCCGTAAGGGGCTTCGGTGACAATCGGCTTTCCACTCATGCCTTTGGTCTTAATGCCCGTTTTTACTTTCTTGCTGATGTCCTTTGCATACCACTCCGACATGATGTTGATAAAGGGCGCAAACTCCAGCGTGTCGGGCTTCTCGCTGTCTATGCCGTTGTTGACCGCGATAAAGCGCACATTGTTCCGCCGGAATATCTCCATAGCGTTGCCGACTTGGAGATAGTCGCGCCCCCAGCGGGTAAGGTCTTTCATAATGCAGACACCGATTTTCCCATTTTCCACATCGTCCATCATGCGGGAGTAGGCGGAACGGTCAAAAAATCTGCCGCTTTCGTCATCGTCGATGTAGTGCCGGATATTGGTTAGGTGTTGCCCTCTGGCATAGTTCTCCAAAAAGATTTTCTGGTTCTGTATGCTGTTGCTCTCGCCGCCGTCCCTGTCCTCGTCACCCACGGAAAGGCGGGAGTAAAGGGCTGTAATTTTGCTATAATCAGTCATGTGCATAACCTCCTGTGCGTCCATGTATGTGTCATTTACACTTAAAATTATGCACTCCAGTGTGCCGGCTTTGACCAGTCGATATTGCGGAGTTCCTGTCCGACGTTGTTTCCCTCTACGGCGAAAAGCGGTGGGGCGTGTCCATGTACGACAGCCAAAAGTGGTCTTTCACTCCCTCCGCCATTCCAGCACCACCTATAAGCTGAAGCTGAACCACGGCGACCTGAAGGCCACTCAGGGCGATACTGGACACGCTCAGATCGACATGATCACCAGCGTGTATGCCCACATTCTGGACGAGAATCGGAAGATCAACGCCCAGAAGTTTGAGAGCGCCTTCTATGCCAATCCTGATCTGTGTTCGGTTCGTCCCCCGGAGGAACCGAAGGAACCGGCGCCCGCCACATTGGATTTGGAGGCCCTGGTGGAACAGCTTCGCAAGTCGCCGGAACTGGCCAACACACTGGCTGCATTGCTGGTGTCGGCCCCATCCGAAAAATAGGGCGGGAAAATCGTATTAGCAAATCGGCGTTTTTTATTAGCAAGGCCGGAAAAATAGTTCGAAGCCAATTAGCAGGCATACAGCGGAAAATGTATAAAATCGTTCCGGCGGAGCGGCAAGAATGCTCCGAAGAAACGATAACAAAAAACCGCTGTAAACCATCGAAAAACGGCTTACAGCGGTCATTTTTGGCACCCCCGGCCAGACTCTAACTGGCGGCCTACCGCTTAGGAGGCGGTCACTCTATACAACTGAGCTACGGAGGCGTGTGCAACTGGTATTGTACCGTAGGCGGCGGCATTTGTCAACGGCGCTGCGGTGAAAAAGTTGACGAAAGGGCTTGCAATCGGTCCTTTGCAGGCATATAATACAAAGGTTAGTGAATTTACCCGAGAGAAAGGGGTTTTTACCTTTGCAGAACGAAAAACTGAGAAACGTGGCCATTATCGCCCACGTCGACCACGGCAAGACCACGCTGGTGGACCAGATGCTCAAGCAGGGCGGCGTGTACCGCGAGAACCAGGAGACGGTGGAGCGCGTCATGGACTCCAACGACCTGGAGCGTGAGCGCGGCATCACCATTCTGGCCAAGAACACCGCCATCCAGTACGGCGACACCAAGATCAACATCGTGGATACCCCGGGCCACGCCGACTTCGGCGGCGAGGTGGAGCGTATCCTGAAGATGGTCAACGGCGTCATCCTGTTGGTGGACGCCGCCGAGGGCCCTATGCCCCAGACCCGTTTCGTGCTCAGCCGTGCGCTGGAGCTTGGCCATCGTGTTATTGTGGTTATCAACAAGATCGACCGTCCCGACCAGCGTATCCACGAGGTCATCGACGAGGTGCTGGAGCTGTTGCTGGACCTGGACGCCACCGACGAGCAGTTGGACAGCCCTATGCTGTTCTGCTCCGCCCGCAACGGTACCGCCAGCTATTCCCCCGACGTGGTGGGCACGGACCTGAAGCCGCTGTTCGATACCATTCTGGACTACATCCCCGCGCCGGAGGCCGACCTGGACCAGCCCTTCCAGATGCTGGTCAGCTCCATCGACTATAACGAGTTCGTGGGCCGTATCGCCATCGGCCGTATCGAGCGCGGCGTGCTGAAGCAGAACCAGGAGATCGCCGTGTGCAACTACCACGACCCCGACGCCCCGGCCAAGAAGGCCAAGGCGGTCAGTATGTACGAGTTCGCCGGTCTGGGCAAGGTGCCCGTCACCGAGGCCACGGCGGGCAATATCATCGCCCTCAGCGGCATCGGCGATATCACCATTGGCGATACCATCTGCGCACCCGACTGCGTGGAGCCGCTGCCCTTTGTGAAGATCAGCGCCCCCACGGTGGAGATGACCTTCTCCGTCAACGACAGTCCCTTCGCCGGGCGGGAGGGCAAGTTCGTCACCAGCCGCCAGCTGCGTGACCGCCTGTTCCGCGAGACGCTGAAGGACGTGTCCCTCCGCGTCAGCGAGATCGAGGGCGTTATGGACGCCTTCAACGTGGCGGGCCGCGGCGAGATGAGCCTGTCCATCCTCATCGAGACCATGCGCCGCGAGGGCTACGAGTTCCAGGTGTCGCCCCCTCGTGTACTGTACCAGACCATCGACGGCAAAAAGTGCGAGCCTATCGAGCGCCTGGTGGTGGACGTGCCCGCCGAGAGTGTGGGCGCGGTCATCGAGAAGCTGGGCGCCCGCAAGGCGGATATGCAGGAAATGACCCCCATCGGCAGCCGCATGAAGGTGGAGTTTCTGGTGCCCAGCCGCGGTCTGTTCGGCTACCGCAACGAGTTCCTGACGGATACCCGCGGCGAGGGCATTATGGCCAGCGTGTTCGACAGCTACGCCCCCTATAAGGGTGAGCTGATCCGCCGCAATACCGGCTCTCTGGTGGCCAGCGAGACCGGTGAGTCCATCACCTACGGTCTGTTCAACGCGCAGGAGCGCGGCGTGCTGTTCATCGGCCCCAACGTGGGCGTGTACGAGGGCATGGTAGTGGGCATCAGCCCCAAGCAGGAGGACATCGTGGTCAACGTCTGCAAGAAGAAACAGCTGACCAACACCCGTGCCGCCGGCAGCGATGACGCCCTGCGTCTGGTGCCGCCCCGGAAGATGAGCCTGGAGCAGTGCCTGGAATTCCTGGCGGATGACGAGCTGCTGGAGGTCACCCCCAAGAACCTCCGCATCCGCAAGACCATCCTGAACCACGAGCGGCGCATGAAGGCGCAGCACGGGAAGAAAAACTAAATTATGTAAACCAAAAGACCGGCGAAAGCCGGTCTTTTGGTTTATGTGGGGAGGATGTAATGTCTGGCTGCGGCGATTGTAAGCTATGATAGGTGGACTTTACAGGGCGTTTCTGCTATGATGTAGCTACCAAGCGAAAGGAGATACGTCTATGACCTTCGGAGAAAAGCTGCAGGAACTGCGGAAGGCCAGGGGCTGGAGTCAGGAGGAGCTGGCAGGGCAGATCCATGTGTCCCGGCAGGCGCTGTCCAAGTGGGAGAGCGGCGGGGCTGTGCCGGATACGGAGAATATTATCGCGTTGAGCAGGCTGTTCGGCGTGACCACGGACTATCTGCTGCTGGATGAGGTACGGGACACCGGCCAGGCAGCGCCGCGGGCCGCGTGGCCGAAGCCCCGCAGGTATCTGCTGGCCGCCGCGATCGTCGGCGCGGTGGGCGTGGCCGCCGTGCGGTTCATTTGGGCCGCCGTGGCCGCCGCTATGATCGGCGAGTTCACCTCGGTCGATATGGACCTGATCTGGGCGGAGGATATGGTGGGTGCTTCGGTAGCGCCTGTATTGCAGCGATATACGCTGCTGTCTGTGCTGAACACGGTGTTTATGGTGCTGCTGGCGGCAGGCGGCATAGGGGCGATTTTTTATTACCCCATTCTGCGATTGTGGGAAAAGTACGGGAAAAGGGGAGAATGACGGTTTACATAACGTATGCGTTCTGTTTCCGAACCGTTGACTTTTTTGCCGCGGTGTGGTAAAAGAATAGAGACGCGTAGCGCACAGAAGTGCCTGCGAAGCGTATCGCCCTCGGGCGGTGCGCTTTTTATTTTTATGGAGGAAACTGCAATGCCAAAGAACAAAACACAGGGGATCATTTTCGGTATCATCATGTCGTACAGCATGGCTGTCGGCATGGAGATATACAACAACGCTATCCAGCAGGGGGTACATTTGCAGCCGGGAGGGTTTACCAACCTGACCTACGGTATCGTGGGCAAGGCGCTGGTGGAGGCGCTGTTCATGGGGCTCATCGTCATTATCGTGTCGGAGCTGTGGGGCAACCGGCTGGGCGCCCGCTTTGCCGCCAAAGTCAGCGACCCGCAGCGGGATAACCCCTATTTCTGTCGGTTGATGCGGCAGGCGGGCACCGTGTCCGTTATGTGCCCCACCATGAGTCTGGCGGCCACCATTATTTTCAGCATGATCTTAGGCGGTGCGCCGGTGTGGCAGCTGCCCGCCATCTGGGCGGGGGCGCTTATCAAGAACTTCCCCATGGCGTTTTTCTGGAATATGTTTGCCGCCGCACCCTTTACCAACTGGGCCTGCGGAAAGCTGTTCGAATAAAAGAGCGCTCCCCCGGCGGGGGAGCGCTCTTGCTTACATTACCGGCACGAACTCCACGTTCAGGTCCACGATCTCGTTGACGCCGTCCAGCCGTGCGCCGTGGTCATACTGCCACACATCGAAGCGGTAGTAGAAGTCCGGATAGTCGCCGGGATCAGCGATCCACAGGGCGATGTTCCCCATAGAGGACAGATCATAGCGGTAGTAGCCCTGCTGGCGGTTCATGTACACCCCGGCCTCATAGCCGCCCTGTTCGATCAAGGCGCAGAAAGTCCGGGCCTGGGAGGTCAGCAGGAATTCGTTGTTGTGCAGTGTGCGGGAGTCCTCCTGCTGTACCGGCTCCCAGTCGTAGTACACCGGCAGGTCCAGGTCGCGGCCATCCAGCAGCTGCAGGGCGTACAGGGCCTCCTGGGCGGCCTCCTGCACGGTGGCGGCCTGGGAGAAGAAATACACGCCCACGTCGATGCCGGCGGCCCTGGCCCCGCTGTAATAGCTGTCGAAGGACCGGTCCGGGTACAGGGAGCCCTTCTCGCCGTAGCCCCGCAGACCCAGGCGCAGATAGGCAAAGTCGATGCCCTGCCGCTTCAGCGCCGCCCAGTCGATGGTGCCCTGGTGGTTAGACACGTCCACGCCCCAGCGGGTGGCGTATTCCGCGCCCAGATAGCGGACGCGGACGCCGTCGCTGCCGTCGTCGTTGGTATCCCGGCGGAAGTCCTCCTGCGCCAGGCCGCTGGCGGGGATACCCTCATGGGGCGTCATCCACACCATGTTAAATCCGTCGTTGATATATACCTGCCCCGCGTGGGGATCGGCCTCCGGCTCCTGCCGGGCGCTGCCGCCCCGCAGGGACAGAACGACCGCCGTCAGCAGTCCGCCAACCACCAGCACCGCCGCGATCAGCAGCAGCACCGGCAGCAGACGCCGCCGCGGCCGGCGGCGGGGCGGGGAAATTCGATCCATAGTTACCTCTCCTTTTCGAAAACGTGTATGTCAAAGGCGATGCGGCAGTCCAGCTGCGTGAGTTTACATAATTTTTCAACGCCGGCCTTCGGCGTTTTCCAGCAGTAGGGCGTCATGCCGAACAGCGCCTGTATGTCCGCCGGGTCCTCCAGATGGATAACGTCCCTTACGTGCCGAATACTCACATACCGGAAGCCCTCGTAGGGTGTCTCCTTCACCTCATTGACATAGGGGTGGTCATAGAGCACCTGCTTCATCTCCCACAGGTGCATTTCTCCGGGCACCACATAGATAAAGTGCCCGCCGGGCCGCAGCACGCGGCGGAATTCCTCGATGGCCAGCGGTGAGAAGCAGTTGATGAGCAGGTCTACGGACCCGTCTGCCGCCGGCAGGCGGTAGGAGGAGGCCACAGCGAACTGCACATTTTTCTCCCGCTTAGCCGCCAGACGCAGTATGGGCTTGGAGATATCGATCCCGGCCATCACCGGCGTCTTCCCGGCCTCACACAGGGCACGATAGATGCCCGCGGTGTAGTAGCCCTCGCCGCAGCCGTTGTCCAGCACCGCCGGGGCATCGCCGGTCAGCTCCACAGCGAGTTGACATAATTCTTCGCATAGCGGGGCGTAGTAGCCCTTTTCCAGAAAGGCGTGCCGCGCCGCGGCCATAGCCTTGTCGTCGCCGGGGGTTTTGGAGTGCTTCCGGTTCACCGGCAGCAGATAGGTATAGCCCTCCCTGGCGATGTCGAAGCAGTGGCCGGCGGGGCAGAGATAGCTGCCCTCCCGCCGCGTCAGCGCGCCGCCGCACAGGGGGCAGACGAACAGACTGTTCATCGCTCACCCTCCGGCAGTGTCACGTCGTGTATCCATTTACGGGACCGGATGCGCCACAGGCAGATGGGACACTTGATAAAGCTCTCCGCCTGTATGGCCAGCGACACGAACCAGGGATCCGCGTCCAGCACCAGCGCCAGCAGGGCCGTCAGCGGCAGCGCCACCAGCCACTGGGGTGCCAGATCCAGCGCCGTGGACCAGAACACATCGCCGCCTGCCCGCAGGATACCGGTGACGGCGGAGATGGAGTAGGCGTGGAAGGGGATGCAGGCGAAGCCCGTCACCGCCAGCGTGGTGGCCAGATGGGCGCTGAGATCGTACAGCTTGAACAGTGGGAAGACCACCGGCTGGAACAGCAGCGGCACCAGCGCCAGGGCGATAACGGCCAGTGCGGCGCCCACCAGTATCGTCACCCAGGACAGCGTCCTGGACAGGTCCATCAGCTCATCGTGGCTCTGTCCCTCACCGATGGCCTTGCCGATCATCACGGCGGTAGCGGCGCCCAGACCAAAGCACACCACCAGGAACAGGCGGTTCAGGTTGCCCATGACGGCGTTGGCCGCCAGAAACTCTACCGAGATGGTCATGTGTCCCAGAATGACGGTGAGCAGGCTGTTGCCCAGCCCCCAGAACAGCTCGTTGGCCATCACCGGCGAGGCGTATTTCACGAACCGGCGCAGCATCTCCCAGCCCGGACGGAAGAGCGCCTTCAGGTCCAGGGGGATGACCCGGCTCCGCAGGGCGCAGAACAGGCACACGGCGAACTCCGCCACGCGGGAGAGCAGTGTGGCGATGGCCGCGCCCTCCACGCCCAGCATGGGAAAGCCGCACTTGCCGAAGATCAGCAGGTAGTTCATGCCGGTATTCAGCACCGTGGACATACCAAACAGCTTCATGCCGAAGCTGGCGTTCTCCACGCTGCGCTGCGCGCTGACGTAGATAGACGAGAGCATATTGAACACATAGGAGAAGCCGATGACCCGCAGATACGGCGCGCCCAGCAGGGACAGATGATGCTTGTTGCTCATCAGGTCCATGATCTGCACCGGCCACAGGAACAGCGCCAGCGCGATGACCAGCGCCAGAGCCACGCCCAGCCCCGCCGCCACGCCGATGGCACGGCTGATGCTGGGCAGGTCCTTTTTGCCCCAGTACTGGCTGATCAGGATGCCTACGCCGGACTGGACGCCGAACACGATGGAGATCAGCAGGAACACCGGCACGTTGGCCGCCGTTACCGCCGCCATCTCATTGTTGCCCAGCTGGCTGACCATCAGCGTGTCGATCAGGCCCAGGGAGAAAGTGATCAGATTTTGCAGGGCGATAGGGCCGGTCAACCGGAGCAGATACCCGTAAAAGGCCCTGTCGCGCTTAAGAGCTTTGAACATAGTCCACCTCAAAATATCGTTGTGCCCGCGCCGCGGGCGTATATCACAGCATGGGGAAGCGGCTGTCCCGGTGGGCGAGCAGCGCCTGGCACAGGACATCCACGTCCTCCCGTGTATTGTCGGGGGAGAAGGAGATGCGGATCACGCCGGCGGCAGTCTTTTTGTCCAGCCCCAGAGCGGAGACCACATGGCTCGCCTTCCCCTGATGGCAGGCAGAGCCTGCGGAGATGCAGATGCCCTGCGCACCCAGGTCCGTTACGATGTTGGCGCTGGGATACCCTACCAGCGACACCGCCAGAATGTGGGGGGCCGTACCCTCGCCCACGGGGACCACGCCGCCCATGGCCAGCAGCTTCTCCCGGCAATAGGCCTTCAGCCCGGCCATGTGGGCCAGCTTGGCGTCATAATCGGCCAGCCGCAGCTCCACCGCCTTGGCAAAGCCGGCGATCTGGGCCGTGGCCTCGGTGCCGGAGCGCGCGCCGCGCTCCTGTCCGCCGCCGGGCAGCAGGGGGCGGGGGTTCCGCACCCGGGGACCGATGTACAGCGCGCCCACGCCCTTGGGCCCGCCGACCTTGTGACCGGACAGGCTCATCAGGTCTACGCCCCAGCCCTCCGGGTCGCAGGGGACCTTCAAAAAGCCCTGCACCGCGTCGCAGTGCAGCAGGGCAGGGGAGCCCTTCTTCCGCAGCAGGGCAGCGATGTCCGCCGCGGGAAATACGCAGCCCGTCTCGTTGTTCACCAGCATCACAGACACCAGGGCGGTGTCCTCCCGCAGGGCATCCGCCACCTGTTCGGCGGTGACATTGCCGTCCTGTCCTGGCTTCAGATAGGTGACCTCATACCCCTGCTGGGCCAGCAGCTTGCAGGGCTCCAGAACGGCGCTGTGCTCCACGGCGGTGGTGATGATGTGTCTGCCCCTGTGCCGGTTCTGCCACAGGGCGGCCTGTATGGCCCAGTTGTCGCTCTCCGTGCCGCAGGAGGTGAAGTACAGGCGCTCCGCGGGGCAGCCCAGCGCCCCGGCGATGACGGCCCGCCAGCCCTCCACGGCTTTTTTCATCTCCACCCCTATGGGGTATTGGGAGGAGGGATTGCCAAAGTGCGCCGTCAGCACCTCGTACATGGCGTCGGCCACGGCTTTGGGCAGCGGCGTGGTGGCGGCGTTATCAAAATAGACCATAGAGAGCCTCCTGTTTCACGAACGGGTCTTGAAAGACACGGTAAAATACAGTATAATAAACCGATCAAAAAGCGGGAGTGAAAAACACCTTCACCCGTGAAACCTTATTATACGATAGAATAGGGGAAAGTGCAAGATGCGTGTTGCCATCTATACCTTGGGCTGCAAGGTGAACCAATACGAGACACAGGCCATGGAGCAGGAGCTGCTGCGCCGCGGTCATACGCTGGTGCCCGCCGAGACGGAGGCCGACGGCTATATCGTCAACACCTGCTCCGTCACCGCCATCAGTGATAAGAAATCCCGGCAGATGATCCGCCGGTGTCATAAGCTGAACCCCAACGCGGTGGTGGCCGCCTGCGGCTGTTATGTGCAGACCCACCCGGAGGTGGTGGCGGCACTGGACGTGGACCTGCTGGCCGGTACCGGTGACCGCATGGCGTTTCTGGACCTGTTCGAGCAGGCAGCCCACGAAAAGGAGCCGGTGAGACTGTTGGACGACGCCCTGCGCCGCCGGGAATTCGAGGTGCTGCCCGCCGGCGGCATGGCCGAGCGCACCCGGGCCATGCTGAAGGTAGAGGACGGCTGTGTGAATTTCTGCACCTACTGCATCATCCCCTATGCCCGCGGCCCGGTGCGCTCCCTGCCGCTGGCGACGGCCGTAGCCCAGACGGAGCAGCTGCGGCGCGAGGGCTACCGTGAGCTGGTGCTCACCGGTATCGAGATATCCTCCTGGGGCCACGATCTGAAAAACGGCCAAAGCCTCATCGACCTGCTGGAGGCGGTATCCGCCGCCGCGGGGGATATGCGTCTGCGGCTGGGGAGCCTGGAGCCCCGTACCATCACCGAGGACTTCTGCCGCCGGGCGTCGAAGCTGCCCAACCTGTGCCCCCACTTCCACCTGTCCCTGCAGTCCGGCTGTGACGAGACGCTGCGCCGCATGAACCGGAAGTATGACACGGCACGGTTTTACGAGTCCGTCACACTGCTGCGGCAGTATTTCCACCGGCCCGCCGTCACCACCGACCTGATCTGCGGCTTCCCCGACGAGACGAACCGGGAATTCGAGCAGACCATGGCCTTTATCGAAAAGTGCGCCTTCGCGGATATGCACATTTTCCCCTACTCCGTCCGTCCCGGCACCAAGGCGGCGGAGCTGGTGCAGTTCAGCGCCGCGGTAAAGGAGGAACGGACCCGCCGCGCCGTGGCCGTGGCCCGGACTATGCACCGCGCCTATCTGGAGGGCTGCGTGGGGCAGACCTACCCGGTGCTCTATGAGCAGGAGAAGGACGGCCTCTACACCGGCCACGCCCCCAACTACTGTGAGGTGTGCGTCCGCGCCGAAGATTTACATAATAAAATTATCGATACAAAAATAGTCGGTATAGATGGTGATGTACTGATAGGAGAGTTGACATAATATGAACCACTTTTTCGCCTATATCAACCGTATGCGCTTCATCCAGCGCTGGTCGCTCATGCGGAACAGCTACACGGAGAATATCCAGGAGCACAGCCACCAGACAGCGGTGCTGGCCCACGCGCTGGCGGTGCTGCGGAATGAGCGCTTCGGCGGCCAGGTGGACGTCGGCGCCGTGGCCGTGGCGGCGCTGTACCACGACGCCGGCGAGATCCTCACCGGCGATATGCCCACCCCCATCAAGTATTACAATCCCGGTATCCGCGAGGCCTACAAGGCCGTGGAGCAGGTGGCGGAGGACAAGCTCCTCTCCATGCTGCCGGAGGACCTGCGTCCCGCCTATGAGGACGCCCTCCGTCCCGCCGACCCGGAGATCGAGCAGCTGGTGAGGGCGGCGGATAAGCTCTCCGCCCACATCAAGTGCATCGAGGAGCTGAAGGCCGGCAACACCGAGTTCCGTCAGGCCGCCGCCCAGACCGCCGCCGCCATGGACGCCATGGCCCTGCCGGAGCTGGACTATTTCCGCGAGCATTTCCTGCCCAGCTATTCGCTGACATTAGACGAATTGGAGTGAAAACCGCGCCTCCCGCGCCCTGCCATCGTCAGGTCTCCTCGACGTATACCCGATACGCCGTCGTCGGCCTGCCATCGACAGGACGCAGGATCCATCGGTTTTCGGCAAACCGCGCCTCCTGCGCCAAAACAAAAAACCATCCGAAAGGAGTATATAGTTATGAAAGCGATCGTTACCGTTGTGGGCAAGGACCAGGTGGGCATCATCGCCGGTGTGTGCAACACCCTGGCGGCCAGCCGCATCAACGTTCTGGACATCAGCCAGACCATCATGGAGGGCTACTTCACCATGATGATGGTGGTGGACCTGACCGAGTGTCAGGCGCCCTTCGACGCCCTGCGCGCCGATCTGAAGGCCTACGGCGAGAGCCGCGGCCTGTCCATCCGCATCCAGCGGGAGGACATCTTCGACGCCATGCACAAGCTGTAAGAGGTGGGGAATATGCTGAGTCTGCAAAATATCTTCGACACCATCGCCATGGTGGACAAGCAGCACCTGGATATCCGCACCATCACCATGGGCATCTCCCTGCTGGACTGCGCCGACGAGGACATGGACCGCTGCTGCGACAAGATCTACGACAGGATCTGCTCCCGCGCCGAAAAGCTGGTCCAAACCGGCTGCGGCATCGAGAGCGAGTTCGGTATCCCCATCGTCAACAAGCGCATCTCCGTCACGCCCATCGCCATCGCCGGCGCGGCCTGCAAAAGCGAGGACTTCGTCCCCCTGGCCCTGACGCTGGACCGCGCCGCCAAGACCTGCGGCGTCAACTTCATCGGCGGCTACTCCGCCCTGGTGCAGAAGGGCTTTACCTCCGGCGACCGGCGGCTCATCGCCTCCATTCCCGAGGCGCTGGCCCGCACAGAGCTGGTCTGCTCCAGCGTCAACGTGGGCAGCACCAGGGCCGGCATCAACATGGACGCCGTGGCCCAGATGGGCCGCGTCATCAAGGAGACGGCCCACCTGACCCGCGACCGCGACGGCCTGGGCTGCGCCAAGCTGGTGGTGTTCTGCAACGCCGTGGAGGACAACCCCTTCATGGCCGGTGCCTTCCACGGCGTGGGTGAGGCCGACACCGTCATCAACGTGGGCGTGTCCGGCCCCGGCGTGGTGTACCACGCCCTGCAGGGCTGCAAGGGCCAGCCCTTCGACGTGGTGGCCGAGACTATCAAAAAGACCGCCTTCCAGATCACCCGCATGGGCCAGATGGTGGCCGCCGAGGCCAGCGCCCGTCTGGATGTGCCCTTCGGCATCGTGGATCTGTCCCTGGCCCCCACCCCGGCGGTGGGCGACAGTGTGGCCCGCATCCTGGAGGAGATGGGCCTGTCCGTCTGCGGCACCCACGGCACCACGGCGGCACTGGCGCTGCTGAACGACGCCGTGAAGAAGGGCGGCGTCATGGCCAGCGGCCACGTGGGCGGTCTGTCCGGCGCCTTTATCCCCGTCTCCGAGGACGAGGGCATGATCGCCGCGGCCCTGGACGGCACCCTGACCATCGACAAGCTGGAGGCCATGACCTGCGTGTGCTCTGTGGGTCTGGACATGATCGCCGTGCCCGGCAGTACCACGGCGGAGACGATCTCTGCCATCATCGCCGACGAGGCCGCCGTGGGCATGGTCAACAGCAAGACCACCGCCGTCCGCATCATCCCCGTGGAGGGCGCGGACGTGGGCGACACCGTGGAGATGGGCGGCCTGCTGGGCAGCGCGCCCCTGATGCCCGTCCACGAGGCCTCCAGCGCCGACTTCATCGCCCGCGGCGGCCGTATCCCCGCCCCGCTGCAAAGCCTGAAAAACTGATATGATCCGACCTGCGACAAGCTTCGACATTCCCCGCGCCCTGGCGATCTACCACAGCGCCCGGCAGTTCATGCGCCGCAGCGGCAACACCGTCCAGTGGGTCAACGGCTACCCCTCCGAGGCCCTGCTCCGGTCGGACGTGGCCGCCGGTCGGCTGTTCGTCATGGAGGACGCGGGCGGCGTGTACGCCGTGTTTGCCTTCATCATCGGCGACGACCCCACCTATCAGGTCATCGACGGCGCGTGGTTGGATGACGCGACGCCATACGGCACCCTCCACCGCCTGGGCAGCGACGGTACCCATACCGGCGTGCTGGCCGAGGCCGTGGCCTGGGCGTGGACGCGGTGTCCCCATCTGCGGGCGGACACCCATGAGGATAACCACCCCATGCGCCGCTGCCTGGAACGCGCCGGCTTCGTGTACACCGGCACCATCCACGTCGCCGACGGCACCCCCCGCCGCGCCTACGAGCGCATATGACCCCCGTTAGCCTTCCCCCTGGGGGGGTTCGCGGTGTTGAATGACAGGCCGGTGGCCTGTCAGACCCGCGAACCGTGAGAGCAAAATTATTCAAAGAAAATCTCAACAAGTCCTGTCAATGCTCTGAAAATTCCATCACGGATTTTCTGCGGTCCATCTTTTTTATTGCTCTGTATGGAAACGCATGATATGATGGATTTGGCAGCGGTGAAAGAAACCGGCAAATCGGAAGTTATAAAGGAGAAACACTATGGGATTATTTGGTAAAAGCAAAAAAGAGCGAGAAAAAGAGTATATGAACAGATTAGATGTTCCATTATGTTTAAAAGAAGACTTTGAATTGATTATTGATGATGTATTTACAATTATGGGGGTTGGAACAGTTGCCACAGGAAACATATCAACAGGAATGTGTAGAGAAGGAGAAAATGCGTGTGTTTATAAAACAAATGGAGGTGTATTAGAGACTATAATTACTACCATCGATATACATACAAAAGAACGAAAATCAAATGGTTGTGGATATAAAACAGAACATGTTGGACTTGGGTTAAGAGGAGTTTCTAAGGAACAATTAGAAAAAGGAGATAGAGTGATTGTAAAGAATGCCAATATGTATGGAATGTAATTACAAATTCCAGTTTGATGAAGTACAAGGCCATCTTCGAGCGCAACGCCGACCGTCTTGTGAACGCCAACACCATTTACGAGGGACAGGTCATTGTCCTGTCCGCGAAGTAAGCACAAGCAATCCACATAACGAAAGCATAGAAAATGCCCACCTCGAAAAGTCGAGATGGGCTTTTTTTCGTGTGCGCGGATTTGCTTAACTTAATGACATTGCCCGAAAGGGCTTTCTTTTTTACCCAGATGTACCGCTGAGGTATCAAAAAAGGAAAGCAAATGTATATAGCTTGAACGCAAAGCTTCATAGCTTTCGCGTTCTCCCGCCGTGGACATTTGCGGGGAAAATGTTGCAAATTGCCGTTGTGCAATTTAGCAAACGCCCCCGGCGTGCGAATTCGGAAAAGCAAAAAAACGCAGCAAAAAGTGCGAAAAAGGATTTCTGCTATATTTTTTAAGGAAATGGTACCAATACAAGTGAAAAAGTTGCATAAAAAAATTTTTGTACCTGAAATACCGTGGGATATCGTGGCGAAAAATACATTCTAAACGTATGGTACATCTTCCGCGGCTGGGGAAAAACCGGATGTAAATGCCACAAAATGGGAAGTTTTTTCACAAAAAAGTTGCGGGCAAAATAACGAAAAGAACCGGACACTTTTTCAGGCGTACCCAAAAAAAGTGTGAAAATTTGACGTGCGCGCTGTTTTTCTTTATAATATTTCAGGAACAAAAAAGAAGATTTCGAATTTCACAACAATTCGGAACGGAAAGAGAGAAAAACATGGAAAAATACCTTGTTTTGGCAACCTTTGCAGGGTCTGTCATCGCACTCATCTTCGCCTTCGTCACCGGCAAAAAAGTGCTGAGTTTTGACGAAGGCACCCCGCTTATGAGCAAAATTTCGCAATCTATCCGTGCGGGCGCCAACGCCTACCTGAAGCGGCAATACACCGTTGTAGGTGTGTTTTTTGCCTGTATGATCGTGGTTTTGTGCATTATGGCGGCCTTAAAGTTGCTGACTTGGTTCGTGCCCTTCGCGTTCCTGACCGGCGGTTTCTTCTCCGGCCTCAGCGGCTTTGTCGGTATGCGTATCGCCACCAAGGCCAACTGCCGCACCGCCAACGCCTGCCGCGACGGCCTGAACCGCGGCCTCCGCGTGGCCTTCTCCGCCGGCTCCGTTATGGGCTTTACTGTGGTCGGCCTCGGCCTGCTGGATATCAGCGTGTGGTTTATGCTTCTGCGCTTCGTGTTTAAGCTGGAGGCCGCCGACATCACCAGTGCCATGCTGACCTTCGGCATGGGCGCCAGTTCCATGGCGCTGTTTGCCCGCGTGGGCGGCGGCATCTTCACCAAGGCGGCCGATGTGGGCGCCGACCTGGTGGGCAAGGTTGAGGCCGGTATTCCCGAGGACGATCCCCGCAACCCCGCTGTTATCGCCGATAACGTAGGTGACAACGTGGGCGATGTGGCCGGTATGGGTGCGGACCTGTATGAGAGCTATGTTGGCTCCATCATCTCTGCCTCCGCCTTGGGCGTGGCGGCATTCAGCGATCAGGCCTTCAAGGCCATGGCTATTCCCATGGTCATGGCGGCGGTGGGCATCATCTGCTCCATCATTGGCTCTTTCTTCGTCAAGACCGAGGAGAACGCCGACCAGCGCACGTTGCTGAAAGCACTGTCCCGCGGCACCAACCTGGCGGCTATTCTGATTGCTATTATCTCCTTCTTTCTGGTGTGGGCCCTGCTGGGCATCGAGCACTGGGGACTGTATGTGGCCATTCTCTCCGGTCTGGTGGCCGGCGTGCTGATCGGCAAGGCCACGGAGTATTACACTTCTGATACCTACAAGCCGACCCAGGAGCTGAGCAGCAAGAGCCAGACCGGCTCCGCTACCATCATCATCGGCGGTCTGGGTCTGGGCATGCTGTCCACGGCGGTGCCCATCGTGATCGTGGCGGTGTGCATCCTGTTGGCGTTCTTCCTCTCCGGCGGCGCAGCCAGCACAGGCATGGGCCTGTACGGCATTGCTTTGGCGGCAGTGGGTATGCTGTCCACGCTGGGCATCACCCTGGCCACTGACGCCTACGGCCCCGTGGCCGACAATGCCGGCGGTATCGCTGAGATGGCTGGCTTGGAGCCGGAGGTTCGCAAGCGCACAGACGCGCTGGACTCTTTGGGCAACACCACGGCAGCTACCGGCAAGGGCTTTGCCATCGGCTCAGCCGCGCTGACGGCTCTGGCACTGATGGCTTCCTATATCGAAAAGGTCAAGGAAGTGGGCGCGAATGTCACCTTTGAGGACTTCTCCCTGATGAACCCCGTGGTGCTGGTGGGTCTGTTTATCGGCGCGTGCCTGCCCTTCGTGTTCGCAGCGCTTACCATGAACTCCGTGGGCCGCGCGGCCCAGAGCGTGGTGCTGGAGGTACGCCGCCAGTTCCGCGAGATCACCGGCCTGATGGAGGGCAAGGCAGATCCCGACTACGCGCGCTGCGTGGATCTGTGCACCAAGGCCAGCCTGAAGGAGATGGTGCTGCCCACCGTTATCGCGGTGGTGACGCCCATTGTGGTAGGTATGATCCTGGGTTTCAAGGGTGTGGTCGGTCTGCTGGCCGGTGCCACCGTAACTGGTTTCCTGATGGCTATCTACATGGCCAATGCCGGCGGTGCCTGGGATAACGCCAAGAAGTACATCGAGGCAGGCAACTTCGGCGGCAAGGGCAGTGATTGCCACAAGGCCGGCGTGGTGGGCGACACCGTGGGCGATCCCTTCAAGGACACTGCGGGTCCGGCCATCAACATCCTCATCAAGCTGCTGAGCATGGTGTCCATCGTGTTTGCTGGACTGATCGTGAATTACGCTATTCTGTAACGGGAAAAGGGGAAAAAGAACAAGCAGCACCCCCGGCTTCTCTCTCTCTCTCAGATGCGCTAAGTAATTGATTTTTTTGAACAGGCAGGCAGTGGCGTGAGCCGCTGCCTGCCTGTTCTTTTCCTGTCTTGATTTTCTGTACCTACGATACCTATGTTTGCACTGCCAGCTGTTGTGCGATCATTTCTAAGTACATAGCAAAACACGGGATGCCGAAGATGCGGTTTCATGATCTTCGTCATAGCTGCGCCAGCTTGCTGCTGGCCAACGGCGTTCCCCTCAAGCACATTCAGGAGTGGCTGGGCCACAGCGACTTTACCACCACGGCGAATATCTACGCCCACTTGGATTACAAGTCTAAAATCACCTCGGCACAGGCAATGGAGACAGGGCTTGTTCTGCCGGAGGGCGGCGACTTCGGAAGTCGTTGGAGAGAGGGCTAAGCCGAAAATCCGGAGAGAAAAACAAAAGTCTGCTTTGATCACTTACTCTTAGAAAAAGGTATAAGAAAAAAGCCCATAATCGGCTTGATTACAGGCTTTTTCGGTGGCGGAGATGGAGAGATTCGAACTCTCGCGTCGGTTTGAGCCGACCTACCGCATTTCGAGTGCGGACCCTTCAACCGCTTGGGTACATCTCCGTATATTTCCACCTGTTTTTAACTCGCAAAAGCTTTTGGAGAGAAAAGCAGGAGAGAAAACATAAAAGTATTCGATTTGGAATTTTGAAAACCCGGAATTAGCAGGGGTTTTCAGGGGGACGAAATTCCCAGCTTCTGCCGAAATTTCGAGTCAGCCCCGTTATGACCACTTCGATACCGCTGCTTGTCACGGGGTGTATCATACCATACTTTCCGCTGGGGTGCAACTTCTTTTTCTGCGGGGTATATTTTGACGCGGCGGCGCATGTATTGATGGGAGAGGGGGGACGGCTATGGAGAAGCGGGTGCTGATCTGGGATGATGGACTAAATTATGTAAACTACATGGAAGCGCTGCGAGCAGTGGACCTGACGCCGGTGGTAGGGCGCGAGGCGGCCGGCCCGTGCGCTGCGCTGCTGCTTCCCGGCGGTGGGGATATCGCGGATCGGCTGCCGGAGGATGAGATCCGGACGATCAGAGCCTATGCGGCAGCGGAGAAGCCGATTTTGGGTATCTGCCGGGGAATGCAGGCGCTGAACGTGTTTTTCGGCGGGACACTGTATGCACGTGTGCCGGGACACCAGGTCAAGGCGGGCGATATTCTGCATGATACACGGGCGGTGGGTGAACTGGCGGAACTGGTGGGTACCACGCCGCGGGTCAACAGCAACCACCACCAGGCCATCTGCCGCCTGGGGCGGGGGCTGGGTGTGCGGCAATGGGCGGCGGATGGCGTGATCGAAGGGATATGTCACAGCCGCCTGCCGGTGCTGGGGGTACAGTGGCACCCGGAGCGCCAGGCCTTTGCGCTGCGGCGGGGGGAGGCTGCGGACGGTGCGGCGGTGTTCTGGTGGCTGCGGCGGCAGGCAGAAAAGAACAGCGGCGGTTGACAAGGGCGGTCAAGTATGCCTATAATGGAGAAAATCAACAAGTGAGGTATACCGCCATGGAAAAGCTCCGCGCCTTTCTGAAACGAAAGGACATCGTTTTCTCCGCCAAGCGCTATTTTATCGACGCCATGGGCGCTATGGCACAGGGATTGTTCTGCACGCTGCTGGTGGGTACCATCCTCAACACCATCGGCCAGCAGTTCCACATCGGATTCCTGAACGCCGTCATCGTCACCATCGGCAAGGGCGATGGCGCGGTGAACTACACCATCGGCGGGCTGTGCTCGGCTATGGTAGGCCCCGGTATGGCCGTGGCCATCGCCCGGGCGCTGAACGCGCCGCCGCTGGTGCTGTTCTCCCTGATCCCCGTGGGTTTTGCCACCAACTACATGGGCGGCGCGGGCGGCCCTCTGGCGGTGCTGTTCGTGGCCATCGTTGCCGCGGAGCTGGGCAAGGCCGTCAGCAAGGAGACGAAGATCGACATTCTGGTGACGCCCATCGTCACCGTGCTGGTGGGCGTGGGCTTCGCCGCGCTGATCGCCGCGCCGGTGGGCACGGCGGCCTCCGCCGTGGGACAGGCCATCATGTGGGCAACGGAGCTGCAGCCCTTCTTCATGGGCATCATCGTCTCCGTGGTCATCGGCGTGGCGCTGACGCTGCCCATCTCCTCCGCCGCCATCTGTGCGGCTCTGGGGCTGACAGGCCTGGCCGGCGGCGCTGCCGTGGCGGGCTGCTGCGCCCAGATGGTGGGCTTCGCCGTTATGAGCTTCCGTGAAAACCGCTGGGGTGGCCTGGCCGCCCAGGGCCTGGGCACCAGTATGCTGCAGATGGGCAATATCGTCCGCAATCCCCGGATATGGATACCGCCTACGCTGGCTGCCGCCATCACCGGCCCTGTCGCCACCTGCCTGTTCCGCTTGGAGATGAACGGTGCGCCGGTGTCCTCCGGCATGGGTACCTGCGGCCTGGTGGGGCAGATCGGTGTGTACACCGGCTGGGTCAGCGACGTGGCCGCCGGCACCAAGGCCGCCATTACCGGCATGGACTGGCTGGGACTGGTACTGATCTCTTTCGTGCTCCCCGCCGTGCTGACGTGGCTCATCGCCATCCCCCTACGGAAGTGGGGGTGGATCAAGGACGGCGATCTGAAGCTGGATCTGTAAAACACAAAAAAGGCGGCGTCAGCCGCCTTTTTTGCTGAGTCGAAGCAGGCCGGAGTTGTCTAACTTTTGGGAGCTGACTCACGGTTGCTTCTATCCCGTTTTTGTGCTTTCCGTTTCGCTCGTTCCTTCGCTTGACGTTTCCTCTGCACAGTCGGTGACAGGAAAATGTCGTATGCGCTAAGCGCAAAGATGCCGGTAAATGCTGCGCCGATCGAAATGAGAATTACCCGGCTGGTTTTCCGCTCTCTGTTAGAATCACGCAGTGAAAAACACAGCGTACCATCAGCTTCCAGCTCTGCGATTTCAGGAGTCGCATCCCAAGGCCGCCAATTATAGCCGGTATAGACACGGATACGAATCGAATGAGGAGTGCTGTTGAAATCGGAAGGAAGCTTCTTGTAGCACGAAAAGCCAAAGGTGTATTCCGTTCCGTCCGTGCATATCAACAACGGAATAGGATATAATCTGCGGCCTTGGCTGGACATCAGTGCCTCTTCGGAGGCGGCGTAAATTTCCATGGTGTTTTCTTCCGTATATATCGGCTGGGTCAGACCCATGAAGAGAAATATACCGCCCAATACCAGACACAGCAGGTAATTGCGGAATTCCCGTACCCGTCGTTTCCACGCCGATTTTTTTCCTGAGGCCATGTGTCATCACCCCTGTCCGGATCCTTTTGCCTCAGTATACCATGGCTGTACTGCGGCTGTAAAGAAAAGACTCGTGTTCGAGACGCGGTACAAAAGCGGCTCGTTCGTCCGGTCTGGCTTGGTTTACAAGACTTGCATAATATGGTATAATCATCTATCAGCAACGAGGAAAGGAACGACCACAATGGAATTATCGGCAAAGCTGGTGCGTTCACAATTGAATTTTTTTAAGCCCTTTGTGGCGGGTTGCTCACTGGAGACCACCCGCAAGGGACAGGATAAGCTGGGCGAGCTGATGAGCGCCCTGCACAAGCGGGAGGTGATCTTCCGCGACCACGACTTCGAGCAGTTCAAGGGCGCGTGGGTCATGCCTAAGGACGAGCGCCGCAGCGGCGTGGTGCTGTATCTCCACGGCGGCGGCTATACCTGCGGCAGTCTGGACTATGCCAAGGGCTTTGCGGCTACGCTGGCTAGCGAGTGCGGTGTGCGCGTGTTCTGCGGGGCGTACCGCCTGGCGCCGGAGAACCCCTATCCCGCCGCGTTGGAGGATGCACTGACTGCCTACGACTATTTGCTGAAAAAGGGCTACGCGCCGCAGCAGATTTTGCTGTGCGGCGAGAGCGCCGGCGGTGGGCTGATCTGCGCTCTGTGCCTGAAGCTGAAGCAGCTGGGCCGGGAGCTGCCCTGCGGGCTCATCGCCATCTCGCCCTGGGTGGACCTGACCGGTTCCGGGAAGTCCTACGAATTCAACCGGGACAACGATCCGTCCCTGACGGAGGAGCTGCTGCAATTCTACGCCAGGTGCTATACGCAGGACCCCACGGACCCGCTGTGTTCGCCCCTGCTGGGCGACCTGACGGGCTTTCCGCCGACGCTGATCTTCGCCGGCGGCGATGAGATATTGCTGGATGATGCCAAGGGACTGCATGAACGATTGAAAAAGGCCGGGAGCAAAAGCAGGCTGATCATCGCGCCGGGGCGCTGGCACGCCTATGTGCTCTATTGCCTGCAGGAGAACATGGAGCAGGATATCTATGAGATCAACCGCTTTATGACGCAGAACCTGTCCCCGGCCCGGAGCCTGCGGTGGATGCGTCTGGACAACGCGGCCAAGATATATCCCGCTGCCAAGCGGCGCAACTGGAACAATTTTTTCCGCATCTCCGCCACGCTGGCGGAGCCGGTAGACCGCGCGGTGCTGGCAGCGGCGCTGGATGTAACGGTGCGGCGTTTCCCGTCCATTGCCGTACGGCTGCGGCGGGGTGTGTTCTGGTACTATCTGGAGGAGATACCCCACACGCCGCCCATACAGGACGAAAAGAGCTGCCCGCTGGCCCATGCGCCGTTCCGCCAGGTGCGGCAGTGCGCCTTCCGGGTGCTGGTGTATAAGGACCGCTTTGCGGTGGAGTTTTTCCATGCGTTGACCGACGGCACCGGCGCGCTGGTGTTCGTCAAATCGCTGCTGGCGGAGTATCTCAGTGAGAAGTACGGTATCTCCGTCCCTGCGGAAAAGGGCGTACTGGGACGGTTAGAGGAGCCGTCGCCGGAGGAGCTGGAGGACAGCTTTGCCCGGTATGCTGGGGATGTGACCGCCAGCCGCGCCGAGGCCACGGCCTGGCACCTGACCGGCACACCGGAGACAGATGGCTATAAGGACCTGGTGACACTGATGGTGCCGGCGGATAAGCTGCGTTCCTGCGCCAAAGACCACGGCGTGTCTGTGACGGAGCTGCTGTGTGCCGCCATGATGCAGGCTATTCTGGAGCTGCAGACGGAGAAGGTGCCCAACCCCCGCCACCGCAAACCGGTGAAGGTGCTGCTGCCGGTAAATCTGCGAAAGCTGTTTCCCAGCAAAACGCTGCGGAACTTTGCGTCCTATATCACTCCGGAGATCGATCCGCGGTTGGGAGCGTGCAGCTTTCAGGAGCTGTGTGCGCTGGTCCACCACAAGATGGGGCTGGAGAACAACCGCTGGACCATGCGGGCCAAGTTTGCCGCCAATGTGGCCAGCGAACGTTCGCCCGTGTTGCGGATCATGCCGCTGTTCATCAAGAATATCGCCATGAAGGCCGTGTTTGACACGGTGGGCGAGTGTAAGTCCTGCTTGTGCCTGTCCAACCTGGGCCGCGTGGAGCTGCCGGACGTGATGGTGCCCTATGTGCGCCGTATGGATTTTATCATCGGTGTGCAGGCCAAGGCACCCCACAACTGCGGTGTGGTCACCTGGGGGGATACAGCCTATATCAACTGTATCCGCAGTATCCGGGAGCCGGAGCTGGAGTATCACTTCTACCGCGTGCTGCATCGGCTGGGACTGCCCGTTAAGGTCGAGAGCAATATGCGCTGACACAACGGGAGAAAGGAGCCTTTCTTATGTATTGCATCAAATGTGGCGTGGAGCTGGCGGACAGCGAGCGCGTTTGTCCCCTGTGCGGCACCCGGGTATTTCATCCCGATCTGCCCTGCGGACAGGGTGAGCCGCCCTACCCGCCGGCTGACCACCCCCGCCACGAGGAGGTCAGCCGCATCGGCGTGCTGTTCGTCATCTCTGTGTGTATGCTGCTGCCGGCGGTCATCACCGTGCTGTGCGACTGGCGCATCAACGGGACCATCGTCTGGTCCGGCTTTGCCGTGGGCGGATTGCTGCTGCTGTATATCCTGGCGGTGCTGCCTCTGTGGTTTAAGCGGCCCAACCCGGTGATCTTCGTGCCAATTGACTTCGCGGCCATCGGCGTGTTCCTGCTGTATGTGAACTACGCCACCGGAGGCCACTGGTTTTTGACCTTTGCGCTGCCGGTCACAGGCGCGGCAGGGCTGCTGGTGTGCGCCATGGTGACGCTGCTGCGGTATCTGCCCGGCGCGGCGCTGTACATCTGCGGCGGGGCGCTGATCCTGTCCGGCGGCATGGCGGTGTTGGTGGAGTTTCTGCTGAACCTGACCTTCGGCCTGCACGAGACGTTCCTCTGGTCCTTCTACCCGCTGGCGGCGGGGGTGGTGCTGGGGGCCATGCTGCTGGTCATCGCCATGTGCAAGCCCCTGCGGCGCAGCCTGCACCGTAAGTTCTTTATCTGAGAGGTACCCCATGCAGATGATTTTTATCGACATCGACAACACCCTGCTGGATTTTGACGCCTACATCCGGCAGACCATGCGGGAGGGCTTCGCGCACTTTGGACTGAAGCCCTACGAGCCGTACATGGAGGCCGTGTTCCACCGGGAGAACGGAAAACTCTGGCGGCAGATCGAGCAGGGTACGCTGACGTTCCGTGAGCTGGAAGAGATCCGCTGGAACAACGTGTTCCGAGCACTGAATATCGATTTTGACGGACAGGTATTCGAAAAGTATTTCCGCGCGGCCCTGTACGACAGCGCTATCCCCGTGGACGGGGCCATGGAACTGCTGGAGGCGCTCCACGGCAAGTATCCGCTGGCGGTGGCCAGCAACGGACCATACGACCAGCAGCTCCACCGGCTGGAACTGGCGGGCATGAAGCGGTATTTCGATTGGTTCTTCGTGTCGGAGAGACTGGGTGCGTCCAAGCCGGCCCGGGCCTTTTTTGACGGGGCGTTTGCGGCACTGAACGATGGATGTGAAGCAGCCATCGTGCCGAAAGACTGTGTGATCATTGGGGACTCCCTGACCTCCGATATGGCCGGCGGCCGGCAGTATGGCATGAAGACCTGTTACTACCGCCGCCCCGGCGCGGCAGAGGGTACGGATGTGACCTGGCAGGTGACGGACCTGCGGCAGATACCGGCGTTGCTGGAGGGTACGGCATGATGACCATCAATGAATACCAGCAGCGGGCCATGGCTTCGCTAAATCCCGAATTGAAGGGCCGGGATGTGCTTATCAACAGCGTCATGGGCCTGTGCGGCGAGTCCGGCGAGGCTATCGACATCGTGAAGAAGTGGCTGGCCCAGGGCCATCCGCTGGACCGGGAGCATCTGGCCAAGGAGTTGGGGGACGTGGCTTGGTATCTGGCCGAGGCGGCCACGGCGCTGGACCTTGATCTGGAGGACATCCTCCGGGCCAACCTGGAGAAGCTGGAGCGCCGGTATCCGGACGGCTTTTCCACGGAAAAGTCCGTGGGCCGGGATAAGAACGATCTGTAAGAAAAGCGGAAGCGGCGGCTTCCGCTTTTCTTCTTCACGGGGACTTGACACCGGGATTTTTTGTGATACACTGAGGCGGTGCGCATTTTTTGCTTAGGAGGGATAGCTGTGCTGCAATCATTCCTCACTGTTGGGCAGCAGATCCTCACACTGTACCTGCTGCTGGTGGTGGGCTTTGTACTGGGAAAGGTCAAGCTGCTGGATGACCGTGCCTCGGTGGCCCTGAGCAGCCTGGTCATGTACGTGGTGTCCCCCTGTATGATGGTGGTGGCGTTCCAGCGGCCGCTGGAGCATACGGCACTGCACAACTTCGGCGTAGTGACGGGTGTCTCGGCCGTACTCCATGTGGTGTTTATTGCGGCGGCCATGCTGCTGATCCGCGATAGAGACCGTGAACGGCAGAACTGCCTGCGCTTCGCCGCAGTGTTCTCCAACTGCGGCTTTATGGGCTATCCCCTGATGGCCGCGCTACTGGGCAGCATCGGCGTGTTCTATGGTTCGGCCTACGTCATCGTATTTACTATACTCAGCTGGACATGGGGCGTCTATGTCATCACAGGCGACCGCAGCCAGCTGCGGCTGAAGCCCCTGCTGCTGAACCCCGGCGTTATCAGCGTGGTGCTGGCTATGGCGCTGTATCTCGGACAGGTGACGGTGCCGGAACCCCTGATGGTCCCCATCAACTATCTGGCGGACCTGAATACGCCGCTGCCCATGCTGGTGGTGGGCTATCAGCTGAGCCACGCCAATTTCAAGGCGGCGCTGCAGGGTATCAGCTCCTGGGTGACGCTGGTGCTGCGGCTGCTGGTGCTGCCTCTTACCTCACTGGGCATCTGCCTGGCGCTGAACGTGTCCCATGACCTGACGCTGGTGCTGCTGATCGCGGCCAGCGCGCCGCCGGCGGCGCTGCTGAGTATGTTCGCCGCCCGCTTCGGCAAGGACACCGCCCTGACCTCGTCCCTGGTGTCGGTCCAGACGGCGATCTCCGCGTTGACCATGCCGGTATTGGTCGGCCTGGCAAAGGTGCTTGGATAAAGAAACATCCCCCGGCGGAGCCGGGGGATGTTTCTTTATCCGCGGTGCAGTATGGCGTCCAGATCCTGTTGGGGATGGGTGATGGGCTGCAGCTGATAGGTATCCACCAGCGTCTTGACCACCGTCTCTGACAGGAAGGCCGGCAGGGTGGGCCCCAGGTAAATGCGCTTGATGCCCAGAGCCAGCAGGGTCAGCAGGATACATACCGCCTTCTGCTCGTACCAGGACAGCACCAGCGTCAGCGGCAGGTCATTGACGCCGCAGCCAAAGGCATCGGCCAGGGCCAGCGCGATCTGCACAGCGCTGTAGGCGTCGTTGCACTGGCCTGCGTCCAGTATGCGGGGAATGCCGTTGATATCGCCCAGATCCAGGTCATTGAAGCGGAACTTGCCGCAGGCCAGCGTCAGGATCAGCGAGTCCATAGGCGTGGACTTGACGAAGTCCGTGTAGTAGTTGCGTCCGGGGTGCGCGCCGTCGCAGCCGCCTACCAGAAAGATGTGCTTCACCGCGCCGCTTTTGATGGCGTCGATCACCGCCGGGGCGCTGTCGCCCAGCGCCTTGTGGGCAAAGCCGGTGGTCAGGATATGTCCGCCGTTGATGCCACTCATGCTCCGGTCGGTGCTGTATCCGCCCAGGGCCAGCGCCTGGTCGATGAGGGCGGAGAAATCCTTGCGGCCCTGCCGATCCTCCGGGATGTGCTTCAGTCCGGGATAGCCCACCACCGACGTGGTATAGATACGGTCGGCATAGCTGGGACGGGGCGGCATGATGCAGTTGGTGGTCATCAGAATGGGTGCGGGAAGGCTGTCGAACTCGCTTTGCTGGTTTTGCCAGGCGGTGCCGAAGTTTCCGGCCAGCTGCGGGTATTTTCGCAGCCCCGGATACCCGTGGGCGGGCAGCATCTCGCTGTGGGTGTACACGTTGACACCGGTGCCTGTCGTCTGCTCCAGCAACTGGTGCAGGTCCTCCAGATCGTGGCCGGATACCACGATGAACGGCCCCCGACGGATGTCCGTGTGGACCTTTGCGGGCGCCGGGTCACCGAAGGCGGCGGTGTTGGCCTTGTCCAGCAGGGCCATGCATTGATAGTTTACCAGACCAAATTCCGTGATGAGGGCCAGCCACTCCTCAACGGTGTGCTTCTGCCGCAGGGCGCACAGCCCCTTGTAGAACCACTGGCTGACCGCCTCATCCTCCTGCCCAAGGCGGAAAGCGTGATGGGCATAGGCTGCCATACCCTTCATGCCGAACAGCAGTGTGGCGCGCAGAGACACGATGTCCGTATCGCCGCGCCATAGCCAACTCGGGTCCTGTATCGGCAGACGCTGGGGCGTCAGTTTTTCGGCGCGGCGGATATAGCCCTGTAAGGCTGTATCGTCAAAATTTACGTTGGTCAGCGTGGCGAACAGACCGTCCGCCAGCAGGTGTGTGACTTCCGGAGGATAGTCCTCCTTGGCGGCATATATCTCCGCCAGGTGGATGAGGGAGCACACCAGATAGTCCTGCAAATTGGCGGTTTTCGGCTGCTTGCCGCAGACGCCGGTGCGGACGCAGCCGCTGTTGCCCGCCGTCTGCTGACACTGAAAACAGAACATTTCAGACATAGAATACAAACCTCCTGACAGTATAGCAGCGATAGTCTGCCCTGCCGGGAGAAAATATATACAAAAAGGGAGACGCGCAGCGTCTCCCTTTTCTCAAAATTTCAGCAGAACGCCCACCAGGGCGGAGATTCCGATGAACACGATAGGGTGCCACTTTTTCACCACAGGTACCCAGTTGGTACACACCAGCAGTACGGCCGCCAGGGCGATAGCCGGCCAGTTCAGCGCGGCCAGACCGGTCATACCACTGTGCAGCAGGGCGATAGGTGCTACGGAGATGCCCGCCGCAGCCACCAGCGCGGTGGAGGCGGGGCGCAGGCCGTAGAACGCGGCGCTGACCCACTTGCTGTCGCGAAAGGCTTTCAGGAACGCCGCCACGATGAGAATGACGATAACGGAGGGGGTTACCAGCCCGATGGTGGCCACCAGCGCGCCGCCGATGCCACCGGTGGTAAAGCCCACGTAGGTGGCCATGTTCACACCGATGGGGCCCGGCGTGGACTCCGACACCGCCAGCATATCCGCCAGCTGCGCATGGGTGAACCAGCCGGTGCGGTCGGCCATATCCTGCAGGAAGGGCAGAGTGGCCAGCCCGCCGCCTACGGCGAACAGACCGGTCTTGAAGAATTCCCAGAACAGTTGGAGGTACAGCATTATTTCGCCCTCCTTATCACGTTCTGAATGACGATGCCCAGCGCCGCGGCCGCCGCCACGAAGATGACGGGGGACAGGTCGGTGAGCAGCGCCGCCGCCAGCACAGCAAGGAAGATCAGCCCGGCGGCCCAGTCCTTCACAGAACCCTTGAACAGCTTGAGCACCGCGTTGAAGATCAGCACGCACACACATACGCGGATACCCGCAAAGGCGTGCTGCACCCAAGCCAGATGGGAGAAGCTGTTGATGACGCCTGCCAGTGCGGTGATGATGATCAGCGATGGGAACACAATGCCCAGCGTGGCCACGATGCCGCCGATAATACCGGCCTGCTTCTGCCCTATGAAGGTGGCGGTGTTTACAGCGATGATGCCGGGGGTGCACTGGCCGATGGCAAAGTAGTCCACCAGCTCCTCGTCTGTAGCCCAGCCCTTGTCCTCCACGACCTCGCGCTGGAGGATGGGCAGCATGGCCATACCGCCGCCGAAGGTCATGACGCCCACCTTGGCAAAGGTGAGGAACAGCTGACCGAGAAGTTTTGTGTTCATGCTCGTATCACCTCATTCTATATATCCGTACAGTCCCCGCACCGATACCTCGCCGCTGCGGACTGTCTCCGTTTCGCCGTTTTCATACTGCACCGTCAGGCCGAACTGTTCGTCTATGGCCAGCGCCGTGGCCTGACGGACGGTATTGCCTCGCAGGACGCGCACGGGTCTGCCCAAATTCACGCACCGCCGCCGGTATTCCGCCAGCCATTCCACTGGGTCGGTCAGCACAGTCCGCATGGCTGTCAGCTGGGCCAGTATGGCGTCTGCCAGCGCGTCCGGCGACACGTCAAGCTCTTGTAGGGCAAGGGATGTGGCCATGTTCGCGATGTCCGGCGGAAAAGAGGCCTGTCCCACATTGACACCGATACCTACCACCAGCCACACCGCGCTGCCGTCAGGGAGCAGGGAGGACTCGGTCAGAATGCCGCAGAGCTTTTTCCCGTGCAGCACCACATCATTGCACCACTTGATGCCGCAGTCCGTGCCGCAGAGGCTCTCAACAGCGCGGCACACAGCCACCGCGGCCAGCGGCGTCACGGTGAGCAGCTGCTCAGCCAGGCAGTTCCGCCACAGGACGGAGAGATACAGGCCGCCCTCCGGTGATTGGAACGAACGGCCCAGCCGGCCCTTACCAGCGGTCTGCGCCCGGGCGATGACGGCGGTGCTGTCCAGCCCCTGCGCGGCAAGGGCCTTGCATACGTTGTTGGTGGAGTCCACGGTGTCATAGCGCAGAACATCCCAAGTCACGGCCATCATCTCCTTTCGGTCGAAAACACATTGTAGCACTGTATTCCGCGTTTGTAAATAGTTGACAGGTGTTAAGGAATTTAGTATCATCAGGACAGTTTTTGGAGGAGGGACGCCTATGAACACCCGTACCCGCAAGCTGGTCTATACCGCCCTGTTCGCTGCGCTGACGGCGGTGGGTGCGTTTCTGCGTATTCCGATGGTGTACAGCTCCGTAACGCTGCAATACCTGTTCACTGCCATGGCGGGGCTGCTTCTGGGCCGGAGGTGGGGAGCTTTGAGCCAGGCGGTGTACGTCCTGCTGGGGCTGGTGGGCCTGCCCATCTTCACCATGGGCGGCGGCTTTGGCTATGTGTTCCAGCCCACGTTCGGGTTTCTGCTGGGGCTGATCCCGGCCGCATGGGTCGTGGGTGCCGTGGCAGGGGAGAGTCTGGACCCCAAACGCATGGCACTGGCGTCGCTGGCGGGACTGGCCGCGCTGTATGCCGTGGGAATGCCCTACATGGCGCTGATACTCAACGCCTACATGGGCAAGGGTATGACGTTTTCCGCGCTGCTGTGGGCGGGGATGCTGCCCTACCTGCCGGGAGACGCAGTGAAGATCATCGTGGCGGCGGGCGTGTGCCCCGTTTTGCGGCGGCGGTTAAGATTGGCGGATGGCAGCGATAAGCGGGGCGAATGACCTTGTGCAATACAGCCAAACCGTCTTCTGAAATTTTGACAGGATATTGGCATAGAAATGTATTGCATTTTGCGGCCGAGCCCCGTATAATAGGCAAGAAAAATGAGAGGAGGGACACGCCATGACCTGCAAGACGATCGTGAAAAAGCGGACCGACGCTCCCTCTGTTTTTGTTTCTGATATTGTTTCCATTTGACCGGTGATTTTTCACCGGTCATTTTTTTAGGCTGTTTGTAAGTAAGTAAACATATACGGATGAACGAGAAAGAGAGGACAAGTCACATGAACAAGAAATTAGGACACGACGCCATCTATGACGCCCGGGAGCTGGGCGTGCCCCGGATGCTGCTGCTGGGATTGCAGCACCTGTTTGCCATGTTCGGCGCCACGGTACTGGTACCCATCCTGGTGACGGGCTACGGCCTGCCCCTGTCCATCCAGACCACCCTGCTGTTCGCCGGTATCGGCACCCTGCTGTTCCACGTCTGTACCAAGTTCAAGGTACCCGCCTTCCTGGGCTCCTCCTTCGCCTTCCTGGGCGGCTTCCAGGCGGTAGCCAATCTGGATAGCGGCAAGTTCGCCGCCATGACCGGTGAGGAGAAGCTGCCCTACGCCCTGGGCGGCGTGGTGGTCGCGGGTCTGCTGTATCTGGTGCTGGCCCTGCTGTTCAAGCTGGTGGGTGCCAAGAAGGTCATGCGCTACTTCCCGCCCATTGTCACCGGCCCCATCATCATCCTCATCGGTCTGAACCTGTCCGGCACCGCCGTGACCAATGCCTCCACCTGTTGGTGGCTGGCCTTGGTGGCCATCGCCATCATCATCGTGGCCAACATCTGGGGCAAGGGCATGATCAAGATCATCCCCATCCTGCTGGGCGTGGTAGGCGCGTACATCGTGGCGCTGATCGCCGGTAAGGTGGACTTCACCGAGGTGGCCGGCGCCGACTTCGTGGGTCTGCAGAAGTTCGTCATCGCCAAGTTCGACGTGACCTCTATCCTGGTCATGGCACCCATCGCCATCGCCGCCATGATGGAGCACATCGGCGACGTCTCCGCCATCTCCTCCACCACCGGTAAGAACTTCATTGAGGATCCCGGTCTGCACCGCACCCTGCTGGGCGACGGTCTGGCCACCGCCTTCGCCGGTATGTTCGGCGGCCCCGCTAATACCACCTACGGCGAGAACACCGGTGTTCTGGCCCTGAGCCGCGTCTACGACCCCCGGGTCATCCGTCTGGCCGCCCTGTACGCCATCATCCTGAGCTTCTCCCCCAAGTTCGACGCACTGGTGAACTCCATCCCCACTGCCATCGTGGGCGGTGTCAGCTTCGTCCTCTACGGTATGATCTCCGCCGTCGGCGTTCGCAACGTGGTGGAGAACCGCGTTGATCTGACCAAGTCCCGCAACCTGATCATCGCCGCCGTCATCTTCGTCTGCGGTCTGGGCTTCGCCTCCACCGGCGGCATCACCTTCACCGTGGGCAGCGCCGACATCACACTGACCGGCCTGGCCATCGCCGCCCTGGCGGGCGTGATCCTGAACGCCGTCCTGCCCGGCAACGACTACGAGTTCGGCAAGAGCGTCGAGGGCGACGCCAGCGCCGACCTGGGCAGCTATTGAGCCATATCTTGAATGGATACCGGGCCGCGCGGCCCACACCCCGGGGACGCACGGACAAAAGGCAGGCATCTTACGATGCCTGCCTTTCTGTTGCCTGTTTCCGTGCAACACCGGAGAAAAACACCCCGCATAATAGGGCGGCATACACTGTAACGGTGCCGCTGAATAACGTGTGGGGAGGACACAAAGGATGAAAAACGAAACTTCTGTTATGGCCATTCTGGCGGCGGCGCTGGGTGCGCTGTGCAGCTACGCTTCGGCGCTGGTGGTGCCGCTGGCGGTGCTGATCGCCGTAATGCTGGCGGACTATGCCAGCGGTATGGCAAAGGCATGGAGCGCGGGCAAGCTCTGCTCCAAAACCGGCCTGCGCGGTATCCTGAAAAAGTTGGGCTATCTGGTGCTGGTGGGTGTAGCCGGTGTGGTGGACTGGCTGGTGCGTTACGGCCTGACCCAGGTGGGGGTGGAGGTCAGCTTTCAGTTCCTGATGGCGGCGATGGTCATCGTCTGGCTCATCATCAACGAATTGATCTCCATCCTGGAAAACGTGGCAGCGCTGGGCGGCCCGGTGCCGGGCTTTTTACGCAAACTGTTGACGCGACTGAAAGTCGCCGTAGAAACAAAAGCAGGGGAGGGGGACAAAAATGCAGATCAATGAAGTTGCCTATAAGTGGGCGGGCCAGTTGACCCGTCGGACGGCCACCCGCCGCATTATCCTGCACCACGCCGCGGCGGTAACGTGTACGCCGCAGCAGGTCCACCAGTGGCACCTGGCCAACGGGTGGACGGGGATCGGTTATCACTTTTTCGTCCGCAAGGACGGCACGGTCTACCGCGGCCGTCCGGAGGACACCGTGGGCGCCCACGCCGGGAACAATAACTACGACAGCCTGGGCGTCTGCTTCGAGGGCAGCTTTGACCGCGAGACCATGCCTGACGCCCAGCTGCGCGCTGGGCAGGAGCTGGTGGCATACCTGAAGCAGAAGTACGGCATTTCCACCGTCCAGCGCCACAGCGATGTGAACGCCACCGGCTGTCCCGGGGACAATTTCCCCTTTGATGCCCTGGCGGGCGCGCAGGCTGCAAAGCCTGCGGTGCCGGCGCCGGTGGTCTCCGGCACGACGCTGACGCTGCCATTGCTGACCACCGCCAGCCGCGGCGATACCGTGCGCTGTGTACAGGCAGCGCTGACCGGATTGGGCTATGATGCCGGCGGGGCGGACGGTATCTATGGGACCAACACCGCCGCGGCGGTCAAGCGTTTCCAGGCATCCCGGGGCATTGCCGCTGACGGCTTGGTGGGCCGTGATACCTGGCACAAGCTGCTGGGTGCGTAGAAAAAATAGCGTGCGGAAAGAGGGCGGCGTCGGCCGCCCTCTTCTCTTGTATCCGAAAGCCCCCATGCGGACGCATGGGGGCTTTCATTATGCCAGAATGTTCTTCAGGTCCGTCAGACCGGGTACATTGGTCACCACCAGCACATGATCTCCCGGCTCAATGGTGGTCATGCCGCCGGGAATGATGGTCCGGCCCTCCCGCACGATGGCGGCCAGCAGGACGCCGTGGCGCAGGGGCAGCTTCATCAGCGGCGTGTGCAGTATGCCGTTGCCGTCGTTGCTGGCAGTGAATTCCAGAGCCTCCACCTTGCCGCCCAGCAGCTTGTACAGTGACTCCACCGCCATGCCTTGCGAGTTGGCCAGTGCGCGGACGTAGCGGGTGATCTGGTTGGCGATGATATCCTTGGGACTGATGATGCTGCCCAGTCCCGTCTCCTGTACCAGCTCCATGTAGTTGGGACGGGTCATTTTCGCCAGCACCTTCCGTACACCGGCACGGCGGGCGGCCAGGGCCATCAGCAGATTTTCCTCGTCACGGCCCGTCAGTGCCACGAAGCCGTCCGCACCGAACAGGTTTTCCGATTTGATGAGGTCGATGTCCGTGCCGTCGCCCTCGATGATCATGGCGCCCGGCAGGTCCTGAGACAGCCGCAGGCACTTATCATGGTCCTGCTCCACCACATGGACCCGCGTGCCGGCCCGTGCCAGCTCCCAGCTCAGGTACATACTGATTCGGCTGCCACCCAGGATAGATACATCCTTTACCCGCTGGAGGCTGCGGCCCATGCTCTTGAGCATTTTGTGCAGCTCGGCCTTGCTGCCCACCATGTACAGCCGGTCCTCCAGCTGGGGCACGAAGGCACCGTTGGGGATGATGAACTCATCGCCCCGCTGGGCGGCGCAGATCAGTACCTCTGCCACGCGCTCCCGGTGAAAGTCGCTGAGGCTGCGGCCGAGGATGGTATCCTCCGGGTGCAGCTGAAAGCCGATCATGTCGATGCGCCCGCCGGCAAAGGGCTCCACGGAGATGGCTGCCGGGAAGCTGAGGATCCGTGCGATCTCCTGCGCCGCGGCCAGGTCGGGATTGATGACCATATCCAGGCCGATCTCCCGCTTGAGCATATCCGCGTCCCGGCGGTATTCCGGGTTCCGCACCCGGGCAATGGTGTGCTGCGCGCCCACGCTTTTGGCGATCAGCGCGCACACCAGGTTCGTCTCGTCCACGCCGGTGACGGCGATGACCAGGTCGGCGTCCCGCGCCCCGGCCTCCATCAGAACGCTGATGGAGGCGCCGTTGCCGTGGATGCACAGCACGTCCAGTGTGCTGTCCGCACGGTTCAGGTGGGCGGCCTCATCGTCCACCACCGTGATGTCGTGCTTTTCCTGGGTCAGCTGCTGGGCGATGGCATAGCCCACCTTGCCGCAGCCTACGATGATGATCTTCATGCGTCCTCCTCTCCGCCCGAGGGGGCGGCGGTCTGCCTCTTTTCCAGCAGGGCGGCGGAAAACTCCGCGCCCAGTATCAGTATCTGTCCCGACATATACAGCCACAGCAGCACCACGATCACCGTGGCAATGGAGCCGTACAGCACCGAGTAGCGTCCCAGGTGCTCTACGTAGTACGAAAACGCCATGCTCAGCACCATCCACGCCGCCAGTGAACCGCCCACGCCGGGCAGCACCTCCCGCAGCGGCCGGCGCTGGCCCTGGGAGAGCATATACAGGATCACCAGCGTGATAGCCATGACCACCGCCAGCAGCACGAAGCGCAGGGAACTCCACGCGGTGATGAACGAGTCGGTGATGGTGATGAACCGTCCGACAAACTCCAGCACGGACCGTCCCACCACCACCAGCACCAGCGTCACGGCGATAACGACGATCAGCCATACAGTGAACAGCAGGATCCGCAGCTGGCTGCGCCACAAGCTCTCCGGCGCGCTGCGGCCAAAGGCCTTGCGGAGCGAGTGCATCAGGCACCCGGAGGCCCGCATGGGGAACCAGATGGAGAAGATGAGACTGAACCACAGCAGCTGACGGCTCTGGTTGGCGGAGACGTACTCCAGATATGAGCGCACCACATCCACCACATCTGCCGGCAGCAGCGGCTCCAGTACGGAGGTGATATACGCCACGTCCAGTTCCAGCAGACCCAGCAGGGTGCTGATGAAGATCAGCAGGGGGAAGATGGCGAACAGCAGATAATACGTCAGCGCCGCGCTGTCCCGGGCTACGTCGTGGGTATAGTACCGCAGCACCATGTCGGCGGCCAGCCGACCGGTGTGGGTGCGGGGGAATTTTTTGTTACCACTCATATCAACATACCTCGGATGTTTAGTATACCATGATTGTTGGTAAAATCAAAGCATAATTTATCGGCGCGGCTGTTTCTGCCCGACCGGGCTCAATTTTTCGTAAAAAACCGGAAAAATGAAATTTTTATTAAAAAAAGCATTTCAGGTTGTCGAAACGTGAAAAGCATGCTATAATACTATAAGCGTAACTGGAAATAATAGGAAATCACTTTATCATTATTATACATGAGTGGAGGACGTATTATGGATAATCTGACTACCATCGTTCGTGACGAGATCTCGCGGCAGTACCGGAGCGTGCGGCAGTTTGCCTTTGCGGTGGGCGTGCCCCTGTCCACCATCAACAGCGCCCTCCACAACGGTGTCGGCGGTTCTTCGTTCGATACCGTCATGCAGATCTGCAAGACGCTGGGCATCAAGGCGATGGCCGATGATGCCGCCTTCTATCTGACCGATGATACCGAGCAGCTGCTGACCCAGTACGCCAAGCTGGACGACTACGGCCGCCACACTGTGGCCTCCGTCATGCAGGTGGAATACGAACGTTGCTCCAAGCTGAACAATCTGGACGACTGACACATACGGCCCACCGCTCTCCGGCGGCGGGCCTGTTTTTTCCGCCGCCGCTGTGCGGCGGCTTTTTTCGCTTTTTTATTGCAAACACCGCTATGCTGCGATACAATATATACGATAGATTTGTTGATGAATTTATATTATATTAGGTGTTGATATTACCATCGATTAACAAGGATTTGATTGCCAAGCGGGAATCGCTTTGCTGAGTACAATGGCCGGCCGGCTGCGGAGGAAGTCTATGGAACAGTTTACCGTCCAACTGAACAACGCGACCTGCACGGTGTGTATCGGCGCCGGTGTGCTGGGGCGCGCCGGCGCGCTGCTGCGGCAGCATGTGCCGCAGGTGCGCCGCTGGGCACTGGCGGCGGATGAAAATGCATCTGCCCTTTATGGCGAATGGGTGCAGAGCAGCCTCCGTGCCGCCGGGCTGGAATCGAGGTTGTTCCTGCTGCCCCAGGGCGAGGGTGCCAAAACGCCGGAGGCCTGGGTGTCCCTGTGCCGCCGGATACTGGACAGCGGTTTTGACCGTTCCTGCGGCGTGGTGACGCTGGGTGGCGGCGCCTGCGGCGACGCGGCGGGCTTTGCCGCCGCGTCGCTGCTGCGGGGCGTGCCGTTGGCCCATATCCCCACCACGCTGCTTGCCCAGGTGGACAGCGCCCTGGGCGGCAAGACGGCTCTGGACTTGCCGGAGGGCAAAAACCTGCTGGGTGCGTTCCACCAGCCGTCTCTGGTGCTGTCGGACCCTGCCTGCCTGGCGACGCTGCCGCAGCGGCAGTTTGCCTCCGGCATGGCGGAGGTCATCAAGACCGGGCTGGTGGCCGATTCCGCCCTGCTGGCCGCCGCCGAGCAGGGCCTGCGGAGCGACAGCGGCGAGGCCCTGACGGCCCTTGTCGCCGCCTGCGGACGGGCCAAGCTGCACTTGGTATCTGGTGATGCGGAGGACCACGGCGCGCGCCGCCTGCTGAACTTTGGCCATACCTTCGGCCACGGTTACGAGGCTGTCGGCGGGTATGACACCTGGACCCATGGCGAGGCTGTGGCCGCCGGGATGTGCCGTACCCTTCGCTGGCAGATAGCCAATGGCTATGGCGGCGCCGATGTGCTGGCGCGGCTGGAGCCGCTGCTGACGCGGTACGGCCTGCCCACGGCCATCGACTGTGACGAGGCGGCCCTGCGCCGCTGCGTGGGCCACGATAAAAAAACCGCCGGCGGTACGGTGCAGTTGGTCATCGTCCGCTGTATGGGACAGGGTGAACTGGTGACGGTGCCCCTGTCCGATTTATGGGAGGATAAAGCATGAAGCTGTTATTGACGCCTTCGTCTCTGCGGGGCACCGTCACGGTGCCACCCTCCAAAAGCCTGCTGCACCGCGAGCTGATCTGCCGGTTTCTGGCGGGCCAGGTCACGGAGCTGCCGCCCCACGCGGCACAGGATGTGCTGGCGACCTACCGGGGACTGGCCTGCCTGACCGCCCCGGCGCCGCTGGTGGACTGCGGCGACAGCGGCAGCACCCTGCGCTTTTTGCTGCCGCTGTTCATGGCCCTTGGCCGCACCGACGCGGTGTTCACCGGCTCCGACCGGCTGCTCTCTCGCCCTATCCCCGGGGATCTGGGCCTGCGGCGCACGGAGCAGGGCCTTGCCCTGACCCGCCCGCTGACAGCGGGCCACTGGTCGCTGCCGGGAGATGAGACGTCCCAGCTGATTTCCGGTATGCTGCTGGCGCTGCCGCTGCTGCCGGGGGACTCGGACATTACCGTCACCGGAGAGGCCGTCTCCCGGCCCTATGTGCAGATGACTCTGGCGGTCCTGGCTCGCCACGGCGTCACCGTGGAGAAAATCACCGATGGCTGGCATATCCCCGGCGGGCAGTTCTGTCGCCCCGCGCCGCTGTTGGATGAGCCGGACTGGTCCGCTGCGGCCTATTGGCTGGTGCTGCGTGCCCTGCTTCCCAGACAGAGAAGAGAGGCCCTTCGTATCCCGTTGGTGCCGCCGCCCTATCTCCAGGGCGACGCGGCTATCTTGCGCTATCTGGACAAGCTGCCGGAGCAGATCGATATCTCCGACACCCCGGACCTTCTGCCGCCGCTGGCCCTGTACGCCGCGCTGCGCCCGGGCCGCGATACCCGCTTTACCCACGCCGCGTTCCTGCGGCAGAAGGAGAGTGATCGCCTGACCGCCGTCTCCGCTGTGCTGAACGCGCTGGGCGCTTCGGCAGAGGTGCAGCCGGACGGACTGGTCATCCACGGCGTGAGCGCGCTGCACGGCGGAGATGTCTCTGCCTGCGGTGACCACCGCATCGCCCTGCTGGCTGGCTGCGCCGCTATGGTGGCCGACAGCCCCGTGACACTGTCCGGCGCTGAGACGGTGGCGAAGTCCTACCCCGCCTTCTGGCGCGAGCTTGCCGCCCTGGGCGGAAACTGGGAGGTGCTGGAATCGTGATGCACTACACGCTTTTCGGCGAGTCCCACGGTCCGGCGGTGGGTGTCCTGCTGACGGATGTGCCGCCGGGTCTGCCGGTGGACGAGGCCTTTATCCGTGAACAGCTGCTCCGCCGTATGGGGCAGGGGGGACTGACCACCGCCCGGCAGGAAAAAGAGGAAGTGCACTTCCTATCCGGCATCTATCGGGGCCGCACCACCGGCGATCCGCTGGCGGCGGTCATTTACAACGGTGATGTCCGTTCCGCCGACTACGACAGCCTGAAGAACAAGCCCCGGCCCTCCCACGGAGACTACACCGCCGCGGTCCGCGCCCTGGGCTGCAACGATCCCCGGGGCGGCGGCCATACCTCCGGGCGGCTCACCGCGCCGCTGACCGTGGCCGGTGCGCTGGCGATCACATACCTGAAGACGGCCCATATCGCCGTTCACGCGGATGTCCTGGATGAGGAGGCTCTGCGGGCACGCGCTGCCGCTGCCAAAGCGGACGGCGACAGTGTGGGCGGCGTGATCCGCTGCACCGTCAGCGGTCTGCCCGCCGGTTTGGGCGGCCCTGACTGGCGGGATACCGTGGAGGGCACCATCGCCCGCCATGTGTTTGCCATTCCCGCTGTCAAGGCCATCGGCTTCGGCGCAGGGGAGACCTTCGCCCAAATGCGCGGCAGCGCGGCCAACGACCCGTTTACGATGGCCCGTGGCGCTGTTCGCACAGCGACCAATCATGCCGGCGGCGTCAACGCCGGCGTCACCAACGGCATGGACGTGGTGTTCGACGTGACGTTCCGCCCCACACCGTCCATCGCTAAGGAACAGCGGACCGTGGACCTGACTACCATGACGGAGACGACTATCTCCGTCCCCGGTCGCCATGACGCCTGCATCGCGCTCCGCACCGCCCCGGCGGTAGAGTCCGCCGCCGCCCTGGCGGTGTGCCAGCTTCTGCCGGATACGCCCGCCGACCTGGATGGTCTGCGCTGCCGATTGGACGAGACGGACGCGGCGATCCTGGAGCTGTTTGATTGCCGTCAGCGGCTGTCTGCCGCCATCGGCGCGTATAAGAGCGCCCACGGTCTGCCGGTCCGGGATAAGGCCCGGGAGGCGGAAGTCCTCCGTACCCGGGGCGATATGCTGCCGGAGCGCCGCGATCAGGCGGAGCGCCTGATGACCCTGCTGATGGCGCTCTCCCGGGAGGAGCAGGCATGACGGGGCGGATCATCCTTATCGGTATGCCCGCCAGCGGCAAGACCACCATCGGCGCCGCCCTGTCCCGGGCGCTGTCCGTGCCCCTTTACGACGCGGACGCACTGACGGAGCAGACGGTGGGCTGTTCCATCCCTGAGATCTTCGCCGCGGAGGGCGAGGCTGCCTTCCGTGCCCTGGAACGCCGGACGCTGGAAGCGCTCTGCACAGAGACGGAAACACCCTGCGTCATCGCCACCGGCGGTGGTGCGGTGTTGACGGAGCAGAACCGTGAGCTCCTGCGTCGAAGCGGCACGGTGTTCTGGCTGGACCGGACGGTGGAAAATATTATGTCGACTGATTACGCCGCCGGACGTCCGCTGCTCGCCGGTGGAGAGGCGGCCCTGCGGGCCATGTATGCCGTCCGCTGCCCGCTGTACGCGGCCTGCGCCCATTATCGGGTGCCTGACGGCACTGTTGACCAAATGAAGGACTTTATTCTGCGACTATGGAGGGATACGCCATGAAGCTGCTCATCCTCAACGGCCCCAACCTGAACCTGTTGGGCCAGCGGGAGCCGGACATCTACGGCAGACAGAGCTATGACGATTTATGTAAACTGATTTACGAGCACGCCGCCGCCGTGGGCTGCCAGGTGGAGCTGTTCCAGTCTAACCATGAGGGCACGCTTATCGACGCTATCCAGGCCTCCCGGGTCGGCTTCGGCGGCATCGTCATCAACCCTGGGGCCTACGCGCATTACAGTTACGCCATCTATGATGCTCTGCGCTGCGCCCCCGTCCCGGCGGTGGAGGTGCATATCTCCGATATCAACGCCCGCGAGCCCTTCCGGGCCGTGTCCGTCACCGCGCCGGCCTGCGCCAAAGTTATCACCGGCCACGGCCTTGACGGCTATCTCGAAGCCATGGACTATCTGCTCCAACACACCAATGACACTGCGGCTGCGCCCACCTGCGGCTGCACTGGGGAGGCACTTGTATGACCAACAAAAAGCTCTATCTTATCGGCGACCCCGTGGATCATAGCCTTTCGCCGCTGCTCCACGGCGCCATGATCGCCCAGACCGGCGTACACTACACCTATGAAGTCCGCCGCGTTCAGCCCCGCGATCTGGCTGACTTCGTGGCCGAGGCCAAGGCCGGCGGCTGTGCCGGCTTCAACGTCACCATGCCCCACAAGGAGGCCATCCTGCCGCTGCTGGATGAGCTGAGCCCTGCGGCGGCCGCCTGCGGTGCGGTGAACACCGTCTGCATCAAAAACGGCCGTGCCATCGGCTATAACACTGACGGCCCGGGATTTGTGGACAGCCTGCGTGCCCGCGGCCTGGAGCCGGAGGGCAAGACCGTGCTGCTGCTGGGTACCGGCGGCGCCGGAGACGCCATCTGTGATGCGCTGGTCGGCGCCGGTGTGAAAAAGATTTTCGTCACCAACCGCAGCGTCTATCCGGCCCAGGATCTGGCCGCGCGTTACCCGGATAAGGCGCAGTTCATCTACTTCGGCATTTTCCCCGTCCGCCATGCCATGGCCGAGAGCGACCTGTTCATCAACGCCACCTCTCTGGGCATGGCCGGCATGAAGGAGTTTTCCGACCTGGGCTTCCTGCGTGACGCCCCGGCAGGCGTCACCGTCTACGATCTGGTCTATAACCCCCGGCAGACCATGCTGCTGCGCGAGGCCGAAAAGCGCGGCCTGCCCACCGTGTCCGGCATCGACCTGCTGCTCTACCAGGCGGCCCGTGCCTTCAAGATGTTCACCGGCAAGGACGTGGATATGCCCGCCCTGTTCTCGGCGCTGGAGGGCAAGCTGGACTGAGGTTGACACCCGTCCCGCGCGGTTATATAATACCCGAAGGCTTTTCACCTTTTCTTTGAGGTATTTTCTATGAACTTTCGATTGCTCTCACACACAATGGGCTATATCCTGTGGGTCGAGGCAGGCTTCCTGCTGCTGCCGGCACTGACGGCCTGTATTTATGCCGAGACCTGCTGGCAGCAGTTTCTGCTGACGGCGCTGCTCTGTGCCGCGGCGGGCACGGTGCTGCACCTGGTTCCGGTGAAAAAGACCCAGATGCACAGCCGCGACGGCTTTGCGGCAGTGGCCCTCAGCTGGGTGCTGCTGGCACTGTTCGGCGCGCTGCCCTATGTGTTCACCGGCGCCATGACCAGTTATATCGACGCCCTGTTCGAGACGGTCTCCGGCCTGACCACCACCGGCTCGTCCACCTTCACCGCTGTGTCCCATCTGCCCCGCAGCGTGCTGCTGTGGCGCTCGCTGACCCAGTGGATGGGCGGCATGGGTGTGCTGGTGCTGTTCCTGGCGCTGACGCCCCGTATGGGCGAGGGCGCGGTGTTCCTCATGCGCGCCGAAAGCCCCGGCCCCATCAAGTCCAAGCTGGTGCCCAAGGTGGGCGGCACCGCCAAGATACTCTATCTGATCTATGTGGTGCTGACCCTCTGCGAGGTGCTGGCCCTGCGTCTGGCGGGCGAGAGCTGGTTCTCCGCCGTCTGCCACAGCTTTACCACCATGGCCACCGGCGGCTTCTCGATTTATGATACCTCCCTAGCGGGCGCGTCCAAGGCGGTCATGTGGATCGTCACCGTGTTCTCCTTCCTGGCGGGCGTCAACTTCTCACTGATGTTTCTGGCCGTTCGCGGCAAGCTGAAGGAGGTGCTCCGCAGCGAGGAACTGCGGATCTACGTCGGTATCGTGGCGGCGGCCACGCTGCTGCTGTGCATCAATCTGCGGGTGCAGGCGGGGGTGCCCTTCGGGGATTCCATCACCGACGCCGCCTTCCAGACTGTTACCATCATGACCACCACGGGCTTTGCCACCGTGGATTTCTCCCTGTGGCCGACCTTCTGCCGTATGGCACTGGTGATGCTGATGTTCACCGGCGCCTGCGCCGGCTCCACCTCCGGAGGCATCAAGATATCCCGCGTCGCCATTCTCTGCAAGAGCCTGAAGCGGGAGCTGAAGCAGCTGGCGCACCCCCACCATGTCAGCGTGCTGAAGGTGGACGGACAGGCCGTGGAGGAGCGGGTCGTATCCTCCGCCGGCGCGTTTATCGCGGCATACCTGCTGGTGCTGCTGGCGGGCGCACTGGTGGTCAGCTGGGACAACTATGGCTTCCAGGAGTCCTTCGCCGCCTCTCTGACCTGCATCAGCAATGTGGGTCCCGGCCTGGGCATCCTCGGCCCCATGGAGAATTTCTCCATCCTCTCGCCCCTGAGCAAGCTGGTGCTGTCGCTGGAGATGCTCATGGGCCGTCTGGAGCTGATGCCCCTGCTGGCGCTGTTCCTGGGCAGCACCTGGCGTGACTGACGCAAAAAAGCACCCCGCGGGGTGCTTTTGTCATTTCTGCGTCGTGCAGTATGCCTCATATTTTTCCTGCAGCCAGGCCTTCAGCGTCTCCACGCCCGCCTCGTCCCAGGTGAAATCCCGTTCCTCCTTGTCCTGCGCCAGCTCGTAGCATACATTGCTGTATACAGCGGTGTGCAGGATTCCCGCGTCCTTATCCCCATCGAAGCGGTAGCGGAACTCCCCGATGGAGCCGGTGTATATGAACGCCCGATTGAACCAGTTGGGCGTCAATTCTGCGAATTGTGGGTGCATGACGGTCGCTCCTTTCGTTTATCATAGGGATGATACCACAAAACCGACGGACTGTACAGGCAAAAATTTGCCGCGGCTCGCCGAAGGACTTGAAAACAGACCAAACGTATGGTACAATATGCCTGCATATTCAGGGGCACCGCCCCTTGACAAAGTGAGGGAATAGCGTATGAAAAACGCAGTCAAACGTATCGGCGTGCTGACCAGCGGCGGCGACGCCCCCGGCATGAACGCCTGCATCCGCGCCGTGGTCCGCAGCGCCAACGCCCGGGGCATCGAGTGCGTGGGCATCCGCCGCGGCTATCAGGGCCTGATCTCCGGCGACATCGTCGAGATGGACAACGCCAGCGTCAGCCGCATCATCAACCGCGGCGGCACCATCCTGTACTCCGCCCGCTGTGACGAGTTCCGCACCAAGGAGGGGCAGGAGAAGGCCTACGCCACCTGCAAGCTCATTGGTCTGGACGGCCTGGTGGCCATCGGCGGCGACGGCACATTCCGCGGCGCGCAGGACCTGTCCAAGTTTGGCGTTTCCGTGGTGGGTATCCCCGGCACCATCGACAACGACATCGTCTGCACCGACTACACCATCGGCTTCGACACCGCGGCCAACACCGCCGTGGAGTGTATGGACAAGCTCCGCGACACCATGCAGTCCCACGAGCGCTGCTCCGTGGTGGAGGTCATGGGCCACCGCGCCGGTTATCTGGCGCTGTATGTGGGCGTGGCCATCGGCGCCACCGCCGTGCTGGTGCCCGAGCGCTCCTACGACTTTGAAAAGCACGTGGCTGAGAAGATCCGCCGCGCCCGCATCAGCGGCAAGACCAACTTTATGATCGTGGTGGCCGAGGGCGCCGCCAGCGGCATGGCCGTGGGTGAGCAGATCAAAAAGGAGCTGGGGCTGGACCCCCGCGTCACGATCCTTGGCCACATCCAGCGGGGCGGCAGCCCCACAGCCAAGGACCGCGTCACCGCCACCCGCATGGGCTACGAGGCGGTGCAGCTGCTGGCGGAGGGCAAGACCAACCGCATCGTCTGCGCCAAGGGCGACCGGATCACCAACGTGGACATCGACGAGGGCCTGGCGATGACCAAGACCCTGAACCACGAGGAGTTCGAGGTCATGACCGTCATGACCGGAAGATAAGGAAAAGAGCAAAAAAGAGACGCGCCGCAGCGCGTCTCTTTCTGTTTACTCAGCGTTGACTGGATATTGGTTGATAAGTCAACAATAGGAAATGTTCGGATTATGGTCGAACGGTCTTTGAAGTTTGTCGAGGAGTATGGTCCGATAATTTTGGAAGGATTCACATTCGAGGGCGGATATACCGATATAGTGCAGGCAGGCGATGGAGATTTCATTACGGAGGATACTTTGTGGGACTTTAAGGTTACTTCTGCATCAATAACGACGAGACACACCTTGCAGTTGCTTATGTACTGGAGGATGGGGCTTCGCTCTGTACATCCGGAGTTTGAAAAAATTGAATACCTTGGGATATATAATCCGCGTTTGAACCGGGTTTATAGATTATTCGTGAAAGATGTACCCGAAGAGGTGATACATACGGTGGAAAGAGATATTATTGGCTATGCGGATTAAAGCCCAAGAGAACGAAAAGAGGCAGGACCATTCCTGCCTCTTCCCTTATTCCATCTCCGGCCGTTCGTCGCCCATGAAGAACACCGCCACGGTGCCCTGTCCGGCATGGCTGCCGATGATGGTGCCGATGTCGCACAGGCGTACCTTTCCCTTCAGCTTCGGGAAGCGATTCTCCACGGCATCCATGACCAGCCGGGCGTCCTCCGGGCATTGGCTGTGGCAGATAAAGCACTTGCCGTCATAGTCCCGGCCGCCCTGGGCGTGCTGCTCCATGGTGTCCACCGTAGTCTCCACGGCTTTTTTCTTGCCCCGCACCTTGCTGTATGCCTTGATGGCGCCCTTGTCGTCCAGCCGCATGATGGGGCAGATGTTCAGCACCGTGGCTACCGTGGCCGCCGCGCCGGATACCCGGCCCGTCCGGCGGAATTGGGTCATATCGCTGGAGAAGAACTGGTGATGCACCTTGTTCCGGTTGTCCAGCGCCCACTGGGCCACGGTGTCGATGTCCTCACCCGCGTCCCGCATATCGGCGGCGTAGTCCACCAGCAGGCCGTAGCCGCTGGATGAGCACAGGGAGTCGATGACGATCAGCTTCTGCCCGGGGTACTTGTCCTTCAGCTCTGCTGCCGCCAGATAGGCGTTGTTCACCGAGCAGGACTGCCCGGACGTGAACGCGATGTGCAGCACATCGCCGCCCTTCTGCAGCAGGCGCTCGAAGAAGTCCATATACCCCGCTACGTTGATCTGGCTGGTCTGGGGCAGCTTGCCCGCCTTCAGAAAGCCGTAAAACCGGGGCAGCGCCGCCGGATCGCGGCCCATGTCGTCGTCATAGGTCTGCCCGTCCACCACGTAGGTGTAAAACAGCACGGGGATGTCCCGGCTCTCCATGTACGAATAGGGCAGGTCCACCGTGGAGCAGCAGCTCAGTGTAAATTTCCGTTCCATTATTTCTCCTTTTTACTCCTTTGTTCTGCTGTGTCTGCGGCAGGGAAGGGGGCACGCAGAACGCCCATTTGTAATACAAGTTCATTATATGGCTCTGCCTGTTTTTGTCAATATGCGCTTTTCACGGATTGCAAAAACCGATGGGATACGCTATAATAACCACCTGACTACAATACAGGGAGCGATCCGTTATGATACTCGTACTGCAAAAGAACACCCCGGAGCCTGCCATCCGCCAGCTGCTGGCCCAGCTGGCTCTGCAAAACGTCAAGGGCGGCTGCGTAGCGGGGGAGACGTCCATCCTTCTGCCCCTGGTGGGAGAGACGTGGCGGCTGGACCCCGCCGCGCTTCAGGCCCTGCCCTATGTGCAGGAGGCCCGCCGTCTGACCCCGGCCTATCACCTGGCCGCCCGGAGCGCTCATCCGGAGAATACCGTGGTGCCGGTGGGCGATGTCCGCGTGGGCGCGGATTTCTGCCTGATCGCAGGGCCCTGTGCCGTGGAGTCCGCGCACCAGATACAGACCGTCGCCGCCGCCGTAAAGGCCGCCGGGGCCGTCATGCTCCGCGGAGGCGCCTTCAAGCCCCGCACCTCGCCCTACACCTTCCAGGGTCTGGGTGAGCAGGGCGCGGCGCTGCTGGTACAGGCCGGCCGTGATACGGGCCTGCCCACCGTTACCGAGATCACCGATCCCGCCCAGCTGGACACGCTGGCTGATGTGGACGTGCTGCAGGTGGGTGCGCGCAATATGCAGAACTTCGCCCTGCTGAAGGCTCTTGGCCGTACCCGCAAGCCCATCTTGCTCAAGCGCGGCACCTCCGCCACGGTGGAGGAGCTGCTGCTGTCCGCGGAGTATATCCTGGCCGGCGGCAACACACAGGTCATCCTCTGCGAGCGTGGTATCCGCAGCGGCCTGACCCCCGCCCGCGCCGCCCTGGATGTGTCCGCCGTTCCGGTGCTGAAGCGCCTGACCCATCTGCCGGTCATTGTGGACCCCAGCCACGCCGCGGGCCGCACCGATCTGGTGGAGCCGCTGGCGCTGGCCGCCGTGGCCGCCGGGGCCGATGGATTGCTGGTGGAGGTCCATGACCGCCCCGCCACCGCCCTGTCTGACGGTGCCCAGTCCCTCACCCCCGCCGCCTTCGCCCAGCTGGCCCAAAAGGTCCGCTGCCTCCGCGAAGCCCTGCAATAAGCAAAAACGACCGCCTCGGCGGTCGTTTTTTACATCCAGCAGCCCAAGGCCTTTTTCCACGGCCGGTACAGCCCGTAGCCGATCAGCCCGCCGGCGGTGTTGCAGATCAGGTCGGTGATGTCCGACATCCGTGCTGTGGGCAGCAGAGGCTGGACCAGCTCGATGCACAGGCTCAGCAGAAACGCCGCCCCCACTGTACGGAACACCCCAGCCTTTCCCCGGCGCACCACCGGCCACAGAATGCCGAAGGGCACCGTCATCAGCACGTTTAGAAAGACCTGCCGCTCTGCGTTGCCGTATCCCAGTCGCAGGTCACGGAACGGCTCCAGGTTCATGGGCGCGTAGGCATGGTGTATCCCCGGCATGGAGAGCACCGGCAGCACCGTCACCCACAGCACGCCCAGCATATACACGCTGAACACCGTGTACACCAGCACCCGCCGCCGACCTTGCTTCTTCCACCGGCCCAGCAGCAGGAGATACAGCCCCAGCAGCACGATCAGGTCCGGCGCGTACCTGGGCAGCGCCCGTATGAAAATGTCCGCCATGACCGCACCTCCCATCAGTATAGTATGCCCTATTATGCCCGCCTGTCCCGTGAAAGTCAACCCGGTCAAGCAAATCATAAGGCCCCCACCGTCAGGCGGGGGGTTCGTGAGGGGGCGCAGGTGCGCGGCCGGGGGGGACAGCTTTGAAAAATCTCCGATCTTCAGCATGGGGGGAACCTCCATCGTCTTTCCTTGAGCTCGTACCTATCCTATACCCTCCCACCATGGCAGAGTCAATAGGGGATATGAAAAAATTTTCCCCGCCCGCAGGCGGGGAAAATGTATGTCATTCCGCCGGGATCCGCACGGTGAATGTGCTGCCCTGCCCGGGCGCGCTCTCCACCGCCGCCGTACCGCCGTGGAGCCGTGCGATCTGGCGTACCATGTACAGCCCCAGCCCGGTGCCCTCGCCGCCGCTGCGGGCCGCGTCCACCTGATAGAAGCGCTGCCATATCTTTTCCTGCTGGTCCGGCGGGATGCCCGCGCCATCGTCGCTGACGGACAGCACGGCGCAGCTGCCCGTCCGGCGGACGGTTACACGGACGTGTCCGCCGTCGCTGCCGTACCGGAAGGCGTTGGAAATGAGATTGTTCAGCAGCCGGGTCATCAGTATCACGTCCATCCGTGCCTCCACGTTCTCCGGCGCGTCGCAGGTCAGGACCACGCCCTCCGGCGCGATCATTTTCTGCTGCTCACATACCGCCTCCGCCAGCGCTGCCAGGTCGCCGCGCTCCATGCAGGTCTTCTGGGTGCCCTGTTCCAACCGCGTGATATGCAGCAGCTGCCCGATGAGCCGGGACATTTGCTCCGCCTGCCGATGAATGACCGTCATGCCCTCGACGTAGTCCTCTGTGGTCTCCGCTGTACGCTCCAGCGTCTCACATTCTGCCAGGATCACCGTCACCGGCGTCCGCAGCTCATGGCTGGCGTCCGAGGTAAACTGCGCCTCCGCCTTAAAGGAGCGTTCCAGCCGGTCAAACATATCGTCAAAGGTCCCCGCCAGCCGGTTGATCTCACTCCTGCCTCTGGGCAGGCCGATGCGCCGCGACAGGTCCTCGCCGCCGGAGATGCTCTCCGCCGCCGCGATGACCTTCTCCATAGGCTTGAAGGAGCTGCTGGAGATGAGCCAGCCGCCGCCCACGCTCAGCACCACCAGCGCCGGCAGCACCGACCACGCCAGCGGCACGATGACCTCCATCACGCTGCCCCGGGCCGCGCTGTCGATGGTGCCCCGTACCCACAGGCCGCTGCCGCCGATCTCCAGCCAGCAGTCGTACACCAGATACGTCCCGCCGCTGCTGCCGACGACGGTGTGCAGCGCGTTTTTCTCCTTCGGCGCGCCGTCCGATACCTCCGCCGGCGCCGTGCCGAACAGCCGCTGTCCGTCCTCGTCGAAGATCTCCGTGTACACCCCGTGGGCGTACTGCTCCACGTCGCTGAAGTCCCAGTCTCCGTGGTCGAATTCCACATCATCGGCGTTCCGGCCCACCATGTACAGCAGCTCCGCCTCCGGCGGCCGCGTTACGGTGTTGCGGTTCATCAGCATCACGAACACCAGCATCAGCGCCGTGATGGCGATCATCAGCAGGGAGAACCACAGGGTCATCCGCCATTTGATGGATATGTTCCTCATGCATCCTCCTTCAGCACCCAGCCCATGCCCCGCACCGTGTGCAGCAGCTTGCGCTCCCCGGGCAGCTCCAGCTTCTTCCGCAGATAGCTGATGTATACGTCCACCACATTGGTGCCCCCGGCGTAGTCCAGGCTCCACAGGTTGTCCTCGATCTGCTGCCGGGACAGCACCACGCCCTTGCTGCGGATAAGGTATTCCAGCAGGGCATATTCCCTGGCGGACAGTTCCAGCGTCCGGTCGCCCCGCTTCGCTGTCCGGGCGGCGGTATCCACCGTCAGATCGGCCAGGGTGTACACATTGGTGCTGCCGCTGCCTTTTTTCCGGGTCAGCACCCGCAGCCGCGCCAGCAGCTCGTCCAGGGCAAAGGGCTTGATGAGGTAGTCGTCCGCGCCCGCGTCCAGTCCGTCTACCCGGTCGGCTACGGCGTCCCGGGCTGTCAGCAGCAGCACCGGCAGGGCGCTGCCCCGGGCGCGCAGCGTCCGCAGCACCGTCAGTCCGTCCACACGCGGCATCATGATGTCCAGCACCGCCGCGTCATAGGCGGCCGCGTCCAGATACGCCAGCGCCTCCGCGCCGTCCGGTACGCCGTCCACGGTATAGCCCACCGCCGTCAGGTTCTTCACCAGCATCCGCCGCAGCTCCGGCTGGTCCTCCGCGATAAGAATACGCATACGCCGTGCCCTCCTCCGCAAGCCACCGTCCGGCAGCAGAAAAAATATCCCGCCCGCCCATCGGCGGGCGGGACCTCTCGCTCACACCCAGTATACCAGAAAGTGTTTTCCCTGACAACCCTTACGCCGTCAGCATGGGCAGGTCAGCGGCGTCCACACCGCTGTACTTCCGGGTCAGATAGTCCTCGATATACGCCGCCTCCTCCACGGAGCGCAGGTCGGCGAAGCTCTCCAGCTGCTTTTCGTAGCTGGCGGACACGGTCAGCGTCTCGCCGCAGTGGATCAGCTTCAGCACCACGCCGTTGTCCAGGGTGCGGCTGCTCTCCAGCGCGTAGTTGACGGGGGAAGCCTTCTTGATGATGTGAAAACGTTTCATGTTCTTTACCTCCTGAAACCGTATTGTATATGTAGATGGCCTTGTGTTGATGTGTTGTGTACTTCCTTAGGATAGCCTTATCTTACGTCCGGTTTATTAGAGGAACATTAAAGAAATGAAAATAATTTTTGAACGTCCCGCTCTGCCGCTTTTCAAATCCCGCCCACGGTGGTACAATACCCATAACAGAAATTTTGCCGATAAGGAGGCATTCCCTATGAAAAAGTCTGTTCTCCGTTCCTACGCCCGTCTCATCGCCCGCACCGGCGTCAACATCCAGAAGGGGCAGGAGGTGTTCATCGCCGCCGACCTGGACCAGCCGGAGTTTGTGGCCATGCTGGTGGACGAGTGCTATAAATGCAAGGCCAAAAAGGTCGTGGTGGACTGGAACTACCAGCCTCTGCAGAAGCTCCACGTCCGTCACCGCAGCCTGACCACGCTCTCCAGAGTGGAGGACTACGAGTTGGCCCGCTGGCAGCACTATGTGGATACCATCCCCTGCCGCATCTACCTGCTCTCCGAGGACCCGGACGGCCTGAAGGGCATCGACCAGGAGAAGCTGGCCAAGAGCCAGCAGGCCAAATTCCCCATCATCAAGCCCTACCGCGACCAGATCGAGAACAAGTACCAGTGGTGCATCGCCGCCGTGCCCGGCGAGGCCTGGGCAAAAAAGCTGTTTCCCGGTCTGCGTAAGTCTCAGGCGGTGGAAAAGCTGTGGGAGGCCATCCTCTCTACCTCCCGCGCGCTGGAGGGCGATCCCCAGGCCAACTGGGCGGCCCACAACAAGGACATCCACGACCGCCGCGACTACCTGAACAGCCTGCACATCCGCCAGCTGCGCTACAGGAGCGCCACCGGTACCGACTTCACCGTGGGTATGATCCCCGAGGCCCATTTCTGCGGCGGCAGCGAGCGCAGCCTGCAGGGCATTGTCTTCAACCCCAATATCCCCTCCGAGGAGTGCTTCATCTCCCCCAAGCGGGGCGAGGCCGAGGGTATCGTCTACGCCACCAAGCCACTGAGCTATCAGGGGCAACTCATCGACAAGTTCTGGATTCGCTTCCACGCGGGCAAGGCTGTGGAGTGGCACGCCGAGCAGAACAACGACCTGCTGACCAAGCTTATCACTATGGACGAGGGCAGCGCCTATCTGGGCGAGTGCGCCCTGGTGCCCTACGACAGTCCCATCCGCCAGTCCGGACTGCTGTTCTACAACACGCTGTTCGACGAAAACGCCGCCTGCCATCTGGCCCTGGGCATGGGCTTTGCCGACACCATTAACGACTTTGAGCACAAGACCTTGGCCGAGTGCCGCGCCCTGGGCGTCAATGACTCCATGATCCACGAGGACTTTATGATCGGCTCCGAGGATATGGACATCGACGCCGTCTGCGAAAACGGCGATGTGGTCCCCGTGTTCCGCCATGGCAACTGGGCCTTCTGAAACAACAAATATCCCCCGGCTGCCGCCGGGGGATATTTCTTTTCTGCTGATGCATATACTCTCCCAAAAGCAAAAGGGAGGAACGACCATGGCACAGATCGAGCCCATCACTTGGTTCCGTAATGCCCACCCGGAGCAGGGCAGCCTGCGGGTGCAGGTATCCGCCGCCCAGGGCATATTCCCCATCCCCGGCGCGGCGGTGGAGGTATACCGCGACTTCGGCGCGGTGCGGGAGACGTTCTACTCCGGCGTGACCGACAGCTCCGGCATTGCCGACAGGATACTGCTGCCGGCGCTGCCCGCGTCGCTGGGACTGTCGTCGGACACGGCGGGCATCAGCGGCACCGCCTACACCGTGGCGGTGAGCCACCCGGACTACCACTGTCCGGAGCACCAGCAGGTGCTGGTGTTTCCCCGTATTGAGTCCGTGCTGGCGGTGACGCTGCCGCCGCAGCGAGAGGAGGGCTGAGCCGTGCCCTATCCTGTTGTTCCGGAGTACATCACCGTCCATCTGGGTGCGCCGGACGCCCCGGCGGAGAATATCACCGTCACCTTTCCCCGCTATATCAAGGGCGTGGCCGCCAGCGAGATATACCCCACGTGGAACGAGAGCGCCATCCGCGCCAACGTGCTGGCCCAGATCTCCGTGGCGCTGAACCGGGTCTATACGGAGTTCTACCGCAGCCGCGGCTACGATTTCGACATCACCAACAACACCCAGTACGATCAGGCATTCTCCCCCAATAAGGAGACGTTCGAGAACATCAACGCCATCGTGGACGACATTTTCAACAACTACATCGTCCGCCGGGGTAACGTGGAGCCGCTGTACGCCCAGTTCTGCGATGGCGTGCGAACCCAGTGCCGGGGGCTGTCTCAGTGGGGCAGCCAGGAGCTGGCGCAGCAGGGACGCACGCCCTACGAGATATTGCAGTACTACTACGGGCAGGACATCGACCTGGTGTACAACGCCCCGGTGGGGGACAGCACGCCCTCCTATCCCGGCCGGCCCCTGACCGTGGGCAGCGTGGGCGAGGACGTCCGCACCATCCAGCGTGAGCTGAACCGCATCCGCAAGAACTATCCCGCCATCCCCGCTATCGCCGAGACCGACGGCGTCTTCGGCGCGGACACCGCCGCCGCCGTCCGTACCTTCCAGCGGATCTTCGGCCTGACGGAGGACGGCATTGTGGGCAAGGGCACATGGTATCGCATCAAGTCCATCTACAACGGCGTCAAGAGCCTTTCCGAGGTCACCAGCGAGGGCCTGACCATCTCTGAGGCTCAGCGGCAGTTCCCCAAGGTCCTCCGCCTGGGCGACACCGGCATCGGCGTCCAGACTATCCGCTTCTACCTGGCCTTTCTGGGCTTCTTCCTGCCGGAGCTGCCGCCCATCCGCATCTCCGACGTGTTCGACGACGAGCTGCGGGACGCGGTGCTGGCCTTCCAGAGCACCTATGGCCTGACGGTGGACGGCGTGGTGGGGCGGAACACATGGAACGCCATCCGGAACGTCTATGAGCAGACGCTCTACCAGCTGCCGCCGGAGTACCAGACCTTCGCCCGGCAGATATACCCCGGCCGTTTTCTGGTGGAGGGCGACACCGGCGCGGAGGTGACGCTGCTTCAGACCCAGCTGAACCGGCTGGCGCAGCGGGACAGCGCCCTGCCCTCCGTGACGGCGGACGGCATCTTCGGCCCTGCCACCGCCGCCGCGGTCCGCGCCCTGCAAAGCCGCCTGGGGTACAGTCCCACCGGCGCCGTCGGCCCGGTCCTTTGGTCCTACATCATCACCCAGGGTCAGGGCTACGGCGTGTTTTGAACAAAAAAAGAACCGCCCTCGGGCGGTTCTTTTCCGTATTTCTTACACCATGCGGCAGCTCTCGCAGTCCTCGCAGGCGGGGAACTTACTCTTGTCGTAGGCGATGCCGTTCTTGTCGTAGTAGTCCTTTACCGCGGACTTCACGGCTTCCTCCGCCAGCACGGAGCAGTGCAGCTTGTGGGCAGGCAGACCGCCCAGCGCGTCCACGACCTCCTTGTTGGTCAGGGCCAGCGCGTCCTCGATGCGCTTGCCCTTGATCATCTCGGTGGCCATGGAGCTGGAGGCGATGGCGCTGCCGCAGCCGAACGTCTCAAACTTCACGTCCTCGATCTTGTCATCCTTGATCTTCAGGTACATCTTCATGATGTCGCCGCACTTGGCGTTGCCCACCTCGCCCACGCCGTCGGCGTCGGCGATCTCGCCTACGTTCCGGGGGTGCAGGAAGTGGTCCATCACGGTATCGGTATACAAAGCCATAATCAACGCTCCTTTACATTACAGAATGAATGTCCGCTTGCCGGACTCCAGGTCCTTCCACATGGGGGACATATCCCGCAGGTACGCCACGATGCCGGGCACCTTCTCCAGAATATAGTCCACCTGCTCCTCCGTGGTGTCGTGGCACAGGCTCAGCCGCAGGGACCCGTGGGCTACCTCATGGGGCCGCCCGATGGCCAGCAGCACGTGGCTGGGGTCCAGGGACCCGCTGGTGCAGGCGCTGCCCGAGCTGGCGCAGATGCCTGCCTGATCCAGCAGCAGCAGAAGGCTCTCGCCCTCGATGCCCTCGAAGCAGAAGTTCACGTTGGTGGGCAGCCGGTGCACCGGGTCGCCGTTCAGCGCGCTGTGGGGTATCTTACTCAGTCCCGCGATCAGCTTGTCCCGCAGCTTTGTCAGCCGGGCGGTGTCCTCGTCGATGTGCCCGCAGGACTCCTCCAGCGCCGCCGCCAGACCCATGATGCCGGGGATGTTCTCCGTGCCGGCCCGCTTGCCGCGTTCCTGCGCGCCGCCCTCGATGATATTGGTCAGGGGGATGCCCTGCCGGGCATACAGCACGCCCACGCCCTTGGGGCCGTGGAACTTGTGGCCGGACAGGGACAGCATGTCGATGTTCTGCTCCTTCACGTTGATGTGCAGGTGGCCCGCCGCCTGCACCGCGTCGGTGTGGAACAGCACGCCCTTCTCGTGGCACACCTTGCCGATCTCCGGGATGGGCAGGATAGAGCCGATCTCGTTGTTGGCGTACATGATGGTCACCAGACAAGTGTCCTCCCGGATGGCCTCCGCCACCTGCTGGGGGGTGATGGTGCCTGTGGGACCCACGTCCAGCAGCGTCACCTCAAAGCCCTCTTTTTCCAGCTTCTTCAGTGTGTGCAGCACCGCGTGGTGCTCGAAGGCGGTGGAGATGATGTGCTTCTTGCCCTTTCGCTCGCCGATCCGCGCCGCCGAGACGATGGCCTGGTTGTCGGCCTCGCTGCCGCCGGAGGTGAACGTGATCTCCTTAAAGCTGCACCCGAGACAGTCCGCTACCCGTCGCCGTGCGTCCGCCAGCGCCTCCGCGGCCTGCTGGCCCACGGTGTGCAGGCTGGAGGGGTTGCTGTAAAACTGCTGGAAATAGGGCGTCATAGCCGCCACGGCCTTGTCGCTCATCCGCGTGGTGGCCGCATTATCTGCATAGACCTGCATAGGATCACTCCTTTAACATATAACATATCTTTTTTGTAGGTAAGTGCATGGTAGCACATAAACCCTACAATGTCAATAGGTTTATAGAAAAAAGTAACCACAAGCTTTCCCCTTGCAGGGCTTGCAGTGTAGGATGACACGCCCAGTTAGCCTTCCCCTGTAGAGGCGGCGCCCCGACGCCCCGCAGCGTCAAAAAACGCCCTCGCCCCCGCCGCAGGCGGCATTTTCTCCGCACCCAACTTCCATTTCCTGCCAAATTTTCCTGTTTTTATTCCCGGTAACAGAAAAAATGTGTAAAATTTCCATAAAAAGGCTGGACAAACGGTGCAGCTGTGCTATAATTTGACTATCCGCAGAGGTACCTCTGCATTTGCGTTTTAATACACATTAAAACGAGCGCGCCTGCGGAAATCTACTACCATAAGGGGAATGAACAATGAAAAAAGCATTAGCAACCATTCTGGCCCTGGTCATGGCCATAGGGCTGTGCAGCGTCAGCTGGGCGGATGACCCTGTCACATTGAAGGTCGATCCAAGTGTAAGCTACACAACGGCACCGGCACGCGCAGCGGACGCAACCTATAAGACGATAGCAGAGGCTATCACTGCGGCGCAGGCCGGGGATACTATCGCGCTTGTGAATGACTTAACTGTGGATGGCGACAGCTATACCGAAGTTAAAAAGGCGCTCACAATCGATTTCGGCGGATGCACGATGACGGTAGCGGCTGGCGGCGGATTCGATGTATATAGCGATCTGACGCTGAAAAACGGAACGCTGGAGTGCCTGAAGTGGGCCGCGTGGGTGCAGAGCGGCGCGAAGCTGACGGTTGCCGCGGACATGGTTATCAACGCCACCAGCACGGATGCGAATAAGGGCGGTATTACCGTTCAGAACACAGGGTCCGAGGTCACCGTGTACGGTAAGGTGACGGCTGCCGGCGGTGCGGCGATTTCCGGTATTGGCAATGCTTCCGATGGCGGCGTTACCATCAATATCGAGGACGGTGCGGTGGTCACGAACACGAACGACGGTGGTCTGGGCATTTACTATCCGAACACCAGCAACCTGAACATCAAGGGCGGCACTATTACCGGTGCGACCGGCATCTACGTGAAGTGTGGCAGTGTGTCTGTTACCGGTGGTACGATCGTGGGTAATGGTGCTAAGGCGGACTATGCGTACTATGGAAATGGCGGCAATCCTACGGGCGAAGCCCTGGTCATTGACAAGTGCAACTATCCCGGCGGTGATCCCGCTGTGAGCATTACTGGCGGCACATTCAGCAGCACGAATGCAAATGCCGTTGGCAGCTATGTTGGCAATAATGCAACGGGTGTTGTGACCGGTTTCATCACCGGCGGCACCTTCTCCAGCGATGTGGACGCCTATGTTGCGGCCGACAAGATCGTCCAGAAGGACGGCGGCGCTTATAAGGTCGTAGCGGACGGCGCTATCACCAGCGGCACCTATACCAGTCAGCCTACTGTGCCTTCCGGATATAAGGCGACGAAGAATGATGATGGTACCTGGACGGTAACCAAGATCTCCTATTACTACTACCCCTCCACCAGCGATACCACCACTTCTACCACCACCAAGGGTTCTCCCAAGACCTTCGACGCGGGCATTGCTCTGTATGTCGGCATGGCGCTGACCTCCGCCGCCGGCGTGGCGTTTGTGGGCAAAAAGCGCGAGGACTGACACCGTTTTCCTGCGGTGTCTTACCCCGGCGCCGCGCGAAATAAAAAAGGCACCCCGTCAGGGGTGCCTTTTCTGTTTACTCAGCAGGGGAGGGGACGTCCTCTATCTCCGGCTCCGTCCATTCCACCATGGTGGCCACGCATCGGTTGATGCTCTTGCCCTCGCCGTAGAACTTGCGCTCATAGTCGGTCATCACGCCCACCGGCCCGTCCGCGTGCAGATCCCGCGTCACCTCCGACAGCGTGAACCCGAACTGTGGGATCTCCTCCAGCGACCACTCAAACAGCTTGTCGTTGTCGGTCTTGAAGTGGATCTGTCCTCCCTCGGTCAGCACCTGCCGATACTTTTTAAGAAAGTTCCCGTGGGTCAGCCGCCGTTTTTTCTGGTTGCTCTTGGGCCACGGGTCGCAGAAGTTGATGTACAGCCGGTCGATTTCGCCCGGGGCGAACATATCGGGCAGCAGCGCAGCGTCTCCGTCCACGAACCACACGTTCCGCAGCCCCGCGTCCCGCGCCTTCTCCATGGCCACCACCATGGCGTCCGGAACCTTTTCCACGGCGATCAGCAGTACCTCCAGCTCTGCCGCCGCGGTCCCCACGGTGAAGCCGCCCTTGCCGCAGCCCAGCTCCACCCGCAGCTCCCGTGCCTCCGGCATCAGCTCCCGCCAGCGCCCCCGCAGGGCGAACGGGTCCCGGATCAGGTACGCGCCGCAGGCTTCCATCCGGGGCGCCAGATTTTTTTTCTTCCGCATCCGCATATTCATGTCCTCGCCATTTTACGATTTTCTCCCATCATACCCCATCTTGCGCCGGGATACAAGCACGTTTTTCCCTGATATCCCTGTTTGCTGCGCTCCTGCCCGAAAAAGTGTGCAAATTCCGGTGCCCACTTTTGTGGAAACCGCTAAAAAAGTAAAAAGCCGGTGGGTTGGACTTGATAAATTTCTAACGGGCCACTATAATGTGATATGTATGAGGAGGCGTATGCCCACCTGCCGGCCCCGTGCCGTTTCCGGGCGCTGCGCCCACGGAAAGGAACCATAAGGAGGAACTTGATATGACCAACATTCTGCTGGAAAAGAAGGGCCTCATCGCCGTGGCGACCATCAACCGTCCCAAGGCGCTGAACGCGCTGAATTCCGAGGTCCTGACCGACCTGGACGAGCTGGTTTCCGCCGTAAAGGCGGACGCGGATATCCGCGCTCTGGTCATCACCGGCAGCGGTGAAAAGGCCTTCGTGGCCGGTGCCGACATCGGCGAGATGAGTACCCTGACCAAAGAGGGCGGCGAGGCCTTCGGCAAGCACGGCAACAACGTTTTCCGCGCCATCGAGACGCTGCCCATCCCCACCATCGCCGCGGTCAACGGCTTCGCCCTGGGCGGCGGCTGCGAGCTGAGCATGGCCTGCGATATCCGCATCTGCGCCGACACCGCGGTCTTCGGCCAGCCCGAGACCGGCCTGGGCATCACCCCCGGCTTCGGCGGCACCCAGCGTCTGGCCCGCCTGGTCAGCCCCGGCATGGCCAAGCAGCTGATCTATACCGCCAAGAATATCAAGGCTGACGAGGCCTACCGCATCGGCCTGGTCAACGCCGTCTATCCCCTGGACGAGCTGCTGCCCGCCGCCGAGAAGCTGGCCGAGACCATCGCCAAGAACGCGCCTATCGCCGTCCGCGCCTGCAAGCAGGCCATCAACGAGGGCCTTCAGGTAGACATGGACAAGGCCATCGTCATCGAGGAAAAGCTCTTCGGCAGCTGCTTCCAGTCTGCCGACCAGATCGAGGGTATGTCCGCCTTCCTGGAGAAGCGCAAGCACGAGCCCTATCAGAACAAGTAAGTTAATTGGCAGGCACACCGCCTGATAATTAAGCAATTCATGTAAAAATTTAAGTAGGAGGAACTATCATGAAAGTAGCAGTATTCGGCGCCGGTACGATGGGCAGCGGCATTGCCCAGGTTTTCGCAGCGAAGGGCCACACCGCCCTGATGTATGCTTCCAGCACCGCCAGCGCACAGCGTCATAAGGACAAGCTGGCAGCCTCCCTGAACAAGAAGGTCGCCAAGGGTAAGATGACCCAGGAAGCCGCGGACGATATCATGAGCCGCGTTCTGGTCGAGGAGTTTGACGCTGCCGCCGATGCCGATCTGGTCATCGAGTGCGTGGCCGAGAACATGGCCGTCAAGAAGGAACTGCTGGGCAAGCTGGACGCCATCTGCAAGGACGAGACCATCTTCGCCTCCAACACCTCCTCTCTGTCCATCACCGAGATGGGCCAGGGCATGAAGCATCACCTGATCGGTATGCACTTCTTCAACCCCGTGCCCGCCATGAAGCTGGTGGAGGTCATCGCCGGCGGCAACACCCCCGCCGACCTGGTGGACTATATCAAGAACCTGTCTGTGGAGATCGGCAAGACCCCCGTGGTGGTCAACGAGGCCCCCGGCTTTGTGGTCAATAAGATCCTGATCCCCTACTGCAACGAGGGCGTTTGCGTTCTGCAGGAAGGCGTTGCCTCCGCGGAAGATATCGATATTGCTATGCAGCTGGGCTGCAACCATCCCATGGGCCCCCTGCATCTGGGCGACCTCATCGGCTGGGACGTGGTGCTGAACATTATGGACGTGCTGTTCAACGAGACTCACGATAGCAAGTATCGCGCAAACGTGCTGATCCGGAAGATGGTTCGTGCGGGCAAATTGGGTATTAAGTCCGGCGAAGGCTTCTTCAACTACAACAAGTAAAATCAGAAAAAGGAGAAAAAAGTATGGATTTCCATCTGACGAAGGAACAGCTGCTCGTTCGCAAGATGTACCGCGATTTCGCGGAGAACGAGGTCAAGCCCCTGGCCGCTGAGATCGACGAGGAAGAGCGCTTCCCCATGGAGACCGTCGAGAAGATGGCCAAGCTGGGCATGATGGGCATTTACTTCCCCAAGGAGTACGGCGGCGCTGGCGCTGATGTGCTCTCCTACGCCATGTGCGTCGAGGAGCTGGCCAAGGTCTGCGGTACCACTGCTGTTATCGTTTCCGCCCACACCTCCCTGTGCGCCGCCCCCATCTTCGAGAACGGCACCGAGGAGCAGAAGATGAAGTATCTGCCCGACCTGTGCTCCGGCAAGAAGATCGGCGCTTTCGGCCTGACCGAGCCCGGCGCCGGCACCGATGCCCAGGGCCAGCAGACCACCGCCGTGCTGGACGAGTCCGGCGAGAACTACATTCTGAACGGCTCCAAGTGCTTCATCACCAACGGCAACGTAGCTGACACCTTCGTGGTCATCGCCGTCACCGGCAAGACCGTTGACAAGCGCGGCCGCAGCATGAAGGAGATCTCCGCGTTCATCGTGGAGAAGGACGACAAGGGCTTCTCTCAGGGCAAGCACGAGAAGAAGATGGGTATTCGCGGCAGTTCTACCTGCGACCTGATCTTCGAGGATTGCGTCATTCCCAAGGACCGTATGCTGGGTAAGAAGGGCGAGGGCTTCAAGATCGCCATGAAGACCCTGGACGGCGGCCGTATCGGTATCGCCTCTCAGGCCCTGGGCCTGGGCGAGGGCGCTGTCGAGGAAGCCATCAAGTACACCAAGGAGCGCGTTCAGTTCGGCAAGCGCATCTCCCAGTTCCAGAACACCCAGTTCCAGCTGGCTGAGATGCACACCCGTATGCAGGCCGCGCAGTTCCTGGTCTACTCCGCCGCTATGAAGAAGCAGAACCACGAGCCTTACTCCATGGACGCCGCCATGGCCAAGCTGTTCGCCGCCGAGGCCGCTTCCGATGTGACCCGCCGCGCCGTCCAGCTGTTCGGCGGTTACGGCTACACCCGTGAGTATCCCGTGGAGCGCATGATGCGTGATGCCAAGATCACCGAGATCTACGAGGGCACCAGCGAGGTCCAGCGCATGGTCATCGCCAGCAATCTGGGCGTGAAGTAAGGTAGGAGGTAAAAGGAAAATGAAAATTCTCGTAACTGTTAAGCAGGTCCCCGATACCTCCGGTAAGGTGGCCGTCAATCCCGATGGCACGCTGGACCGTGCGTCCATGCAGACCATCATCAACCCCGATGACCTGAACGCCGTCGAGGCCGCCCTGTCCCTGAAGGACGAGCTGGGCTGCAAGGTCGTGGCGTTCACCATGGGTCCTCCTCCCGCAGAGGGTATGCTGCGTGAGCTGATGGCCATGGGCGTGGACGAGGGTGTTCTGGTCACCGCCCGTGAGTTCGGCGGTTCCGATACCTACGCTACCTCCCAGATCATCGCTGCCGCTATCGATACCTACGGCATCGAGAAGGACGACATCATCCTGGCTGGCCGTCAGGCCATCGACGGTGATACCGCTCAGGTGGGTCCCCAGATCGCTGAGAAGCTGCATCTGCCCCAGGTCACCTATGCCGGCGAGATCACCAAGGACGGCGACACCCTGACCGTCAAGCGCATGCTGGAGGACGGCTACATGACCATCAAGGTCAAGACTCCCTGCATGATCACCTGCATCAAGGAGCTGAACACCCCGCGTTACCTGTCCGTGGGCGGCGCGTTCGAGTGCTACAGCAAGCCTCTGGTCACTATGACCTACGAGACCCTGAAGGATCACCCCCTGATCGACAAGAGCACCATCGGTCTGGCCGGTTCTCCCACCAATATTCTGACCTCCTTCACGCCTCCTCAGAAGGGCGCGGGCATGATGCTCGAGGGCGCTGACAAGGCTACCACCGACAAGCTGGCCGGCATCCTGGCCGCCAAGCACATCATCTAAGGAAGGAGAAAAGAAAATGGCTTTTAATAGTGCTGATACCGCTGCCTTCAAGAACGTATGGGTGTTCTGCGAGCAGCGCCAGGGCGTGATGATGCCCACCACCTTCGAACTGATCTCCGAGGGCCGGAAGCTGGCCAATGAGCTGGGTGTCGAGCTGTGCGGCATCCTGCTGGGCGACAACGTTGACGGCATCGCCGCTGAGCTGGGCGAGTACGGCGCCGACAAGGTGTACGTGTACAACTCCCCCCTGCTAAAGGACTTCACCACCGATGCCTACACCAAGGTGATCGTGGAGGCCGTTGAGGAGCTGAAGCCCGAGGTGCTGCTGTTCGGCGCCTCCAACATCGGCCGTGACCTGGCCCCCCGCTGCGCGGCTCGCCTGCACACCGGTCTGTGCGCGGACTGCACCCACCTGGACATCGACATGCCCAACTACAAGGGCTTCCTGAAGGAAGCTTCCACCCTGCCCGAGGAGCGCATCGAGAAGCTGGGCACCGTGATGATCAACCGTGAGCCCCACGATGTGTCCCGCGACCTGAAGATGACCCGTCCCGCTTTCGGCGGTCACCTGATGGCGTCCATCATTTGCCCCCGCTTCCGCCCCGCTATGGCGACCGTTCGCCCCGGCGTTATGAAGAAGCGCGAGTGCAAGAAGAACGTGGAGATCCTGCATCCCGCGTTCGCTCTGGAAGCCGCTGACATCAAGACCGAGGTCGTGGATACCGTTAAGGCCGCCAAGAAGCTGGTTGACCTGATCGGCGCTGACTTCATCGTGTCCGTTGGCCGTGGTATCTCCAAGGACGTGGAGGGCGGCATCAAGCTGGCCGAGGAGCTGGCTGAGGTCCTGGGCGGCGTCGTGGGTTCTTCCCGCGCCTGCGTGGACGCCGGCTGGATCTCCGCTGACCATCAGGTCGGCCAGACCGGCAAGACCGTCCATCCCAAGGTCTACATCGCTCTGGGTATCTCCGGCGCCATCCAGCACAAGGCTGGCATGCAGGATTCCGAGTGCATCATCGCCGTGAACAAGAACGACACCGCCCCCATCTTCGAGGTGGCTGACTACGGTATCGTGGGCGACCTGTTCAAGGTCGTCCCCGAGCTGATCGAGTCCATCAAGGCTGCCAAGGCCGCCAAGTGATCGGACCCAGCACAATATAAAAAAGAGACGCCCTCGGGCGTCTCTTTTTTGTCCCCGCAAGTCTTTTCCTTGACCTTTCCTCCCGTTTCCTGTATACTGTAAGCACAAAAAAAGGGAGGATGACCTATGCCTTACGTCGCGTCGATCGGCCTGTATTTCGCCCCCGTTCTATGCCTTCTGGGTGCCGGCTGGAGCTATGTCCGCTGGAAAAACGAGGAGGACGAGGCGCTGTCCCAGCGTGCCCGCAAAAACTGTAAGCGCTTCCTCATCGCCGTACCGGTGGCGATCGCCGTGTTCCTGGCGCTGAAGCTCACGTTCCCGATCACATAACAAACAAAAAGCAGCGCAAAGCGCTGCTTTTTGTTTGCTGCTGCAGAATTTTCAGAATTCCGGATAGCCTTCCTTCAGCGCCTCGTCATAGTGCGCCCGGTCGCCGCCGATAAACTTGGGCCGCGTCCGTGCCGCCAGCAGAATGGCGTCGCCGATGTGGTTCTGCGCCAGACGCACCGGCACCGCCACCTTCTTCAGGTGCATACCGATCAGCGTCCCGCCGATGTCCAGTCCAGCGTCGGCTTTGATTTCCTCTACCGCCACCGGGTGGGCGCAGGCCTTATAGGTGGCCGTGGCGAAGGAACTGCCCGCCTTGGGCTGGGGCACCACATTCACGATATCCAGCGTGGGCACGGCCTCATGCTCCACGATGATGGCCCGGTTCAGGTGCTCACAGCACTGGGCGGCGATGTACACGCCCATGGGGCCGAATACACTGTGCAGTCCCGCGAAAATGGCGTCTGCCACCTCCGGCGTGGACCAGCTGCCCACCTTCTTGCCCACCACCTCGCTGGTGCTGCATCCCACCACCACGATCTGGCCCCTATGCAGATGGGCGGCCTCCGCCAGCTCCTGTGCCGCCGCCGCGGCCTGCTGCCGCACCTGCGCCAGCAGATCTCTGTTCTCTACCTCATGTACGATACCTGCCATGACAACTACCTCATTCCATGTAAACTATGGCGGGCCGTCAGACGACCCGCCATAAGTATATCACACGCAGACCTTTTCTTCAAGATGCGTCCGCCGCGCTACCTGCAAAAGCAGGAACCCGGCCACCAGGCCCACAGCACCCTGCACCAGATTGCCCGGGATGCTGGCCGCCGCGCCGATACCCTTGCCCAGCAGCAGCGCCGCGTAGCCGAAATACCCGGCCACCATCACGACCTCTGCCGCCACGCCGCCGACCAGCGCGCCTGCGGTGTTCTTCTTAAAGGCCTTAAAGATCAGTGCTGCCACCAGTGCCATTGCGCCCTTGATGATGAGCGTGCCGGGCGCGTAATGGCCGTAGCCCAGCAGCAGATCCGCCAGCATGGAGCCGATACCGCCGGCCGCCGCGCCCCACCAGGGCCCCAGCAGCCAGCCACTGAGCAGCACAAAGCAGTCGCCCAGGTTCACATAGCCGTTCATGGGGGAGGGGATCTGCACCACCATCGTGGCCACACAGGACAGTGCCGCCAGCACCGCCGCCGTTACCATCGTTCTGATTTTCTTGTCGGACATAACACATTCTCCTTTACGGGGCTCTGTTTCATATTTATGGGGGCGGCCCCCGCCCCGCATGGAAACGGGGACCGCCACAGGGGGGGTGAGAGGGTAGCTGTTGAAAAAGCCCTTGCTTTCGTTGACGATTTGTATTATAGTAGCAACTGGTATGATTAAAATATCCATTTTGATTTTACTTGTTAATACCAGATGAAGGGAGGGACGGCCCCGTGCTCACCTATACCCTGGACAAACAGGCGGGCCTCAGCCTGTATGAGCAGCTCTACCGCCGGGTGAAGGCGGACATTCTCTCCGGCCGTCTGGCGGCAGGGGAGAAGCTGCCCAGCAAACGCGCCCTGGCCGCCCATCTTGAGGTCAGCGTCATCACTGTAAAGAATGCCTACGAACAGCTGATGGCCGAGGGCTATCTCACCGGTGTGGAGAAGAAGGGCTATTTCGTCAGCGCCGTGCTGCCGTCGCCCGCAGCCGTCCCCGCGTCCCCGGACCAGCCGCCTCCGCCCCGCGAGCCTGTCTGGTTCCTGGATCTGGCCACCAACTCCATCGCCGCCGAGGACTTTCCCTTCACCGTCTGGGCCCGACTCATGCGCCAGACCATTCTGGAGCAGGGTACCGGCCTGCTGCGGTCCACGCCGCCGCAGGGCGCCTGGGCCCTGCGGCAGGCCATCGCCGCCCACCTGCGGCAGTTCCGTGCCATGGAGGTCACTGCCGAGCAGATCATCGTGGGTGCCGGCACCGAGGTGCTGTACAACCTGCTGGTGCAGCTGCTGGGCCGTGATCGTCTCTACGGCGTGGAGGACCCCGGCTACGGCAAGATCGCCCATATCTACCGCGCCGCCGGCGCGGAGGTGACGGCTCTGCCCCTGGACGAGGCGGGCGTATCGGTGGAAGCCTTGCGCCGCAGCGACGCCGACGTGGTCCACATCTCTCCCAGCCACCACTATCCCACCGGTCTGGTGATGCCCATCGCCCGCCGCCAGGAGCTGCTGCGCTGGGCGCAGGAGGTCCCGGCGCGGGTCATCCTGGAGGACGATTACGACAGCGAGTTCCGCTTTGTAGGCCGTCCCATCCCCACCCTGTTCTCCATCGACGGCGGCGAGCAGGTGGTCTATCTCAACACCTTTTCCAAGACCATCGCCCCCTCTATCCGTATCAGCTTCATGGTCCTGCCCCGCCGCCTGCTGGCGGACTTTCGGCAGAAGCTGGGCTTTTACGCCTGCACCGTCTCCGCCTTCGAGCAGTACACCCTGGCCCAGTTCCTCGCCGGCGGCTGGTATGAAAAGCACCTGAGCCGTATGCGTAAGCACTACCGCCAGAAGCGTGACGCCGTCATCGCCGCCGTGTACAAAAGCCCGCTGGCCCCCTATGCCGCCATCACCGAGGAGGATGCGGGCCTGCATTTCCTGCTGCGGCTGGACGGCGCGCCGTCGGACGAGACACTCCGCCGTGAGGCGGAGCAGCGCGGTATCCGTCTGGCCATGCTGTCCGATTACTACCAGTGTCCCCAGGACGCACCCCAGCACGTGCTGGTGGTCAACTATACCGGCATCGACCTGGACCGGCTTCCCGCCGCCCTGGAGCGTCTTGCCGCCTTATGGAAGGAGAATGACCATGTATGATGAACTGACACGCGCCGATCTGCAAAAAATGCAGGAGGAGATCGACTACCGGGTGCAGCAGCTGCGCCCCAAGCTGATCGAGGATGTCCAGACCGCCCGGGCCTTCGGCGACCTTAGCGAGAACTTCGAGTACAAGTGCGCCAAGCAGGAGAAAAACCGCAACGACGCCCGCATCCGCTACCTCCAGCGGATGATCAAGACCGCCAGGGTCATCGAGGACCGGTCCGCCGCCGACACCGCCGGGCTCTATGACACCGTGGAGATATTCATGGAGAATTTGGGCAAAAGCCGAAAGATCCAGCTGGTCACCACCCTGCGGCAGGACGCCCTGAAGGGCTGGATCAGCAAGGAGTCCCCCGTGGGCCGCGCCGTTATGGGCAGAAAGGCCGGCGACCGTGTCTATGTGGATATGGGCAGCGGCAAGGGCTACTATCTCCAGATACGCGCCATCGAAAAGGGAACGGACAACGGCGATATCCCCATCGGCAGCTTTTGAATGTGCCGCCGATTTCACACGGAAAAGCGAACGGCGCTTTAAAGTAACGAAGCACGCAAAAACAGCACGGAAAGGCCACAAATCGCGGCCTTTTTCTGCATAGTGGAACGCGGGGCACAATTCGCCAAATTGCACAAAAAGGGACGAAAAAGTTTTGTGGTTTTGCGAGGGGGGAATTCTCCGAAACCCCCTTGAGAAATCGGCCAAATGGTGTTATTATCAACATTGGTAGTATATGGGTAGTCTGCGTAGCGCACATCTCATATGTCTGCGGAACAATTTTTAGGAGGAATTTAATATGAATGCTTATCTGGCAAGCGTGCTCGAGAGCGTCAAGACCAAGCATGGCAACGAGCCCGAGTTCGTGCAGACCGTCGAGGAAGTTCTGTCCTCTCTGGAGCCTGTGATCGAAAAGCACCCCGAGTATGAGAAGGTCGACCTGCTGGGCCGTATGGTCGAGCCCGAGCGTATGTTCACCTTCCGCGTTGTGTGGTGCGATGATAACGGTCAGTGGCACACCAACCGCGGCTGGCGCTGCCAGTTCAACGGCGCGATCGGCCCCTACAAGGGCGGCCTGCGCTTCCAGAAGAACGTGTACGAAGGCATCATCAAGTTCCTCGGCTTTGAGCAGACCTTCAAGAACAGCCTGACCGGCCTGCCCATCGGCGGCGCCAAGGGCGGTTCCGACTTCGATCCCGCCGGCAAGTCCGACGCCGAGGTCATGCGTTTCTGCCAGAGCTTCATGACCGCCCTGTATCGCTACATCGGGCCGGACATCGACGTTCCCGCCGGTGACATGGGCGTGGGCGGCCGCGAGATCGGCTACCTGTACGGCCAGTACCGCCGCCTGAAGGGCGTGTGGGAGAACGGCGTCCTCACCGGTAAGGGTCTGAGCTACGGCGGCTCCCTGATCCGTCCCGAGGCCACCGGCTACGGCGCTATGTACTACCTGCAGGAAGTGCTGAAGCACGAGAATGACACCATCGAGGGCAAGCGCATCGCCATCTCCGGCTACGGCAACGTGGGCTGGGGCATCATGAAGAAGGCTTCCCAGCTGGGCGCCAAGGTCACCTACTTCGCCGGTCCCGACGGTTACGTTCACGATCCCGACGGTGTCATCACCGACGAGAAGCTGAACTTCATCCTCGAGATGCGCGCCAAGGATCCCATGCACTGCAAGCCCTATGCCGACAAGTTCGGCTGCGAGTTCGTCGCCGGCGAGAAGTGCTGGGGCGTCAAGGATGTGGACGTGTATATGCCCGCCGCCATGCAGAACGACGTCAAGATGGAGTCCGCTGAGAAGATCGCTGCTTCCGGCGTGAAGTACTACATCGAGGTCGCCAATATGCCCACCACCAACGATGCACTGAACTTCCTGCGTAAGCAGAAGGGCATCATCGTCGCTCCCTCCAAGGCTGTTAACGCCGGCGGCGTGGGCGTCTCCGCCCTGGAGATGGCCCAGAACTCCGAGCGTCTGGTCTGGACTGCCGAGGAAGTCGACCATCAGCTGCATAAGATGATGGAGAACATCCACAAGGTGTCCGCCGAGGCCGCTGCCGAGTACGGCCTGGGCTACGACCTGGTGGCTGGTGCCAACATCGCCGGCTTCAAGAAGGTCGCCGAGGCGATGATGGAGCAGGGCTGCTTCTAAGCCGAACCTCTTACGAGCCAACAAAAGGGACCGCGAAAGCGGTCCCTTTTTGTATCCCGAAAACCACTCGCTGGGCGAGTGGTTTTCGGGATACAAAAAAATCCCCCGCCGGACCCCGGCGGGGGATATCTTGTTGTTATGCATCGTAGATGCCCAGTATCACAATACCCGCCACCACCAGTGCAATCATGGCGTAGTGCTTCCAGCTGAGCTTTTCCTTCAGGAAAATGCGGCTCCACAGCACCGAGGCCACGCAGTAGGCGGAGATGATGGGCGCGGCCAGGGCCACGTGTTCCGTGTCCGCCAGCGCGTAGATGTACGCGAACTGGCCCGCCGTCTCGCACACGGCGCCCGCATACTTGGGGCCCTCCCGCTTGGGGACGAGTCGGCTCTTTTTGATGAGCACCACATACACGAAGCATACGATGCCCGCCAGCAGAAATGTCAGCTCATAGGCGCAGTTGGCGCTGTCCTCGTTCAGCGTTTCCAGCACCCGGCTGTCGGCGAAGGTACCCAGTGCGTCCAGCAGGCAATAGATCACAGGCAGGATCAGCGCCAACGCCGACTTGGCGTAGCGGTGGTTGCTGGCCTGCTGCCGTGCAGCCCGTAGGTCATCGTCCTCCCGGGCCTCCACGATGCCCAGACCGATGACGCCCACGCATACCAGTGCTGTGGCGGCCAGCTGCGCCGGCACCAGCTCGCCCAGGCCGCCGGTGGCCAGCGCCAGCACCGCCACCAGTGCGCCGCTGGAATTGCAGATGGGGGAGGAGATGGACAGCTCGATATACCGCAGGCCGATGTAGCCGATGGTCATAGAGCTGATGTACAGCAGGGACACCGGCAGATACGTCAGGATGATGCTGCCGTTGATCTCCGTGCCGTTGATAAAAATCTCATAGGCGGCGTGCAGACCCATCACCAGGCCCACTGCCATCACCATTTTAAGATGGCTGTATTTGTCGTCTGCGTCCTGGCAGCCGATCTTGCTGAACAGGTCAGAGCCGCTCCAGCAGATCAGTGCGATCAGAGAAAACCAAAACCACATAAAAAACTCCTTATTCTATCATGTATAGCAAGACCTGCTATACGATAATGTACATTATTCAGAAAGTAAAAGTATAAACAACGAACATAAAATGCACAGAAAAAGGAGGCGGACGCCGCCGAAAGGGATGGTTGGGGAGAAACATACGATTTCCTCCATGGTTTACATAATTATAATGAGATCAGGCCGGCCTCCAGCATTTTCTGCAGGCTCATCAGGATGCCCAGCTTGGCGTGGTACCAGGTCAGCCCACCCTGGAAATACACCGCGTAGGGCGGCCGTGTGGGGCCGTCGGCGGACAATTCTATGGAGCTGCCCTGCACAAAAGCACCGGCGGCCATGATGACGTCGCTGTCATAGCCCGGCATAGGGGCTGGCTCCGGGGTGACATAGCTGTCCACCGGCGCGGCGGCCTGTATGCCCTTGCAGAAGGCGATCATGCCCTCCCGGCTGCCCAGTTCTACCGCCTGAATGATGTCGTGACGCACCTCAGAAGCGCCTGGAATGACATGAAAACCAAGTTCTTCATAACAATTTGCGGCGAATACAGCACCCTTCACCGCAGAGGCCACCACCGTCGGCGCCAGGAAAAAGCCCTGGTAAAATTGGGTCAGCAGCCCCAGATTTGCGCCCACCTCCCGGCCAAGACCGGGGGCGGTGAGCCGCCGGGCGCAGCGCTCGATCAGGTCGGCGCGGCCGCAGATATAGCCGCCGGTGGGGGCCAGCCCGCCGCCGGGATTTTTGATAAGGCTGCCCACCATCAGGTCCGCGCCCACGTTCACCGGCTCGATCAGCTCTGTGAACTCGCCGTAGCAGTTGTCCACCATACAGATCACGTCCGGCTTGCATTGTTTACATAACGCAATCAACTCGCCGATCTGCGCTACTGAGAAGCTGGGCCTTGTAGCGTAGCCTTTTGAACGCTGTATCGTGATGAGCTTTGTTTTTTTACTTATTGCCGCGCAAATTTTGTCGGTATCAAACGACCCGTCCGGCAATAAATCGACTTGACGATAACTTACCCCGTATTCCTTCAGTGAGCCCACCGACTCCCGAATGCCGATGACTTCTTCCAGTGTGTCGTACGGCCCCCCCACCGGACTCAAAAGTTCGTCCCCCGGCAGCAGGTTCGCGCCTAACGCCAGCGCCAGCGCGTGGGTACCACAGGTGATCTGCGGGCGCACCAGGGCGGCCTCCGCGCCGAAGCAGTCGGCGTAGACGCGCTCCAGCGTGTCGCGTCCCTCGTCGTCGTAGCCGTAGCCGGTGGAAAGGTTAAAATGATTGGCGGCCACGCGGTTTTTCTGCATGGCGGCGATGACCTTCAGCTGATTAGCCTCGGCGATGGCGTCGATGGCCGCAAAGCGGTCCTTCAGGTCGGACAGGATCGTTTCGCTGAAAGCCAGCACGTTTTCGCTGACGCCCAGCGCCTTATATGCTTCGTTCATAGTTCACCTCAGTTGGGAAATTGTACGCCGTTCAGGCGCATAATGAGTCGGATGGGATAGTCCCGATCCAGATAGTTCTTCTCGTACCACTCGAAGGTGGCGATGGGTGCGTGCATAAGCTCCGGTGCCTCGCAGCGAAAGGTCTCGAAGGTATTTCTGTCGCCGCTGAGCAGGGCGGCCACCACATCCAGCCGTCCCTCATCCGCAAGCCGCAGCAGGGCGTGGTCCATAGCGGCGGCACAGCCCTGCTCCTCCTCGTCGGCATACGTCTCCCGACGGCCCAGCCAGTAGAGGAACTCCTCCGGGTCCAGGTCCAGCTTGGTAGTGATCTGGCTGAGCTTGAAAAACTCCTTGCGGTCCATGCGCTTCAGCACGTCGATCAGATACTGCACAAGACCGTCGTCCATGGCAATGCAGTCCAGAAACACCTCAAAGGCGTGCTTGTTGGCATCGGGGTCGGGGGTCGCGGACTTTTTCTCCGCGGCAGGGGCTTCCTGTGCCTTATCCGCGTTTTGAAGAAACAGCTCAAAACCGCCAAGGTCGCCGCTTTCGGCGAACAGCTCCTCCGGAGGCACCGTGCCGTCCTGGGCGGCGCAGGCGCGGACAAAGGCGGCCATGCCCATATCCTGTAGCTGCTGGCCCAGCGCCTGTATGCGGGCGTTCTCATCGCCGCCTTCCGGCAGGGTGATTCCCTCCGGGGCAGGACGCGTGCCCTCCCATACCTCGGTCATATAGCGCAGATAGTAATCAAAAAGGGGCATAGTTCTCCCTCACTTTCCAAATTGGAATTGTATCATACAGCGCTTGCCAATGCAAGAAATATCGGGTATGATAGGGGAAAACCGTGAAAGGAGCCGCCTATGGAAGCGTACTATGTCTATATGCTGCGGTGCCGTGGCGGAAGCCTGTACACGGGGATGACCAACGACGTGGCGCGGCGGATGGCCATGCATTGCAGCGGCAGGGGCGCCAAGTACACCCGGGCACACCCGCCGGAGGCTTTGGCGGCGCTGTGGCGCTGCGGGGACAAGATAACGGCGTCGCGGCTGGAATACGCCATCAAGGCGAAGCTGACCCACGGGCAGAAGGAAACGCTTGCCGCTGCGCCGGGGAGGATAGGGGAGTGGTTTCCCGCGCTTCCTGCCGAGGTGGTAACGACGCTGCCCGCGGGGAAGGAATTTCCAATTTTTGCAAATCAAACGTAAGCGCCGTTACCGGGAATGATAAAATTGGGATTTTTTCACAAAATGCTCTGGACAAACCGAAAATTCTTGCTATAATGAAGCTATCCGCAGAGGTACCTCTGCTTTTACGTTTTAATGAGGATTAAAACGAGCGCATCTGCGGAAATCTAAACATAACGGGGTAGGAGACATGAAGAAATTGTTGGCAACGATACTGGCGCTGGTGATGGCGCTGGGACTGTGCAGCGTCAGCTGGGCGGCGGGAACGGAGAAGATTGTTGTGCACGGAATCAAGTACAACAACAAGGATGACAACGAATTTGCAACATTCGAGGCCGCGTATGCTGCGCTTAAGCCGGTGGTTGCGTCTGTTTGTGATACAAGCGGTGGGACCGATGGTCTGGGACAGGAATCCGCGAAGTCTGCGGAGGCGTTCAAGTCAGTGTTCACAGATGTGGACAGTAAGGGAAACGCGACCATCACGTATAAGATTTCCGGGAATGTGACCTATGATGAGACAAGCTGCGCGAATTTGCTGACCATGGGCAGAAAGGCATCGCATTATAATGCTGATAACCAACCGCTGCACCTTATCAACTTTAAGTTCATCGGTGAGGATGCGAATCGTGGTGCGACGCTGACTGTTAACTCCAATATCACTCTGCCTTACGAGTGGTGGGGCGAGAAGGTGACCACCTCTATCAGCTTTGAGAATCTGACCATCACGGGAAGTGCGCCCAACGGATTGTGGGCGACACAGTCTTATTTTGAAGCGCTTGATTTCAGGGTGGATAATTGCACTGTCAAGGGGCTTAGAATTTATAACTACAACAATGTGGGCGGTAAGTATGCTGTGACTAACAGCACACTGGATGGTACTGGTACCAGTGGCGCTACTGCTATTCATGTACAGGGAAGCGCTACCGAGTCTCTGAATATCAACATCAGCGGCAACACGATTTCCGGTTATGAACGTGGCGTAAATGTTGATCAGAATACTGCACAGGCAACGGTCAGCAACAATACGATTGCTGTGGCACCTGGCTATTCTTGCGTGCAGATAAGCCGTGTGGGAAAAATCGAAATCAAAGACAATGATCTGACTCTTAATGGAAGTAATGCATTTACGATCCACAGAGTTGCTTTGGAGACTGACGGCACACCGGATATTAGCATCAGTAACAACACCATCACAGGTACCGGCTATCTGCTGTATGATGATGTAAAGGCAAACGGTGGCTCTCTGGATTCGGGAACGGATACCCCCAAAATCGTCATTAAAATGGAGAACAACACGATTCCCTCTACGGTGGATACTACCAAGGGTGTAAAGGCAGACAGGGTGGTCGCTAATGATTCCCAGGTCGTGTCCAACGCTGTCAGAGAGGGTATTACCGTGCTGCAGACCCCGCCACACTACTACTACCATCCCACCACCGACACCAAGGCGGACGAGACCAAGGGCAGCCCCAAGACATTTGATGCGGGCGTGGGTATCTACGCCGTGACGGCTGTCCTGTCCGTCACCGGCATGGCATGGGTCGGCAAGAAGCGGCACTGAGCGAACAAAAAAAGAAAGCCCATACGGGCTTTCTTTTTTTGCGTGTCAGTCGTCCAGCTTGCCCCGGGCATGGAGTACATCGTCGGGGGTGATGGTCATCAGGTCCTCGCGGGTGACGGTTTCCAGCTTGGCCAGACGGTTGTTCTGGGCCACCAGAATGTGCTCGAACAGGTTGCGGACGCCGCGGGCATTGCCGAAGCTGGGGTCGGCGCTCTCCTCGGCGATGTAGTCGCGGACCAGGGGCTCGGCCTCCGGCGCGAGGACGTAGCCCTTGCCGCAGCGCATTTTGAAGATCTCGAACATCTCCTCCGGGGTGTAGTCCTCGAACAGCAGGAAACGGTTGAAGCGGCTCTCCAGACCGGGGTTGGAGTGGATAAACCTGTCCATCAGCTCCGTGTAGCCCGCTACGATGACCACCAGGTCGTCGCGGTGGTCCTCCATGGCTTTGAGGATAGTGTCGATGGCCTCCTGACCAAAGTCGTTTTCGGACTTGCCGTTGAGGGCGTAAGCCTCATCGATGAACAGCACGCCGCCCATGGCCTTTTCAATGACCTTCTGGGTCTTGAGGGCGGTCTGACCTACGTAGCCGGCCACCAGACCGCTGCGGTCCACCTCCACCAGCTGGCCCTTGCTGAGAATGCCGAGACTGCGGTAGATGCGGGCCATCATGCGGGCCATCATGGTTTTGCCGGTGCCGGGGTTGCCGGTGAAGACCATGTGGAGCGACATATCGGTGGTGGGGAGGCCGTGCTGCTCGCGGAGCTTGTAGACCTGGACCATGTTGATGAGGTCGTGGACCTCGTCCTTGACCACGTTCAGGCCGATGTAGGTGTCCAGCTCGGCGAGTAGGTCCTCGATCTTCTCCGGAGGCGGAAGCTCCTCGGCTTTTTCGGGCGCGGCATCGCCGGGCTTGGCGTCGGCGGTGGGGGGGACGGGCTTTTCGGGCTCAGCAGGCTTTCCGGGGGCGGCGGGGGCCTTGCCAACGTCCTGGAAGGGCGTACCCCAGAAGTCACTGCCCATGCGGCGGACGTTGTTCTCCGTCATGGAGCGTATCACGTCCAGCTGCTGCAAAATGATCTGGTCTTTCTTATCCATAGTTCCACCTCTCAGCGAAATTGAATGTGCTGTGTTGCCCGCATCAGCAGGGCAGTGATGAAGCCGGTCAGCGCACCGGTGAAAAGGGACACGGCCAGCAGGAAGGGCAGATAGCCCAGGACCATGGTGCTGCCAAGGGTGATGACCGCCGCGGCCATCTGGCCGATGTTGTGCGCTGCCGCGCCGCCGATGGATACGCCGTAGACGCTGAGCTTCGGCAGGCGCCGCAGGAATATCATCACCAGCATGGCGGTCAGTCCGCCAAGCACGGAGAACAGCATGGCCGACAGGTTTCCGGCAAACAGTCCGCCCAGCAGACAGCGGGTCAGCAGAATGGCCAGCGCCGCGCCGGCACCCAACTGATACAAGGCGAACACAGTGACGATGTTGGCAAGGCCCAGCTTCACGCCGGGAAGGGGCACCAGCAGGGAGATGGGGAACAGCCCCTCCAGGGTACTGAGCCCCAGCGCCAGCGCTGCCAGCACGGCGCAGAGGGCGATGTTTTTTGCTGTCCACTTCATGTGCTCACCCCACGATCACGTCAGGTGCGTCCGGCACGGACGCGCCCTCCAGGTGGACGACCACCTGGCCAGGCAGGCACACGATGGACTGCCCGGCACGGGAGATAGCCCCGGTGTGGACGCAGTCCTGGGTGGGACAGTCGCTGTCGGTCACGGAGACGGCGCCGCCCTCGGCGGCAATGTGCAGCGTATAGCCGCGGCTGGTGACGGTGGCCTCGGTGAAGTCGGACAGGGGGACACGGCGGACCTCCTGACCGGAGATGTCGATGACCACGGTGAGGGCGCCGCTTTGGTTTTTGGGCAGATAGAAGCACAGCGCGGAGACGACGGCCAGCAGCACGACCGCCAGCGCCACCAGCGCGTCAAAGCGGTTCCATTTCAGTTCAGGCGGCGAGGAGTTGGTAGACATAGGCGGTTCCGTCCTTTTCGTTGAAACAGTCAGCCAGGCCGGGGGTATAGACCACGCGGCCGTCCCGGGTGATGAGTACCATGTCGAAGGACATGCTCTGGGAGCGCCAGAAGTCGACGGCGGCCTGCTCACCCATAACGTACAGGGCGGTGGAGTAGGCGTCGGCACGGGTGCCCTGCCCGCCGAAGCCGCCCCGTGTGACGACGGAGACGCTGGTCAGGTCACTTTGGACGGGATAGCCGGTCTTAGGATCGAGAATATGCTGGTACACCGTGCCGTCCGGCGCGGTGAAATAGCGCTGGTAGCCGCCGGAGGTGACCACAAAGGCATCCGACAGGCTCAGGGTGCAGACATAGCCCTCGCTGGCGGCGGGGTCCTGAATGGCCACCGACCAGGGCTTGTTCTGGGCGTTGGTGCCGTAGACGTACACGTTACCGCCCAGATTGGCGCAGCCGCCGGTGAGGGCGCTGCGGTGGAACAGGACGGCGGCGCAGTCGGAGGCGTAGCCCTTGGCGATGCCGCCCAGATCGACGGAGCAGCCCTCATCCAGAGAGATGCTGCAAAATTCGGACTGGTGGACGTGCTCATAGCCCACCAGAGGCAGCAGTGCGTCGATCTCCGCCTGAGAGGGGACGCGGGGACTGTCGGAGGTGATGCCCCACAGCTCCACCAGCGGGGCGATGGTGATATCGAAGGCACCGTCCGTTTCCTGGCTGTGCTGCAGCGCCCACGACAGCAACTGCGCACCGTCCTCGTCCCAGACGGCGGAGCCGTCACGGTTCAGACGGGAGACCTCGCTGGTGTCCACCGTGCGGGAGAGGGAGGATTCCAACGTGTTGACGGTGCGGCTCAGGTCAGTCAGCACGTCATCAGCGCCGTCGCCGATGGCCACGAAGGTCATGTAGGTGTCCATGGCGAAGAGCTCCAGCGTCTCACGCTTTTGTGTGCCGCAGGCGGCGAGCGACAGGGCCATCAGCGCGGCCAAGATAAGGCAGGCAAATCGTTTCACAGCTCCCGCCGCCCTTCCAGGGCCCGCATGAGCGTGGCGTCGTCGGCGAATTCCAGGTGGCCGCCCACGGGAATGCCATAGGCCAGGCGGGTGACCTTGACGCCGAAGGGCTTGAGCAGCCGGGCGATGTACAGCGCCGTAGCCTCGCCCTCGGTGTCCGGGTTGGTGGCCATGATGACCTCAGTGATGCCGCCCTGGGCCACGCGGTCCAGCAGGGATCTGATGTGCAGATCATCGGGCCCCACGTGGTTCATGGGGGACAGCACGCCGTGAAGCACATGGTAACGGCCGCGGTATTCCCGACTGCGCTCGATGGCGATCACGTCCCGGGGATCGGCCACCACGCAGATGGTGGCATCGTCGCGCTTCTGGTCGGCGCAGATGGGGCACAGGCCGCCGGCGGTCAGGTTCTGACACACGGGGCAGAGGGTCACGTTGCGCTTGGCGTCCATGATGGCGTCGGCAAAGGCCCGGGCCTCCTGCTCCGGCAGGGACAGCACATAGAAGGCCAGTCGCTGGGCGGATTTATAGCCTACGCCCGGCAAGCGGGCGAACTGCTCCACTAATTTTTCCAGCGGGGCGGGAAAATACTCCATAGGATGTTACCCTCTCAGTTCTTTGATCTTGGCGGGGATGTCCGCAGCCTTGTATACGGCGCTGCCGGCCACCAGCACGTTGGCGCCGGAGGCGATGCAGAGCTTGCAGGTGTCGCCATCCACGCCGCCGTCTACCTCCAGTTCACAGGCAGGGTTCATGGCATCGATATAACCGCGGATGGCCTGTACCTTGGGCATCATATCGGCCATAAACTTCTGACCGCCGAAGCCCGGCTCCACGGTCATGACCAGGATCAGCTCCACCTTGTCGATGAAGGGCAGGACGGCGCTGGCCGGGGTCTTGGGCTTGACGACCACACCGGCCTTTTTGCCCTTGGCGTGGATCTTGTCGAGGGCGGAGAGAATATTCTCATCGGTGTCCGCCTCCACATGACAGGTGACGATATCCGCGCCGGCGTCGCAGAATTGCTCTACATAGCGGACCGGGCGATCGATCATCAGATGGACGTCCAACGGCAGGGCGGTGGTGGGACGAATGGACTTGACCACCGGGATGCCGATGGAGATGTTGGGTACGAACAGACCGTCCATCACGTCCACATGGACGTAGTCGGCGGTGGAGATCTTTTCGATGTCACGGGCCAGGTAGGCAAAATCCGCGGACAGGATGGAGGGGGCGATCTTGATCATAGAGCAGCTTCCTTTCGCGCCGCACCGGCAGCGGTGCGGCGGCATAGTATGGGATATGCAGGCCCCGCAGTGCGGCAGACAGCGCAGCCGATCCCGCCCGGAGAGGTCGGGGCCTGCGGCGAGCCGGCGGGTGACCGCCGGCTCGCGGTGCATAATCAATTTATTATAGCATAGGTTTATGGCGAATTGCAAGGCGGCGGGACTGGTTTTGCACCGACAGTAAAAAAACAAAAATTTGTCCATTCTGTGAATTTTGAATAAAAGGGGTTTACCTTTGCTGACTTTTCCTGTAAAATACCTTGTCAGAAAACCTGCGGTGTGGACGCGGAAGGCAAAGGGACGGTTTTATGAACTTCTTGCAACGTATTGGCAACGCGCTGTCGCGCTTCATGTATGGGCGCAACGGTGTGGACCGGCTGACGCTGACCATGGTCTGGACGGCTCTGGTACTGGATATCATCAACATTTTTCTGCGGGAGAAGGTGCCGCTGGCATACAGCATCATCGGCACCGTGGCCGGGATCATCACCCTGCTGGCACTGTTCCGGATGTTTTCCCGCAATCTGGAGAAGCGCCGGGCGGAGAACGCGAAGTTCATGGAGAAGGTCTGGTGGCCCATCAGCCGACGTATGGCCGGGAAAAGGCAGCAGCGGATGGATAAAGAGCACTGCTACTTTACCTGCCCGGGCTGCGGCGCGGTGTGCCGGGTGCCAAAAGGGAAAGGGCGCATTGTCATCACCTGCCCCCGCTGCGGCAATGAGATACACGGAAAATCATAAGAAACATAAAAAAGTCCACCCCTTTTGGGGTGGACTTTTATCGTTATCACAGCACTTTGCTGAGGAAGTCCTGCAGCCGGGGGTCCTGGGGATGGTCGAAGATGTCCGTGGGGGAGCCTTCCTCCAGGATCTTGCCATCGGCCATGAAGACCACACGGTCGGCTACCTCACGGGCGAAGCCCATCTCGTGGGTGACGACGGCCATAGTCATCCCGTCCTTGGCCAGGTCGCGCATCAGGTCCAGCACCTCGCCCACCATCTCGGGGTCCAGGGCGGAGGTTGGCTCGTCGAAGAGCATGACCTCCGGATCCATGGCCAGCGCCCGAACGATGGCGATACGCTGCTTCTGACCGCCGGAGAGCATATTGGGGTACTCGTTGGCCTTGTCGGACAGGCCAATGCGCTCCAGAAGGGTGCGGGCCTGGGTCTCGGCCTCAGCGGGCGTTTTTTTCTTCAGGGTGACGGGCGCCAGCGTGATGTTCTGCAGCACCGTCTTGTGGGGAAACAGGTTGAAGTGCTGGAACACCATGCCCATCTTCTGACGGTGGAGATTGATGTCCACAGACTTATCCGCCAGGTCTACACCGTCGAAGAAGATGGCACCGGAGGTGGGCTCCTCCAGCATATTCAAGCTGCGGAGCAGCGTGGACTTGCCGGAACCGGAGGGGCCGATGATGGCCACCACCTCGCCCTTGTGGATATCCAGATCGCAGCCGTCCAATGCGTGAACGGTGCCGTGGTTGTATTCCTTGACCAGGTGCTTTACGGAGATGAGAACTTTACTGCTTATCGCCACGGCGCATTCTCCTTTCTATGGCCTCGATGGCTTTGGAGGCGGGATAGTTGATGCAGAAGTAGACCAGCGCGGCCAGCACGTAGGGAGCCAGGGTGATGTAGCTGTTGCCGGAGACGGTCTGTGCGGTGTACATGATCTCCGCCATGCCCAGCACGGAGCAGATGGAGGACTCCTTCACCATGGTAACGACCTCATTGGCCAGGGCGGGAAGCACATTCTTGATGGCCTGGGGCAGCACGACCAGACGCATGGACTGCCAACTGCTGAGGCCCAGAGAACGGGCCGCCTCGGTCTGCCCCTTGTCCACGGCCAGTATACCAGCGCGGAATATCTCGGCTACATACGCCGAGCTGTTCAGCGCCAAAGCGACCACACCTGGGATAAACCGGTTGATGGCAATGAAGCCGAACAACAGTGTCCGGGGCAGGCTAATGTAGTGGAACAATCCGAAGTAGATGATGGACAGCTGCACCAGCATGGGGGTGGAACGGAACACGGCGATATACGCGCCGGCGAACCACTTGATAGGCTTGATCTTGCTCAGGCGCATCATGGCCAGCAGCAGGGCGGGGATCACGGCCAGCAGCACGGACACCACCGCCAGCAGCAACGTGTATTCAAAGCCGCGGACAAAGGCGGAGCCGTACTTAGGCAGGAACGAGAAGTTGAAGAAGTTGGTGTTGTCCATGTTGACAAACAGATCATTCCACGACATAGACGAAGCATCCTTTCAAAAGTTCTTAAGAACACGCAAGCGTGCAAGGCATCTGCCTTGCACGTTTGCGATAGGGAACAGGGAGATCAGCCCACGTAGCTCAGGCCCACATTGCCGTCCAATACCAGCAGGTCGATGGTGCCGTTTTTCAGCTCGGTGACCAGGGTGGGGACCAGAGACTCCAGAACCATGCCGTTGGCAGCTTCGGGGAACATATCCGCGGCGGCCATGGCCTTGGTGGTGTTCTTCTGGGCGCCGATGATGACGGAGGCCTGGTTGATATCGTCAACGGTCTTGTACTTGTCGGCGTTGGCAGCCTTCACCAGAATGACGGGAGGCAGATCGGTGTAGTAGGGCTCGGAGAAGTCACAGGCCTTGGCACGCTCCTCGGTGTACTCGCAGGCGGCCAGCACCACGTCAAAGTCGCCGTTGCTCAGGGAGGTCACCAGGTTGTCGAAGTTCATGGACTCGATCTGCAGGGTCATGCCCATGGACTCGGCGATATACTTGGCTACTTCCACGTCGATGCCGGCGTACTCGGTCATAGCAGCATCTGCGAAGAACTCATAGGGGGGATAGTCGGGGCTGGTGCCCATGACCAGAACGGGCTTGTCGCTGGCGGCGGTATCATCGGTGGTCTCGGCGGCCAGGTCAGAGGAAACAGCGTCAGGCATATAGGTATCCTGAGAAGCGACCTTGTCCTCAATCTCCTTGATCAAGGCGCCGTCATTGGCGGTCAGCTCAGCGATGGCCTTGTTGATGCCCTCCAGCAGACCCTTGGGGTCGCCCTTCTGCACCAGGACACGGTAGGGCTCCGTCTCGCCCCAATCCACCACATTCTCCAGAACCACCAGAGAATCGTCGGTGTCGGAGGCGTCATCCTTCTTGGTGTCGTCAGCCTTCTGGCCGCAGGCCACCAGGCTCAGCGCCATGACCAGCGTCAGCAGCATTGCCATAAACTTTTTCATGTTACTTACTTCCTTTCAAAACATGTATGGTCCTATACCGGGAACCGGAATATAGACATGTATTCTCGGAGGTGTCCCTCCTGACAGTGGCTACTATACACCTGATGTGAATAAATGTCAACATGAATTTGTATAAAAATCCGCACGAAATGTAAATTTGTACAAGAAGCACATGTTAAACTGGGGAGTAAAGGAAAGATAGTTGTGTATATTGCTGTATACGATAGTCGCATAATTGAATAAATATGCAAATATGCAGAGTACAAGAAAAAAGCGGAAGCGCCAGCCAAAAGGCTGGCGCTTCCGAATCCAAAAAGGGAGCCATGAAGAAGCTGCCGTGTTTACATTTCGATGAGCCGTGCGGCATACAGGTAGGTGCGGGCGTAGTAGCTCTCGTACAGGGAGCTGATGATGACACCGCTGGAGGTGCTGGCGTGGATGAACTGCCCGTTGCCCAGGTAGATGCCCACGTGGCCGATACCGCTGCCGCCGGTGGCAAAGAACACCAGGTCGCCGGGGGCACGTTCCTCTGTGGTGACGCCGCGGCACATATAATACTGACTGGTGGCGCCGTGGGGAAGGCTGATGCCAAAGGCACCAAAGACCTTCATGGTGAAGCCGGAGCAGTCGATGCCGCTGTAGCTGGTGCCGCCGTAGCGGTAGGGGGTGCCCAGATATGTGTACGCCTGAGAAATGACATCTTCCAGCAATGTATTGGTGGCGGCGGTGCCCTCATAGTCCGCGTAGTGCACGGGCTGGCAGTACTCGGCCAGAACGTATCCGGTGTCGGTACCATAGGTGACCTTGTACCATTCACCGTCATCGGTAACGTCCAGCAGCTGGGCTGCCTTGCCGTCAAAGATGATGCGAAGGCGATCGGCAGAGGTGTCCGGCTCGGCGCGCAGGGAGAGATAGGAGCCGCAGTCTACCAGAACGCCGTCATACTCTGCCAGAAAGTTCTGCTTTTCCAGAGCAGCCGTTTCCTGCAGCAGGGCCTGGGCGGCCAGTTGATTGAGGGTGGGTGTCTCGTCGCCGTCCAGCAGGCCGGAGGCCTGGGCCAGACGCAGGCCGCTGCCGGTCTGCATAGCGGTAGCGGCGCTGGATGCCACGCCGTTGTCCGCCAGGACCTCGGCCGCGGCGGCGTAGCCGGTGGTGTCGATGGGCGTGGCCTCGTCCGCGTTAGCGGCGGTGACAGCGCCAGAGAAAAGCAGCAGGCCGGAAAGGCTCAGCGCTGCGATCTGTTTTCCAAGCATGGGATATTACCTTCCGTTCGCATAGGATCTGCCGGGGTAAGGCTCCCGGCATATACCGTCAGTCGGCGGGGAATTGGCTCCCCCGACATCTGACATGAAGTATCATAGCACAAGTCTATCAAAAAAGCTACACAAAAATTACAAAATGGAAACAAAATTTTCAGAATGGTTATAATTGAAAAGGAAACTTGCAATATTTGCACAGCAAGTGCTATAATAACGGCAAAAAGTGCGGAGGTGAGCACATGGAACCATTGCAATATGAGGCGAGGGGATACCTGAAGGAGCCGTTTCGGTTGTTTCATCTGGCGGACGGGCGGGGGGAATATATCGAATACCACTACCATACGTTCCACAAGATCATCATTTTGCTGGCCGGCAGAGCTGGCTATGCGGTGGAGGGGGAACGGTATGAACTGGCGCCGGGGGATTTCGTGCTGGTGGGCAGCGGGAGCATCCATCGTCCGGTGGTGGAAACGGGGGATTACTATGAGAGGATGATTCTGTATATCGCACCGGACTATCTGCGCGCACTGACGGTGGGGGACTGCGATCCCTCCGAATGCTTCCGACAGGCCCAGGAGACATTTCAATATGTATACCGGGACGAGGGCGGCAGCCGGGTGCGGCCGCTGTTCCAGGCATTGGCGGAGACGGTACGGCAGGGCGGCTACGGGGCAGCGCTGCTGGCACAGGCGCAGTTTACAGAGCTGATGGTGGAGGTGAACCGGGTGGTCCGGGGTGGCCACCGGGTAGGTGCCGCCGGCGGCGACAGCAAGGTGGTGTCACTGCTGCAATACCTGAACCTGCACCTGGCCGATCCGCTGACCATTGATGAATTGGCCGCGCGGTTTTATATCAGCAAGTACCACATGATGCGCCGGTTCCGGCAGGAGACGGGGTATTCCGTGCATGGATACCTGACAGAGAAGCGGCTGCTGCTGGCCCGGCAGCTGTTGGGCCAGGGCTGCACCCCGGCGGAGGCGGCGGCACAGGCGGGGTATCAGGATTACTCTACCTTTTCTCGGGCCTATAAAAAGCAGTTTGGCCATGGGCCTTCGGCGGACACCAAAGGAAAACAGCAGGATTTGCAAATAACAACGCAGGAATTCTGATTTACTTTGCGAAAAATGCCCGTATAATAGGGACTGTAAGACTTCATTTGAGAGAGTTGGAGGTCACTATGAAAAAATTTCTGAAGAACTACTGGTTTATTCTGTGTATGCTTGCCGGCATCGTGGCAGGCTGCCTGGTAGGCGCGTTTGCGCCCAGTTTCGGCAGCAAGATCGAGTTTTTGGGCACGCTGTTCATCAATATGATGTTCTGCGTGGTGGTGCCTATGGTGTTCTGCTCCATTGCCTCCGCCATCGCCAATATGAAGAGCGTGAAGCGCGCCGGCAAGATCATGGGCGTGACCATCGCCACGTTCCTCGTCACCGCCGCCATTGCCGGTGTACTGATGTATATCGTCTGCCGCATCTTCCCGCTGGTAGATGGACATTACACCATCGTGGAGGGCGAGGTCGGCGAAGCACTGGGCTTCGGCGATATGATCGTGAACTTCTTTACGAAGCCTGACTTTGCGGAGCTGCTGAGCCGCCGGGCCATTCTGCCCTTGATCGTGGCGGCGGTGCTGTTCGGCTTCGGTGTCCAGATGAATGGCGGTCCCGAGACCAAGACGGCGCAGTTTCTGGAGGATATCACCAACTGCATTATGAAGACCGTAAAGCTGGTCACCTACTATGCGCCCATCGGCTTCTTCGGCTTCTTTGCCAGCCTGGTGGCTACCTACGGCCCGACGCTCATCGGCGATTACAGCCGTACGCTTATCATCTACTATGTGATGAGCTTTGCCTATATGTTTATCTTCTTCCCCATCTATGCCCGGTTCGGCGGCGGCAAGGGCGGCGCCAAGATCATGTTCTCCAAGCTGTTCCGCCCGGCGGCGGTGTCCTTCGGTACCTGCTCCAGCGTGGCTACCATTCCCACCAATATGGAGGTGGCGGAGGAGTCCGGCATCAGCAAGGACGTAACGGACATCGTGCTGCCCTTGGGCGCTACCATGCACATGGACGGCTCGGCCATGTCCGCCATCATCAAGGTGGCATTTCTGTTCGGCGTGTTCGGGATGGACTTCTCCACGGATAAGGCTATTTTGGCTATCATCGTGGCGGTGTTCTCCTCTGTGGCCATGAGTGGTATCCCTGGCGGAGGCGGTACCGGCGAACTGGTGGTTTGCACCATCTTCTTCCCTGACCAGCTGGCCATCGCGTACCCCATCGCGCTGGCTATCGGCAATCTGGTGGATCCTCCCGCCACCATGGTCAATGCCGCAGGCGACTATGTGGTATCCTTCATCGTGTCCCGGTATGTGGACGGCAAGGACTGGCTGCAAAAGAAGCTGCACGGCAAGACGGAAGGATGAATACGTGAAAAAGGCAGCGGCGGACGCGAAGCGTCCGCCGCTGTCTTTTTGGGGGAGAGAAAGACATGGTGATGTGTGGTTTATACATGGATCTCCGCCTCGGAGTACAGCGCGGCCTTCGCGCCGGTGGCAAACTCGTTTTTCCCTATCGTTACCATCTCCTGGACTTTTTGGTGACCTCATTATATGCTTAACTTATAAATAAGTAAAATTGATGTTCATTATATGAACATGCAGAAATGTTATTTGAGCATGCATCGATACAAAGCGTTTTTGAAGGTGGCGGAGGTGGGCAGCTGCTGTGACGCTTTACAGCTTTAGTCGACAAAAATATTTTTGATAAGGTGGTTTACTTTCGCGGACTAAAATGCTATACTGGCATCAGTACCCAAAAAGGGAGAAAGAAGGAGAGACGATCATGGTTCGAACCGCAAAGTCCAAGATCGGAAAGAAAGAAAAGAATGACCGGCTGTATAAGGCCATTCTGATGCTGGAGACGGAGGAGGAGTGCTATAACTTCTTCCAGGATCTGTGCACGGTGTCTGAGCTGCGGAGCATGGAGCAGCGCTATGAGGTAGCCACGCTGCTGAACGATGGGATGATCTACAACGACATTCTGGAACGCACCGGCGCATCCAGCGCTACCATCAGCCGAGTGAACCGCAGCTTGATCTACGGCAACGGCGGGTATGAGAGCGTGCTGGAGAAGATGAAGGAGAAAGAGAAGAAATGAGCTGCTACGAGGCGCTGGCCGGTTCATATGACGCGCTGACCGAGGACGTGGGCTACGGAAAGCGGCTGGACTTCATCGAGAAACTGCTGCGCCGCAGCCGTATCCCGGTGAAGCTGGTGCTGGACTTGGCCTGCGGCACCGGGACCATGAGTTGGCTGCTGACGCAGCAGGGCTACGAGGTCATCGGCGTGGACGGCAGCGAGGATATGCTGGCGGCGGCCATAAGCAAGGGCGGGGAGACACAGGGCGTGCCGCCTGTTTTCCTGCACCAGTCCATGCCGAGGCTGGACCTGTACGGCACGGTGGACGCGGCGGTGTGCTGTCTGGACAGTCTCAACTACCTGACGGACCCAAAGGACGTACAGCGGACATTCCGGCGGCTGCACCTGTTTGTGGCCCCCGGCGGGATGCTGGTGTTCGACGTGAACACCGCGGCCAAGCTGGCGGCGCTGGACGGTCAGGTATTTCTGGATGAGACGGAGGATACCTACTGCGTGTGGCGGACGGAGTACCACAGGGGCCTTTGTACCTACTACATGGACCTGTTCCGCCGCCGCGGCGACGGCGCATGGCGCCGCAGCGCGGAGGTGCACCGGCAGCGGGCCTACTCTGTGGAGGAACTGACCGCCTGGCTGGCAGCGGCGGGCTTTGGCGATGTTCGGGTCTACGGCGATATGCGTATGCGCCGGCCCCGTGCGGATGAGCAGCGGGTCTACATCAGCTGTGTCCGCAAATAAAGCGGCCCGGTACTCGGGCGGATCAAAAGGAATGACCGCGCCCCGCCCTTTTGGGCGGGGCGTGTGAGGCGAAAGAGGGTTATATCTATGGCAGATCGTATCGTAAGAGCTATTTCCACCGACGGCATGGTGCAGGCGGCGGCCATTTGCAGCCGTGGCCTGACGGAGCGCGCCCGGCAGATACACAAGACGCTGCCTGTGGCCACGGCGGCGCTGGGCCGCACACTGGCGGCGGCGTCCATGATGGGCAACGCACTGAAAAGCGACGGCGCCAGCCTGACGCTGCAATTCAAGGGCGGCGGTCCGCTGGGCACGGTGCTGGCTGTCAGTGACAACGAGGGCAACGTGCGGGGGTATGTGACGAACCCCCATGTGGATCTGCCTCTGCGGCCGGACGGCAAGCTGGACGTGGGCGCGGCCGTGGGTCATGAGGGCACGTTGACGGTCATCAAGGACCTGCACATGAAGGAGCCCTATGTGGGCACCATCGATCTGCTGGGCGGCGAGATCGCCGAGGACGTGGCGGGCTATTTCGTGGAATCGGAGCAGATCCCCACCGCCTGTGCCCTGGGCGTACTGGTGGACCGGGACCAGAGCGTCAAGGCCGCCGGCGGATATCTTATCCAGCTGATGCCCGGCGCGGGGGAGGACGTCATCACCAAGGTGGAGGGCGGCATCATGGCCGCGGGGCCGGTTTCGGCGCTGCTGGACAAAAACGACGACCCGGAGCAGCTGCTGCGGGACGTGATGAGCGACTTTGACCTGAAAATATTGGAGACGTGTCCGGTATCCTACAGGTGCTATTGCAGCCGGGAACGGGTGGAACGGGCGCTGATCTCCCTGGGCCGTGACGAGCTGGAGCAGATGCTCTCCGAACAGGGTGGCTGCCAGCTGACGTGCCAGTTCTGTGACGCGGTGTACGACTTCTCGGCGGAGGACCTGAAGGGCTTGCTGAAAAATATGTAAGGAAAAGGACAAAAATTGAAAAATTTTTGTTGACAGATGCGGATGGGAACGTTATAATATGCCTTGTCGTTTGAACGACAGGTACGGGAGCATAGCTCAGCTGGTTAGAGCACCTGCCTTACAAGCAGGGGGTCACTGGTTCGAGTCCAGTTGTTCCCACCATCCACACGGCCAAGTAGTTCAGTTGGTTAGAACGCCAGCCTGTCACGCTGGAGGTCGAGGGTTCGAGCCCCTTCTTGGTCGCCATATGCCTCGGTAGCTCAGTTGGTAGAGCAGCGGACTGAAAATCCGCGTGTCGCCGGTTCGACCCCGGCCTGAGGCACCATAGGCGCCGCAATAGTGGTGCCGCCTGCGGGCGTAGCTCATCTGGTAGAGCGCGACCTTGCCAAGGTCGAGGTAGCGAGTTCGAGCCTCGTCGCCCGCTCCAAAAAGAAACACCATCCGTCAGGATGGTGTTTTCTTGTATCCTGAAAACCACTCGCTGGGCGAGTGGTTCAAAAGAGGCTGCTGCCGATGAGGAAAAATAAAACTCCCTCTGTTATAGTAGAGATGCGGTCTGGCAACTGCAAACTACAAAACAAAGGGAGGTCACTCAAGAATGAATGACACAAACAGTTTAGCGCATACGAAGTGGAATTGCAAATACCACATCGTATTTGCGCCGAAATATCGGCGCAAAGTATTCTTCGGCGAAAAACGCAGAGAGATAGGAAAAATCCTGCGGCAGTTGTGCGAATGGAAAAAGGTGGCGATTGTAGAAGCGGAGGTGTGTCCGGATCACATACATGTGCTTCTTGAGATCCCACCCAAAATCGCGGTTTCGAGCTTTGTGGGATACCTAAAAGGCAAGAGCTCGCTGATGATTTACGAGCAATTCCCAAATCTGAAGTACAAGTATAGAAACCGCGAATTTTGGTGTCGGGGATACTATGTAGACACCGTAGGAAAGAATGCAAAGAAAATAGAGGAGTACATCCGAAATCAGTTAGAGGAAGATAGGATGGGCGAACAGCTGACGATGGGAAACTTCTAAGCCCGTTTACGGGCAGCTGGTAACGAGCCCCATGCAGATGTCAGACCGTACCAACGCCGCATGAGGCGTGGCTGGTAACATAGGGCTTCGCCCGCATAAGAAATACCCCCGGCTAAGCCGGGGGATATTTATTTTTTGGAGCTGCACTTTTGCTACGCAAAAGTGGTCGCCTGCGGGCGGATGACTGAACGCGAGTGGGGAAACCCGCAAAGGTTTCCCCCTCACACTCCCCCTTCCTTGCGATGTGTAGGGGTGCGGACAACAAAATCTGCACCCAGTCACAAAAGAAACACCATCCGTCAGGATGGTGTTTTCTTTTTGGAATACCGCGGGCAGACGCGAACACGCTGCCTCGACCGGCGCGGAGCGCGTTAAATCAAGAGGTCCGGCAAGGCTCCTGCGAATGGCTCTGCCATTCGTGGGATGCCGGCAGCGAGTCGAGCCACGTGATGAGGACATCGCCGCCCGAACGCTGGAGTACATGACTGCGATGGAAACTGCTCCGCAGCCCGAAGCCAGCGGGCTGGAGGGTGACTACCGCATCCTTGCCGACTTCAATGGCACGATGCTGGCGGGAACGCATAGTAAACACGGCATCCAGTTTGTTACCTGAGATCGGGACTATGATCGCACAGACGTGGCGCTCCGATGGCGAAATACCGGTGCGGCTGAAAAGTGGGATCGAAAAAAGCAGAGTTTTCGCAGAAATCCTTTTTTGGCTTCATTTGATTACTTTATTTTTCGGCAGCGGTGTGTTATACTCTAAAAATAACAATTCATGATGGGTGCACCATGTGTTTGTACTATCAAAGATAAAGTAGGGATCATATGAAACGAAATCGCAGCGGATTTACATTGATGGAAATGCTGATCGTCATTGCGCTCATTGCCGTACTGATCGCGATCGCGATTCCGGTATTTGCGTCACAGCTTGAAAAGAGCAGGGAGGCCACAGACCTTGCGAATGTACGCGCCGCGTATGCACAGGTCTCCACAGAGGCGCAGCTCGGAAATTTTGAGGCCACGGTCACGGTCGATCTGAAGCAGAAGCAGGCGGACTGGCAGTCGGTCGATCCGGTAAATATCGGCGGCATCGTTCATTACAAAGGCAAAGGAGATACGGATAATTGGAAAGGCGTTGCTACGCCGAATGGAACCTGTGTTGTTTCATATGATAAGAATTACGGAATTATTCTGACTTGGAGCGGAAAAGCCGACCCTTCTGACCCCAAGTATCCATTTAACACAAGCGTGACGGATTTCTTCCAACTTCTATATAGTACAGACTTTTGGAAAAACGGCGCTGTAAAAGATCACCTTAACTTCGAGTTTGACTCCAGGTGTCCGTATTCAGATTATGTTCCGGCTATTTCCGAAGCGATCAAAAATTCGGACAACAGTCTCCTGCAGCAGCCGGACTGCACATGGGCCTTTCTTGGCAGCGGAAAAGATGGACAAGATGCAAACCGATACCTTTTCTGGACCTCTCTGAACACTAACGAAGTCGGAGCCGGAAAGGAAATTCCCGTGATCGTCCAGACCGGGGACGGGAAGTACTATGTTTCCGAAACCACGACCGGCAAGAGGACGAAAAACGGCAGCGAATATGTCGCCGTTTCCCAATCACTTACTTCGCAAAACCAGTATAAGCAGATTCTGAAAAACGGAGAAGCGTTTTCTTCGTTAGAGGAGGCCTACGACGCCTACCTCAGCGCTTTGGGCAATTCCAAGTATGACTCGGTTCGCGGGTCTTAAGGCATTTCCACCGATATGACGCTTGTTTTTCCGCGTGTGCGCGATCGACAAAAACGCCGCCCGAAAGGGCGGCGTTTTTGCTTGCCGCTTCTGCGGCTTACCCCTGTCGGTATCGACCCGGAGAGAATAGCTGGTTTACTGCCCGCGGCGCCTGCCGTTCCACGCCAGACCGGCAGTGCTCAGCAGGGCGGCAGCGGCATAGAGCGCCACGCCGGGGTCCGTGGTCTTGGGGCTGGCGCTGCTGCCGCCGATGGTGAACTCAGCGGTGGCGTCGCCCTCTGTGGATAGAATGGTGACGGTGTGCTTGCCCGCCGCCAGTGTCTGGAGGTACACGGCCTTCAGATAGACCTCGATGCTGCCCTCCTCGGCGATGTAGTTGGACTTGTCAAGGGTCTTGCCGTCCACCTGCACGCCCTGGAAGCTGGCGAAACTGGCGGAGGACTTAAACGTCAGACCGTAGATGCCGCCGGAGTAGTCCGTGGCGCTTTTGGCGTCCTTCGCCGTCAGCAGCGCCGTGATGGTGGGCGTAGAGGGGGAATAGTAGTAGCCGCCGGTAGTGGGGGTGCTTGCCTCGGGAGTCATCGTCAGGTCGGTGAGCACCCACATGGTGCCATCGGAGCCGTCGCTGGTATCGCCTTCATAGCGCGTATAATTCATAAATTTTCCGTTGATCTTCAGCTTGGTGTCGGGCCCAAATACATATCTGTTGCCATAAATAGTCGTCACATACACACCGTAATGATAGGCCTTTCCGGCCTCAAAAGCGGTGATTTTGTTTTCATAGAAATTGCCGAAGTCTGTAGACATCGCACCGGTCGTGCTGTTCAGTTCCCACCACTCGCAGCGGTAGGCGTATTCTGCGCCGTCGGGCACCTTGCCGGTGAACACGGGCTTGCCGCCGTCCTTAAAGCTGACGGTGACACCGTTGATCTCCACCACATCAATGACGGTCACAGTGGGCATCGTGATCGTTTTAATGGATGGGATATACATGGAGCCGCCGACGAAGGGTGCCGCCACTTTTTGACCGTTCACGGTAATGACGGTTTCGCTGCTAAAAGAATACCCATCTTTCGGCTTCAGCATGATGGAATACACATAGGTCTTGCCGTTTTCAAATGCGGTGATGGTGGGCAGAGAGCCGTGGGAGTCGTTGTCGGAGTACCAGGCGGCAACGGGTTGGTTGTTTTCAAATTGCTGCCAGCACTCGTAGAGGATATCATAATTGTACTGATTGGCTGCCCGCTTGGCGGTTGCCCGCGGGGCATCGCCCGGCTGATAGTCGAATTTCACGTTTTCAATGGCGGCGGCAGAGATGGTGGTTGACTGGCTCTCGTCCGGGAGGTCAACCGCATAAATACCATAAACGCGCAGCTGTGTGCTCATTTCCTTTATTTCAAGATTTGTGTGGTTACTCGGCGTACCCCATTCATAGTCTCCGACGGAAACAACCGTCTCGTCATCACTGAAAAAATAACCACTGTCTGCAACAAGTACAATGTTATAGGAATAGTGGTGACCGGCTTCAAACTGTGTGATATGCTTATCCTCCGCAAGCGATGCCATCTTTTCCGAGTCGGAGTACCAGTAGCGCCCCGTGCCGGACCAAACGCCGCCTTCCACTTTTTGGTAGATTTCGCGCCAATACTCATAGGCAACGGTACAGTTGCCCTCGGTTACGGATGCCGTTTTCCGCGGCGTATCCCCTGCCTTGTAGCCGATATGCGTATACGCTACCTTGACCTTTTGCATGTAGTTGACCCCATCTGCAAACGCCGAGATCGGCGTCAGCGACAGCGCAAGGACCAGCGTAAGGAGCAGCGCCGGAAAAAACCTTTTCTTTGCCATTTTGTTCCATCCTCCTGTTTCAATTTTTCACGTATTTACAAGCTTTTTACATTTTCTATTGTACCACGGCGGCCGAGGCAGGGAAACGCGATTACCGGCTGCGGCGATTGCTGGTTTTGGAATTTTTTTGCTTCACTTTTCTGCCATATGGGCGTATACTATACACAGCTTTCACCGCAGGAGGTGCGCCATGCGCTTTTGTGAGCAGCTGAACGAATACATCACCCGGCTGGACTGCCGGGGCAAGGAGCTGGCGGAGGCCGCCGGGCTGTCCGCACCGTCCCTGAGCCGCTACCGCACCGGCGAGCGCACGCCGGGCCGCGACAGCGCCGTGCTCACAGCGCTGAGTGATGCTTTGGCCGATATGGCCAAAGCAAAGGCGCTGCCGGATATGGACGCGGACACACTGTATAGCGCGTTCCTGCAATGCGATGAATATGCCGGCACGGACAGGAAGATGCTGCGTGAGAACTTCAATGCGCTGATCGAGGTCATGGGACTCAGCGTGGCGAAGTTGTGCCGCTGCGCCAACTACGACCCGTCCGCCATCTTCCGCTTCCGCCGGGGCGAGCGTCAGCCGGCGGAGCCGGAGCAGTTCGCCGCCGCCGTGGCGTCCTATGTTTCCCGGGAGATGGACGGCCCCGCCCAGCGGGAAGTGGCCGCCGCGCTGCTGGGCTGTGCCGCTGAAGATCTCGGCGACCGCGCCGCCTACTGCCGACGGGTGCAGGATTGGCTGCTGGGCAGCCATGCGCCCCGGGAGGACAGCGTCTCCCGCTTCCTGACCAAGCTGGATGAGTTCGATCTGAATGCGTACATACGCTCCGTCCATTTTGACGAGCTGAAGGTCCCTGTGGCGCCCTTCCAGCTGCCCACCAGCCGCAGTTACTCCGGTTTGCGGCAGATGATGGACAGCGAGCTGGACTTTATGAAGGCGGCGGTGCTGTCGCGCTCCACAGAGCCGGTGTTTTTGTACAGCGATATGCCCATGACAGAGATGGCCCAGGACCCGGAGTTCCCCAAGAAGTGGATGTTCGGCATGGCGCTGCTGCTGAAAAAAGGTCTGCGGCTGCAGATCATCCACAACATTGACCGCAATCTGCCGGAGATGATGCTGGGATTGGAGAGCTTCATCCCCATGTATATGACCGGCCAGATCGAGCCGTATTACTTCAAAGCGCCCCAGGGCGGTGTGTTCCTGCATTTCCTGCGGGTATCCGGCACAGCCGCGCTGACCGGCGAGGCTGTGTCCGGCCACCATAGCGAGGGGCGGTATTACCTGACCAACAACCGCACAGAGGTGGCCTATTACCGCCGTCGGGCCGACGCTCTGCTGGAGAACGCCAAGCCGCTGATGGAGATATACCGTGCCGACGGCGCTTCCCGGCTGAACGCTTTTCTGTTGGCAGACAGCCGCACCCCCGGCCGACGGCGGTGTGTCCTATCGGCGCCGCCGTTGTATACCGCGGACCCCGCGTTTTTGACGGCGGTGCTGCAAAGACACGATGTGCCTGCGCCGGATCAGGAGCGTATCCTGGCCCACGCCAAAAGCCGCCGGGAGCAGGCCGAAACCATCCTGCGGGACAATGAAATGGTGTTGGCTCTGCCCCGACTGACAGAGGAAGCCTTTGAACGATACCCGATGTCCCTGCCCCTGTCAGGATCGTTCTATGAACGTGATATACCGTATACCTATCAGGAGTATCTGGAACACATCGATCAGACAGAACAGTTCGCGGCAGTGCACTCGCGCTGCCGCCTGGAACTGACCGCCGACAGCACCTTCCGCAATTTGCAGATCGTCATGCACGAGGGGCGGTGGGCCATGGTGTCCAAGGAAAAATCACCCGCCATACATTTTGTCATCCGTCACGTCAAGCTTCGTAGTGCTATTGAGAGCTTTGAGCCGCCGCTGGTGGAGGAGTGACAGCCCGCGCGGGCGGTCAGCACCGGCGTGTTTGTGGTCAAAATTATGGTCAAATCCCCGTTCTGGCGCAGAAGAAAAGCCCTGTAACCGGCATGGTTACAGGGCTTTTCACTGGCGCAGTGGGAGGGATTCGAACCCTCGTGCCGCTTTTGACGACAACACGATTTCCAGTCGTGCTCGTTATGACCTCTTCGATACCACTGCATATTCGATTCGCTGACAAACAGCATGGACTATTATACCAAAAATACCAGGTTTGTCAAGATGGAATTTTCGGGGTGAGTTGTGGAATTGACAGCAAATATCTAAGTTAACATAATGTATAATTTTGAACAATGGAAGTCTGCTGATTATAGGGCGGTGTATGGTTTACATAACCATACACCGCCCGGATGCGATACCGCGATTATTGCAGCCTGGAGCAGACCTCGTCCACGGCGTCGTCAAGGGCGCAGGTCAGGCGGTGGAGGGTTTTGCCCGCCTGGGTCTTGCGGAACTTGGGCGAGGGACGAAGGGCGTTGTCCAGCAGGACGCCGACAGCCATGCCGGCGACCATTCCCTTGAGGAAAGTACACGTTTTCATCGTGTTCACCTCTTTTTCGTTGCATTTTTATCCTTTATCGGCCTGTGTACAGTATGCCCGGCAGAGGTGAAAAAATGCGAAAAAGACGGCGGTGTTTCTTGCCAAGCGGGGGCGGAATTGGTATAATACCATGAGACGATGTCAGACACTTGCGTAGATGTTGTTTATAGGTTATCTATACACTATTTATATGCCATTTGTCATTTTGCGTGCTCTTAGCGCGTGTATATGGGAGCGCAAGGGTAAAAAAGGAGAACATGATGTTTGATTTGGAATTGCAGCGGCGTATCCGCGATAAAAAAACACCGTTGGCGCTGACGCTGGCGCCGGAGGCGGAGAAGCTGAATGGGAAGTTTGTGAAGAACTTTATCGATATGTTCGGCGACACGCCCATGGCCCAGGCGGAGGCGCTGCGGTATCACGGCACGACGCTGCTGGACGCGGCGGCGGGAAAGCTGCCCGCGGTGGTGCTGCGGGGCGGAGCGTATCTGCGTCACGGGATGATGGGGGCGGACGTGCTGGCGAACCTTGTCAGCGCGGCCCATGCCAAGGAACTGTATGTGATACTGGATATGAACACCGCGGAGCCGGAGTGCTGGGCCGGGTACGGGGCGGACGCCGTGACGGTGTGCCCCTACGGCGGAAGCGGGTGCCTGGAGGCTGGGGAGATGCTGCCCATCGCGGCGGTACGGACTGGCGGACAGGTGCAGAGTCTGGTGGCCGGCGACCGGGCGCTGTGGCTGTCCGTGGCGGAGCAGATGGCACGCCGGGGTGCAGCACTGGCTGTGTCCACGGGGTACAGTCTGGATGTGAGGGACGTGCGGAGAGTATGTCCGGGGGCGTTTTTGCTGCTGGAGGACTGCGACGGGGAGAATGCGCTGCCGGCCTTTGACGATATGGGTCACGGGGCGCTGGCGGCAGACAGTGCTTTGCAGTACGCGGCGGAGCCGGCGGCGGCGGTCGAGGAGGCGGCCCGCGCGTGGAAGCAGTGGGTGACGGTGGTATGACGCGGCTGTATCTGATCCGCCACGCGGAGGCGGAGGGAAACCTGTACCGCGTTGCACATGGCCACTGCAACGGGCTGATTACCAACTACCGGGGGTATCAGCAGATCGACGCTTTGCGGGAGAGGTTCCGGAAGGTGGACATCGACGCGGTGTACAGCAGCGACCTGTACCGGACGCAGATCACCGCACGGGCCATCTGGCTGCCCAAGGCCCTGCCGCTGCATCTGGAGCCGGCGTTCCGGGAGATCTGCATGGGGGAGTGGGAGGACCACACCTGGCATGAGCTGAACGTAAGATACCCGGAGGAGATGTACAACTTCAACCGGCGGGCCGACCTGTGGCGTGTGCCGGGGGCCGAGACGGCGCAGCAGGTGGTGGACCGGTTTATCCCGGCGCTGGAGCGCGTGGCCCGGGCCCATGAGGGCGGCACCGCAGCGGTATTTTCCCATGGGATGGCGCTGCGGACCGTGCTGGGCGTTTTGCAGGGGCAGACGCTGGCGGAGGTGGGGCAGACGCCCCACGGGGACAACACCGCCGTGTCGCTGCTGGAATGGGAGAACGGGACGTTCCGGGTGGTATACCGGGACGACAACAGCCATCTGACGGAACGGGGACTGTCCACCTTTGCCAGGCAGAGCTGGTGGAAGGAGAAGAACATGGTGGAGTCCGGCGAGGGCTACGGCCCGTTGCCGGAGGAGAAGCGGGCGGCGCTGGGTATGCCCGCCGGGGGCGAGGCTACCGGCGTGTGGTACGGCGAGGCGCTGATCGGAGCCTTCAGCCTGTCCGACGAGGGGGACGCCCTGCGGCTGAGCTGGTACGGCCTGACTCCGCAATGGCGAGGGAAGGGCCTGGGTATCCCACCCATGGGGCAGGCTGTTGACGCCTGCCTGCGGCGGGGGAGGGATATCCTGCGGGTGGACTGCCCGGACAAGGGGCTGCGGCTGTTCTTCGCGCGGCTGGGCTTTGTGCCCACGGCGGGGGATACCATGGAGAAAGATGTGCGGCGTATTATGCCGCCGGTACCGGCGGCGTGGCAGTAACGGCGGGGGATTTTGCGTCAATACTTCGCGGCGGGGGGAGGGTTTCGCCGCCCCCTGGCGCGAGCAGCTTTCTTTCATCGTTGAAAGAAAGCTACCAAAGAAAGCCGCTTGAAACTACGTTTCAAGACTTCCTTGGCGCGGGGACAAGCAGGTGTTGCGCCTGCGGGCGCAAGCTGGGGCGTTTCGTGCCCCGGCACGAGTAACTTTCTTTTTTTGTAAAAAGAAAGTTACCAAAGAAAACCACTTAGACCTACGGTCTAAGGATCCCTTGGCGCGGGGCGGGTTTCGCCGCCCCGGCGGCGAGTCGGTTTCCCCCTGACGGGGAGGCGGCCTCCGGCGGCCACATTTCTTTCTTCGAAGAAAGAAATGTGGGAAAGAAAGTCGCTTAGACCTACGGTTTAAGGATCCCTTGGCGCGGGGCGGGCAAGTGCAAATTTGGCGGTATGCACTCGCGCATGAAGTGCGGTGGGTAACATTGTCGTTTCAGGGGACTGCTTGTACCGCTTGCGCCGCTGCCGCTGATGCAGTGAGAGGATAGGGGCTGGTGCGCTGATCGAATGGCGATTATCAAATCGCGCCTTTGCCGCCTTGCGGCGGCAAAGGTAGGTGTGCCCGTTGGGCACAGGATATAATTATTTCTTAGCCTGCGACACGGCAGAACGAATAATCTTTACCATAGTAACAGGCAGCGGCAGCGGAAAGCTGTGCAGGCACAGTCGGGAAACTGACAACGGATAAGAAAATGCCGGGCGCGTGAGGAAAAAAGAGGACGGCAACAAGCAGGTATAGCGCGCTGAGGAAGTGCAGAAACGCAGTTTCTGCCGGCGTTCTTTCCCCCATTTCTTCCGCTGTTGGAAGAAATGGGGCCGTCGGAGACAAAAGAAGCGCTCGCGCCGGGGCGCGAAATAGCCCGCTGCGGCGGGGACGGGGGGCTTTACGCCGCTGCGCGGCGACACCTCATCCGCCACGGCTTCGCCGTGCCACCTGTCTCCCTGCGGGTCGGTCGGTTCGCGGATCTGACAGGCCACCGGACTGTCATTCAACACCGCGTACCCATCAAGGGGGAAGGCTTGGGGGTGCGGCGGTAGGAGCGAAAAACGCCTGCCGTGGCTGAAGCAAGCGGCCGCGCCAGCCTCCGCGCCGGTGAGCGTACACGCAGTCCTTTTATCCGACAACGACGACAAAAGGCTTTGCGCGCGAGAATACGCGGGAAATCACAACTGAGTATAGCGCGCTGAGGGGTTCTTAGACCGCAGGTCTAAGCGGTGCTTTTGGCTACTTTTGTCACCGCAGACAAAAGTAGCTCGCGCCGGGGCGCGAAACTATCCCCGTCGGAGACAAATAATGCGCGCTTACGCCGCCGCGCGGCGGCACCTCATCCGCCCCCTTCGGGGGCACCTGTCTCCCTGCGAGGGGAAGGCTTGAGCTTCTGCGGCCCGGGTACCCGTCTCCCTGTGACCTCATCAGGGGGAAGGCTGACGCCTGCGGACGGGAGGGGGGACGAAGATAGGATGGAAGTTGGGAGTGAAAACACATGGAAAAAGGAATGGAATTTCTGCCGGTGAGCCGGGAGGAGATGATCGACCGGGGCTGGTATTACTATGACTTCCTGGTGGTGACGGCGGACGGGTATATCGACCACCCCAGCTTCGGCACCACGCTGATCGCTCGGCTGCTGGAGAGCAAGGGTTATCGGGTGGCGATACTGCCCCAGCCGGACTGGCACTCAGCGGAGGACTTCCGGGCCATGGGCAAGCCCCGGTACGGGGTGCTGATCGGCGGGGGGAACCTGGACTCGATGGTGGCCCACTACACGGTGGCCAAGCGGCGGCGGACCCGGGATCTGTACAGTGAGGGAGGGGAGATGGGCAAGCGGCCTGACCGGCCCACCATCGTGTACGCCAACCGGGTGCGGGAGGCGTGGCCGGACGTGCCCATCGTTATCGGCGGGCTGGAGGCGTCGCTGCGGCGGTTCGCCCACTACGACTACTGGGACGACAAGGTGCGGCGGAGCATTCTGTTCGACGCGCCGGCGGACCTGCTGGTGTACGGCATGGGCGAGAGCGCCACGGCGGAGATCGCCCGGCGTCTGGCGAGGAAGATACCGCCGTCGGAGCTGACGGATATACCGGGGACGGCGTACATCACCGACCAGGTGGGCGAGCTGAAGTTCCACAGGGCGGACGCGCCGGGGTATGAGGCGGTATGCGCGGACAAGGCGGCCTATGCCCGGGCGACGAAGATCGAATACGACGAGCACGATCCCATCCGGGGCTGCGCGGTGGTGCAGCCCTGCGAGGGGCGGTATCTGGTGGTGAACCCGCCGGCGCGGCCGCTGCGGCGGGAGGAGCTGGACGCCCTGTACGCCCTGCCCTACACCCGGCAGGTGCATCCCATGTACAAGAACGGCATACCGGCCATCGAGGAGGTACAGTTTTCCATCACCCACAACCGGGGATGCTTCGGCGGGGGCAACTTCTGTGCGCTGGCCTTCCACCAGGGGCGGATGGTCACCAGCCGGTCCATCGAGTCGGTACTGGAGGAGGCGGAGCTGCTGACCCACGAGCCGGGGTTCAAGGGGTACATCCACGACGTGGGCGGGCCAAGCGCCAACTTCCGCCACACCAGCTGCCAGAAGCAGAAGCGGTGCGGTATGTGCAAGAACCGCAGCTGCCTGGCGCCGGAGCCGTGCCCCAATCTGGACGCGGACCACTCGGAGTACACGGAGCTGCTGCGGCGGATGCGGGAGCTGCCGGGGATCAAGCGGGTGTTCGTGCGGAGCGGCATCCGGTACGACTATATGCTGCAGGACAAGGACCGGTCGTTCTTTAAGGAGCTGGTGAAGTACCATATCTCGGGACAGCTGAAGGTGGCGCCGGAGCACTGCGTCAGCTCGGTGCTGGACTACATGGGAAAGCCGCACTTTGACGTGTTTCTGAAGTTCTGGCGGCAGTACCAGAAGCTGAACGAGGAGGGTGGCACGGAGCAGTATCTGGTGCCGTATCTGATGTCCAGCCACCCGGGATGTACCCTCAGCGACGCGGTGGAGCTGGCGGAGTTCCTGCACAAAAACGGCAGGACGCCGGAGCAGGTGCAGGATTTCTATCCCACGCCGGGAACGCTGTCCACCTGTATGTATTACACGGGCATCGATCCGCGGGATATGTCGGAGGTGTATGTGGCCAGGGACCCCAAGGAGAAGGCCATGCAGCGGGCGCTTTTGCAGTGGTCGCGGCCGGAGAAGCGGGCGCTGGTGGTGGAGGCCCTGGAGGAGACGGGGCGGACAGACCTGATCGGGTACGAGAAGAAGTGCCTGATCCGGCCGCGGAAAGGGGAGCCCTACGGTCAGCCGCCGGTCAAGCCGGAGAGGCCGGAGAGACCGGAGAGACAGCCGCGGCGGAAAAAGGAGGCCTACGGCAACCGGGGGCGGCGGGGGACACCCACGGCGAAGCCGCTGGCGCAGAAGGGGAAGATGTCGCCACGGAAGAAGGCGGCCTTCGCCAAGAAACGAAACGGGAAATAACGACGACAGAGCGCCCCACTGCTGCGGGGCGCTCTGCTTTTTGCGGGGCGGCTGGGGCGGCAGAGCGGGGGAAAAGACGGTGGGACTGTCAGATAAGGGGGGATGATAAAAGATGTGACGGTTTCTGCGGAATGTTGGAGGCAATGCGGCGAAAAAAAGCTTGTGTTAGCACAGGGTTTTTATTATAATAAAAAAGAAGTGTCAAGATGCCGGTACCGCACGTTAAGATTTCGACAAGAAATCGGAAGGGCGGGGTCGGCGCCGTGCCGCTTCTGCCGTTTTACGACGCGACGCGGCACAAAAATTTTACCGGATGTAAAAGGTGAAAGACGAATGGAAAAAAAGAAGAAAACAAGGTTCATTGTGGGGTGGCTGCTGATCACGGCGGCTCTGCTGGCCGGTTCTCTGCTGGTTCCCGGACACGGGAAGTCGGAGTCGGTGCAGGAGGCCATGCGTGACGCGGTGCTCCACGGGACGAACCGCATCAGCCTGTTCGGGCTGAAGGACGTGAACCCGGCGTACATATCCTCGCTGGTGGTGGTGGGCGCACTGCTGCTGGCGGCGATACTGCTGCGGGTGTTCGTCATCCCCCGGTTCAAGATGGTACCGGGAAAGCTGCAGATGGCGCTGGAGACGGCGGTAGGGCTGTTCGACGGGATGGCCAAGGGCAACAGCCCGCATCGCAACAAGTTCCTGGGCGCATACATCTTCGGCGCGGGCGTGTACATCTTCGTGGGAACGCTGTTTGAGCTGTTCGGCTTCCAGGCCATCACCACGGGCGGACACACCATCGCGCTGCCGGCCCCGCTGTCGGACGTGAACGCGGCTATCTCCCTGGGCTGCCTGTCCTACGGCGTGATCCTGGTGGGCGGCATCGTGGCCAACGGTGCAAAGGGCGCGGGCAAGGCCCTCAAGGATTTCTCCCTGCCCATCTCCATGAGCTTCCGTATGTTCGGTGCGCTGCTCAGCGGCCTGCTGGTGACGGAGCTGGTGTACTATTATGTGTCCCTGAGCTTCGTTGTGCCGGTGGTGGTGGGCGTGCTGTTCACGCTGCTCCACGCGCTGATCCAGGCCTACGTGCTGACCACGCTGACCTCCATGTTCTACGGAGAGACTACGGAAAAGCACGCACCCAAGCCCAAGAAAAACAAAAAAATCAAAGCTGAAACTGTAAATAACTGACGGAGGAAAGAGAAACCATGAAAAAGCTGTTCAATAAGAAGGCCTTTGCCCTGCTGCTGTGCCTGGTGCTGGCACTGACCGCCCTGCTCACCGTGACCGCGTTCGCCGATACCGCACCTGCCGACGGCACCGCCGCCCAGACCGAGGAAGCGGCCGACAGCGGCGTGAGCGCCAAGGCCATCGCTTCCGGTGTTGCCATCGGTGTGGCTGCCGCCGGCGGCGCCATCGGTATGGGTATGGCTATCGCCAAGTCCGCCGAGGGTATCGCCCGTCAGCCGGAGGCCGAGGGTAAGATCCGCACCACCATGATGCTGGGTCTGGTGTTCCTGGAAACGGCTATCATCTATGCCCTGCTGGTGGTCATCCTGATCATCTTCGTGCTGTAAGAAACGGGGAGAGACGCTATGAATATCCCTCTGAATATTGATTGGCAGCAGATATTGCTGCACTTCTTCAACTTCTCCATCCTGGTGGGCGGTCTGTATCTGCTGCTGTTCAAGCCGGTGAAGCGCTTTATGGAAAAGCGGGAGAAGCACTATGCGGATATGGAAGCCGCCGCCGTGGCCCGGGAGAAGGACACCGAGGCGCTGAAGGCCGCCATGGCCCAGCGGGAGGCGGACTTTGACGCCGTGCTGGAGGAGAAGCGTGCCGCCGCCGCCAAGGAGGCGGAGGCCTTTGCCCAGCAGCAGCGCGATGCGGCCAAGGCGCAGGCGGACAAGATCCTGTCCGATGCCAAGGACGCCGCCGAGAGCGAGCGCCAGAAGATCGTGGCCGAAGCCAACCGCGAGGCGGTGGCTATTGCCGAGGACGCCATGGAGAAGCTGATGGCCGCCCAGACGGCCCAGGCCTATGACGCCTTCGTGAATGCCGCGAAGGAGGAACAGAATGAACACTGATGCACGCCTGACGGCGAAACTGCTCAGCGCTTGTCCGCCGGACAGCGCGCAGAAAGAGAAGCTGGAGGATGTGCTGTCGAAAAAGTACGGCAAGGCCGTCGAGCTGGTCTGGCAGGAGGACCGCACCGCACAGGGCGGCTTCCGCATCGAGCTGGGCAGCGAGGTCATCGACTGGACGGCGGAGGGCCGGCTGGAGCAGCTGAAGGAACGGCTGACCGGACTGAAGAGTGAGGGCTCCGTCATCCCCCTGATCCGGGACGCGGTGAAGAGCTGGGTGCCGGAGGTATGCGCCCGCGAGGTGGGCAGCGTACTGACCGTGGCGGACGGGATCGCCTACGTGGAGGGCCTGGAGGGCGCTACCTACGGCGAGATCCTGCTGTTTGAAGGCGGCATCCGGGGCATGGTGCAGGAGTTGCGCTCCGGCCGTATCGGCTGCATCCTGTTCGGCCGCGTGGAGGAGGTCAGCGAGGGCACGGCGGTGTACCGCACCGGCAAGACCGCCGGTATCGGCGTGTCCGACGGCATGATCGGCCGCGTGGTGGACGCCCTGGGCGCGCCCATCGACGGCGGCGGAGACATCCGGGTGGATGAATACCGCATGATCGAGAGCCCGGCACCCGGCATTATTGACCGCCAGCCGGTGAATACCCCCATGCAGACAGGCATTCTATCCATCGACTCCATGTTCCCCATCGGTCGGGGCCAGCGTGAGCTGATCATCGGCGACCGCCAGACCGGCAAGACCGCTATCGCCATCGACACCATCCTGAACCAGAAGGGGAAGGATATGATCTGCATCTACGTGGCCATCGGCCAGAAGGCCAGCTCCGTGGCACAGATCGCCGAGCTGCTGCGGAAGCACGACGCCATGCGCTACACCATCGTCGTGTGCGCCGGCGCGGGCGAGTCCGCGTCCATGCAGTACATCGCGCCCTATGCCGGCGCGGCCATCGGCGAATATTTCATGAACAAGGGCAAGGACGTGCTGATCGTGTACGACGATCTGAGCAAGCACGCCATCGCTTACCGTGCGCTGAGCCTGCTGCTGGGGCGGTCCCCCGGACGCGAGGCGTATCCCGGCGACGTGTTCTATCTGCACTCCCGTCTGCTGGAGCGCGCGGCGCGGCTCAGCGACGAGCGCGGCGGCGGCAGCATGACCGCCCTGCCCATCGTGGAGACCCAGGCGGGCGACGTGTCGGCCTACATCCCCACAAACATTATCTCCATCACCGACGGTCAGATCTTTCTGGAGAGCAGTCTGTTCTTCTCCGGCCACCGGCCGGCGGTGAACGTGGGTCTGTCCGTGTCCCGTGTGGGCGGCGCGGCCCAGACCAAGACCATGAAGAAGGCCGTGGGCACTCTGCGCCTGGATCTGGCCCAGTACCGCGAGATGGAGGTGTTCACCCAGTTCTCCAGCGACCTGGACGAGGAGACGAAGAGCCAGCTGGCCTATGGCCAGAGCCTGATGTATATCCTGCGGCAGGGACGCAGCGCCCCGCTGAGCCAGGGACAGCAGATCGTCACGCTGGTGACGGCCATGGCGCACCTCTATCAGCAGGTGCCGGTGGCGCAGGTGTGCGCCCTGCGGGACTTCCTGCTGGGCGAGTTCGCCGCGCAGCGGCAGAGCCTGATGCTCCAGCTGGAGCAGGGCGCGGCGCTGGACGACGAGCTGCGTGGCCAGATCAACGACTTTGCCAGGACCGCGCTGGAGAAATTCAAGCGCACGGGCGGGCGGTGAGCGCATGGCCAGCACCAGTGAGATCCGCCGGCGCATCGGAGGCGTACGGCAGACCCAGAAGATCACCCACGCCATGTATCTGATCTCCCAGGCGAAGCTGCGGAAGGCCAAACAGGATCTGGACAACACACGGCCTTATTTCCAGGCATTGCAGACGGAGATCGGCCGCGTGTTCAACGCGGACAGCACCATAGAGAGCCGGTATGTGGATCCGGTGGATCCCAATGCCAAGCCCCTGCCCGGCGTGCCGGCGTGCCTGCTGATCACGGCGGACAAGGGACTGGCCGGCGCGTACAACCAGAACGCCATCCGGCAGGCGCAGCAGCTGCTGACCGCCCACGGCGACGCGGCGTTGTATGTGGTGGGCGAGTACGGCCGGCGCTGGTTTGCCCAGCGGGGGATCGCCATCGAGGAGAGCTTTCACTACACGGCGCAGAACCCTACGCTGGACCGGGCGCGGCACATTGCGGAGCTGCTGCTGGAACGGTTCGACGTGGGAGAGATCAGCGCGGTATGGGTCATCTATACCGACATGAAGAACGGCCTGGAGGCTGTGGTGCGGCAGGAGAGGATCCTGCCGATGCACCGGGAGCACTTTCACGCCGCCGCGGCGGCTGCCGCCGGGGATAAGGCGTATGAGTTCGTGCCGTCCGCAGGGGCGGTGCTGGACAACGCCGCCCGCAGCTGCCTGACCGGCTATATCTACAGCGCGCTGGTGGATAGCTTCTGCAGCGAGCAGAGCGCCCGCATGACCGCCATGAACGCGGCGGATCAGAACGCGGAGGAGCTGCTGAAGGACCTGTCTGTCCAGTACAACCGGGCGCGCCAGGCCGCCATCACCCAGGAGATCACCGAGGTCTCCGCCGGTGAGCGCGCCCAGCGCAGCAAGAAAGAAAAGGAGGGCTGACCTCAATGAAACAAGGTACTATCACGGGCATTTCCGGCCCTGTTATCGACGTGCGCTTCCCGGAGGGGAGCCTGCCCGCCATCAATGAGGCCTTGACCGTGGAGGCGAACGGTCAGCGCTATACCATGGAGGTGGAGCAGCACCTGGAGAACAAGACCGTACGCTGCGTGATGATGGCAGGCAGCGACGGGCTTGCCCGCGGGCTGACCGTCACCGCCACAGGACACGGTATCCGGGTGCCGGTGGGTGAGAAGACGCTGGGACGTATGTTCAACGTGCTGGGCGATCCCATCGACGGCGAACCGCCGGTGGACGAGAGCGCGCCCCGGTGGGAGATCCACCGCGCCGCGCCGACCTTCGCCGAGCAGATGCCCGCCGCGGATATTCTGGAAACGGGCATCAAGGTCATTGACCTGATCGAGCCGTATCCCAAGGGCGGTAAGATCGGTCTGTTCGGCGGCGCCGGCGTGGGCAAGACCGTGCTGATCCAGGAGTTGATCCACAATGTGGCTATGGAGCACGGCGGCTACTCTATCTTCACCGGCGTGGGTGAGCGCAGCCGCGAGGGCAACGACCTGTGGGGCGAGATGCGGGAAAGCGGCGTGTCCGACAAGACGGCGCTGGTTTTCGGGCAGATGAACGAGTCCCCCGGCGTGCGTATGCGCGTGGCGCTGTCGGGCCTGACCATGGCGGAGTACTTCCGCGACCAGGAGCACAAGGATGTGCTGCTGTTTATCGACAATATTTTCCGTTTTGTCCAGGCGGGCAGCGAGGTTTCCACGCTGCTGGGACGCATGCCCTCCGCCGTGGGCTATCAGCCCACGCTGGCGGGGGAGATGGGCGCTCTGCAGGAGCGCATCACCTCCACCAAGAACGGGTCTGTTACCTCCGTGCAGGCGGTGTATGTGCCCGCGGACGACCTGACCGACCCGGCACCGGCCACCACGTTCTCCCATCTGGACGCTACCACGGTGCTGAGCCGTAAGATCGCGGAGCAGGGCATCTATCCCGCCGTGGACCCGCTGGAGTCCACCTCCCGCATTCTGGAGCCCAACATCGTGGGCGAGGAGCACTACAACATCGCCCGGGCGGTGCAGTCCACGCTGCAGAAGTATCGGGAGCTGCAGGATATCATCGCCATTCTGGGTATGGAAGAGCTCAGCGACGAGGACAAGAAGACCGTGGCGCGGGCGCGCCGTATCCAGCGGTTCCTGTCCCAACCCTTCTATGTGGCGGAGAAGTTCAGCGGCGCACCCGGTGTATTCGTGCCGCTGCACGAGACGCTGCGGGGCTTTAAGGAGATATTGTCCGGCGCGATGGACGAGTATCCCGAGGCGGCGTTTTTCAACGCGGGCACCATTGATGACGTGAAGCGCAAGGCCGAGGAGCTGAAGAAAGGCGGTATGTGATGGCGGCCGTGTTCCAACTGGACGTGCTGGCGGCCAGCGTGCCCTTCTTTCAGGGCAAGTGCGTGTCGGCGGTCATCCCCGTGACGGACGGCGAGTACGGTGTGCTGGCCGGCCACAGCAACGCTGTGGGCGCGGTGTGCGCCGGCGAGCTGCGGTTCGAGACGGAGGACGGCGAGCACCGCCGGGCGGCGGTGGCGCCGGGGCTGTTCAAGATCGACGGGGACCGGGTGCTTCTGCTGCTGGACGCGGCGGAGTGGCCGGAGGATATCGACGTGAACCGTGCGCTCCGGGCCCGCCGGGAGGCGGAGGAGGAGCTGCGGCAGAAGCGCAGCATGGCTGAGTACCAGCTGGCCCAGGGCAACCTGGCCCGCGCGCTGAACCGACTGCGGATCAGCGGAAGAGGATAACAACACAAAAAAAGAACCGGCCCGGCCGGTTCTTTTTTTGCGCTTCCTGTCATTGCGAGGGTACTCCTTGTGTTTGCTTGTAGGGACCGGTGTCCTCGACGGCCCGCTCCGCAAGTGCATTCGGGGCATGGCCCGGTTTGTAGGCGCTCCTTGTATTCGCCCGTAGGGGCCGATGCCCACATCGGCCCGCCGCAAAAGCCCCGGTGTATATCCCGCCGCTTGAAGCAGATCAATTGTCCTCGCCCTCATCGTCCAGCCGGTCCAGCTTCCAGTCAAGATAGCGTATCGCCTTTGAAAAGAAAACGATGCTCATTACCAGAGCGACCAGCAGGACAAGTGGTATGATATAGCTGCCGATCACCGTGTAGGCGGTCCCCAGTATGGTCGCAATCATGCTGATAAAACTCATTTTTTGCCATCCTCCTTCGACTGATAACAAAATTGCTATCATATAGTATAACAATAACACATTTGCTATAAGCTGTCAACATAGGAGGGCTTATGGCATGATACAACGAATGATAGATGTGCGGGTCGATCACGACGAGAGCCAGCGCCAGCTGGCGGCGGCGATCGGCTATCATCAGGTACAGATCGCCCGCTATGAGACGGGGCAGAACACGCCGCCCATTGCGTACCTCGTTAAATTCTGCCAGCACTACCATGTGAGTGCGGATTATATCCTGGGGTTGCCGGAGGATGCCGAGTGGCCGCGAAAACCCTGAAAAAAGAGGCCGCGTAAGCGGCCTCTTCTCACTCTACCACCACATACACGACCTCGAGGCCGGAACGGAGGGCGTATTCCACCGTGCGGCGGGTGCCGCCGTCCTGACCGTCGAACACGGCGATAAGGCGGGCGGCGTGGTCCACCATGTAGCGGTTGCGGCGCTGCATACAGCCGGGGCCGTAGCGGTCCTGGACCACCGTTTCAAAGTCGCAGCGGTCCACGATGGCGTGCCAGCGGGCCTGCTGGTCCGGCGTCCAGCCGCCGCACTGGCTGGGGCAGGGGATGGCGGCCTCCAGCGTCAGGTCCGGGTATTGGGGACGCAGGGCCAGGACGATCTCGGCGCAGTAGGTGTCCACGCCGCGGGCCATGCCGCAGATGAAGTGGCGGAAGCCGTCGTCACAGGCGGCGCAGACCGCCCGGCGCAGGCGCTGCTTCAGCTGGGCGCAGCGGGGGTCGCATTCGTCATAGCCCCAGGGGAGCTTCTCCGGACGGTAGCCGGAAAAGCATACGGTCATCTGCCGTGCGGGCATGGGTCTCACCGCCTTTCTTACGGTATATTGTAAACGAAAACCGCGTCGCTGTAAAGTCGGAAATCGGTATTGACATCTGCGGGGCGGCGTGGTACTATACTTGTCGAAAACAACCGCATATTTGTCTTCGGGGCGGGGTGAAAGTCCCCACCGGCGGTATAGTCCGCGAGCTGCTGCGGCAGCAGGAATCGGCGCAATTCCGGTACCGACAGTATAGTCTGGATGAGAGAAGGCGTGTATGGCATTTTGCGATGCTCTTTTTTGATGCGTACACCTTGGAAGGCAATTTTCCGGGTGTTTATCATCAAGAAGGAGTGTTTTTTTATGACTCAGAAGCAAAAGACCCATCGTATCGCCGTGGCCGCCCTGCTGGCGGCGGTGGCCGCCGTCCTCCAGTTCGTGGAGTTCTCCATCCCCGTCATGCCCGCCTTTATCAAGCTGGACGTATCCGACCTGCCCGCCCTGCTGGGCACGTTCTCCCTCGGCCCCGTCTACGGCGTCGCCATCCAGCTGGTGAAGAACCTGCTGCACCTGCCCTTCGGCTCCAGCGCCGGCGTGGGCGAGCTGTCCAACTTCCTGCTGGGCGCGGTGTTCGCGTTTATTGCGGGTATCGTCTACAAGAAGCACAAGAACCGGGGCGGGGCGCTGTGGGGCTCCGTGGCCGGGGCCGCCGCCATGGCGGTCATCAGCATACCCATCAACTATTTCATCGTCTATCCCGCCTATGTGGTGCTGTACGGCCTGCCGCTGGAGGCCATTGTGGGGATGTATCAGGAGATCCTGGGGACGGTGGCGCAGGTGCCGACCTCCAACGCGCTGCTGAACTGCCTGATGGTGTTCAACGTGCCGTTCACACTGTGCAAGGGATTGCTGGACGTGGCGCTGTGCTTCCTGATCTACAAACCGCTGAGCCCGCTGCTGCATAAGTAAGAAAGAGAAATCCCCCCGGCTTCGCCGGGGGGATTTTATATGGGGGTGTGAAGCGTCGCCGGGGGGATGGTTTTATGTGGGCGGCGGGAGGTTTTGCAGCTCACACGCCCAGCTTTTCCAGGGCGGCCAGCTTCAGGCAGGTGCAGAACACGGCGATGGCCTGCTCCAGCTCCGCCACCGGCGGCAGGGAGGGAGCGATGCGGATGTTGCTGTCCTGGGGGTCCTTGCCGTAGGGGAAGGTGGCACCGGCACCGGTCATGGTGACGCCGGCCTCCTTGCACAGGGCCAGGGTGCGCTTGGCGCAGCCGGGCATGACGTCCACGCTGACAAAGTAGCCGCCAACGGGGCGCTTGTAGTCGGCGATGCCCAGCGGGGCGATCTCCTTGTCCAGAGCGTCCAGCACCGCGTGGAATTTGGGGGCCAGGATGGCGGCGTGCTGCTTCATCAGGGCCAGGGTGTGGGCCTTGTCCTTCAGGAACAGAACGTGGCGCAGCTGGTTGATCTTGTCGAAGCCGATGGTCTGGATGTTGATGAGCTTGGAGAAGTAGGCGATGTTGTCGGCGCTGGATGCCATGACGCCCACGCCGGCACCGGGGAAGGTGACCTTGCTGGTGGAGGCGAACTCGTAGACCATGTCGGCATTGCCGTACTTCGCGCACAGGCTGATGATGTCGGGGAATTCCACATAGTCACAGTCGAACTCGTGGATGCAGTAGGCGTTGTCCCACATGAGCATAAAGTCGGGGGCGGCGGGCTTCATCTTCGCCAGACGGTCGATGGTCGCGGCGGAGTAGATCACGCCCTCGGGGTTGGAGTACTTGGGGACATTCCACATACCCTTGACGGCGGGGTCCTTGATGAGGGCCTCTACCTGGTCCATGTCGGGGCCGTCGGCGGTCATGGGGACGGAGATCATCTCTACGCCGAAGCTCTCGGTGACCTTGAAGTGGCGGTCATAGCCGGGAACGGGGCAGATCCACTTGACCTTGTCCAGCTTGCACCAGGGCTTTTCGCTGTGGAGCAGACCGTTGGTGAAAGCCTTGGATACGGCGTCGTACATCAGCTGCAGGCTGGCGTTGCCGCCCACGAACACCTGCTCCGGCTTGCAGCCCAGAATGTCCGCAAACAGCCTTCTGGCCGCGGGGATACCCGCCACCTCGCCGTAGTTGCGGACGTCGATGCCGTCGGAGACGAAATCCTCCGGCTTCGTCAACAGACCGAAAATGGGTGTGACCAGGTCCAGCTGGGCCTTGCCGGGCTTGCCCCGGGCCATATTCAGGCTGAGGCCCATGGCCTTGAGCTTTTCGTATTCCACCTGCACGGCGGTGTATTCGGCCTGACGCTCCTGAAGGCTCATGTCTGTATATTTCTTCATTGCATTTTCCTCCGTTTCCTTGTGTTCTATGCGGATTTCTTGCGAATTATACTACACTATTTGCACAAAAATTGCAACCACAATTTGTGAATATCGCAGAAGGGAATTTCTCCGGGCGGGTGGGAGGTACCGTATATTTTGACAAAAAAGTGCCGCCGCGGCCAGGGGGGTGTGCCGCGGCGGCAAAGACAGGGAGCGTTATTGGGCGGAGATGTCCTCCGCTTCCTTTTCCAGCAGGGCTTTTTTGGCGGCCACGGCGGACTGGGCGCAGCCGTACTCCCAGTTCCACGGGTCTTTCCGGCAGACACCGTCGGCAAAAGGAACGAAGATGGACAGCAGGCCCACGGCGGCCAGGATCCAGCAGTACCACATACCGCCCACGATGGCGGCGGGGCTGGTGTGCAGGGCGTCGGAGGTCACGGTGGCATTGGCCAGGGCGGCGGCGCTCAGCAGCTGCGCGCCGTAGGGGATGATGCCCTGGAACACGCAGGAGAAGATGTCCAGCAGGGAGGCGGTGCGGCGGGGATCCACCTTGTATTCATGGGACACGTCACGGGCCATGTCGCCGGCCACGATGATGGCCACGGTGTTGTTGGCGGTGGCGCAGTCGCACAGGGAGACCATGGCGGCGATGCCGACCTGGGCGGACTTGTTGCCTTTCATGACCTTCCGCAGCTTTTGAATGATCCAGGCGATGCCGCCGTTTTTGGCGATAAGTTCCGACATACCGCCGCACAGCAGCGTCAGGAAGAATACCTCGTTCATGCCGGTGAAGCCGTCCCACACGCTCTGGGCGAAGGCGGCAATGGTCAGATCACCGCAGCAGATGCCCACCAGACCGGCGGAGAAGATACCCACGGTCAGGGCCAGGAACACGTTGAGCCCGCACAGGGCCAGGACCAGCACCAGCACGTAGGGCAGGACCTTGATGAGATCGAAGGGCAGGGCCTCCAGGGGCATGACCGTCTCCGGACGGCCGAAGATCAGCAGGAGGACCAGGGTGATCAGTGCCGCCGGCAGAGCGATGAGGAAGTTGACACGGAACTTGTCGCGCATTTCGCAGCGCTGGCTGCGGGTGGCAGCGATGGTGGTGTCGGAGATCATGGAGAGGTTGTCGCCGAACATGGCGCCGCCCACCACGGCACCGATGACCACGGTGAGAGACAGGCCGCCTTTTTCCGCAATACCCACGGCGATGGGGATCACGGCGGTGACGGTACCCATGGAGGAGCCGGTGGCGGTGCCCATAAAGGCGGAGATGACGAACAGACCGGCGGCCAGGAATTCCACCGGTACCAGGGACAGACCCAGATTTACCGTGGATTCGCGGCCGCCCATGACCGCCGCCACGTTGGCGAAGGCACCGGCCAGAATGTAGATCATCAGCATGGTGAGGATGTCCACGTTGGCGGCACCCTTGGCAAAGGTGTCGAACTTCTCGTTAATGGTGCCCTTGAACATGATAAAGGCCACCAGCACCGCCAGGAACATGGCGGTGACGGAGGGGAACTGGTAAAAGGCCATCTCCATACCCTTTACCTGGTAGTAAATACCGGCGCCCATGTAGATGAAGATGAACATCGCGAAGGGGAGCAGCGCCAGCCCACTGGGCCGCTTTTCGTTGAGGTTTTTCATAGCTGGTATCCTTTCTTTCTATCCAAACAGCGCCTGCGGCGCAGAAAATGTCCGCGCTGCGAGGACAGCGCGGGCATCCACAAATCGTATGGTATCGTAAAAGGAAACTTTTGTCAACGAGTATTTTAAAAAATTGCGCCATCTGGCTATCTGAGAAATCGATAGCAGACCTACCTCCGGCGGATATCGTATATATCCGTCCGGCGGGCGGAGAGGATGGGCAGCTGCTGCCGGACAGCATCCACCCGGGAGAGATCCAGGTCGGTAACGGCGACCTCCTCACCGCTGCCGCATTCATGCAGCACCGTGCCCCAGGGGTCGCAGATCAGGGAGTGGCCCCAGGCCACATAGGAGGCGGCCTCGTCCCGGGCGGGGGCGGCACCCACGGTGAAGCACTGGTTATCTACCGCACGCTGACGCAGGAGCAGTTCCCAGTGGGCGGGGCCGGTGGTCATGTTGAAGGCCGCGGGAGCCAGCAGGACACGGGCACCCTCCAGAGCCATGAGGCGGCACAGCTCCTCGAACCGCAGATCGAAGCAGATGCACAGGCCTATTCTGCCATAGGGTGTGTCGAAGAGGGTGATGTCGTTCCCCGGCGACAGGGTGGCGGACTCGCGGAAGGATTGGCCGCCCTGCACGTCGATGTCGAACAGGTGCATTTTCCGATGGCGGGCCACGCAGGTGCCTGTGGGGTCGAAAACGTAGGCGGTGTTATAGATCTTGTCACCGTCCAGCTCGGGGAGGGAACCGCCTACCAGCCAGAGCCTTAGCTCCCGTGCGGTGCGGGAGAGCATCTGATACGCCGGACCGCCCTCAGGCTCGCCGTAGGCGCGGAAGCAGGCGTTGTCGTAGGGGCAGCAGAACATCTCCGGCAGGATGGCCATGTCGGCGCCGCGGACGGAGCGCAGCAGGTCTTCCGCGTGGCGGAGGTTGGCGGCTTTGTCGGCGGTGACGTGCATTTGAATTTGTGCCAGCTTCATGGGGGTCCCTCCTTAATACTCGCGCAGGACCAGCTCGGTGACGCCCTCACTGATACTGACAAGGCGTTTCACTTGACTGCGCTTGTTGTACACCGTCCACAGCATATCCCGGATGGCGGTGCCGCCCCGGTAGCCGTGGATGAGGCGCAGGCGGTAGACACCGCCGCCGCAGCGGCGCAGCGCCGCGTCGATGGCGATCTGCGCCTGGTACGTATTCATGCCGTGGAGATCCAGCTCCATCACGCCGCCCACCATATTGAGCACCTCCGAACTTTTGTTGCTTTTATGATACCGCAAAGGCGTTGAGTTTGCAAGGTGGGCGTGATATAATACGTCACAAATAGGATACATTTGTGAGGCAATTATGAGAATTCTGGTACTTTCCGATTCCCACGGGAATGTGGATAATATGGCCCGCGCGGTGGAGCTGACAGCGCCGGACCGGGTGCTGCACCTGGGGGACTGCCAGCGGGACCTGACGGCCCTGCGGGCGCGGTTCCCGGCGCTGCCCATGGAGGGCGTGCCGGGCAACTGTGATTGGGGCAGCTGCGACCAGCCGGAACGGCTGCTGGAGATCGGCGGCGTGCGGATCTTTGTGCTGCACGGGCACACGCGGAACGTGAAGCGTTCGCCTATGGCCGCCATGTACGCGGCGAAGGAGTACGGTGCACAGGTGCTGCTGTTCGGACATACCCATGTGCCGCTGGTGGACAACGACGGCTCACTGCTGACGCTGAACCCCGGCGCGGCAGGGGAGCCACTGCATCCTACCTGCGGCGTGCTGACCATCGAAAACGGCAGGGCTGATGTGTCCACCCTGCGGCTGTGAAGGGAGTGAAGGCCATGTTCTATATCGGGTGTCATCTGTCCGCCTCAGACGGCTTTTTGGCCATGGGCAGGACGGCCCTGTCCATCGGGGCCAACACGTTTCAATTTTTTACCCGCAATCCCCGGGGCAGCAAGGCCAAGGCCATCGACCCGGCGGATGTGGCGGCGTTTCTGGCGCTGGCGGCGGAAAACGAATTCGGCACGCTGGTGGCCCACGCGCCGTATACCATCAATCCCTGCTCCAAGGATGAGCACACCCGGGAGTTTGCCCGCATGACGCTTGCGGACGACCTGAAGCGGATGGAGCACCTGCCGGGGAACGTGTACAACTTCCATCCCGGCAGCCACACCGGGCAGGGTATGGAGACGGGTATTGCCCAGATCGCGGAGACGCTGAACGCCATCCTGACGCCGGATATCCGCACCACGGTGCTGCTGGAGACCATGTCCGGCAAGGGCAGCGAGGTGGGCAGCCGCTTCGAGGAGCTGCGGGAGATCATCGACCGGGTGGAGCTGTCGGACAAGCTGGGGGTGTGTCTGGACACCTGCCATGTGTCCGACGCGGGGTACGACATCGCGGACGACTTGGACGGGGTGCTGACGGAGTTTGACCGGATCATCGGTCTGGGGCGGCTGAAGGCGGTACACATCAACGACAGTCTGAACCCACGGGGCGCCCACAAGGATCGCCATGCCCGCATCGGCGAGGGCTGCCTGGGTGCGGAGGCGCTGGGCCGGGTGGTGCGGCATCCCGCATTGCAGGGGCTGCCCTTTGTGCTGGAGACGCCCAACGAGCTGCCGGGCTACGCACGGGAGATCGCACTGCTGAAGGCGCTGCGGGAGGGATGACTGTGCTGCGGCTGTCGGCGCTGGTGATCGTGCTGGTCACCGCCATCGGACTGTACAAAAAGGCGTGGCTGCCGGAGAAGCACTGTATCCGCGCCGGTTTTTTCGTGTACTACACACACCTGAGCAATCTGCTGATACTACTCTATGAGCTGGCGCTGGGCGCCAGCGGGCATGCCCCCCATTGCGGCACGTTCCGGTGGCTCAGTTCCCCGGGCGTGGCGCTGAGTATGACGCTGTGCATCTATGTGACGCACCTGATCTACGCCTTTGTGCTGCTGCCGACCGCCCACCGGCGGGACGATGAGAGCTGGCTGAAGGGGCGCTTTTCCTTCGGGAATGTCTGCGTACACTTTATTACGCCGGGGCTGACGGTGCTGCAGTGGCTGCTGTGGCAGGATAAGGCAGGGCTGACAGTGGGGCACGCCGTCTGGTGGCTGGTGCTGCCGCTGGCGTATTTTGCCTTTGCCATGCTGCGGGCCGGGACCGGCAAGCCTATCGGACGCACCGGCCAACTGTACCCCTATCCGTTTTTGGACTATCCCAGGCTGGGGGCGGGGCGGTTCTGGCTGTACGCCACAGCCATCCTGACGTTTTTCTTTGGACTGGGGTGTCTGTTTGTGGGGATCGGGCATTTACTGGCATAGAGCTTCATGTATGAGCAACGGACCGCTTTTATTTTCTGTGCGCTGCACAGCAAAAAAGACCGCCGGAGGGCGGTCTTTTTTCATGCAAACAGATTCCAGGGCCAGGCATCCGGCGGGGGACAGGCAACGTCGATGGGCTTGCCGGTGACGGGGTGTGTCAGCGCCAGCCGCGTGGACCACAGGGCGGGGGAGCAGTCGGCTTTGCTGCCATAGCGGATATCCCCCAGCAGGGGGAGGCCGCGGGAGGAGAACTGCACCCGGATCTGGTGGGTGCGGCCGGTGTGCAGCTGCACGCGCACCAGCGTCAGGCCGTCCGCTTTGCCCTGGACGGTGTAGCTGAGGGACGCCTGGCGGACGCCCTTCCGCATACGCTTGACCACATAGCTCTTGTTGTGGGCGGCGTCGCGGAACAGCAGGTCGGTGAGGGTGGCTTCGTCCTGTGCCGGCGTGCCCCGGAGAACGGCCAGGTATTCCTTGGCGACGCGGTGCTCTGCCACGGCGGCGGTGAGCTTTCCGGTGACGTCCCGGCGGCGGGAGAACAGCATAACGCCGCCCACCAGCCGGTCCAGCCGGTGGACGGTGGCGATATAGTCGTTCTGCCCCAGGGCGCGGTAGTGCTCGCGCAGCAGGCCGGGCATACAGGCACCGGAGGGGCTGTCCTCCGACAGGACGCCCACGGGCTTGACGCAGAGGACCAGATACGGGTCCTCGTAGAGTATACGGATAGGCGCCATATCAGTGACGGCGGCCGCGGTAGGAGTGGTGGCGGTACTGCTTGCTGCCGGGCTTGCCGTAGCGGCGGTTGCGGCCGTAGAACCGGAACCACAGAACCAGGGCGGCGACCAGCACCACCAGCGCCAGAACGGCGATGCGGGCGGAGCGCTGGGAGAAGAATTCGCCGATGGCGTGGCGCAGGGACAGGAAGCGGCTGGCGGACACGTCGGCCACGGCCAGCAGGGGTACGGTGACGTAGGTGGTGTCGCCGTAGCTGACGGTGATCTCGCCCAGGCGGTCGCCGGCGGCGATGGGGGCCAGCGCCGTCTCGTTATCCAGCGTGACGGTGCGGGTCAGGGCACTGACGTCCAGATCCTTGGGCAGCATGGCGTCGGCGCTCTCCGCCGGGTGGACGGCCACGGTGGAGACCTGCTTGCTCAGGGCCACGGGGACCTCCTGGATCAGCTCATTCTCGTCCAGCACCTGCTGGGGGGCAAAGTTGTCAAAGCCCCAGTCGAACAGACGGGCCGTCTCGGTAAAGCTCTCTACGATGTAGCCGGAGCCGTTCTCCTTTTCGACCTTCTCCGCGCCCAGCACCACGCTGATGAGCGTGCGGCTGCCGCGGACAGCGGAGGAGACAAGGCACTGGCCGGCGGCATCGGTGCTGCCGGTCTTAATGCCCTGGGCGCCGGAGTACAGGTACCCGGCCAGCCGCCAGTTGGAGATCAGGGCGTTGGTGCTGTGGAGCACGCGCTCCTCCTCGGTTTTGTTGGTGGGAGGTATCTCGTAGGACTTGGTGTTCACCATGGTCATGAAGTCCTCGTGCTTTATGGCCTCGCGGGTGATGAGATACAGATCGTAGGCGGAGGAGTAGTGGCCGGACTGGGTCAGGCCGGTGGTGTTGGCAAAGTGGGTGTTTTTGCACCCCAGCTCCTGGGCGCGCTGGTTCATGCGCGCCACAAAGGCATCTACGCTGCCGCACAGCGTTTCGCCCAGGATGTTGCACGTCTCGTTGGCGGAGATGACCAGCATACAGTACAGCAGCTGCTCCACCGTCAGCGTTTCACCTTCCACGATGTCGGCGGTGCTGCCGTCCTCCGGCAGGCCGCGCAGGGCGGTGGCGGTGGCGGTGACCTGCTGGTCCAGCCGCAGCTCACCCCGGTCGATGGCCTCGAAGACCAGCAGGGCGGACATGATCTTGGTGGTGCTGGCAATGGACAGCTCATCGTGGATATTTTTGTCATAGAGTACCGTGCCGGTCTCGGCCTCCACCAGCAGCGCGGCCTTGGCACGGATGGCCGGATCCTCCAGCGCGGCGGCGGGAACGGTCAGAACTCCGCATAAAATCAGGGCGGATAAAAAAACAGCAATAAAACGACGGATTTTCATGTGACTTTTTCTCCATGTATGCTATAATATAGGGGGACGGCCCCGTCCGGAGCATGGGGCCGGTATGTCCATGACCTATTATAAGCAAAAGAGGCGGGGGAGTCAACTGTGGGAAAGCGGATAAAATTGACAAAGACGGACGTGTTCCTGCTGGGACTGACGGTGCTGTTCGTCCTGGCGATGGCACTGACGTGGCTGCTGACGCCGCGGCAGGTGCGGGGCGGCTATGACATCAGCGCCGTGCCGCCGGAGGAGGCTGCGCCCGCGCTGCTGAAGGTGAACATCAACACCGCCGGCGCGGAGGAGCTGGACGGCCTGCCGGGGATCGGCCCGGTGCTGGCCCAGCGGATCGTGGACGAACGGGAGGCCAACGGACCCTATACCGGCGCGGAGGACCTGACGCGGGTGGAGGGAATCGGACAGGCCATCGTGGAGAGCATACAAGATCACATCATAACGGAGGATACGCAGGAATGAAGATATTGGTGGTAGACGACGAGAAGCTGCTGGTGAAGGGCATGAAGTTCAATCTGGAGAACGAGGGGTATGAGGTGATGACCGCCTATGACGGCGCGGCCGCCGTGGAGCTGGAGAAGAAGGAGAACTTCGACCTGATCGTCATGGACGTGATGATGCCCGGCCTGTCCGGCAGCGACGCCTGCATGAAGATACGGGAGTTTTCCGATGTGCCCGTCATCATGCTGACCGCCCGCAGCGAGGACAGCGACAAGCTGATGGGCTTTGCCTGCGGCGCGGACGACTATGTGACGAAGCCCTTTAACATTCTGGAGCTGAAGGCACGCATCCGGGCACTGCTGCGGCGGTCCATGAACGGGAACCAGGCGGCCCAGAGCCGCCAGCGCACGCCACTGCTGACCGTGGGCGACCTGAGCCTGGACACGGAGCAGCGGGTGGCCCTGCGGGACGGAAAGACCATCGACCTGACCGCAAAGGAGTATGACCTGATCGAGCTGCTGATGAAAAACCCCCGGCGGGTGTACAGCCGGGAGAGCCTGATGGACCTGGTGTGGGGGTATTCCTACGCCGGAGATTATCGGACGGTGGACGTGCACATCCGACGGCTGCGGGAAAAGCTGGAGCCGGACCCCGCCAACCCGGTATACATTATGACGAAGTGGGGAGTTGGTTACTATTTTAAGGGAGAAGAACAGCCCACCGTGTGACACGGCGGCAGCAAATACGGACCAGACCCCGCAGGCGCAGACTATGCGGCAGCGCCTGGGCCTTGGTATACGCAAGCTGCGGGGCAAGGCGACCTTGCAGCTGAAGTTCAGCCTGAGCTATATCCTGGTCATCGCGGCGGTGCTGATCCTGCTGAACTCTTATCCGCTGCTGGTGAGCCAGAACATGATGGTGGCCTCCAATCAGAACAACCTGAAGAGCACCGCGAAGGTCATCGAGTCGGCGATGATAGGCTTGGAGAAGCTGACGGTGGAGAACGTGCAGGCGGCGCTGGAGGGCCTGGACGAGTCCGGCGCGGCCCGTATCATGGTGACCAACAGCGCGGGACTGGTGCTGTACGACACCCGGCAGGGCAGCAACGCCGTGGGCGAATACGCGCTGTACTCCGTGGTGGCGGTGGCCCTGCGGGGACAGGACGCCAGCTATTGCAGCTACGACGGCACGGCGTTTTTGAGCCGCGTGGCCACGCCTGTGGTGTATCACAACCAGATCGTGGGCGCGGTGTACGCCTATGACTACGACACGGAGCAGTCGGAGCTGCTGGAGGCGTTCCGGCACAACCTGCTCATTATCTCGCTGCTGATCGCCCTGCTGGTGGCGGGGCTGAGCATCGTGCTCAGCCAGATGCTGACCCGGCAGATCAGCGGGCTTTTGCAGGCCATCCGCAAGGTGCGTGAGGGCGCGTACAGCCACCGGGCTGACGCCAGCGGCACCGACGAGATCGCCCAGATCGCGGCGGAATTCAACAGCCTGACCGACCGATTGCAGACCACGGAGAACGCCCGGCGGCGGTTCGTCTCCGACGCCAGCCACGAGCTGAAAACACCGTTGGCGGGCATACGGCTGCTTACGGACTCCATCCTGCAGACGGATCACATGGACGAGGAGACCACAAAGGAGTTCGTCACCGACATCGGGCGGGAGGCGGAACGGCTGAGCCGCATTACCGAGAACCTGCTGCGGCTGACGCGGCTGGACAGCGGCGTGGTGCAGCAGCCCTATCCTGTGGCGGTGAGGCCGGTGCTGGAGCGCGTGGAGCGTATGCTGACCATGGTGGCCCAGGAGAAGGGCGTGACCGTATCCGGCGCGGCGGACGAGGATGCCGTGGCGCTGGCCACCGACGACGATGTACATCAGATCCTGTACAACCTGATGGAGAACGCCATCAAGTACTCCGCCGCCGAGGACGGATTCGTCCGGGCGGAGGCCCATGTGGATGGGGAGAAGGTGGTGATGACGGTCAGCGACAACGGCATCGGTATACCGGACGAGGACCTGCCGCATATTTTTGACCGGTTCTACCGGGTGGACAAGATGCGCTCGCGGGAGGTGGGCGGCACGGGACTGGGGCTGTCCATCGTGAAGGATACCATCGAGAACCGGGGCGGCACCATCTCCGCCGGCCACGGCGCAAACGGCGTGGGCACGGTGTTCACCGTGTACCTGCCGCTGGCGGAAAGGGGGGAGGAGGCATGAAAAAGCGTATCATTTCCCTGCTGCTGGCGGCGGCGCTGGCGGCGAGCCTGTGCGCCTGCGGCGAGCAGCAGACGGCGGACGGCGGGAGCCTGCGGCTGTACTGCCCGGCGGACCTGAGCGAGCAGAACAAATCTGCCGGCGGCGGCGACGCCGTGCAGGGCATCGCCATCCCCTGGGCGGATATCACCGCCGGGGACCGGGGACGCCAGCAGCAGGCGCAGTACATCATGGAGCTGCTGCTGGGTGGCTGCACGGCGGAGGGATTCATCGCGCCCATACCCGTGGGGACGCAGCTGCTGAGCTGTACCGTCACCGGCGGAACGGTGTCGGTGGACATGAGCAGCGAATACGACCAGCTGATCGGTATTGACCGGACCATCGCGGACTACTGCATCACGCTGTCGCTGATGCAGCTGGATGGCATTTACGCCGTGCGGCTGACGGTGGCGGGCGAGCTGCCTGCGGACCGGACCAGCGAGGTGTACACCTCAGAGGAGGTGCTGCTGACCAGCCCGGACGATGTGGTGCGGACGGTGAAGGTGCAGCTGTACTTCCCGGACGGCGGCGGTACACTGGTGGGCGAGGAGCGCCGGCTGACGGTGTACGAGGGGGAGACGGTGGCCCAGGCGGTGGTGAAGGCACTGACGGAACGGCCGCTGGACAGCTACGCGGACCTGTACCCGCTGCTGCCGGAGGGCTTTACGGCCCTGAACGCCAGCACGGAGGAGGGGATATGCTACCTGAACCTGCCGGGGAGCGTGGCGTCGCTGCTGCCGGAGGACGCGGAGGCGCAGAACCGCATGATACAGGGGCTGGTGGACTCGCTGTGCTCACTGGAGGATGTGACGCAGGTGCAGCTGATGCTGGACGGCGAGTACCAGCTGATGCTGGGGAGCGTTCCCATCAGCCGGCCCATACTGCCCACGGGCGGCGTACAGCCCACGGCGGAATAACCGAAAGCAGCCGGACTTTTTGCACAAAAAGTCCGGCTGTTTTTGCAATTTTCAGCCAAAAAAGGAGTATTCCCTCCCTGCATATTGTTTTAAAGACGGCAAAGTGGTATAAAGAAGAAGTAATTATGTGCCGCCAAGGGAGTATACTCCCTTTCAACGTTTCAGTGGGCTGAAACGAACTCTCTTGGCGGAAAAGGAGAGGAACGTATGATGAAAAAACTGGTCAGTTTGCTGCTGGCGCTGGTGATGGCGCTGGGGCTGTGTGTGAATGTGTGGGCAGAGGGGGAGGACAATGGCCCACCGGCAGGCGGCGAGATGACGGGAACGACTGGAACTGTAAAGAACGTAGATAGCCTTGCATGTGTAGATGGTACTGCGGAATCAGATTTGGCGGCTGCAAAGGCGTTCTTGGGCGAAAACGGTTGGTTTGTCTACTACGAAGAAGGCAATCAGATCATGCCGAGAGGCATTACTTCGTTTCAAGATGCGGATTTTAAAACAAAAATGAGCAAAGCAGCTGGCGCATATACTAACTTGAGTGACGGCGCAAAGGCGATTCTGGATACACTGTATGTTTCCGATGGGCAGCACCTTTGCAAATTCAGTGAGCGCGTTGATGGTTTGAAAGCGTATGCGGATAGTATTGGTGCCGGTGGAACGGATCCCGGTCCCGGCGGCGGTGAGCAAGGTGAGCAGGTGGATATAGACAAGGCGTTGGAGAAAGCCGGTTATACGGCGCCTGTGCTGCAAAGCAATGAGAAAAAGGGAGACTTTTATGTTACGTTTCCACAAGAACTCCAAAGGGGAACGGACTACGAATACAACTATGCGGATGGTGTGCTGACGGTCACGGTGCTGAAGGGCTCCGAGGAGCACTGGCTGGCGGCGGCGAAAAGTACGAACAACGGGAGCGTTGGGTATACACTTCACTTTGTGAAGCCCGAAAATGCAGCGCGTATTGCAAAATTTAACGGGAATAACGATCAAGCGGCATATCAATTCATAAACGGTAATATGGAATTTAATGGGGTAGGTGACGAACAGGCCTTTGGCGGTGTGATGGCAGCCGTAAACCAGTCGGGCGATGTATTGAGTGTTACAGCGACACCTAATTTCAACGGTATGCGGTCTTTCGTGGTATGGGCTGCGGGTGCTGAAAGTGAAGAAGCGGGTCAAAATACGCCAATTGAAAGGCTGGCTATACGCGCCGAGATCGTCATAGAGAAGGAAAACTATTTCCACTATGAGACGATCAGCCAGCCGATCAATGATGTGGAAGCTTCACGGCTGACAAGCGGAGCAATACTCGAAACTAAGTATCAGAGTGCCTGGGAGTGCACGGCGCTGGAGCCGGGCGTGCTGATCGTAAGGCCGACCGACGGCAAGACGGTGAATGAGAGTTTGAACGCCAGTCAGAATGTTCCGCTGGGCAAGGTCACCATAACGGCACCGTCGGGTTATACTCTGGTACTTGATGCGTGTAAGGTCTTGAATGGTAATAATGCAGCTATTTCTGAGAATAGCAATACAAATGGCGATAGCAAGTGCGTGGTCTCTTTGATCGCATTGGGCGGAGACGTGGGTCGGGCGCAGTATCTGCTTGTGTGGAAGGATGCGGCCGGAAACATCAAGCAGGAGAGGTTTTCTGTGAGCGTAGAGGATGGTGCAAAGCTGTCCGGCCTTGGTACGGAAAATAAGCCAATTTCTGTTCCGACGCAGGGTGACATGGATACGTCGACCGGCAGTATAAACGTAACATACGATGGGGGACACTTCTACACCTCGTTTGACAGCAGCGCGCAGTTGCCCAGTGATCGGGAGCTGGAAAAGGGAATTACCTTAAAGCCCGACGTGAGATTGCAGGGTGTAACGCATTACCGTGTTATGTCGGTGACCGGAGGGTCCTCTGCTCTTGAGGGGGAGATACTGAATGCATTTAATACCATGTTCAAAACGGTCGATCCGAACGCGGTAAAGGAGTATCATCCCCAAAGCATGGGGCCGGATCTGCAAATGCGCTATGTGGAAGTGGCGTATCAGGATATCGGCGGCGTTACGGTGGGCTATACGTCCATGCTGGGATACCGCCACATGGCGGCAGAATGGCTGAAGGAAAAGGATGACGGCACGTATGAAGTGCTGGGCTATACCTATGTCTGCGGGCGGAACGATTCCTTTGTGCAGACTACCATAACGGATGCGGAGAGCAGTGAAAAAAACGCTGAGAAGCCCTATATCATCGGAAAAGACGGCGAGAAGTTCAAGTGCGACCGCTATCCCCAGCGGGGAGAGGGCAAGGACAAGCAGTACTTCCAATTTACACTTATTGATGGACAGGGGCGCGAGAACGGGAAATATGTTGTCTACATTCCCTATTCCTATTTCGGTATGACGGCTGCTGACGGCGCGGCGCGAAAGGCCCGCGGCGAGCATCCGACGATCAAGCACTACTACAACAACCACGAATTCCGTGAGGAATTCGAGGGTGAATACACCGAGTGTGGCATCAAATTTGAAGTGAGTAGCTTCTCGCCGTTTGTGATCAGCACGGCGGCGCAGAGCAGCTCCGGCGGCGGGTACTACTACGGCGGCGCGTCCACGCCCGGAATTTCCGCGGTGAAGACGGCTGATGCCGCCAAGAGCGCCACGGATTACACCTCCGGCATCTACGGGCTGACGTTCCGCAGCACGGCGGCGTTCAGCGGCTTTAAGGGCGTGCAGGTGGACGGCAGGACCATCGCCGCGGCCAACTACGTCGCCGAGGACAACGGCGGCATTGAGGTCTATCTGAAGGCGGTGTATCTGCGGACGCTGAAGGACGGCAGGCACACGGTGACCATCCTGTCCGACGCGGGCAACGTGACCATGAACTTCACCATCGGCGGGGTGGACAGCCCCACCACGTTCGACGCGGGCATCGGGGCCTACGTGAGCATGGCGCTGGCGTCCGTGGGCGGCATGGCCTGGATGAGCAGAAAGAAGCGCTGACCGGCCTATACGGCGGCGCACAGCCAGTACCCCGGCTTCGCCGGACCGATCGTGCGGCATACGACCAGTACCCCCGGCGAAGCCGGGGGTACTTTTTTGAAATCAGCTATTGCAAAAACGCGAAAATGTGGTATCATACGTGCGAGCGCCGCACTCTGCTGGACGGAGGCGGCAGCAGGAGGTAACAATATGAATAACGAAACGAAGCGCGGGAAATACACCGTGCATGACCTGGTGCGCATTTCCGTGCTGGTGGCCATTATGCTGCTGCTGGAGGTCACGGGACTGGGCATGATCAAGATGCCGGGGCTGGAGATCACGCTGCTGATGGTGCCGGTGATCGTGGGCGCCATTGTCATGGGGCCGGCCAGCGGCGCCATTCTGGGCGGCGTGTTCGGCTGCATCAGCTTCTGGGAATGCTTCGGCAGGAGCCAGTTCGGCGCGGTGCTGCTGGGCATCAACCCGCTTTACACGTTCCTGGTGTGCGTGCCCACCCGTATTCTGGCGGGCTGGCTGTGCGGCGTGGCCTTCAAGGGCCTGAACAAGCTGGACAAGACGAACCTGTGGTCCTTCGGCGCGGCGGGCCTGATCGGCGCGCTGTGCAACACGGTGCTGTTTATGACCACGCTGTGCCTGTGCTTCTACAACACAGAGTATATCCAGGGCTTTGTGGCCGCCCTCGGCAGCGCCAACGCGTTCCTGTTCGTCATCGCCTTCGTGGGCGTGAACGGCCTGGTAGAGGGCGTGGTGTGCCTGATCACCGGCGCGGCTATTGCCAAGGCGGTTATGTACAGCCGGGGCAAGCTGGCTGCCCGCAAGACCAACGCATAAGACGGGAGGCGCGCGTATGCTGCTGGCTTTGGACGTGGGAAATACCCATGTGGTCGTGGGACTGATGGAGGGGCGCGAGGTGCGCCGCAACTTCCGCATCGCCACGCGGCGGGACAACGCCGTGGGCGATTACGCCGTGGCACTGAGCCAGCTGTTGGAGCTGGCGGAGGTGGACAGGCAGGAGGTGGAGCAGGTCATCATCTCCTCGGTGGTGCCGCCGGTGACCCGGGCCCTGCAGGGCGCGGCGCGGCTGCTGACCGGAAAAGAGCCGTTGGTGGTGGGCGGAAACGTCCGCTGCCGCGTACCGGTGCGTATCAAGCGGCCGGAGACGCTGGGCGCGGACCTGCTGACCGCCGCCGTAGGCGCGCTGGATCTGTATCAGCCGCCGCTGCTGCTGGTCGACATGGGTACCGCCACCACGGTGACGGTGCTGGATGAGCAGGGGGCGTTCCGGGGCGGAGCCATCCTGCCAGGGGCAAACCTGGCGCTGTCGTCCCTGGCGGGCGGCACGGCTCTGCTGCCGGATATCCCGCTGGCGGTGCCGGATAGAGCCATCGGCGACGATACGCTGACGTGTATGCAAAGCGGCTGCGTGCTGGGCTCGGCACTGCTGCTGGACGGACTGATCGACCGGATGGAGGCCGAGCTTGGCCGAAAGGCCACGGTGGTGGCTACCGGCGGCATCGCGCCGGTGATCGCGCCGGCCTGCCGGCATGAGATGCACATGGCCGCAGACCTCATCCTGCGGGGACTGGCCGTGCTGTATGAGCAGAATAAGTGAAGGAAAGACCGCCTCCGGCAGTGCCGGAGGCGGTCTTGTCATATTTCAGCGGTCACTTCAGCAGGTTGAAGGTCATGATGGCGGCGCCGAGGATCACCAGCACCACGCCGGTAGCGCGGTTCAGCGTTTTAGGTTCGGCCTTGTTGGCAAATACTGCGGCGATGCGGGCCCAGATCAGGGTGAACACCACGCACAGCGCCAGCACCGTCCAGTCCGGTGCGCCGCCGATAGTGAAGTGGGAAATGGCGCCGGTCAGCGCCGTAAAGGTCATGATGAACACGCTGGTACCCACGGCGGTTTTCAACTCATAGCCCAGCACCGTGGTCAAAATCAGCAGCATCATCATGCCGCCGCCCGCGCCCACGAAGCCACAGATGAAGCCAATGACGATGCCGCAGACCACGGACTGGACGGCACGCTTTTTGGCGGAGACACCCAGCATGGCCTCCTTGGTGGTCATAACGGGACGGACGATGAACTTGACGCCCAGCAGGAACGTCATGATCACGGAGAAGCTTCCCATGGTGCGGGAGGGCACCAGGCTGGCGATGTAGCTGCCTGCCACGGTGAACAGAAGCACGGTGACCATCATAATGATGCCGTTCCGGATATCCAGGTTCTTGTTTTTGCGGTAGGTGTAGGCGGAGACGGCGCTGGCCAGCACGTCGGAGGCCAGAGCGATGCCTACCGCCATGTAGGGGTCCATGCCCAGAAATGTGATGAGCATGGGACTGATGACCGCCGCGGCGCTCATGCCCGCAAAGCCGGTGCCCAGTCCTGCGCCCATACCGGCGAAGAAGGTGACGGCCAGTGTCGTGATGAACTTCATGCGGTATTCCTCCGATGGACGCCCCCGGCGACGCCGGGGGCGTTTCGCTTATTTTTTGTTCAGGATCTCCATGAACTCCTCGCCGGTGATGGTCTCCTTCTCGTACAGGAAGGCGGCCAGCTCGTCCAGCTTGGCGCGGTTGTCGGTGAGGAGCTTCAGCGCCTTCTCGTGCTGCTGCTTCACCAGTGCCACCACCTGTTGGTCGATCTTCGCCTGGGTCTCGGCGGAGCAGGCCAGAGACGTGTCGCCGCCCAGGTACTGGTTCTGCACCGTCTCCATGGCCACCATGTCGAAGTCCCTGCTCATGCCGTAGCGGGTGATCATGGCGCGGGCCAGCTTGGTGGCCTGCTCGATGTCGTTGCTGGCACCGGTGGTGATGGTGCCGAACACCGTCTCCTCGGCGGCGCGGCCGCCGGTGAGGGTGGCGATCTTGTTCTCCATTTCCTCCTGAGACATCAGGTAGTGGTTGCCCTCCTCCACCTGCATGGTATAGCCCAGAGCACCGGAGGTGCGGGGCACGATGGTGATCTTCTGCACCGGGGCGGAATTGGTCTGCTTGGCCGCCACCAGCGCGTGGCCGATCTCGTGGTAGGCCACGATATGCTTCTCGTGATCGGTCATAATGGCGTTCTTCTTCTGGTAGCCGGCAATGACTATCTCGATGCTCTCCTCCAGGTCGGCCTGGGTGGCAAAGCGGCGTCCGTCACGGACGGCGCGGAGGGCGGCCTCGTTGACGATGTTGGCCAGCTCGGCGCCGGAGGCACCGGAGGCCATACGGGCGATCTTGTTGAAGTCCACGTCCTCGGCGATTTTGATCTTTTTGGCGTGTACCTTCAGAATGGCCTCGCGCCCCAGCAGGTCGGGCAGCTCCACGGGTACACGGCGGTCGAAACGACCGGGTCGGGTCAGGGCAGGGTCGAGGGACTCGGGGCGGTTGGTGGCGGCCAGAATGATGACGCCGGTGTTGCCCTCGAAGCCGTCCATCTCGGTGAGCAGCTGGTTCAGCGTCTGCTCGCGCTCGTCGTTGCCGCCGTACTGGCCGCCGCTGCGCTTTTGGCCGATGGCGTCGATCTCGTCGATGAACACGATGCAGGGGGCTTTCTCCTTGGCCTGCTTGAACAGGTCGCGGACCTTGGACGCGCCCATGCCCACGAACATCTCCACGAACTCCGAGCCGGACATGGAGAAGAAGGGCACGTTGGCCTCGCCGGCCACAGCCTTGGCCAGCATGGTTTTGCCGGTGCCCGGAGGGCCCACCAGCAGCACGCCCTTGGGCATGGACGCGCCGATCTCCTGATACTTGGTGGGATCGTGTAGGTAATTGACGATCTCCGTCAGGTTCTCCTTGGCCTCGTCCTCGCCGGCCACATCGGCAAACTTGATGCCCTCGGCGGACTTGATGTAGACCTTGGCGTCGGACTTGCCCATATTGAACATCAGGGAGTCGCTGCCGCCCATTTTCTTCATCAGGCTGCGGGAGATGATCTGACCGATGGCGATAAAGATCACCAGCGGCAGGACCCAGCCCAGGATATCCGTCAGCAGGGAAGTCTGCTCGATCTCCTCGCCGGTGGTGGATACGCCCGCGTCCAGGAGCCGCTGCACCAGGCCGTCATCAGGCACGATGGCGGTCTTGTAGATGGTTTTGCCGTCGGTGGAGGTAAAGAGGATGCGGTTGCTCTGCTGCTGGATCTCCACCTGGCCGATCTCATTCTTCTCGGTCATGGAGACGAAGGTGTTGTAGTCCACCTCCTTGATCTGGTGCTCCGCCAGCCAGGGCATGGCCAGCAGGTTGAACAGCAGCACCAGCAGTACCACGATCGTGTAGTAGTAGATCAGAGGTTTCTTGGGGGATTTGACCTCGTTCATGGTAAGGCCTCCTTGTTCTGCATAGCTTTTTTTCTTTGATGAATTACCCTACCACATTTTGCCCGAAGTGTCTATAAGCAAATCCACAAAAACTGCGGGAAAACCCCGTTCCGGAGGCCGGAACGGGGCAGAATTTACGTTTCTGACACAATTACAGGGCGGCGAACAGGCGGCTGCCGGTGCGGTGGAGCCAGCGCAGCAGCATCAGCGTCAGCACGACGGTCAGCACTGTCCAGGCCAGCAGATACCACGCTGCACCCATGTCGATACCGAACGGGTAGTACAGCACGCCGACAAGGGCGGCGTACACCCAGCCGCCCAGCATGGCAAGCAGCACCGTCAGACGCTGCTTGATGACGGTGATCTCATTGGTCCAGACCAGGTTGGGGCGCTTCAGGTCCATGGTCAGGCCGAAGGCTGCCGACAGCCACACAAAGGCCTGAGGCAGCGCTATCAGCAGGAGGGCCAGCGGCAGGGCGGGGCGGACGGCCAATAGTATCAGTACAGAGGTGACTGCCATGGGGATACCCGTTACCAGCACCTGTACCAGCAGCTTTGCACGCAGTACCTGCCACGGTGTCACCGGCAGGGACTGTGCCAGCCACAGGTTCTTCCCCTCCAGGGAGATGGAGGAGGAGGCCATGTCGTTCATGGAGCCTACCAGGCACAGGGCGGCGCACAGCATCGTCGTCAGAAGACCGGAGGCCTCGCCACCGGCCATTTCGTATATAACAGGCAGCAGGTCGCTGCTCTTTACCAGCAGCAGCACGCCCAGAATGGGCAGCATGACCGTGCCCAGACCGCAGTTGAGCATATAGTTGGGACTGGCGGTGAAGCGGCCCAGCTCCTTACGCAGCAAGGCGGCGGGCACACCGGCGGCCCTGACGGTCGTCTCCTTATAAACGGCCTTGGCGCCGCCGTTGTTGGCGGTGGCAATGGACAGGAATGTGCGGCTGAGCAGCAGGTATGTGAGCGCGCACAGCGCCGCCATTACGGCCAGCACCAGCACGACAGCCAGATAGTCGCCGGCGCCCATACGGCCCATGAGATATAGGGGATAGGCGCTGCCGCGGATGGCTGCACCCACCTCATTCAGGTGCAGCATGAGCTGCTCGATCAGTTCGTTGGCACGGAAGCACACCATGTAGTACAGGGCAAAGAACGCCAGCGCGATCAGGGTGGTAAGGAGGTTCTTGCGCTTGAGCTTGCTGTGGATCTTGGCCACCACCCAGCCCAGCAGACAGGAGAGCACCAGCACCAGCAGGGAGACGGCCAGAATCAGCGCGATGCCGCCAAGCACAGTGGCGGCGGTCAGCACACCGACGGCCCAGTAGACGATGACGCAGGGCAGCAGGATCACGCCGGAGAACATCAGACCCATCAGGTATACACCCAGCAGCCGGGAGGCCAGAATGGCACGCACGGGGATAGGCAGCGACAGCAGCAGGTCGTTGTCCTTGGCCTGGTACAGGCCGGAGAACGTGTTGAACACGCTGCCAAACACGCCCATCAGCACACCGACCAGGGCAAAGAGGGTGAAGTACAGCCAATCCAGACCGGCCTCGTGCAGGGGAGCGCACAGACCTATGGAGAACAGCGTGAACATACCGCCGATAACGCCCACCATCAGCAGCACATACAGCACGATCAAACTGACGGTGCTTGCCTTGGACCGGGGTTTGTTCTTTTTCGCGTCGTAGAAGTAGCTGCGGAAGATCTCGGACAGCTGTTTTTTCAGCAATAATCTGACCATCACTCCGCCTCCAGCTCCAGGAAGACCTCCTCCAGGGAGTCGTCGCCCTTGACCTCCTCCATGGTGCCGGAACGGATGAGCCGGCCGCCCTTGATGATAGCCACCTTGTCGCAGAGCTTTTCCGCTACCTCCAGCACATGGGTGGAGAAGAAGATGGCGCCGCCGTTGTCGCAGATCTCACGCATCATGCCCTTGAGCAGGTGGGCGGCTTTGGGGTCCAGGCCCACGAAGGGCTCGTCCATGATGATGACCTTCGGGTCGTGGAGCCACGCGGCAATGATGGACAGCTTCTGCTTCATGCCGTGGGAATAGGCGGCAATGGGTTGGGCCAGGTCGCCCGTCAGCTCAAAGGCATCCGCGTAGGTGCGGATACGAGCCTGCCGGGTCTGGGCGTCCACGCCGAATACGTCGGCGATGAAGTTCAGATATTTGATGCCGGTCATGTAGTCGTACAGATCCGGGTTATCGGGGATGTAGGCCATCTCCCGCTTGCAGCCCAGGGGATCGGCCTTGATGGATCGGCCATCGATGGTGATCTCGCCCTGGTCAAATTGCAGGATACCCACCACGGATTTCAGCGTGGTGGTCTTGCCGGCGCCGTTATGGCCGATGAAGCCGTAGATCTCGCCGGGGGCGATGTGCAGCGTCAGATCGTCCACGGCCTTCTTCTCGCCGTAGGTCTTGGTCAGATGTTGAATGTCCAGCATGGGGTCAGTTCCTCCTATTTCTCTCCTAAGCTTCTATTGTGGGGCATCATCAGCCGCGGCTGCGGCTGATGATGCGGACGATGCCCATAACGGCGGCGTACAGCACGCCGGCCACCGCCCAGATGATCCAGCTGTACCGGGGCTGGCCGTTGCCGTGGGGACCGTAGGTGTACAGCAGGAACACCGCCGTGGCGGTGAGCCAGTAGATCATGGTGACGGTGCCCATCAGCTTGTGGTGCTTTTTCTGGGGACGGGTGTAGTCGCCCTCCTCCAGCAGCTGCTCCATGGCGCCCTGATATACACCGGCTGTGACCAGGGCCAGACAGCCGATGGCCACCAGCACCAGCAGCGCGCAGACAGCGGCGATATAGAGCAGGTCGCTGCCGTTTATGCACATGGCGGCGAACAGCGGTACGGCGGCCAGCACACACAGCACCACGCCCACGGTGACGAGCCGGGTATGGGTGTCCTTGTATTCCCGCTGCCGCTGGCGCACCATGCCCTCCACGCCGTACTCCGTCTCGAAGGGTTCCTCCTCCAGGAACCGGTACTCCTTGGCTTCTGCACCTGTCCGCAGGAAGATGCTCACGGCCAGCGCCACCAGACCCAGCAGCACGCACAGACCGATGCCGCTGGCGGCATTTTCGGTGATGTGGAAGCGCTGCACCTCGCTCATGCCGGCCAGCAGGATCAGCGTGACCGGGGAGATGATGCACAGGGCGGTGGCTATGGCGATCTTCGGCGCGGCGGCCTTACGCAGGGCCAGATAGGCGGAGGCCTGCTTCATGGTGACGCGGCGCAGGGGCGTGTCGTCGTCCTGGGCCGCGGCACAGGGCGTTTCCTCCTCCAGTTCGTCCTTCAGCAGAAAGTCGGTGGAGACACCGAACAGGCGGCTCATCATCACGACCTTATCCATATCGGGCACGGACTGTGCGCCCTCCCATTTGGATACGGACTGGCGGGTGACGCCCAGCTTCTCGGCCAGGTCCTCCTGGCTCCAGCCTGCCTTTTTCCGCAGGGACACGATCTTGTCAGCTAAAATCATAGGTATGCGCTCCTTCCGTATGACGGCGGGGGCCGCCGTTTGGTTTTGATGGCGCTATCATACGGGTTTTGCCGGCTGCGGTCTATAAACCGGGGCTGGAAATGTGTCAACCGGCGGTTGCGTTTCGGATTTTTGGGCAGTTTCCCTCTTTTGCTACAGGCTTATTGTACGCGAAAACGTTTTCACTGTCAACTTACAGGACGGTAAGATTTTATTAAGATATGTGCAAAAAAAGAGCCGCCCGGAGGGCGGCCCGTCTGTATTTTGTTATTCCTCCGTGAAATGCACGTGGTTGAAGATGTGGTCCTGACAGAAGCAGTGGTACCCGACGCACTTGCTGCAGTAACGGAATTGCAGATCAGGGTAGTCGGTATCCGTGCGGCCGCAGACGGCGCACTTGTGGCGATAGCCCTGCTGCTGGGCCTGCTTGGCCTGCTGCTGTTGGGCCTGACGGAACTGGACGGTCTTGCGGGAGTTCTGGTATTTGGCGCGCTCCTTCAGGTAGTGGACCTCCGGCCAGATGAACACGGCGAAGTTCAGCAGGGCCACGATGGGCAGCACTACACCGGCCCAGTTGTGGGCGCCGATGGCCTTGATGATGTCGAAGGCGAACAGTGCGCCGTCCAGGTACGCCAGCCACTTCATCTTCACCGGGAGGATGAAGAACAGCAGCACCGTGGTGTCCGGGAACAGGAAGGCAAAGGCGAAGAACATGGACAGGTTCACATAGCCGGTGCCCGCTGCGGTCAGGTAGGGGTTGCCGGTGATGAGACTGGCCAGTACCACGCCCAGCACCGTCAGCAGCGCGCCGCTGATGTAGTACAGATTAAATTTGGCCGTGCCCCACTGTCGCTCCAGCGTGGAGCCGATCCAGTAATAGAAGTAGAGACTGATCAGCAGGGCAAAGGGACTGGAGTAGGCGGGCACGAACACAAAGGTCACCAGCCGCCACACCTCGCCGTGGAGCAGGGCATTGAGATTGAAGGTCAGAAAGCTCAGGGCGTTGGCGTTGTTGGCCTGGGTCAGCAGCATGAGCACATAGACCGCCACATTGCCGATGACGATAACGCGCATGAGGTTGGGAATGCCGAACCGGGGATGGGCGGCGCAGAAGCGCTGCACCCCGTCATAGAGTTTTTTCAAGGGGAGTGTCCTCCTGTGTACAAATTGTGTTCAGTATAACCCATAACGGCGGAAAAGTCATGTCATTTTTTTGAACAATGGCAAAGTTTCCGTACAGTTGAATTATTTGCAAAAATCATGGAAATGCTATTGACAATGCTAAAAAAACTGTTACAATATGCTGTACAAGTAAATACCTTATCAAGAGTGGCGGAGGGACCGGCCCGATGAAGCCACGGCAACCTGTTTTTTCAAGGTGCCAAATCCGGCGAACGAATCGAAAGATGAGGATGAGCAAAGAAGCACAGCGCTCTGTCGGTTCGGCAGAGCGCTTTTTTCAATGACCATCCGCGAGATGAAAGGAGAAAAAATCATGGCAAGACATCTGTTTACCTCTGAGTCCGTTACCGAAGGGCATCCCGACAAGGTCTGCGACCAGATCAGCGACGCGGTGCTGGACGCGATCTTCGAGAAGGACCCCAATGGCCGCGTGGCCTGCGAGACCTGCGCCTCCACCGGCCTGATCCACATCATGGGTGAGATCACCACCAGCTGCTATGTGGATATCCCCAAGATCGCCCGCCAGGTGGTGCTGGACATCGGCTATAACTCCTCCGAGTGCGGCTTTGACGGCAACACCTGCGCCGTCATCACCAACATCGATGAGCAGTCCGGCGATATCGCTTTGGGCGTGGACAAGAGCTATGAGGCCAAGGCCTCCGGCAAGAGCGAGTTGGACAACGGCGCCGGCGACCAGGGCATGATGTTCGGCTACGCCTGCAACGAGACGCCGGAGCTGATGCCTCTGGCTATCTCCATCGCCCACAAGATGGCCAAGCGCTTGACCGACGTGCGCAAGCAGGGTCTGGTGGACTATCTGCGTCCCGATGGCAAGACCCAGATCACCGTGGAGTACGACGAGAACGGCAAGCCCGTCCGCGTGGATACCGTGGTGCTGTCCACCCAGCACAGCCCTGACGTGACGCTGGAGCAGATCCGCAAGGATATGATCGAGCTGGTCATCAAACCCACCGTGCCCGCCGGGCTGCTGGACGGCGAGACGAAGATCTATGTGAACCCCACCGGCCGCTTTGTCAGCGGCGGCCCCGCCGCCGATACCGGCCTGACCGGCCGCAAGATCATTGTGGACACCTACGGCGGCAGCGCGCCCCACGGCGGCGGCGCTTTCTCCGGCAAGGACCCCACCAAGGTGGACCGCAGCGCGGCCTACGCCGCCCGCTGGGTGGCCAAGAATGTGGTGGCCGCCGGCCTGGCGGACAAGTGCCAGGTGCAGCTGGCTTACGCCATCGGTGTGGCAAGACCCGTCAGCGTGCTGGTGGAGACGTTCGGCACCGGCGTGGTGGCCGACAGCGAGCTGGAGGCCGCTGTGGAGAAGGTCTTTGACCTGCGCCCCACCGCCATCATCCGTGATCTGGACCTGCGGAAGCCCATTTACCGCCAGCTGGCGGCCTATGGCCACATGGGCCGTGAGGACCTGGGTGTTTCCTGGGAAAAGACCGACCGTGTGGAGGCCCTGAAGGCCGCCCTGGGCAAGTAAGTTTTCGATAACGGGGGCGGCTTTGCCGCCCCCGTTTATCCAATAAAAAGGAGTGTATCGCTATGATGAAGAACCTCGATGTGGCCACCGTGCTGACCCTGCGGGATCAGGTGGCCTATCAGCCGGGGCAGGTGGTCAGCAAGACACTGGCCCAGAACGACGCCGTCAGTGTGACGCTGTTTGCCTTCGACAAGGACGAGGAGATCAGCACCCACGAGTCCGGCGGTGACGCGCTGGTGACGTGCCTGGACGGCGTGGGCCGCGTGACCGTGGACGGCGTACCCCATGTGCTGCACACCGGCGAGTCCATCCTCATGCCGGCGCGGCATCCGCACGCGGTGTATGGACAGGAGCAATTCAAAATGCTGCTGGTGGTCGTATTCTGAGAACGTCAAACGTGCGTGGATCTGCTTTGGCTGGCGGTGGAAATTGTCTGTTGCAATTTCCACCGCGTTGTGGTATCATGCGAAAAAATTTCCCAACAGGAGGGATGCATATGTACATAAACCATGAGAAATATGCGCTGGTGAACGGCGTGATGCTGGACGGTACGCGGGACATGACGCCTCGGACGAGGCTGGCTGTCTGTGTGGACGGGGACCGCATTGCTGCCGTCTGCGACGCGGCCGATGTGCCGGAGGGCTATGCGCGCGTGGACCTGGACGGCAAATACCTGCTGCCGGGGCTGATCAATCTGCATGTGCATCTGCCCGCCTCCGGCAAGCCCCGGAAAAAGCCCTCCGACCCTAAGAAGCTGGTGAAGCTCATCACCTCCAACGGCCTGATGCGCCGCATCGGCGTGAAGATGTGCGAGGGTTACGCCAGGACGGAGCTGCTGTCCGGCGTGACCACTATCCGTACCGTGGGCGGCGTGGCGGACTTCGACACGATCATTCGCGATGCGGCCAGGCGGGGCGAGATCCTGTCTCCCCGGGTGGTGGCGTCCAATATGGCGGTGTCGGTACCCGGCGGGCACATGGCCGGGTCGCTGGCCTATGAGGCCCGCACGCCGGAGGAGGCCGCGGCCTTCGTGGAGAAGATCGCGGCGGAAAAGCCCGACCTGATCAAGCTGATGATCACCGGCGGCGTTATGGACGCCGAAGTGGTGGGCGAGCCGGGCGTGCTGCGGATGCAGCCGGCACTGGTCAAGGCGGCCTGCGATAAGGCCCATGCGCTGGGAATGCAGGTGGCCGCTCATGTGGAGAGCCCGGAGGGCGTCCGGGTGGCGCTGGAAAACGGCGTGGACTCCATCGAGCACGGCGCGAAGCCGGATGAGCACATCATGCAGCTGTGTAAGGACCGCGGCGCTTTCCAGGTGTCCACCATCTCGCCTGCCGTGCCCTATGCGCTGTTCGACCGCAGTATCTCTCACGCCACCTATGAGCAGCAGGAGAACGGCAAGGTGGTGTTTGAGGGTATTATCGCCATGGCGAAGGCCTGTCTGGCGGATGGTGTCCCCGTGGGTCTGGGCACCGACACCGGCTGCCCCTATATCACCCACTACGATATGTGGCGGGAGCTATGCTACTTTGTGAAGTACTGCGGCGTGACGCCGGCGTTTGCGCTGCACAGCGCCACGCTGGGCAATGCGGCGCTGGCGGGTATTGCCGGCGAGACCGGCTCCATCCAGCCGGGCAAGTGCGCGGATATGATCGTCTGCGCGGCGGACCCGCTGGCCGATCTGACCGCCCTGCGGACGCTGGATATGGTCATTAAGTCCGGCTATCGTGTGGAACATCCCCAAGTGAAGAAAATGGACAATGTGGAACGGGAGCTGGACAAGTTCCTGTAAATACAGTGTATCCCCCCGGCGGAGCCGGGGGGATATTTATTCGCTTATTGGCATTGCAGGCCCAACTGGTAGAAGGCTACGGCAGCCGCGGCAGCTACATTCAGGCTGTCCACCCCATGGGTCATGGGGATCATCACCGTGTGGTCGCATTGGGCGATGGTGCCGTCGGCCAGCCCGTCGCCCTCGGTGCCCAGCACCACCGCCAGCCTCTCCGCTGACAACAGGCGTGGGTCATCCAGCCGCAGGGAGTCCTCCCGCAGGGCCATGGCCGCGGTGGTGAAGCCCAGATCGTGCAGTGCCGCCGTCCAGTCGCCCTCCGGCAGATAGGTCCATGGCACCAGGAATACATTACCCATGCTTACCCGGGAAGCCCGGCGGTACAGGGGGTCGCTGCCCTCTGTGGTCAGCAGGACGGCGTCCATGCCCAGGGCGGCCGCGCAGCGGAAAATGGCACCCACGTTGGTGGGGTTCATCACATTTTCCAGCACGGCGATGCGCCGCGCCCTGGCGCAGACCTCCGCCACAGAGGGCAGGGGTGGGCGGCGCATGGCGCACAGCATCCCGCGGGTCAGGTGGAAGCCGGTGAGCTGCGTCAGCACCTCCAGGGAAGCCGTGTAGACGGGGAGGTCCGGGTCACAGCGACCCAGTATCTCGGCGCCTTTGCCGGTGATGTGCTGCGGCTCCATCAGGAACGACACCGGTACGCACCCGGCGTCCAGCGCACGGCCGATGACCAGCGGGCTCTCGGCGATGAACAGGGCGTTGGCCGGGTCGGCCCGGTTGACCAGCTGGTTTTCCGTGGCCCGGGCGTAGACGTCCAGCGCCGGGTCGGAAAAGTCGTGTATCTCAATGACCTGTGCCATATCACTTCCACTCCTTCAGCAGCGTTTCCAGTGCCGTCCGGTAATAGGCGGCGGCGTTGACCCGGGCGTCCTCAAGGGTCGCCCCGGTGGGGTTGATACTGCGGACGGCCCGCAGATCCAGCGGTGCCCATTGCTCCGGTGTCAGTGCCACACGCCCGGCCAGCACGGCAGCGGGGACACGCAGCTTCTGACACCGGCCTGCCACGCCGCTGATGGCCTTGCCGCCCAGGCTTTGGGCATCAAAGGAACCCTCGCCGGTGACCACCAGGTCGCAGCCCACTGCGCGGCGGTCGAAGTCCACGGTGTCCAGCACCGTCGTGATACCGGAGCGCAGGGCACCGCACAACAGCGCAGCGCAGCCCGCGCCGAAGCCGCCGGCGGCACCGCCGCCGGGGAGGGTATCCACCTCCGCACCCAGCTGTGCATGCAGCACCGCGGCGAGATGCCGAAGTCCCGCGTCCAGACGCTGCACGCAGGCATCGTTGGCCCCCTTCTGCGGAGCGAAGATGTACGCCGCGCCGGTTTCGCCGTACAGGGGGTTGTCGATGTCGCACATGACCGTCAGCACACCGGGCCGCAGGCCGGGATGCCGCCCGGACAGGTCGATAGCCTCGATGTCCGCCAGCGTGCCGCCGGTGGGCACGAAGCCGCGGCCCTGCCGGTCATAAAACCGAACGCCAAGCGCTGCAGCCGCACCGCAGCCGCCGTCGTTGGTGCAGCTGCCGCCCAGACCCAGGATCAGGCGCTTTGCGCCGTGATCCAGCGCGTGGGCCAGAAGCTGTCCCACACCGTAGGTGGTGGCTGCCTCCGGGTCGGGACGGCCCTCGGCCTGGTGCAGGCCCGCTGCTGCGGCGCACTCCACCACCGCCGTGCCGTCGGGCAGCAGGCCGTAGAAGCCATCGATAGTGCCGCCAAAGGGACCGGACACGGGAAGGGCGATACGCTGTCCGCCGCAGGCATCCAGAAAGCAGTCTGTGGTGCCCTCGCCGCCATCGGCCACCGGCAGGGCGTCGATGTGCCAGCCGGAGATATGGAGACTGCGGGCGATGTGGCAGATGTCCGGGGAGGACAGCGTGCCTTTGAATGAGTCGGAGAGGATAAGACAGCGTTTCATGGAGCGCACTCCCTTCGTTTTGATAAGGGGATTATACCAGCCGGGAGAAAAAAACACAAGGGACGGCGTAGGCCGTCCCTCATGTTTTGTACGTTATTTGCTATACCGATTTGAGGAGAGGAGAGAACTTACTTGGCCAGCAGCTTAGCAGCGCGCTTCTTGCCGTACATGCAGCAGGCCACCACATAGGCGATGGCGCACACCACACCGATGATGTAGGCGGGCGTCCAGGGGATGTTGAAGCCGATGTGGGCGTTGGCGATATAAGTGACGCAGATGAAGGTGTAGAAGCAGCCGGGGATCATGGGGATCCAAGCCCACTTACCCTTGCCGTTTTCGAACATCCACGCGGTGATGCACAGGAAGGCGAACAGGGACAGCGTCTGGTTGGCCCATGCGAAGTAACGCCACAGAATGTTGAAGCCGTCGGCATTGGTCTTGGCGAACACGAGGATGGCGATGACCAGCGCGAAGATGGGCACAGCCAGCTTGATGCGCTTGCCGTTGGTGGACTGGTCGATGTGCAGCGTCTCAGACAGGCTCAGGCGCAGGGCGCGCAGTGCCGTATCACCGGAGGTGATGGGCAGCACGATGACGCCCAGCAGGGCGATGATGCCGCCCACATGACCCAGCAGGTACTTGCAGACCACGCCCACGGTGCCGGTAGCCAGCCCGGCATTGGGCTCCTGCAAAGCCAGGTTGTACACGCCCATAGCGCCGGCAGCCCAAACCATGGCGATGAAGCCTTCCAGCACCATCATGTTGTAGAAGGTGTTGCGGCCCTGACGCTCGCTCTTCATGGTACGGGAGATGATAGCGGTCTGGGTGGAGTGGAAGCCGGACAGAATACCGCAGGCCACGGTCACGAAGAAGATGGGCAGGAAGTGCTTGGTGGAGAAGTAGTCCGCGTAGGTGAACGTACCCACGGTGCCGTCAGCACCGGTGAGGCTCAGCACGGGAGCAGCCCAGCTGTCCCAGATGTTCATCAGGGGCATACCGGTGACGAAGATGCCGATGAAGATACCGACGGCGGAGAACAGCAGGATACCGCCGAAGATGGGGTAGATCTTGCCGATGATGGCGTCGATGGGGAACACGGTGGCGATCAGATAATACAGGAAGATGACACCGTAGATGACCCACGTGGAAACAGAGGTGGCCTTACCGTCAAAGCCAAAGAGCTGCGTGGCGGCGATGTCGCCGGGGGTGTAGATGAACACAGCGCCCACCAGCAGCAGCAGCACGCACACGAACACGTTGTAGAACTTATAGATACCCTTGGTGGAGTAGCGGCGGATCATCTCGGGCATCTGGGTGCCGCCGTCGCGCAGGCAGATCATGCCGGAGAAATAGTCGTGCATGGCGCCGCCGATGACGTTGCCGATGGGGATGGTCAAAAACGCGATGGGCCCAAACAGGATGCCCTGGATCGGCCCGAGGATGGGGCCGGTGCCCGCGATGTTCAGTAGGTTGATGAGGCTATTTTTCCAGCCGCGCATGGGAACGAAGTCAACGCCGTCCTCCTTGGTGTAGGCGGGCGTCTTGCGGTCGTCAGGACCAAAGACCTTTTCGCAGAAGCGGCCGTACAGTGCAGCACCGCCCAGCAAAATAACGAGGCCGATGATGAATGTCGTCACAAAAACACACTCTCCTTTGTAAAGTGGATTTTCTCTTTCCGGAACGTCCGGATCGTCCCGAAAAATCATGCTCAGATTATAACACTGCGTGAATAAATTGCACGTTAATCTTTGCGGCGTGTACATAAAAATGTCATAAATAAAAGGTCGAAACCTGTAAAGAATTGCCGTAAAAAGAAACTTGTAAAAGTTATTAACAATGAGGGACTTTTACGAGTTTTCCTGTCGCGAACCAAAATACAAACGGTGTTTGACTGCCAAAATTTTTGTCTGGCGGTAACGTTGCAGGGGAAACGGCAAGATCACCTGGGCACTTGCCCGCTTTCGGCAAACGTGGTATCATAGCAATAATATGAGAAAGGGAGGATATGCCTGTGGAATACAACAAGTCCATCAACGCCATGACCCCCGGCGACGAGATCGAGGGCTACTACATACTCAAGTCCGCCAACCCCAAGGTGGCCGCCAACGGCAAGCCATTCCTGACCGGAGCGCTCAGCGACCGTACCGGCACGATGGAGCTGAAGGTCTGGGACTATGCTGGGCCGCTGACCGCCGCCGACGAGGGCACCGTGGTCAAGGTGCGGGGTACCGTGGGTGAGTATCGGGGCACCGCGCAGTTCACCGCCGCGCGTATCCGTCAGGCGGCCCAGGAGGATCCGGTGGATGTGTCCGCCCTGGTGCCCACTGCGCCCATCGACTGCGGCGCGGCGATGGAGGATCTGCGCCGTGCGGCAGCCTCCATTACGGACCCGGACTACCGTGCCGTGGCCGAGGCCATGCTGGAGGCCCACGGGGAGACGCTCGCGTCCATCCCCGCCGCCAAGAGCGTACACCATGCCTTTCTGGGCGGCCTGCTGATGCACACCGCCAACATGGTGAAGATCGCGGACTTCCTGGCGGGAATGTACCCGGAGACGATCGACCGCAGCCTGCTGCTGACGGGGACGCTGCTCCACGATATGGCGAAGGCGCAGGAGTTCGTGTTTTCGCAGCTGGGTCTGGCCACGGATTACTCCATTAAGGGGCAGCTGCTGGGGCACCTGGTCATGGGAGCGCAGGACGCGGCGGAGACTGCCGCCCGCCTGGGCGTGCCGGAGGAGAAGTCCGTGCTGCTGCAGCACCTGATCCTCTCCCACCACGGTGAGCCGGAGTTCGGCGCGGCGGTGCGCCCTCTGTGCGCCGAGGCAGAGCTGCTGAGCCTGATCGACGCGGTGGACAGCCGTATGGAGATCTACCGCGAGACGTATGATACGATGGAGCCGGACACCTTCAGTCCGCGCATCTTTGCGTTGGAGAAAAAGGTGTTCAGGCACGCGTAGGCTCTTGACAAACGGCGGCGCGGAGAGTACCCTGTCGTCAGTGCCCGCAGGGCACAATACACATTTTATTAAGGAGACGCGTTTGAAACTCAATACCCTGACACTGGAGCGTGTGGCCTGACCGGGAGGTCTGGCAGCCATCGATTGACAAGAGCAAACACGCCTGCCCTTGTCAATCGATGGCGATATGCACGCCATTCCTCCCGGAGCATGAAAACACATCTTCAGGAGGAAACACCATGAACCGCGAAAACAAGCGGAAGACTTTTGAAAAAGTCTACTACAAGACCCATCCCTGCAATGACACCTTCACCTGCAAGGTCTGCGGCCGACTCTGCACACCGCAGGAGGCCGGCAGCGACCACCGCAACCACTGCCCCAACTGTCTCTCCAGCCTGCACGTAGACATCGAGCCCGGCGACCGGGCTGCCGACTGCGGCGGCATCATGGAGCCGGTGGCGGTCTGGGTACGCAGGGGCGGTGAATGGGCGATCATCCACCGCTGCAAGCGCTGCGGAACGCTCAGCTCCAACCGTGTGGCGGCGGACGACAATCCCATGAAGCTCATGTCTATCGCCATGAGGCCCCTGTGTGAGCCGCCGTTCCCACTGGAGCGCATCGAGGAGATGACCGCCCTCATGGCCGGCGACGGCCGAATGAAGTAGTCCCAGCAAAAGCAAAACCACCCGTTAGGGTGGTTTTGTTTTTGCTGTTATCTTAGGTCAGTTTACAAGGAACTACACGCAGACCACGAAACGGGGGCTGCTGACAACAAAACAGGCTGAGTATCAAGCACCGGGAAAGTGCGGGATATTCAGCCTGTTTTGTTGTCTGGGGTTTCCAAAGGGGCTTGCCCCTTGGCACACGACTTTGCTTGCAAAGTGTAGTGTGTTATACGCTCTGTCGGCGTTGCCGTGAAAATACCGTTGCCGCCGGGGAGGGCAAGGGCGTTTGAAGCGGCAGGAAAACAGGGCTGTGATTGCGTGGCGTGGAGCCGCAAGCGCAGGACTGGTTTCATCAGCAGACAGGGCGTATATGAAAGCCCCCGTCCCTCGTCCCACGCCGGACTTCGGGACAAAATGTCCCGAACCTGTGGACACACTAACTAAAAAGCAGACGGATTTTCTTTTCAAAATTGAAATGGGCGGGAAGCCATTTTAGGGCTTTCCCGCCTTGATTGCCCATTAGCAAAGACGGGCGGGGCTGTCAACGGCGGCGCATGAAATGCGCCGTTCATCTTGACCGTTGACTGGCTCGACTGGCTTTGCTATCTCCCCAACAAGTTATTGTTTGTTGTTTTCCCAATTATCTAAACGGGCTTGCATAGTTTCTCGCCATTCTTCACTTGGACAAGCAGTAATCAATTTTCGATACTCTTCACTTGATGGCGCTTCTATCAAATAAGACTCTACCAATTTTAGCAAATCCCACTCTACTCCATACATTCCACCTTCGGGGAAAATGTCAATCAATACGCCTACTTCTTCACTTGTCAATGGCGTTTTTACATTGGAGAGCAATTCGTCATACATGTTGATGGTTTCTACTGTAGGGTCATCTTTCACTGCGTCTGGCATTTGACCGAGAAGTTTCAATTTTATAATTGCCTCCTGCACCTTTACTCCCTCCAATTTCTCGTTCTCTATTTTCTCCCCCGCTGTGGGTTCGGATTTTTCAGCAAGTCCGACTTCTGTGCAATCTTTTTCAGCCACTTCTTTTCTTCCCCGGACAGCTTTTTCAAATTCAGCTTGAGCCGCTTACAGATAAACGCCAGCGACGCTTGCTCCGGGTCGCTGTCCTCTTTAGCGGTTTCCTCGGCGGTCTGTAAAAAATCTTCCAGCGGATTGTCCTCCGGGACGCTGAAAAAATCGTCCTTATGGGCTTCCCGCAGGTCGAGGGCTATCTTGTTTATGTCTTGCTGTATCACATAGCGGCAAAAGCTGTCATCATCAATATGAGCGGCGATAAGCTGTCGTAACTGCGGGTCAGTTAAGCCGGGATTGTGCTGCTTCATAATGGCTGCGCTCATAATATCCACAATGGCATTTGCGCTCTGTACCTGCTTGACTGCCGTTCCGTTCACATAGATTTCAAGGTCAGCCATGAGCCGGGGAAAATCAGGGTGCGCCGCCAGCTCACACAAGAGGGAATTATCCACCCGCCCACTTTTCAATAGTTCAATCATATCATCACTCAAGCGCAGGTCTGCAAGATCGGCGTTTGGGTGGTTTTTTGTTTTAGAGCGTCCCAGCAGGTAATCAACGGTCACGTCGTAAAACTTCGCCAGCTGGATAAGGGCATGGTGGCTGATGTCTTTGAGATTGTCTCCCTCATAACTGCCTAAAGCAGATTTGGAAAGGTGAGTTTCCTCCGCAAGCTGTTCCAGCGTCAGCCCTCGTTCCACACGCAGGTCTTTCAATCGTTCTTGTATGGATAGTTCCATGCACTCCCTCCTTGTCTGCTTGATAATTTGGAAGTTATTCGCACAATTCCTTACGGATATTTTCGCAGTCTTTCGCCATTTCCAGCATATCTTCATCATCTACCATTTCATGAAGATCATATTCGAGCGGAGAAGCACAGAACTCTGCTAAAGCCCGATTCATTGCTTGATCCTCCTCTGGCGTAGTTATGATTTTTACAAACCTATCTCGTTTTTCCCCATCAAACAGATTTTTTATATTGAACCCACCACTTTTCTTACTCTCAAGAATAAGTGCTGCCAAATCAGTTGCCAAATCAATAGCATAATAAAATTCGTGACATTGGCCCTCCGAATCAATGTATTCTAAATTGGGTGAGATATGGAAATTCCAGTTTAGTTTGCTAAGGCCAGTATCATTGAATATCTCACTCAGAGGTATTTCAGTTTTGCCTTTGTCATAGAGGTAGTCCACCAAGGTCAGGCTATCGTCTGTGCCACCGATATAGTTATACCAATATTTTTTAATATACATTTTATCTCCTCCTTATCACTTCCGCTTTGTCGTTCTATTTTTTTATTATATCACAATTCCGAGAGCGTGGAAATAGGCAGTTTTTTGGGCGGATTTCCTACCTTTCGGATATACGGGACGGGCGATCATTTAGGTGTAGACTTAGGGTAGTTCATCGATGAGCTGCACCTTGAAAAATGAATGACCGTCCGAAAAGGAATACCCCGGCAGGGGAAGCACCGCAAGAAGCCAATTTCTGGACACTTTGTCCAGAGGTCACTTCGGGACAACTTGTCCCGAAGCTGTGGGGAGCGTGCCAACGCCGGAACACGCCGCAGGAATGGGGCAGGAAGCCTTTTCGGAGAGAGCGGCAACGGAAAGCAAAATGGAGGAAACACATGAGAGAGAACCCATATAAACGACTGCCGCCCATAGAGCGCAAGCAAGACGGTTCCCTTTACCGCATGACCCCAGCGCAGCGGAAACAGGCAAACGCCCTGATCCGCCGGGAGTGCTGCTGTTATGAGGACGGGAACTGTATGCCCCTTGACGATGGGGACACCTGCACCTGTCCGCAGACGGTTTCTTTCTCGGTCTGCTGTAAGTGGTTCCGCTGGGCGGTCTTGCCGCTGGACGGGACGCTGGAAGCGGAGATTTTCCGGGATAAGGACTTGAAACGCTGTGCGGTCTGCGGCGGTGTGTTCGTCCCTAAATCCAACCGGGCAAAATACTGCCCCGGCTGTGCCGCCAGAGTTCACAGGCGGCAGAAAACAGAAAGTGAACGGAAAAGGAGGTCTTGTGTGGACAGTTAGGGGCTGAAAAGTCCTTGATTTTCAAGGCTTTGCAAGCACAGAACAGGGGCAGGCAATAGAAACTACCGTCTGCCCCCGGAAACAGGCTTCTAACCGTCCACAAACACGATATGACAAACACCATTTATATCCATCAGCCGGAAAAATCGGTCAGCTTTACCCGGCTGCCCAATTTCCTTTTTGAAGCCCCCACATTCACACCCCTGTCCAATGAAGCGAAGATACTGTACGCCTTTATCCTGCGCCGGACGGAGTTGTCCCGTAAGAACGGCTGGGCGGACGAGTACGGGCGCATTTACCTGTACTATCCAATCTGCGAGGTAGTCGCCCTGCTCCACTGTGGGCGGCAGAAAGCCGTCAATACCCTACGGGAATTGCAGTATGCGGGGCTGGTGGAGATCCAGAAGCAGGGCTGTGGAAAACCCAACCGCATTTACCCAAAATCCTATGAAGCGGTTCCAAACACCGACTTCAAGAAATCCGGTTATGGAACGCCGGAGGACTGAAAACCATACCCATGAAGTATGGAAATCACTCCCCGGAAGTACGGAAACCGGACGGTATATAGAAATATAAAGATAAAAAGATTGATTTATATTCTATCCATTCCTATCCTATCAGAGATAGTTTCGGCGGGATTTTCCCTGTGGAAACCCGCTGGAAAAGAATGGAACGAGGAAAGGAGCAGAATGGCACAACACGCAATTTTGCGGTTTGAGAAACACAAGGGCAACCCGGCAAGGCCGCTGGAAGCCCATCACGAACGGCAGAAAGAGCAATACGCCAGCAACCCCGACATTGACACCAGCCGGAGCAAATACAACTTCCATATCGTCAAGCCGGAGGGCAGGTACTATCATTTTATTCAAAACCGTATCGAACAGGCCGGTTGCCGTACAAGGAAAGACAGCACCCGGTTTGTGGATACGCTCATTACCGCCAGCCCAGAGTTTTTCAAGAAGAAGTCGCCAAAGGAGATACAAGCGTTTTTCCAGAGGGCGGCAGACTTCCTCATCGGGCGGGTAGGCAGGGAAAATATCGTGTCGGCCGTGGTACACATGGACGAGAAAACACCCCACCTGCATTTGGTCTTTGTCCCTCTGACAGAGGACAACCGCTTGTGTGCAAAGGAGATTATCGGGAACAGAGCCAACCTCACAAAATGGCAGGACGATTTTCACGCTTATATGGTGGAGAAATATCCCGACTTGGAGCGTGGGGAAAGCGCCAGCAAGACAGGCAGGAAGCATATCCCCACCCGTCTGTTCAAGCAGGCGGTCAATCTCTCCAAACAGGCAAGAGCCATTGAAGCCACGCTGGGCGATATTACCCCGTTCAACGCCGGAAAGAAAAAAGAGGAAGCCCTCTCCATGCTGAAAAAGTGGTTCCCGCAGATGGAGAATTTCTCCGGGCAACTGAAAAAATACAAGGTCACAATCAATGACCTGTTAGCGGAAAATGAAAAGCTGGAAGCAAGGGCAAAAGCCAGTGAAAAAGGCAAGATGAAAGATACGATGGAACGGGCAAAGCTGAAAAGCGAACTGGACAATTTACAGCGGCTGGTTGACCGTATCCCGCCGGAAGTGCTGGCGGAGTTGAAGCGGCAACAGCGGCACACAAAGGAAAGGTGATTTTATAAGCAGATTTTTACGCCGTCCCTGTGCGGCATTGTACCTTGAAAATTGAATACAGGAGGTTCTATGGAGCATATCAGATACAAAAAAGAAACAGAGGTCGTGACTTTTCAGGGAAAAGAAATCACGCTGGAAAACCTCTCCCCGGTGTTCACGCCGGAACAGGAAGTGGCCAAACGCTGGGAACTGGAGCAGCAGCTTTATGAGGTGTTCCGCAAATATGCCGATAAGCGGCAGAAAGAGGAAGCCGGGGCGTAAGGTTTTCCGAAGCCATCGTTGATTTACGGGGCTGCTGGCGGTATAATAGAACTGTCAGCAGCTCCGTTTCTTTTTTAAGAAAAGGAGCGACAAAATGAATAACAGAATAGACGCAATCTATGCAAGGCAATCGGTAGACAAAAAGGACAGCATTTCCATTGAAAGCCAGATTGAGTTTTGCAAATACGAATTGAAAGGCGGGAACTGTAAGGAATACACAGACAAAGGGTACAGCGGCAAGAACACAGACCGTCCAAAGTTTCAAGAACTGGTGCGGGACATTAAGCGGGGCTTGATAGCAAAGGTCGTGGTTTACAAGCTCGACCGTATCAGCCGTTCCATTCTGGACTTTGCCAACATGATGGAGTTGTTCCAGCAATACAATGTGGAGTTTGTGTCCTCTACGGAAAAGTTTGATACCTCTACTCCGATGGGGCGGGCTATGCTGAATATCTGTATCGTGTTCGCCCAGCTTGAACGGGAAACGATACAGAAGCGGGTGACGGACGCTTATTATTCCCGCAGCCAGCGAGGGTTTAAGATGGGTGGAAAAGCCCCTTATGGCTTCCATACAGAGCCAATCAAGATGGACGGTATCAACACAAAGAAGCTGGTGGTAAACCCAGACGAAGCGGCAAATATCCGGCTGATGTTCGAGATGTACGCCCAGCCCACAACCTCCTACGGGGACATTACCCGGTACTTTGCCGAACAGGGAATTTTATTCAACGGCAAGGAACTAATACGCCCCACGCTGGCGCAGATGTTACGCAATCCTGTCTATGTGCGGGCAGACCTTGATGTGTACGAATTTTTCAAAAGTCAAGGGACAATCATTGTCAATGACGCTGCCGATTTTACCGGCATGAATGGCTGCTATCTGTATCAAGGGCGGGATGTGAAGCCCAGCAAAAAGAACGACTTGAAAGACCAAATGCTGGTGTTGGCTCCCCATGAGGGCATTGTCCCCTCCGACATCTGGCTGACCTGCCGCAAGAAGCTGATGAACAACATGAAAATCCAGTCTGCCCGGAAAGCAACCCATACATGGCTGGCGGGAAAAATCAAGTGCGGAAACTGCGGATATGCCCTTATGAGCATTAACAATCCTGTGGGAAAGCAATATCTCCGCTGCACAAAGCGGCTGGACAATAAAAGCTGTGCCGGGTGTGGGAAAATCATCACTTCGGAGCTGGAAGCGGTGGTTTACCAGCAGATGGTGAAAAAGCTGGAAAAGCACAAGACGCTGACGGGCAGGAAGAAAGCGGCAAAGGCAAACCCGAAAATCGCCGCCCTGCAAGTGGAACTTCTCCATGTGGACAGCGAGATTGAAAAGCTGGTGGACAGTCTGACGGGCGCAAACAATGTGCTGCTCTCCTATGTGAATGTGAAGATAGCGGAACTGGACGGGCGCAAGCAGGAACTTCTGGCGAGGATAGCGGAGTTGACAGTGGAAGCCATCAGCCCGGAACAGGTCAGCCAGATTTCCGGCTACCTCGACACTTGGGAGGATGTATCCTTTGACGACAAGCGGCGTGTGGTGGATTTGATGATTACCACCATAGCCGCCACAAGCGATAGTTTGAATATCACATGGAAAATCTGACGGGCGGAACCCCTCCCGTCAGATACCTACCCTGTGTAGTCCCTTGTAAACTGTACTTTATCATGGCACAAATAGATTCGAACACGTCCCCATACCGCAAGGGAGGCGCTGCGTGCAGGGCGGCCTATTAAGGGAGCAGCTTCAGATCAGCGAGGGTGCATTGCTTTCAATGGCAGGTATCTGCATAAGTGGTACCTCCCGGCAAAGCCCTTGTGTATTTGCGGATCATCGAAGCGGCGTAAAGCATGACCAGCAGCTCCGTGACTGGCATCGCAAACCAGATCGCATCGGCGTTGACCAGCGCAGGAAGAACCATGATCAAAATGCCGCTGATGACAAGTCCCCGTGCCACAGAAACAACGAACGCTGCCTTCGGCTTCATGATCGCCTGGAAATAATAGGTCGAGAAGATGTTGAACGGCAGCAGCAGGAAGGATAACGCATAGGTGCGGACAATGGTAGGAGCCATCCGCTCCGAAGAAGGTCAGGATGGGGCGCTCGAAGCATATGGCCCCGATCCATGCCAGAATGGATAAGATCACTGCGCCGATCACGGCCGATGTGAAATACTGGTTCTCACTCCCGTCGCATTTCTCGCTGCCGCGCTTTGTACTGAAAATCACGCTGCCGCCGATGCCCATCAAAAGGCCAAGACTGTAGATGATGTTCCAGACCGGAGCGACGACCGCCAATGCCGCCGTTCCCTGCGGCCCGTGGTACTGGCCGAATAGACCGATGTGATCATGGCGCTGCCAAACGCAGCCGACAGATATTTAAAGTACATTGCATCACCTCCAATAATCTATTGTAAAAAACGTCGAAATGTGTTAGAACAAAATGGAAATATATTTGAAGGAGTGGTTTTATGCTAAATTATACTTTAGGAACGATAGAAGCTTCTGAAGCCTTGATCAAAGATTTATATATTGATTTAAGAGCAAAAGTTAATGCATGGTCAAAAATAACTCAACAAACGCCTCAGGCACGTATGGGATATGTTGGTCAGCATTTGGTGAGTGTCGTAACAGGATATCCTGGCGGAAAATCTGGTGCTCGTGGTTATGATTTAGTTATAGATGATGAAAGACATGGTGAAATTAAAACTTGTTATAGAGTCGATCAATTAGGGTCTTGTAATGCTTGTGGTGCAGTTGTTTCAAGTTTAGAAACGGAATGTGCTGTATGCAGATCTACAAGCATTAATAGGAAAGATGATTCGAAGTGGTTAATAGCAATCCGAAACAATGACGAGTTTGCAAAGTTATTGGATCCTTACAGATATTACTTTGTTCTTTTTGAATTCGAATCCATATATGATAGCAACAACAACGACATTATTGCATCAATATGGGAAGTTGACCCAAAGAGTAAAGGGTTTGCGTACTGTATGATTGACTATTATCTCAATATTCGTTCACAGTCAACATCTAAAGCACCGTTTAACATGTGGCCTCATATGCTAAAATTCGCATTAACAGAACCAACTTTGATTTACAGATCAAAAATCACAAATGATGGCAATATAATCACCGATGTATTCCCATCCAAAAACAATACTTATTCAGATGTACTACTTCCTTTAAGTTCATATTCTGGATCAACTACCATAAGTGTAGCTAACATTAAAAATGTTATTAAAAAATACAGCCCATCTGCTCGTGTTAATGGATTAAATAAAGAAAAGCTATTGCAATTATTAGAAGACATAAGGAAAACTAATAATATAACCAATGCCGATCTATGCAACAAATTCGCGGATGAAATATATTTGCCTAAAATCGTTTTGAAAAAAGCAGATATACCACTATCGTTACGCTCACAGTTTATCGATTTAAGATAATTATAATAGCGCCATCTGTCTACATGCTAATCGTTCTAACGACTTTTCGTAATACTCTTGTTCTATTTCAAATCCAATATAATTACGCTTGTTATTAATACAAGCCAAGGCTGTTGAACCTCCACCCATAAATGGATCTAAAACAATATCGTCCTCATCACTGCTTGCAAGAATTAGTCTTGCAAGCAGTTTTTGTGGTTTTTGGGTAGGATGGATGCGGTCTTTTTCTTCATAAAAATTCACGTCATCCCATACATCTGTTAACCCCATTTGTGCATGATATGTTTGACTAATCTTATCGTATGGAATGTTAAATTCAAGAATTGTTTGCAATTTGTCCCACAATTCTTCAGTGGGTAATTGCTCGCAAACATTTTTGCCTGTATAAATACTCCACATACCGCCACCGTTTGATTTGACACCCAACATCTCATTGATTTGTTTTGCGGAATAACCTAATTCTTTTTGCCTTTGCTTTAAAAAGGATTTTGCAAAAGGTTTGGGATCTTTACATAAAAATAAAATACTTTCGGTCACATTAGGGAACATTCGATAATTTTTAGTTGCTCGCCCAGATACAGCTTGCATGCCTTTATTTAATACTATTTGTTGTCTAAGTTCAAAACCATACTTTTCTAAAATAGGCAACAATCTACTTAACATTCTAAAATAACCAAACAAATAGAAACTACCGCCCATTCTTAAAACACGGGCAGCTTCTGCAATCCATTTTTCTGACCATTCAAGATAGTCTTCTTCTGTTCTCCAAAGATAATCCCATTTTTCGCCGATAACCTTAAAATATGGTGGATCCGCGATGATAAGGTCTATAGACGCCTCATCTATCATTTGATTCATTCCGGCGACGCAATCTATATTATAAATAATGTTTGTATCCATTTTTTACCTTCTCTTTATTTATCGAACCTGATCTCCATTAGCTAAAACAAAATACTGTTCATATTTCACATTGAGCACATTAGCAATTTGATTTAGCTCATCTTGTGTAACCGTATTTCTCTTAAGTTTAACACTGAAATTTTGTGGTGTTTGATTTATTCTTCTTGCCAATTCTGACAAACTTACGCCAGAACGCACACAAAGAACTCGTATCTGTTCAGAAGTAGTCATAATAAGCCTCCATACAACTATTATCACAGTTGATATTATAAATCGTTTGATTGATAATATCAACTGTTTCTTTGAGAAACGAGGGTGGCAAACTCGTTAAGTTAAGTTGATATGCAAAAACGAGGGAGACCTGAACTCAAGTCTGACAATGAAACAAAAAGAAACCTTTGAAAAATTCAAGGACTGCACAAGTGAACTGTCCTGCATCACTGAGTGTGAAGCGTTCAGTTCAGGATTTATCTTGGCCACTCGCATCATGGCGGAAGTGATGCAAGGCTTGGAGGAGGCCGAGAATATGCTACAAACCACAGTAATTTCTAAATTATAAAACAACTCATAAAAATCAAAAATCCGAACGTATCACCATTGATGATAATGTTCGGATTTTTTGACTTGTGGTGGAGCTGAGGGGAGTCGAACCCCTGTCCGAAAGCGCTTTGACAAGACTTTCTCCGGGCGCAGTCAGGTTTCAGCGTTCCCTCTCCGCGCAGACACCTGACAGACTGCGCGGTTCAGTAGAGTCATAATGCATGGGCGGGGCAACTCTTACCCGCCGCACGTCCGCCGCATAAACGACGCCTTCCCCGGCCTGCGGCCTCTCCGGTTCAGACGGCTGCCTTTAGTTAGGCAGCGACAGCAATACGATTGTTGTCAGTTAATTTTTAAGTTGCCCGTTTTATGGCGGTCAGGCGCCGCCGCCCGCTTATCCAGCCTCCACACCCTCGTCGAAACCGGTGCAGCCCCATATTGGGGATTTTTTGGGTATTGTTCCAATACCCGGGGAAAATCGGTGCAGCCCCATGAGGGGTTTTCGTATTGTGCGACACTGGGGAACAGCGTAGTCCGCGAGGGACTTGCGCGTTGTGCGACACTGGGGAACAGCGTAGTCCGCGAGGGACTTGCGCATTGTGCGACACTGGGAAACAGCGTAGTCCGCGAGGGACTTGCGCGTTGTGCGATACTGGGGAACAGTATAGCCCATAAGGTTTTTGCGCGCTGTGCACACACAACCCATGGGAATATTTACATATGTGTGGGGGAGGGGGACTCTCCCCCGCGCAGAAAACTTATCTTCCGAAGGGATCGGCCAGCTTCTCCGGATCCGGATACGTCACGCCCTGGGTGTCCACGGTGACCTTCGCCATGACCTGGTCCTTCTTGGGCTTGTTGGTCATCATGTTCCGGGGCTGGTTGGCGATGCGGTCCACCACGTCCATGCCGTCCATCACGCAGCCGAAGGCGGCGTACTGCCCATCCAGATGGGGCGCGTCCTTGTGCATGATGAAGAACTGGCTGCCGGCGCTGTCCATGGGCTGCGCCCGGGCCATGCTCAGCACACCGCGGGTGTGGCGCAGGTCGTTCTGCACACCGTTGGCGGCAAACTCGCCCTTGATGCAGTACCCCGGGCCGCCCATGCCGGTGCCGTCGGGGCAGCCGCCCTGGATCATAAAGCCGGGGATGACCCGGTGGAAGATCAGCCCGTCGTAGTACCCGGCGTTGGCCAGGGCGATGAAATTGTACACGCTCTGGGGCGCGATGTCGGGATACAGCTCGGCAACGATCTTGCCGCCGTCCTGCATTTCAAAAGTCACGATAGGATTTGCCATTCCGTTTCCCTCACTTTGTCATAAGAATATGCGCACTTTCTGCGCAAAGTCATACATTTCTCAGTACCCGCGGTTTTTCTCCCGCATGGCGCGGTCCATCTCCCGCTTGGCGTCCCGCTTGGCCACGGCCTCCCGCTTGTCGTAGGTCTTCTTGCCCTTGCACAGGCCCAGCTCCACCTTCACCCGGGAATTCTTGAAATATACCGACAGCGGTATCAGCGCATAGCCCTCCTGCTTCTGCAGGTCGTGGAGCTTCCGTATTTCCCGCTTGTGCAGCAGCAGCCGCTTGGGCCGGTCCGGATCGCGGTTGAAGATGTTGCCGTGGTCGTAGGGGGAGATGTGGAAGCTGTAGGCGTACACCTCGCCGTCCTTGGCCACGCAGAAGGCGTCCTTCAGGTTCAGGGTGCCGGCGCGGATGGACTTGACCTCCGTGCCGAACAGCTCGATGCCGGCCTCGTAGCGGTCCTCCACGAAGTAGTCGTGGTACGCCTTGCGGTTCTGGGCGATGGTCTTGGTGCCGGACTTGTCCATGGAGACACCTCCTTCCGGTAACGTGAACGATAGTATACCATATTTTCTCGCATCGCGCAAGAGGGATAGAGGGGTGGTAATTTTGAACTTTCTGTGCTATACTGGGGCAAAAAACGAAGGGAGACGCTTCTATGGATATGACTGAGAAAACGCTGGAGAGCCGTGAGGTCTACCGCGGCCGCATCCTGCGGGTACGGGAGGACAGGGTACGCCTGCCCAACGGGAAAGAGGGTGTCCGCGAGGTGGTGGAGCACCCCGGCGGCGTGGGCATTCTGGCCCTGGACGGCGACGACGTGCTGCTGGTGAAGCAGTACCGCTACGCCTTTTCCCGGGTACTGACGGAGATACCCGCCGGCAAACGGGAGCCGGGCGAGGACCCCTTCGTCACGGCCCAGCGGGAGCTGAAGGAGGAGATCGGGGCCGCGGCGGAGGCGTGGACGGACCTGGGGGCGCTGATCGCCTCTCCCGGCTGCTATGGCGAGACGCTGTACCTGTTCCTGGCCTGTGAGCTGACCTTCGGCGAGACGCACCCGGACGCGGACGAGTTTTTGGAGACGGTGCGCGTGCCCTTCGACGAAGCGGTGGAGCTGTGTATGTCCGGCGAGCTGACCGATGCCAAGACCGTGGCGGCGATCCTCAAGGCGAAAGTGCTGCTGGGGCGGTAAATTGCCCTTGTATTTTGTCCGGTTTTCCGCTACAATCAAACCAGTGGGCGCGCCGCGTCCCAAGGGAGGAGAGAAACGCCAATGTCCATGAATACGAAGAAAAATATATCCATCGTGCTGCTGGTCCTGGCCCTGCTGCTGTGGCTGCTGCGGAAGATGAACGTGCTGTACATCCCCGGCCTGTCCATGGTGCTGCTGGGCTTGTCCATGATCATGGTGGGTATCATGATGTTCCAGGTGAAGCAGAAAAAGAAGCTGGGCGGCACGCTGATCCTGGCTTTCGGCCTGTTCTGCATCGTAACGGCCGTGATGGAGATCAAGGGCTATTTCGCATGAGAGACATAAAGAGGAGCACCCGTTCGGGTGCTCCTCTTTCGCGCCGTCCCCCGTCCCGCCGCAGCGGCCCCCAATTTCCATTTTCTGTCAAGTTCTCCCGTTTTCCATTCCCAGTAACAGAAAAAATATGTAAAATTTCCATAAAAAGGCTGGACAAACGGTGAGACTGTGCTATAATCTGACTATCCGCAGAGGTACCTCTGCATTTACGTTTTAATCTCCATTAAAACGAGCGTGTCTGCGGAAATCTAAAATTACGGGGTATGAGACATGAAGAAATTGTTAGCAACCATTCTGGCGCTGGTCATGGCGCTGGGCGTCACCACCATTTCGTGGGCTAGTGAAGTCGAAAATGTGGCGCAGACCACGAAGGGCAACACGACTACACAGTATTCATCTTTGGCGGAGGCACTGAACGCGGCCAAGGATGGCGGCACGGTGGAACTGCTGAAAAATGTTACACTTACCGGAAATTGGACGACGGTAGGTACTGAGTCCGAGCCGTTTAAGGGCACCTTTGACGGTAAGGGCTATACCATCACCGGACTGAACATCCCCACCAACGACAATGAGTATGTGGGCCTTATCGGCATACTGGATGGCGGTACGGTCAAGAATGTGAAGTTCGCCAGTGTGTCCGTCACCGGCAAGAACGATGTGGGCACGGCGGTTGGCCGTATCATCAATGGCGGCACCGTATCCGGGGTGCAGGTGCTGGGCGGTACAGTCAGCGGCGCCAAGCGCGTTGGCGGTGTGGTCGGCAGCATCAAGGCCAACGGAACGGTGAGCGATTGCACCAACGCGGCGGGTGTGACCGCAAATGACCGCAATGCCGGTGGTATTGTGGGCTCTGCTTACTACACTGAGACTGGCAAGCAGATGTACATTACCGGCTGTGTGAACAACGGGGCGGTGACGGCCTCCGGTGGTGTATGCGGTGGTATCGTCAGCCTGTCCGCTGCAAATGTCTCCGGAAATACCAACACGGCTGCGGTAAAAGGTACGGAGGTTGGCGGCATCGTGGGTGAGCAGAAGTCCTACGGCTCTGTGACCAATAACACCAACAGCGGCGCCGTTATGAATACCGGTGGGAATGCTGCCTACGGTGCCGGCGGTATCATTGGCTGGCTGCGGTATCATGGTAGAAGTGAAGCCAATGCGTATCCGGTGTCTGAGATTATCTCTGTGACCGGCAACAAGAACTCCGGCAGTGTGACCGGAGGCAACGATGCCGGTGGTATCGTGGGAACAGTGTACAATTCCGCGGTCATTATGAACAACCAGAATACGGCGGCCTCCTTCTCCGCTGCTACTTTTGCGGCGGGCATCGTGGGCAACTATCAGACCGTCGAGACTCCCGCGGCAGAGGCACCTGCACAGAACAAGCTGACCTTCGGCAGCAACACCTCCACGACGCCGCTGGAGCAGATTAACGCGAATTGTAAGGATCTGCTGATCTATACCAACGGTAATCCCATCATAGAAGAGGTGGTCCCCGACCCCACTCCCGAGCAGCCGCCCCACTACTACTACCACCCCACCACCGACACCAAGGCCGACGACACCAAGGGCAGCCCCAAGACATTTGACGCGGGCGTGGGTATCTACGCCGTGACGGCAGTGCTGTCCGTGACCGGCATGGCCTGGACCGCTAAAAAGCGTCACTGAGAGCAAAAAAAGAAAGCCCGAAAGGGCTTTCTTTTTTGCCCCGGCCAGCGGGCAAAAAGAGAGCACCCTGCCGGGTGCTCCTTTTTTAATCAACGATATCCACAGACACCTTGGCGCCGGTGCGCTGGGCGTAGGAACGGATCACAGTGCGTATCTCCTTGGCGATACGGCCCTGACGTCCGATGACCTTGCCCATGTCCTCCGGCGCGACGCGAAGCTGAAGCGTCAGCTCGTCACCGTTTTCCACCTCGGTCACGCTGACCTGCTCCGGGTGCTCCACAAGGTTCTGCGCGATATACAGCAGCAGATCCTTCATGGCGCGCTCCCGACTTACAGTACGTCGACCTTCTTCAGCAGGGCGCGGACGGTATCGGTGGGCTGGGCACCGGTCTTGATCCACTCGCGGGCGCGGTCAGCGTCGATACTGATCTTGGCGGGGGAGACAGTGGGATCATAGGTGCCGATCTCCTCGATGAAGCGGCCGTCGCGGGGATAGCGGGAATCGGCGACGACGACGCGGTAATAGGGGGCCTTCTTAGCGCCCATTCTTCTCAGACGAATTTTAACCATTGTTGTGTTCCTCCATGTAAATTAAATGTTTTATATCTGTTAAATGCGACTGCACTTACACACTTTTTCTACTTTTTTTAACTTTATTTCAACCGTTTTTTTCGGCCAAAACCGTGCATGGCGCCTCTGGCCACCTTGCCGCCGAAGCCGCCCATCATGCCGCCCAGGCCGCGCATACCGCCGCCCTTGGTCATGGCTTTGGTCATCTGCTGCAGCATCTCAAAGGATTTCAGCAGGCGGTTGACATCCACCACCTCCAGGCCGCAGCCGGCGGCGATACGCTTTTTACGGCTGGCGTTAAGGATCTGCGGATTTTCGCGCTCCAGCGGGGTCATGGACTGGATGATGGCCTTGTTGTGGGCCATCTGCTTCTCGTCGATCTGGCTGGGGTCGAAGCCCTTAGCCATGCTGCCGGGGAGCATATCGGCGATCTGGCTCAGGTCACCCATGCTTTGCAGCTGCTCCATCTGGTCCAGATAGTCAGAAAGGGTCAGCCGGTTCTTGCGGAGCTTTTCCTCAAGCTTTTTCGCCTGTTTTTCGTCATACTGCTGCTCGGCCTTCTCAATGAAGGTGAGCATATCGCCCATGCCCAGTATCCGCCCGGCCATGCGGTCGGGGTGGAAGGGCTCGATCATGTCCAGCTTTTCGCCGGTACCCACGAACTTGATGGGCTTACCGGTGACGGCCCGGATGGACAGGGCAGCACCGCCGCGGGCGTCGCCGTCCAGCTTGGTCAGCAGTACGCCGTCGATGCCCAGCGCGTCGTCAAAGGCCTTGGCGGCATTGACCGCGTCCTGGCCGGTCATGGCGTCCACCACAAGGAGTATCTCGTTGGGATGAACGGCAGCCTTGACGGCTTTCAGCTCGTCCATCAGCGCCTCGTCGATATGCAGACGGCCGGCGGTGTCCAGAAAGACGATGTCGTGGCCGTGGTCGGCGGCGTACTTCACCGCCTCCTTGGCGATGGTCACCGGGTCGATCTGGCCCATCTCGAAGACGGGGATGTCCAGCTGCTTGCCCACCACCTGCAGCTGGTTGATGGCGGCGGGACGGTACACGTCGCAGGCCACCAGCAAGGGGCGCTTGCCGAAGCTGCGGCGCATGAGCCCCGCCAGCTTGGCGCCGTTGGTGGTTTTACCGGCGCCCTGCAGACCTACCATCATCACAACGGTGGGGCCCTTGGAGGCGGTAGTCAGGCGGGCGTTGGTGCCGCCCATCAGCGCCGTCAGCTCCTGGTTTACGATCTTGATGATCTGCTGGGCGGGGGTCAGGCTGTCCAGCACATCGGTGCCGACGCACTTTTCGGTGACGTCCGCCACGAAGTCCTTGACGACCTTGTAGCTGACGTCGGCCTCCAGCAGGGCCAGACGCACCTCGCGCATACCCTCGCGGACATCGGCTTCGGTAAGGCGGCCCTTACCGCGCAGGCGCTTGAATACGCCGTTCAGTTTTTCGCTAAGTCCCTCAAATGCCATGGGTCGTTACTCCTTCAGGGCGGCGGCAGCGTCCAAGATCGTCTCCGCCAATTCCTCTAACCGGGGATTTTCGTACTGCCGGTAGTTGATGGTTTTAATGTCTCCGGCAGCGGTGATGATACGGTCCACGTGCTGCTGCATCTGCAAAAAGCGGCGGACCAGGCCGGTCTTGTCCTCCAGCTCGGTCATAGCGTTCTCCGCGCGAACGATCACGTCCCGTACGCCCTGCCGGGAAATGCCGCAGTTCTCCGCGATCTCTGCCAGGGACAGGTCCTCATTATAATACAGGTCGAACAGCTCACGCTGCCGTGGGGTCAGGATATCGCCGTAAAAATCGAACAGCATGGTCATGCGGTATGTCTGGTTTTTCACGGTGTGGCCTCCTTCTGTAAAGTTATATGCCTTTACAACCTCGAATATCATACACGATTTCGGGAGAAATGTCAAGGTGAAAAATGGGGCGGCGGAAAAAATATTCCCTTCGGCGAAAGCCGAAGGGAACAGAAGACGGGATCAGTGCTTCAAACGCTTGTCGCACCGCTTGCTGAGCCAGGTGCCCACGCTTTGGAACAGCTGCACCAACAGGATCAGAATGACCACCGCCACCAGCATTACCAGGTACTTATAGCGATAGTAGCCGTAGTCGATGGCGATTTTGCCCAGGCCGCCGCCGCCGATGATGCCGCTCATGGCGGAGTAGCCCAGAATGGTGGTCAGCGCGATGGTGACATTCTGGATCAGGGAGGGAACGCTCTCGGGGATCATTACCTTGCAGATGATCTGCATGGGGGTGGCGCCCATGCTCTGGGCGGCCTCAATGATATTACCATCCACCTCGCGGAGACTGCTCTCCACCAGACGTGCCACAAAGGGGAACGCCGCCGCCACCAGCGGAACGATGGTGGCCGTGGTGCCCACGGCGGTGCCGATGAGCAGACGGGAGAGGGGGAATACCATGATCATCAGGATCAGGAAGGGGATGGAGCGCAGCAGGTTGATGATGACGTTGATGACCTGCATGAGCCAGCGGGGCAGGGGCAGGACACCGTTTTTCTCGCCGGCCACCAGCAACACGCCCAAGGGCAGGCCAAGCACCAGCGACAGCGCCGTGCTGACCACGGTGACGTAAAACGTCTCCCAGATGGCAAAGGGCAGAGAGGGCAGCACCGTCATCAGGTCCTGTACGGACTGGGCGGAGAACAGATTACTGTACATGGTGGTCCACCTCCTCTACCTGCACATTGGCCACATTGTGGATAAAGGCCACGGCCTTATCGTACTGCGTGCTGGGGATGCCCAGCATCATGCTGCCGTATACCGTTTCGGACAGCTTCTGCGTGCTGGCGGAGATCACGTTGCAGAAGACGCCCTCCTCCGCCGCCAGCCGTGCGATGAGGGGGATACTGGTGGTCTTGCTGTCCTTGAACACCAGGCGGACCAGCTTTTCGTCCTGGGGGTTGTATACCTGCGCGTCCGCGCCGCCGGGGAACACCAGACGGCGGCCGGCTTCAGACTTGGGTGCGGCGAAGACAGTGCCCACCATGCCGGATTCGGCCACACAGCCGTCGTCCAGGATAGCCACATGGGAGCAGACCTCCTTCACCACACTCATCTGATGGGTGATGATGACCACGGTGATGTTCAGCTTTTGATTGATGTCCCGGATCAGCTCCAGTATCTGCCGGGTGGTCTTGGGGTCCAGCGCGCTGGTGGCCTCGTCGCACAGCAGCACCTTGGGGTCGGTGGCCAGGGCACGGGCAATGGCCACGCGCTGCTGCTGGCCGCCGGACAGCTGGGCCGGATAGGCGTCTGCCTTGTCAGGCAGGCCAACCAGCTCCAGCAGCTCGCGCCCGCGCTTTTCCGCGTCGGCCCGCTTTACACCGGAGATCTCCATGGGGAAGCAGACGTTACGCAGGCAGGTGCGCTGCATGAGCAGGTTGAAGTGCTGGAAGATCATAGTGATGTTCCGACGGGCGGCGCGCAGCTGGACGGGGGTCATGGTGTCCAGCCGCTGGCCGTCCACGATGATCTCGCCTTTTGTGGGGCGCTCCAGCAGGTTGATGCAGCGCACCAGCGTGCTCTTGCCCGCGCCGGACATACCGATAATGCCGTAGATGTCTCCATCCTCAATGGTCAGGGACACATCCTTCAATGCGTCCACGCCTCCGTTGGCACCGGAGTCGTATGTCTTGCTTACGTGTTTCAGTTCTATCACGACGGCGTTCCTCGTTTCTGTTTAATTCGCGCTGTTTCCTTTCTGCATCCCCCGCGCCCTGGCGGGAGCTCCGGAAAAGAAACCGGGCGTTTCGCATTGTCCTGTTTCCGCGGTGTTCCCCGCCCTGTGCAGGGCGGGGAACACGCGAGGGGGAGAGGAGGGTAAAATCCTGTTGCTTTATGTTACTGGGCGGAGGTGCTCAGCGCGTCCAGCGTGGTCTGCTTGCCGCCGTACAGGCCCATGGGCTCCACGTGGATGGCGGCGATGGAGGCGATGTGGGTGCCGTTCTGGGCGTTGAAGTCCTCCAGATAGGGCAGGTGCTGGAAGTAGTTGGCGGTGACGGTGCCGTCGTCCACCACGGTGTTGGGAACCACATAGTCGTTGTAGACCTGAATGTCCAGGGTGATGTCCTTGGCGGCCAGGATCTCCTTGACGACCTCCAGGATCTCGGCATGGGGCGTGGGAGAAGCGGCCACGGAGATGGTCTCGCCCTTCAGAGCGTCGTAGTCCACGGAGGCGTCATAGCCGTCGGTGGGGTTCTCCACCACGGAGACCACAGAGCCGGCGTACCTCTCAGCGATGAAGTCGGCCACCTGCTTGCTCTCCAGAGCGGCCTTCAGAGCCAGGGCCTTGGGGGAGGTCTCGCTGCCCTCCTTGACGGTCAGGATGTTGGCGTAAGCGGAGGCGCTGCCCTCGATCAGCAGGGAGTCATTCACGGGGTTCAGGCCGGCGTTGATGGCGTAGTTGCTGTTGATCACGGCGTAGTCCACGTCGGGCAGCAGGTTGGGCAGCTGGGCGGCCTCAGCCTCCACGATCTCCACATTGTACGGATTCTCCACGATGTCGTTCTTGGTGGCGGTGATGCCCACGCCGTCCTTCAGCTTGATGATGCCGTTCTCCTGCAGCAGCAGCAGGGCGCGGGCTTCGTTGGTGGTGTCGTTGGGAACGCCGATCTTGATGGTGGTGGCAGCAGCGTCGCCGCTGTTGTCGTCGGTCTTGCTGCCGCAGGCAGCAAGGCTCAGGGCCAAGACAACGGCCAGGGCCAGGGTGATGATCTTAGTCAAAGTGTTGTGTTTCATGTTCGCAGTCTCCTTTGAAATGATTAAACTTGGTTGGTTACGATTTTATCTCAGCACCGCCGCCCGGCCGGAACGGCGGTACATAAGCAAAACAAAAACAGCGGCTGGTCATCACTGACCCTCCGCTGTCTGCTTACACATCGGCTTTTTTTCAAGCCGTCAAACAGTTTTCGGAAAGCTGATGACCTTTTCGGCGCGACGAAACATGCACATGGACATCATACCCATGCACATCTCGCACATCATCATGGTGACGTTACGCTTCATGTCGGCTTTCCTCCTCGCTGTGATTTTCCCTGTCGGAATGGTGGCATAATACGCCCTTAACGCGCCGTTGTCAACCCTTTTTTCACCTTTCTGCGTTTTTTACAAAAAACATACAGGACTGGTATGTGATTTCGTGTATTTTGGTTATTTGACTATTGGGGCTTGCATGGGGCACAATATGTGGTATAATTGTTGATAAAATAATACAATACGTGGGGAGAGATGGGCGTGACATCCAAGGTTTTCGATTATATTGCCATGGAGCAGCGGCGGCAGGAAACGACGGTGGAACTGATCGCCAGCGAGAATTTCACCAGCGAGGCGGTATGCCGCGCTGTGGGCAGCTGCCTGACCAACAAGTATTCCGAGGGGTATCCCGCCCACCGGGAGATGGGAAATCAGGGGCGCTACTACGGCGGCTGCCTGGTGGTGGACGAGCTGGAGACGTACTGCATCGCCAAGTGGAGGGAGGTATTTCACACTGACTACCACGTGAATGTGCAGCCTCACAGCGGTACCTCCGCCAATCTGGCGGCGTATATGGCGCTGCTGCAGCCGGGAGACCGGATCCTGTCCATGAGTCTGGCCAACGGTGGGCACCTGTCCCACGGACTGCCGGTAAATGCCTCCGGCAGGCTGTATGACATAGCGGCCTACGATGTGGACGAAAACGGCCTGATCGACTATGACGGTATGGAGAGGCTTGCGCGGGAGCTGAAGCCGCGGCTGATCATCGCAGGAGCGTCGGCCTACAGCCGGACCATCGACTTTGCACGCTTTGCCCGGGCGGCGCAGGCGGCGGGGGCGTATTTCATGGCGGACATCGCTCACATTGCCGGGCTGGTGGCGGCGGGGGAGCACCCCAGCCCCTTTGGACTGGCAGATGTGGTCACGACCACGACGCACAAGACGCTGCGCGGCCCGCGGGGCGGACTGATCTTCTGCCGGCCGGAGCTGGCGAAAAAGGTGGACAGCGCCGTTTTTCCCGGTATGCAGGGCGGCCCTTTGCAGCACGTGATCGCCGGCAAGGCGGTGGCTGCGGAGGAGGCGCTGACCCCGGAATACCGAGCGTATATCCACCGTGTGGTGGTCAACTGCAGGGCGATGGCGGCGGAGTTCATGGCCATGGGCTACAAGGTCGTTACCGGCGGCACGGACAACCATCTGTTTTTGCTGGATCTGACGGATACCGGACTTACCGGACGTGAGGTACAGGAGGAATTGGACCGCTGCGGTATTACGCTGAATAAGAACTGCGTCCCCGGGGACAAACGCTCGCCGTTCCAGACCAGCGGCGTCCGCATCGGCACCGCCGCCATGACCACCAAGGGCTATACGGCGGAGGATTTCTGTCGCGTTGCCCACCGTATCGACGAGGTGGTGCGGCAGATGACGGCGGAAAAGGCCGCGCAGGCGTAAGGCGCCTTAAAGAGAGCAAAAAAATATCCCGCGGCTGTGCCGCGGGATACTTTTTATGTTGGTTATGCCGCGGTTTTCCGCAGGAACCGCCGGAGGAACCACACGGCCATTACCGCGCACAGCGCCTCGGAGATCACCGGCGCAAACCAAATGCCCGTGCCGCCCACGGCTGCCGCCAACAGCAGCAGCGCACCGGCCTGAAACGCCAGACCCCGCCCCACGGAGATACTGATGGCCGCCTTGGGCTGCTCCACCGCCGTCAGGAAGCCGCCCATGAGGATGTTGCTTCCCAGCAGTATGTAGCACAGACCGTACCGCCGCAGCGCGCCGGCCGCGCTGCCCAGCAGCTCCGGCTTCTCCGCGCCGAGGAAGATTCCGGCGATCTGGGGGGCAAAGATCATCACACCGGCGAAGATCACCGCCGTCATGATGCCCACCGCTGTAAAGCCATACCGCAGCAGCTTCTTGTAGCCCGCCGCGTCCCCCTTGCCGTAGTGGTAGCTGACCAGCGGCTGGCTGCCCTGCGAGATGCCCAGCATGGTGTTGATGATGAGGGTGTTCACATAGGCGATGATGGTGTAGCACACCAGTCCGTCGTCGCCGAGGCACCGGAGGATGACCCGGTTGAACAGGAAGATCATCACGCCGTTGCACAGCTCCGTTACGCCGTCGGCAAAGCCCAGCGGGATCAGCCGCTTGTAGATGCCCCAGTCCATCCTGAACTTCACAAAGTGGAAGGTGTTGTGTCCGCCCAGGAAGTGGCGCAGATAGATGATGCACGTCAGAAGCTGGGAAAGACCTGTGGCGAAGGCCGCGCCCCATACGCCCAGATTCAGCACAAAGATGGCGATATAGTCCAGCACGCAGTTGGCCAGACAGCCGGTGACGACCGTCAGAATTGCCAGACGGGGATAGCCGTCGGTCTTGATCAGCACCTCCATGTTATAGGAGATGATGAAGCACAGCGCGAAAGGGGCCAGGCCCCGGAGATAATCGATGGTATATTGATACGTTACGCCCTTTGCGCCCAGCAGCACGGCGAACGGCTCCAGAAATACGAAAACGAGGACGGTGATGGTCAGGCCAACGCACGTCAGCAGCACGATGTTCTGAGAGAACAGGCTATTGGCCTTCTCGCCTTGGTTTTGTCCCAGATAGATGGCGATGATGGTGCTGGTACCGACGGCGAAGATGACGCCGATGGAGAACAGCACATTGGTGAACGGTACCGCCAGATTCACCGCTGCCATGGCGTATTCGCCTACGCCCTTGGCGACCATCAGCCCGTCCACGATGGAGTACAGGCTGAAAACCATGAGGGATGCCACCGTAGCGGCTACGAAATGCAGGAATTGCGATAGCAGACTGCGCTCATTGAGCATTTTCGATGATTTTCCTTTCTTTCCTGATAGACACCGTCCCGGACGGTATCTCTGATGCATTCTATTCTAACGAAAATTTCCGGGAAAGTCAAATATACTTGCCGTTAAGAGCAAGAGAGTATATAATGAAAACCACAAGAAAAACTGGGAGGTATACCCTATGAAGCTCTATGTGATGGACGCCTTTGCCAATCGGATCTTCGGCGGCAACCAGGCGGGCGTGGCACTGCCGGACCGGGAACTGTCTGATGAGACCATGCGGCAGATCGCTGCGGAGATGAAGCACTCGGAGACGGCCTTTATACATATGGAGCCGGACGGCTCCGTATCCCTGCGCTATTTCACCCCCGCCGGGGAGGTGGACCTGTGCGGCCACGCCACGGTGGCGTCCTTCGCCCTGCTGCGGCAGCTGGAGAAGATCGGCGACGGCGACCACACGGCCCATACGAAGGCCGGGGAGCTGAACGTCACCGTCAGGGGCGGTGCTGTCTGGATGGATATGGCGCCGCCGCAGCTGATCGGTGACATCCCGGCAGCGGAGCGCGCCGCGCTGTACGCCGCCTATGGCCTGACGGAGGCGGACTGCCCGGAGGGATATATCCCACGGATGGTGTCCACCGGCCTGGCGGACATTATGATGCCCGTCCGGGACCACGAGACGCTCATGCGGGCAGTGCAGAACGCACCGGTGGTCACGGAGCTGTCACGGAAGTACGATGTGACCGGCGTGCATATGTTCTGCCCGGGGCGGGACGGCGTGACGGCCTGGTGCAGCAACTACGCGCCCCTGTACGACATCCCGGAGGAGTGTGCCACCGGGACCAGCAACGGTGCACTGACGTATTATCTTTACCTGCGAGGCGATGTGGAGCCGGAGCAGGAGAATGTGTTTTTGCAGGGCGAGCACATGAGTCGGCCCAGCGAGATACGCAGCCTTCTGTATGAAAAGGACGGCACCGTGACCGTCCGTATCGGTGGCAGCGCGGTCATGAGCCTGGATTGTGAACTGAAGCTGTGAGCAAAAAAAGAAAGCCCGTGAGGGCTTTCTTTTTTTGCGGATATAGGTCCCGGCGAAGCGGGAACAGGTATCAGACGTAGCGCTGAGTGGTGACGTCGAACACGCCGCGGGTGGTGATACGCAGACTGGGAATCACCGGCAGGGCCATGAAGCTCAGGGTCATAAATGGGTCGATACCGGTGGACACGCCCAGGTCGTAGGCGGCCTTTTTTGCGTTCTCCAGGTCGCGGTTCACGTTCACCAGCGTGTCGTCAGACATGATGCCGGCGATGGCCAGCAGCAGCTCGCCCTTTACCTGACCGTTCTCCACTACGGTGATGCCGCCGTGCTGCTGTACGATGCGGTTGGCGGCGAAGGCCATATCCTCCTCGTTGGTGCCCACCACGATGATGTTGTGGCTGTCGTGGCTGATGCTGGTGGCCACGGCGCCCTTTTGCAGGCCGTAGCCCTTGATGTAGCCCAAGCCGATGTGGTGGGTGTTCTTATGACGCTCGATGACGGCGATCTTCAGAATGTCATAGTCCACATCGATACGGTCGGTGTAGCCGCCGTCGGTGGTGGTGATCTCGCCGTTGACCATGCCAATGACCGCGTGGGGACGGCTGTCGGTGAAATCGGCGGCGGTCAGCGGGGCCACATGGAAGGTGTCGTGGGCGCGGTTGACCAGATAGGGGTCGATCTCCGGGACGGGGAAGTCCGCCACCACGCCATGGTCTACCATCAGTACGCCGCGCTTGTAGACCTTTTCGATGTTAAAGTGGCCAAAGTCGTCGATGATGACGAAGTCCGCCAGATAGCCGGGTGCAATGGCGCCGCGGTTGTTCAGCAGGAAGTAGCGGGCAGCGTTGTGGCAGGCGGCCTTGATGGCGGTAATGGGGTCGGCGCCCAGGGAGATGGCCTTTTTGACGATGTAGTCGATGTGACCCTTTTCCAGCAGGTCGTTGGGGTGCTTGTCATCGGTGCAGAACATACAGCGTTCCACATACTTGTCGCACAGCAGGGGGACCAGCGCTTCCAGATTGCGGGCTGCGGTGCCCTCGCGGATCATAATGAACTGGCCGCGCTGGAGCTTTGCGATGGCGTCGTTCAGGTCGTGGCACTCGTGGTCGGAGTACACGCCGGCGGCGATGTAGGCGTTCAGGTCGTTGCCCACCAGGTCGGGGGCGTGGCCGTCGATCTTCTTGTGATGCGCCTGGCTGGCCACGATCTTCTCCACCACCTGGGGATCGCCGTTGATGGTGCCAACGAAGTTCATCATCTCGGCCAGACCCTGTACACGGGGATGGTCATAGAAGCTGTCGATAGCCCGGTAGTCCAGGTTGGCGCCGGACTCGTCCAGCGGCGTGGCCGGCACGCAGGAGGGCAGCATAAAGCGCACGTCCACGGGCAGGTCCTCGGTGGCCTGGAGCATATACTCGATGCCATCGGTGCCCATGACGTTGGCGATCTCGTGGGGGTCGGTGATGACGGTGGTGGTGCCATGGGGCAGCACCGCCTTGGCAAACTCCGTGGGACTGACCAGGGAACTCTCCAGATGGATGTGGGCGTCCACAAAGCCGGGGAGGACGATCTTACCGCCCATATCTACCTCTGTATTGCCGCTGTATTCACCCATGCCCACGATCAGGCCCTCGGCCACGGCGATGTCGCCGTGACACAGCTCGTTGGAGAATACGTTGACATAGGTGGCGTTTTTCAGCACCAGGTCGGCCTTTTCACGGCCGGCGGCCACGGCGATGACCCGCAGCTTTTTCGTCAGCTTCCGGTTGATCTTGCCGGCATAGCTCTCTTTTACTGCCATAATGGAACTGCTCCTTTCTCCCACTCAAAGCATTAGTTTTATTAATTCTACATATTACCATAACTTATCGCAAAAGTCTATCCCCGCACGCTATAAAAAATGTGCGGCAGATGGCGGCGGTCATACGGTTTTGCTAATGAGAACAAAAAAAAGAAGCGCCCGCAGGCGCTTCTTTTCACTTGATGCTTCCGTCGGCGTTGAATACCGGAAGGACACCCAGGTACTTGATGTCCTCGCGGTCCGCCGCACCGCCCTCGGCCAGCACGGCGATGCGGTCCACTACGGTACCGCCGGCCATCTTCACCAGCTCCTCCATGGCGTGGAGGGAGCCGCCGGTGGAGATCACGTCATCCATGAGAACGATGCGCTTGCCGCGGATCAGGTCGGCGTCGTCACGGCCCAGATACAGCTTCTGCACCCCGGCGGTGGTGATGGACTTATCCTCCACGTGGAGGGGGTCAGGCATATACGCCTTGGGGCCCTTGCGGGCGATGAAATACTTTTTCGCACCGCTTTGACGGGCCATCTCGTGGATCAGGGGGATGGACTTAGCCTCGGCGGTGAACAGATAGTCGTAGCTGTCTGCCTCCAGCATGGCCAGCATATCACGGGCGCAGGCTACGGTCAGCTCCGCGTCGCCAAAGCAGATGAAGGCGCCGATGTACAGGTCGTCCGTGACCTTACAGATAGGCAGCTCCCGGTGGAGCCCAGCGATGTCCATGGGATAAACAGGCATGATACAAAACTCCTTCAAGCGGTCCTGCCTGCGGGCAGCCGCGCATAATAAGCGGCGCATGGGGCGCCGTAATCCTAATTATAGTAAATCGTTCGACAAAAGTCAAGGATAAAGCAGTTCGCCGAAGCTGGAGATGTAACGGTCACAGGTGCGGGCCATTTCGTCAGCGGTGGAGGCAAAGTAGGGGTCTGCCACGCCCACGGTGTGCATCCCGGCGGCCTTGGCGCCGCGGATGGCCTCCACGGAGTCGTCGAACAGGGTGCAGTCTGCGGGGGAGACGCCCAATGCGGCGGCGACCTTCTCCCAGAGGGCGGGGTACTTTTTCTCGGTGCCCAGCTCCTGGGCAAAGAAAATACGCTCGAAATAGGGCAGCAGGCCCAGGTGGGTCAGCGCCGTACGGCAATGAACAGGGACCGCGCTGGTGACCACAGCCATACGCTCGCCGCGGCGCTTCATCTGCTCCAGATAGGCGCGGACACCGGGCTTTTCCGTTACGTCCGTGGCGTAAATGTCGCCGGCCATCTCCATCCACTCGGCCATGATGGCGGCTTCGCTCTCCGGCAGATGGCAGAATTCCTTTGTGAATTTGGCCGCCAGCGGGAAGATGGTGTGGGCCACGCCCTCATAGTATTCCTGCGTATAGGGCAGACCTCGCTTCTCCAAGAAACGCGTGTCCACGTCCTTCCAGATGCCGTTGGAGTCGATCAGCGTTCCGTCCATGTCAAACAGCAGCATGAGAAACCTCCTTTTCCGGGAAAATATGGCTTGCTATTCCGCGTTGCAGGTGTTATCATATCATGGTTGTTGAACGCTGTAAATGGGGAAACTACCCGATTTCTGTAGGAAAGTGAGGGAAAACGTATGCAAACGGTCAACTACCGCAAGGGCCTGGGGGCTATGTCGGTGTGCTTTTTCATCTGGGGTTTCCAGCCGCTGTACTGGTATATGTGCACCAATGTGTGCGGCGAGATCGACACGTTTTTCATCATGGCCTGCCGCATTATCTGGGCAGCGGTGGCCTGCCTGTGTATTCTGAAGGTGCAGGGAAAACTGCCGCAGCTGTGGGCCGTATTCAAGGACAAGCAGGTGCTCAAGCGGGAGATGCCTGCATCGGTGCTGCTGTTCGGCGACTGGCTGGTGTACCTGTGGGCGGTGCAGAACGGCCGCGTGCTGGAGTGCAGCCTGGGGTATTACATCCAGCCGCTGGTGGTATTTGCCCTTGGGGCCATTATCTTCCGCGAGAAGATGAATTGGCGGCACTTTGTGATCATTGCCATCGTGGTGGTCGGCATCGTGTTCAGCACCTCCGGCTTCGGCGGCGTTCCCTATGTGACCATCGCCCTGGCGTTGATGTTTTCCATCTATGCAGCCATCAAGAAGAGCTTGACCATCGATTCCATCGTGTCTACCACGTCAGAGATCCTGATGATGGTGCCGGTGGCGCTGCTGTTCATCCTGTTTTTCCGTATGGGGGACAATGGTATGGGCAGCATGACGGTCATCAAGCAACTGCTGATGATCGGCGGCGGTGTGATCACCGGACTGCCTATGGTGTTTTATTCCATCGGCGTTAGGTATCTGCCGCTGATGACCACGGGCATCTGCCAGTATATCAGCCCGTCTCTGTCTATTATTTGCGGTGCCATCATGGGCGAGGCCCTGACCCACGAGAAGCTTGTGAGCTTCCTGTTTATCTGGACGGGTGTTATCCTGTATGTGCTGAACACCATCTATGAGGAGAAGCAGAAGAAAAAGACCGCCGTGCAATAGCGTATCAGGGGCCGTCCCAGAGGGGGCGGCCCTTTTGCAGGGGACGGGCCCGTTTGAATGGTTTACAAATGGGGAAAACTGTGGTACAATACCATGTATTATGGGTCAGTGTGTCCAAAGGAGGCGAGCGCTGTGCAGGGAAAACTCATCGTGTTCGAGGGGACGGACGGGTCCGGCAAGGCTACCCAGTCCCGGCTGCTGTGCGAGGAACTGACGCGCCGCGGTATCCCTTTCCGCAAGCTGGAGTTCCCCCGGTATCAGGAGGAGTCCTCTGCGTTGATCCGCCTGTATCTGGGCGGTGCCTTCGGGGACAAGCCCGGCGACGTGAATGCCTATGCCGCGTCAGTGTTCTACTCTGTGGATCGCTATGCCTCCTACAAACAGGACTGGGGCGCGTATTATGAGCAGGGCGGACTGGTCATTGCGGATCGATACACCACCAGCAACGCCGTTCACCAGACCGGTAAGCTGCCGCCGGAGCAGCGGGACGGTTTTCTCGACTGGCTGTTTGACTTCGAGTACCGGCTGTTGGGGCTGCCGGAGCCCACACGGGTGCTGTATCTGGATATGCCCACAGAGGCCACGGAACAGATGATGCGCCTGCGGGAGGCCGCCACCCACACCACTGCTGACATCCACGAGAAGGACGAGGAATACCTGCGCCGCTGCCGGGAAAACGCCGCCCATGTGGTGGCACGCTGCGGCTGGACGCGCATTGACTGCGCCCGGGCGGGCGCGCCTCGCCTGATAGACGACATACACAACGAAGTGATGACCTGCGTGGCCGATCTTATCGGCTGACGCTGGGAAAGGAGCAAAGACTTATGGGAAACCGTGAAGAACGAAACGAATACGCCACGGCGAAGTGGGACGCCGAGGAGGTCCGCCGGCAGGCGTCCTCCGAGCAGCGCCGCCACAGTGACCGCCGCCGTCAGGCCAAGCGCAACCGGACCATCATCTATCTGGCCTGTGTAGTGCTGGTATCCTGTCTGCTGGCGGGCATCGGTTGGCTGCTGGTCAACGACGTGTGTTCGCTGAACAAGCCCTATACCGAGGTGGAGATCACCGTAGAGGAGGGTGACAGCCGGGGAGATGTGGCCAAGAAGCTGCACGACGCGGGGCTGGTGAATTCCCGACTGGTGTTCAATATTGCCGGCACGTTCCTGCACTACAACCGCTACGTGGAGCCGGGGACCTACAAGCTGAACAGTGATATGGACTTCCGCGCCCTGATTACCAATATGCACGACTGGGAGACGGACGCCAAGGAGGCCCAGGGCCTGATCAAGGTCACCATCCCCGAGGGCTACACCGTCCGGGAGATCATCGATCTGCTGGCGGAGAAGGGCGTGGCCACCAAGGAGGATCTGGAGGATGCCTGCGCCAACTTTGCGTATGAGGACTACGATTTCCTGGATGACGACAAGCTGGGCAGCATCGATCGCATGGAGGGCTTCCTGTTCCCCAGCACCTATGAATTCGACAAGAACCGGTCCGCGGTGTATACGGTGGAGACGATGCTGGTGTACTTCAAAAACAGCATCAGCCAGCAGATGCTGGCGGACATCAAGGCGTCTCCGTACTCCCTGCAGGAGATCATCACCATGGCATCCCTGATCGAGAAGGAGTCCATCGGCGACGACACCGAGCGCAAGAACATCAGTTCTGTCATCCACAACCGTCTGGAGAACCCGAGCAGTGAGAAGGGCGGAAGAGCGCTACAGCTGTGCTCTACCATCAACTATATCATGAAGCACGACGGGGTCAAGACCTTCGATACAGAGATCGACAGCCCCTACAACACCTATATCAACCCCGGCCTGACCCCGGGACCCATCTGCAATCCCGGCCTGTCCGCCATTGAGGCGGCCATCTACCCGGCGGACACCGATTATTACTTCTTCGCCCTGGGCAAGGACGGCAAAAGCCACTTCTTTACCGACTATAACGAGCACCTGAAGTTCATTAACAGCGGTGAATACCAGCCCATCTACTCCTGATGATGAAGATGAAAAAGCCGGAGTTGCTGTCCCCGGCCGGGGACTGGGAAAAGCTGCAGATGGCGGTTCTGTACGGCGCGGACGCGGTGTATCTGGCCGGCACATCCTTCGGGATGCGTTCCTTTGCCGGGAACTTTGACGACGAGGCACTGCCGAAGGCAGTGCGGTTTGCCCACGACCACGGTGTAAAGGTACACGCCACGGTGAACACCATGCCCCGCTGGAATGAGGCGGAGGCCCTGCCTGCCCATCTGGAAAAGCTGGACGCGGCGGGGGTGGACGCCCTGATTCTGGCGGACCTGGGCGCGTTCACCCTGGCGGGGAAGTACGCGCCCCACTGCCAGCGGCACATCAGCACCCAGCAGTCTATCGCCAACCACGTCTGCGCCCAGGCCTGGTACGATCTGGGCGCCAGCCGCGTGGTGCTGGCCCGGGAGCTGAGCCTGGAGGAGATCGCCGCCATTCGGGCCAGGGTATCCCCGGAGCTGGAACTGGAGGCCTTCTGCCACGGGGCTATGTGTGTCAGCTACTCCGGGCGCTGCCTGCTGAGCAACTATATGACCGGACGGGACAGCAACCGGGGCGAATGTGCCCAGCCCTGCCGCTACCAGTATGCGCTGATGGAAGAGAAACGGCCCGGTGAGTATTTCCCGGTGTTCGAAGACGAAAAGGGCACATACATTATGAACAGCCGGGATATGTGTATGATCGACCACCTGGACGACCTGATGGCCGCCGGGGTGGACTGCCTGAAGATCGAGGGTCGGGCTAAGTCCGCTTACTACGCGGCCATCGTTACCGGCGCGTACCGGCACTGTTTGGACGACGTGGCCGCAGGGCGCCCGCTTGACCCGGTGTGGCGGGATGAGGTGGAGCACATCAGCCACCGGCACTACGCCACAGGTTTTTTCTACGGCCAGCCGGGGCAGTATTATGAGAGCGCCCGGTATCTGCGGGACTGGCAGATCTGCGCCGTGGTGACAAACTGTGATGAAAATGGGCTGGCCACCCTGAGCCTGCGGAACAAATTTGCCGCCGGCGACATCGTGGAGGTGGTGGGGCCGGATACGAAGCCCTTTACGATCACCGTGCCGGTGATGCGCGACAGCGAGGGCAATGGCCTGGCGGAGCCGAAGACGCCCCAGATGGTGTTCACCATGCAGCTGCCCCGTCCGGTGCCGCCCATGAGCTTCATCCGCCACGCGGTGGCGCTGAGTGGGAAATAAGTACATAAAAATTGTCCCCCGGCGAAGCCGGGGGACAATTTTTATGCATTGCTGGTGGGGTGGGCGCTGCTGTCGGGGATGGTCTCCGGTTCCTCGGCCAGGGCTTCATGCCTGCGTTCGCATACGGACAGGAAGAAGGCCCAGGCGATAAGGGGCAGCACGGCCAGCGCACCGCGGATATACCACCACGTCACGGCGAAGTAGGCCGCTGCCGCGCCGATGTGGAAGCACAGCAGGGTGAGGGCAAAGACCTTCAGCTTCCGCAGGTGGGCGCGGTCATGGTCACACAGGTAGTTGGCCAGGGCCAGAGAAGTCTGCTTAGTGTTGTTGGTGGAGAAGATGGTGGAGCTGTAAAAGCCGCGGGCGCCGCCGAAGCTGCTCCACTGGATGCTCATGGCAAAGAAGATGGGATACAGAGCCACCACAACGTTCAGCGTTTCCGGCAGGAAGGCTACGGCCACGGCGGCTGCGGCGGTGATAACAGGCGATACATAGTGCATATCCCAGCCCCACCAGTGGGGCAGCAGCACCGTCAGCATAGTGCCCAGCACATACAGCACCAGCGCGCCCAGGTGCAGGAGCACGGCGTGTAGGTCGCCCCGCAGGGCGTCCAGCAGCAGCTCGATCAGGTTCACCGTCTGGGCGTTGCCCATGACGCCGCTGTGGATAAGAACAGCGTAGCAGCCGAAGAAGCCGCCCACGGCACAGAAGGATAGGTGGCGGTACAGGTCGATATGGTCGTTGTGGGAGAGCTTTTGCACGGGAGGTCCCTCTTTCTGTAAAAATGACGGTTTCCAGTATACCACAGTAGTGCGGAAAGACAAGGGGGAATATCTCACAAAAAGAGAAATTTCGTGTTGACAATGGGGAACATTGTGGTAAAATAACGCTATATTCCATAATGGCGATGAGAGAGAAGAGTTACCGGAGGCCGCCCGGAGCGAGACGGGGACAGTGCAAGCCCGTTGGGATCGGCACGGTGACAGCCACTTTTGAGCCTGCCGTGATGAATGGCACGGGATGCTCCCGTTACAGGGCACTGAGAGGGCGGCTCGCCGCCAAATCAGGGTGGTACCGCGGAAGTGATTTTCGCCCCTGTTTGCTATGGCAAACAGGGGCGTTTTTCGTTGCAGGAGGTGGGAGATGCACTATACGATCATCGACATGGAAAAGGACCCACGCTGCGGGCAATTCGCCTATTTCCGGGCCATGCAGTATCCCTTTGCCAGCGTTACCGTGGAGGTGGACATTACCGACATGATGACGGCGCGGGGCAGCAGGCCCTTTTTCCTGAGTCTGCTGTATGCGGTGGTGCGGGCGGCCAATGCCGTGCCCCAGCTGCGGCGGCGCATCCTGCCGGATGGACGGGTGGCGGAGTACGACTGGTGCCCGCCGTCCTACACCGCCATGAAGCCGGACGGCGTGTATGTCTACTGCACCGTGGAGGGCGACATGCCCTACGGGACCTTCATCGCGGAGGGACAGCGGCGGCAGCGGGAGGTGCTGGAGCGGGGCACGCTCACCGAGGACGGCGACGTGCGGAGCTTCTTCTTTGTCTCCAGCGTGCCGTGGGTACACTACTCGCAGCTGCAGCACCCGGCGGAGAGCCCGGACGACAGCAATCCCCGCATCAGCTGGGGCAAATATGTGACCGTCAACGGGCGGACGACACTGCCGGTGTCGCTGTTTGTGAACCACGCGCTGGCGGACGGGCTGCATATTTCCAGGTTCTATCAGAAGCTGGAGGAGGAACTGGCGGCGCTGACCCGCCAATGGAACGAGAGCAAAAAAGATTTTTAGTATATATTGCAAAGGAGATAACGACTATGAGCCATCCCTATCACGGCCTGAACGAGCTGCGGGAAATGTTCCTGAAGTTCTTTGAGACGAAAGGCCACCTGCGTCTGCCCAGCTTTTCGCTGGTGCCCCAGAACGACAAATCTATCCTGCTGATCAACGCCGGCATGACCCCCATGAAGCCCTGGTTCAAGGGCGAGGAGGAGCCGCCCTGCCGCCGCGTCTGCACCTGTCAGAAGTGCATCCGTACCGGTGACATCGACAATGTGGGCAAGACCGCCCGCCACGGCACCTATTTCGAGATGCTGGGCAACTTCTCCTTTGGCGATTACTTCAAGCACGAGGCCATTGCGTGGAGCTGGGAGTTCCTGACCTCCCCTGAGTGGGTGGGGCTGGAGGCCGACCGGCTGTATCCCTCCGTGTACGAGAGCGACGACGAGGCCTTCGCCATCTGGCGGGACGAGATCGGCATTCCTGAGGACAGGATCTTCCGCTTCGGCAAGGAGGACAACTTCTGGGAGCACGGCTCCGGCCCCTGCGGTCCCTGCTCCGAGATCTACTATGACCGCGGCGAGGAGTACGGCTGCGGCAAGCCCGGCTGCACCGTGGGCTGTGACTGCGACCGCTATATCGAGATATGGAACAACGTGTTCTCCCAGTTCGACAACGACGGCCACAACAACTACACCGAACTGAAGCAGAAGAACATCGACACCGGTATGGGTCTGGAGCGCCTGGCCTGTGTGTGCCAGAACGTGGCAAGCCTGTTCGACGTGGACACGGTGATGAACATCACCCACAAGGTCAGCGAGCTGACCGGCGCCCACTACGGCGAGAGCTACAAACGGGATGTGAGCCTGCGGGTCATCACCGATCACATCCGCTCCGCCACGTTTATGATCTGCGACGGTATCCTGCCCAGCAACGAGGGCCGCGGCTATGTGCTGCGCCGCCTGCTGCGCCGCGCTGCGCGCCACGGCAAGCTGCTGGGCGTCAACGAGCCATTCCTGTACAAGGTGGTGGACACCGTGGTACACGAGAACGAGGGGCAGTACCCCGATCTGAAGGAAAAGCAGAGCTACATCACCAAGGTCATCCGCACCGAGGAGGAGAACTTCGCCCGCACCATCGACGGCGGCATCCGCATCTATAACGAGATGCTGGCCTCCCACAAGGAGAAGGGCGAGACGGTGTTCTCCGGCGCGGACGCCTTCAAGCTGTACGACACCTTCGGCTTCCCCATCGACCTGACGGCCGAGATGGCCGCCGAGGAGGGCATGACTGTGGACGAGGACGCCTTCCAGTCCCTGATGACCCAGCAGAAGGAGCGTGCCCGCGAAGCCCGCAAGGCGCTGGGCGATCTGGGCTGGGCCGGCGTGGAGTTCGGCAAGGACATGCCGGCCACAGAGTTCGTGGGCTATGACCGCGACACGGTGAACGGCGCGAAGGTGCTGGGTATCGTGGCCGAGGGCGAGCTGGTGGACGAGATCGTGTCCGGTATGGAGGCCATCCTGGTGCTGGACAAGACCCCCTTCTACGCCGAAATGGGCGGTCAGGTGGCCGACCACGGCGTGATCACCGGCGACGGCATGGAGTTCGTGGTCAGCGATGTGCAGAAGAACAAGGGCGGCAAGTTCATGCACTACGGCAAGTTGCTCAGCGGCAGCGTGGCCGTGGGAGACAGTGTGACGGCGTCCATCGACACCGACCGCCGCGCCGCTATCCGCCGGGCCCACAGTGCCACCCATCTGCTGGACGCGGCGCTGGTGAAGGTGCTGGGCGACCATGTGCATCAGGCTGGCTCTCTGGTGGAGCCGGATCGCCTGCGCTTCGACTTCACCCACTTCGAGGGTATTACGCCCAAGCAGCTGGACGAGGTGGAGGATATGGTCAACGACGCTATTCTGTCCGGGCTGCTCATTACCACCGAAGAACTGCCCATCGCCGAGGCTAAGGCCCGGGGCGCGGTGGCTACCTTCGGCGAAAAATATGGCCAGACCGTGAGAGTGGTGACCATGGGTGATTTCTCCATGGAACTGTGCGGCGGCACTCATCTGGACAACACCGCCAAAGCCGGTCCGTTCCGCATTAAGAGCGAGAGTAGTGTGGCCTCCGGTGTACGCCGTATCGAGGCCACCACCGGCAAGGTCACCATGGAGGACATGCGCCGCAGTCGTGGGCTGCTGAACCGGGCGTCCCAGTTCTTCAAGTCCGCACCGGAGACGCTGATGGAGCGTCTGGAGCAGCAGGCCAGCGAGATGAAGGCTCTGCGGCAGGCGCTGGAGAAATTCAAGAGCGAGGCGTCCATGGGCGAGGCCAAGCAGATACTGGCCTCCGCCAAGACCGTGGACGGTCTGCACGTCATCACCGGCACCCGTCAGGGTTTGGACGCCAACGCCCTGCGGCTGATGGGCGACTTCCTGCGGGACAAGGATCCCCATGTGGTAGGCGTGCTGGCCAGCATCGTGGGCGAGAAGGTCACGTTCCTGGCGGTGTGCGGCAAGGAGGCCGTGGCGCGGGGCGTGAAGGCCGGCAATCTGGTTAAAACCGTGTCCGCAGTGTGCGGCGGCAAGGGCGGCGGCAAGCCGGACAGCGCCATGGGCGGCGGCACCGACCTGCTGAAGGTGGACGACGCGCTGGCGGCCGTGGATGATTTCGTGGCGGAAAAGTTGAAATAATGCGCTGTATTATGAAAAAATAAGTCCCAATTCGACTTTGTGTTCCAAACGGCTCCAAAGCCTTGCATCTTCAAGGGCTCAAGAGCGCGCAGGAACACAAAAGGGAATTGGGAGAAAAATAACAACAAAAACATATGCGAAAGGAGATGCGACCATGAAGAACGATTGCCTGTTCTGCGCCATTATTGACGGGGAGATCCCCAGCAAAAAGGTGTATGAGGACGAACAATGCTATGCCTTTTATGATATCGAGCCGCAGGCACCGGTACACTTTTTGGTGGTGCCCAAGGCACATATCTGCTGCGCCAATGCCATCACGGCGGACAACAGCGGTGTGGTGGCCCATTGCTTCGAGGTCATCGCCAAGATCTGCAGGGAGTTGGGCGTGGAGAGCTACCGAATCGTCAACAACTGCGGCGATCAGGCGGGACAGACCGTGAAGCACCTGCACTTCCATGTGCTGGCGGGGCGGGATATGACCTGGCCTCCGGGCTAAAGGAGAACAGAAAAAGGGTCGGCGGGAGCCGGCCCTTTTTTCTGTGCGGCGGTGCGGGGCGGGACGGGGGCGTTTTACGCCGCTGCGCGGCTACACCTTATCCGCCCCCTGTGGGGGCACCTGTCTCCCTGCGGGTCGGTCGGTTCGCGGATCTGACAGGCCACCGGCCTGTCATTCAACACCGCGAACCCCAGGGGGAAGGCTTAGGGGGGCGTGCCCTTAATGGGAAGGCCGGGGGAAAATTTTGGGGGTGTTGCCCGTTTGCGGGCAACTTTTTTGCTTTTCGGGGATGGGGGCAGACGATCTTGATAAGGGGGTACGGATATGAAGTACAGAAAGAATGGGACGGACGCGGTGTGCGGACAGTGTGACCTGTGCGGCGGAGAGCTGCGGCGGGGAGAGCGATACTACCGGATCAGCGGTGAGAACGTGTGCAGGGGCTGCCTGGCGGATTTCGCGGCGCAGATACTGGCGGCGTATGAGGTGGTCGGAGGTGAGGCGGATGCATAAGATGGCGGCACCCTGGGAGGAACTGCGGGAGAAGTACGAGGCGGGCGGATATACCTATATGCAGCTGGCGAAGGAATACGGCGTTTCGGTGCAGAGCGTGGGGCGGCACGCGCGGAAGGAGAAGTGGGTCAGCGGGTGCCGGAACGAGAGACGGCGCAGGGCGGAGAGCCGGGAGTGCTTGCTGGAAATGACGCGGGCGCTGATGCGGGGCGCGAAGCGGGCGGCCGAGGAGGCGGAAAAAGGTGAGGCGTGCACCAAGGAGCTGAAGGAGCTGGCGGGGATATTGCAGACGCTGGCGGGGCTGGAGAAGGAGCTGGGCGGCGGGACCGCGACGCAGACGGTGCAGGTGCTGATGGGAGAGGAGGTACGGGCGCTGAGCGAGTAAGCGCGGAGAGAGAAGAGACAAGGGGGAGAGAACATGGAGGATATATACATCGGGACGCCGAACGCAAAGCAGGACGAATTTCTGCGGTGCAAAAAGAAGTACGTCGCTTTCGGCGGGGCACGGGGCGGCGGGAAGAGCTGGGCGGTGCGGTGCAAGGCCAAGCTGCTGGCGCAGCGGTATCCGGGGATACGGATGCTGCTGGTGCGGCGGACCATGCCGGAGATCGAGGCAAACCATTTGGAGACGCTGCGGCTGGAGCTGGCGGGTACGGCCGTATACCGGGCGGAGGAGAGACGGTTCGTGTTCGGGAACGGGAGCGTATTGCAGTTCGGATACTGCGCCTGCGACCGGGACGCGGATCGCTATCAGGGCGCGGAGTACGACGTGATCTTTTTCGACGAGGCCACGCAGCTGAAGGAGCAGTGGATGCGGAAGTTGGCGGCGTGCGTGCGCGGCGTGAACGGATTTCCCAAGCGCATTTACTACACGTGCAACCCGGGCGGGCCGGGACACGGGTACATCAAGCGGCTGTTTATCGACCGGCGGTATGAGCCGGGGGAGAACGGGGGCGAGTACGCGTTCATACCGGCGCGGGTGACGGACAACGGGGCGCTGCTGGCGCGGCAGCCGGAGTATATACGGCAGCTGGAGGCGCTGCCGCCGAAGCTGCGGGCGGCGTGGCTGGAGGGGCGGTGGGACGTGCTGGCGGGACAGGTGTTCCAGGAGTTCACGGACGACCCGGCGCACTACGCGGACCGGCGGTGGACGCACGTGATCCGGCCCTTTGACATCCCGCGGGAGTGGAACGTGTACAGAAGCTACGACTTCGGGTACGCCAAGCCCTTTTCCTGCGGTTGGTGGGCGGTGGACTTCGACGGGTGCGTGTACCGGATATTGGAGCTGTACGGCTGCACGGGAACGCCGGACGAGGGCGTGCTGTGGACACCGGAGCGGCAGTTCGCGGAGATACGGCGGATGGAGGACGAGCACCCATATCTGCGGGGACGGACCATACGGGGGGTGGCGGACCCGGCCATCTGGGACGCCAGCCGGGGCGAGAGCATCTATGAGACGGCGCTGAAGCACCGGCTGTTTTTTGAAAAGGGAGACAACCGGCGGATACCGGGGTGGATGCAGCTGCACTACCGGATGAGCTTTGACGGGGAGGGGTACCCCATGCTGTATGTGTTCGAAAACTGCCGGGCGTTCATACGGACGGTACCGGGGCTGTCGTACAGCACCACGGCGCCGGAGGACGTGGACACGGGACAGGAGGACCACGCGGCGGACGAGAGCCGGTATTTCTGCATGATGCGGCCCATCGCGCCCCGGGAGAGGACGGAGATACGGCGGAAGCCGTGAGAAACCGGGGGAGGGGCCGCGCCCCTCCCCCGGTCCGAATTTCGCAGATGACGAAAATGCGGAATTTTACACAAAAGGGCTGGACAAATTATGCAGCTGTGCTATAATCTGATTATCCGCAGGAGTACTCCTGCTTTGGCGTTTTAAGCTTGTTAAAACGAAGCACCCTGCGGAAATCTAAAAAACCCGGGGTAAGGAAAATGAAAAAGATATTGGCAACCATTTTGGCGCTGGTCATGGCGCTGGGACTCACCGCTACCGTCTGGGCAGCAGATGTCAGCGGCAGCACATCGACAAAGGCAGCAAAAATCGGCGGCGCAGAGTATGACACCCTGCAAGCTGCTATTGACGCCGCGAGCGGTAGTGAAACCACGGTGGTGGTGCTTTTGAATGACCTGACGGAGAGCATTACCATCGACAGCGGCAAAAACGTCACGATTGACCTGAATGGCCACAAGCTGACCAATACGGATGGCCAGCATACCATCACCAATAACGGTACTCTGACCATCACTGCCACCAACGGCGGCACTGTGGATAACGTAAGCCACGCCCGCGCGGCACTGTTTAACAATGAGGGGGCAACCGCAGTTCTGAACGGCGGCAGCTTCACCAGAAGTCAGGAGAACGGAAAAACGAAGGAAGATAGCGGAAACAACTCGTTTTACACCATTCAGAATCTTGGCACGATGACCATTAATGCTGGGGTATCTGTTACGCAGAATGGGTGCTTCTCCAGCATGGTAGCAAATGGCTATTATAACGGAACTGGCAAGACTAATACGCCGACCATGATCATCAATGGCGGCACATTCAGCGGTGGCCTGAATACTGTGAAGAATGACGATTGCGGTGTGATGACTATTAACGGCGGCGAGTTTAAAAACTTTGCGCAAGCCTGTGTGCAGAATCACAATAAATTGACCATTACAAACGGAAACTTTGACGGCTCCGAGTTGAAAGCCATTGCAGATAGCACGGTATCGGTCATCTATAACTGCGGTTGTGGCGCAGATAATGACAAGGGTATGCTGTCTATTTCTGGCGGTACTTTTAGCGGCGGAAAAGAGGAAACCTACGTTATTTGTGATGTAAGCACCGTGAGCGAAGCATATACGGACATTTCCGGCGGTACTTTTACGAAGGGGTCGGCTACAATGATCGGCAAGACCGCCAGTGCCAAAGTGGCCATCTCCGGCGGTGCTTTCAAGGATGCTGCGGGCAAGGCAGTTGACGTGTCTGCGTATCTGGTAGCGGGCAAGCAGCAGAACAGCGATGGTTCCGTTGGCAACAAGTCCTATTACTACTACACCTCCACCAGCGATACCACCACTTCTACCACCACCAAGGGTTCTCCCAAGACCTTTGACGCGGGCGTGGGTATCTACGCGGTGACGGCGGTGCTGTCCGTTACCGGCATGGCCTGGACCGCTAAAAAGCGTCACTAAGAGCAAATAAAAAAGAAAGCCCGTAAAGGGCTTTCTTTTTTTGCGCTTTTTTTGGTGGGAAGGCTGGGACAAAAAATTTGGGGCGTTGCACGTTTGCGGGCAACTTTCGGGCTGGGCGGGGGCAGGGACAGAACATGAAAGGGAGGTGCTCGGATGGAGCAGGAGACAAGGACCGCGCGGGACGCCGGTGCTCCGGTGAAGATCGGGGCGGAGGCGGTACGGGCCGCGGCGGAGGTGCTGCGGCGCTATCGCGCGGGCAAGCAAAATCTGGACAGGCGCATCATCGACAACGAGCAGTTCTGGAAGCTGCGGCACTGGGAGCAGATGGAGAAGGCGGGCGAGGGCGGCAATCCGGAGGACGTGCGGCCGGCCAGCGGCTGGCTGGTGAACTGCATCCTCAGCAAGCACGCGGACGCCATGGACTGCTATCCGGAGCCGACGGTGCTGCCCCGGGAGCCGGGAGACCGGCAGGAGGCAGAGACGCTGAGCCGTATCCTGCCGGTGCTGCTGAAAAACGACCGGTTCAGGCGGACGTATTCCAAGGCGTGGTGGGACAAGCTGAAGTCCGGGTGCGCCGTGTACGGCGTGTTCTGGGACAACGAAAAGCTGCACGGGCTGGGCGACGTGAGCATCCGCAGCATGGACGTGCTGAACCTCTTTTGGGAGCCGGGGGTCACGGACATACAGGAGTCGGAGCACTTTTTCTGCACGGAGCTGGTGCCCAACAACCATCTGGTGCGGAGATGGCCGGAGCTGGAGGGGAAGCTGGGGCGCGGCGGCGCGCAGGTGAGCCGGTATCTGTTCGACGACAAGGTGGACACGTCGGAGCAGTCGCTGGTGGTGGACTGGTACTACCACACGGAGCGTGAGGGACGGCAGGTGCTGCAGTACTGCAAGTTCGTGGGGGAGAATGTGCTGTATGCCACGGAGAACGACCCGGAGATGGCGGCGCGGGGCTGGTACGACCACGGGAAGTACCCGTTCGTGTTCGATACGCTGTTTCCCGAGGAGGGGACGCCCTGCGGGTATGGGTATGTGGATCTGTGCAAGTCGGCGCAGAAGCAGATCGACCTGATGAACCAGGCTATTCTGAAAAACACGCTGGCGGCGGCGACGCCGCGGTTTTTCATCCGAGCGGACGGCGCGGTGAACGAGAACGAGTATGCCGACTGGACGAGGCCCTTCGTACACACCAACGGAAACCTGGGCGCGGACTCCATCGCACCGATCCGGGTGCCGGCGCTGGACAGCGTATATGTGGCGGTCTTGCAGAACAAGATCGCGGAGATGAAGGAGACGGCGGGCAACCGGGACGTGATGAGCGGCGGCACCGCCGGCGGCGTGACGGCGGCCACGGCTATTGCGGCTTTGCAGGAGGCGGGCGGCAAGCTGTCGCGGAATATGATCGACGACGGGTATGAGGCGTTTTCACAGGTGGTGACGCTGTGCATCGAGCTGATCCGGCAGTTTTACGACGTGCCGCGGCAGTTCCGGCTGCTGGGCCGGGACGGCGGGGCGTTCGTCGCCTACGGCAACGGGGGCCTGCGGCCCAGGGCGCTGCTGACCGGGGGCTATCGCGTGCCGGAGTTCGACCTGGAGGTGATGGCACAGGACGAGACGCCGTACCAGACCATGGAGTACAACCAGCTGGCGCTACAGCTGTTTCAGATGGGGTTCTTCCGCAGCGATATGGCAGAGCAGGCGCTGCGGTGCCTGGAGCTGATGCAGTTCCGCAGCAAGGACGCGCTGGCGGAGGTCATCCGGCAGGGACAGAAGGAGACGGACCAGAAGGCGTGGCTGACGGAGGCGCTGCGGCGGGCGGTGACGCTGCTGGACAAGAGCCAGGGGACCCATCTGGCAGAGGCGCTGGAACGGGAGCTGGAGAAGCGGGAGAGCAGCGGCGGAAAGGCGGCGGCGCCCCGGAGCAGCGACGCGGTGACGCGGCAGCGGCAGGCCACGCGGCAGGCGGTACGGCCCAGATGATACGGGCCAGCTGCGGCGGCGCGCACCTTACGGTGCGGGGCCACGCCGGGTACGGCGAGTATGGGAAGGACATCGTATGCGCGGCGGCGTCCGCGCTGGTGTACGCGCTGGCGGGGAGATTGCGGGAGACAGGGCGGCTGGAACGGTTCCAAAGCGCGCCGGGATACGCGGAGATCGCGGGTACGGGGGACTGTGCCCGGGAGTTCGCGCTGGTGCGGTGCGGGCTGGAGCTGCTGGCGCGGCAATACCCCGGCAGGGTGGAAGTTGGGTCGTGACCTACCACGGGGAGGAGAGTTCGGATGGACGAGCTGGAAAAGACGGCGCAGGAGACTGCGGAGGAGACGGGCGGAATGGCTCCCGACGCCGGGGAGCAGCAGGTACCTGCCGGGGAACAGGGGGTACCCGGCGGGGAAGAGGACTTCGAGACGCTGATACGCGGCCGGTACAAGGGGGAATTCGACGCACGAGTGCGGCGAATACTGGACGGACGGCTGCGGGGACTGCGGCAGGAGAACGAGAGGCTGCGGGAGATGGCGGCCGCGGCGGAGACGGCGCGGCAGCGGGAGCAGGAGGCGCAGCTGCAGGCCGCGATGGAATTCGCGGTGATCCGGGCGCGGCAGCAGATGGCCCAGGCCATCGCCAGCGGCGGCAGCCGCGTGGCGGAGAACGGCGGACGGCGCAGGAGCGTCAGCCGCTGGGATCCCAAGGGTCTCAGCGGTGCGGAGCTGGCGGCGATACGGAAGAGAGTACAGGATGGAGAGAAGATCAGATTTTAGAAAGGGAGAGAAAACATGGAGATGAATTTGCAGATGTTTGCGGAGAACACCCAGACCACGGCGAGCCTGAGCGCGGAGATGAAGACCTACTACGGCATGGAGCTGCTGGAGAATGCCAAACCGCAGCTGGTGCACAACCAGTTCGCGGCCACGAAGGGCCTGCCTGCCGGCGGCGGCAAGACCGTGGAGTGGCGTAAGTTCGGCGCCTTTGACAAGGCGCTGAAGCCTCTGACCGAGGGCGTGACGCCCGATGGCAGCGGTATCTCCGTCAGCTACATCACCAAGGAGCTGGCGCAGTACGGCGACTACACCACCGTGTCGGATATGCTGGACCTGACGGCCATCGACGATGTGGTGCTGGAGATCACTGACCGTCACGGCAGCAACATGGGCCTGACGCTGGACACGGTGACCCGAAACGAGATCCAGCAGGGCAAGCAGGTGATCTACGCGCCCAAGATCGGCAGCGACGGCACCAAGACCGACGTGACCAGCCGCATGACGCTGGACAAGGACTGCCGCATGACCAGCGAGCTGGTGGCCAAGGCGGCGACCCAGCTGAAGAAGATGAACGCGCCCACCTTTGACGGCAAGTATGTGTGCATCATCCACCCCAGCGTGGCCTTTGACCTGCGCCAGGACGAGGCGTGGATCGCCGCCCACCAGTATGCCGGGGCTACGGAGCTGTTCTCCGGCGAGATCGGTGAGCTGCACGGCGTGCGCTTCGTGGAGACCACGGAGGCGAAGATCTATCGCGGTGAGGACCTGGCCGCCGACAGCCGCACGCTGAAGGTGAACGGCAACGTTATGGCCAGCACCGACGTGACCTTCAACGGCGGCACCGTGGCCGCCGGCGCGCTGGCGGGCCGCTATGTGGTGCTGGGCGGCACCCGCTGCCAGGTGGTGAGCAACACCGACGCGAAGCTGGTGCTGGACAAGACCGTCACCGTGGGCGACAAGGAGGTCATCTACCCCGGCGAAGGCGGCAAGCAGGGCTGCGCCGTGTACGGCTGCCTGTTCCTGGGCAAGGGCGCCTATGGCGTGGTGGACCTGAGCGAGGGCACGGAGGTCATCGTGAAGCCCCGCGGCAGCTCCGGCACCGCCGACCCGCTGGACCAGCGCTCCAGCGTGGGCTGGAAGGGCGTACACGCCGCGGCTATCCTGTACGACGAGTACATGGTGCGCGTGGAGTGCGGCAGCAGCTATTCGGACGAGGATAAGGCGAACTGAGGGAGCGTGGAGCAGGGGCGGACGGGTCGTCCGCCCCTGCGGGAAATGCCGCCGTCAGCGCGGCCACGCCGCGCTGACGGGACGTCGAGGTCACCGCCCCCTGCGGAACGCGGGCGGACGGCGGGGCGAGGTCTTACATGAGGAAAGGAGAAGGGCGAGATGAAGGAGAAAATGACAACGGTGCTGCTGCCCAGAGGCAGAAAGCAGGAGGAGAATTTTGTCATCGTGTCCGTCAACGGACGCAGCTGGAAGATCATGCGCGGCGTGGAGGTGCGTGTGCCGGTGTGCGTGGCGGAGGTGCTGGAAAACGCCGCCATGATGGCGGAGGCGGCCCGGCGCTATGTGGACGAGAGAGCGTCCTGAGGTGACGGCCATGGCAAGGACGACGGCAAAACAGGTGCTGGACCGGGTGGACGCGCTGCTGCCCAATGGGTATGCGCGCGCGGAGAAGCTGCGGTGGCTGGCCCAGGCGGAGGGCTTTGTGCGGCGGGAGCTGTGCCGGGAGACGGGGGAACTGCCGGTGCTGACCGAGGAGACGGAGCTGACGGCGGCGCCGCCCTTTGACGAGCTGTACCGGCACTATGTGGAGGCGCAGGTGCACTATGCCAACGGGGAGACGGCGCGGTACAACAGCGCGGCGGGCCTGTGGAACAACGCGTTTCTGACCTATCGGGACTACCGGGCCAGGACGGCGGTGCCGGAGGGCGGCGCGTCGGCGCTGCGGCTGTGCTGAAAGGGGGCGGCGGAGATGTATTTTCCCAAGCTGAAGGCGGCGGCGCAGCAGCGGGCAGGCGTAGAGCAGTTCGGGGGACTGGACCGCCGTCCGGGCAGCGGCGCGGGGAGCCTGGAGCAGATGGAGAACCTGTGGAGCAGCGGGTATCCGGCGCTGGAGACGCGGCCCCTGCGGCGGACGGTGACGCAGCTGACAAAGCCCAACGGCATGACGGAGAAGGACGGATTGTTCTGGGTGGACGGCACGGCGCTGTATGTGAACGGCGCGAAAACGGGGTTGGTGCTGACGGACAGCCGGAAGCAGCTGGTGAGCATGGGGGCGTATCTGCTGATCTTTCCGGACAAGAAGTACATCAATACCCAGGACCTGACGGATTTCGGGAGCATGGAGAATGTGCGGACCACCACGGGGGAGGTGACGTTCACCCTGTGCGACGGGACGGGGGAGAGTCTGGGCAGCTACGCGGCGGGCACGGAGGCGCCCCAGGAGCCCCGGACGGGGGATCTGTGGCTGGACACGGAGCGATCGGAGAGCGTGATGCGGCGGTATGACGGCAGCACATGGACGGCGCTGACGGAGGTGTACACAAAGATCGCCGCTGTGGGCGTGGGACTGGGCTTCCGCGCCGGGGACGGCGTGACGGTGGCAGGCTGCGGCGCGGCGGAGCTGAACGGCCTGCACGTATTGCAGGCGGCGGAGGACGACTGGGTGCTGGTGCCGGCGCTGTGCCGGACGCTGGACAGTCAGACGGCGGCGGTGACGGTGATGCGGCTGATGCCGGAGATGGACTTTGTGGTGGAGCAGGGCAACCGGCTGTGGGGGTGCAAGTACGGCATCGTGGATGGACAGGCGGTGAACGAGATATACGCCTGCGCGCTGGGAGATTTCCGCAACTGGAACAGCTTTGCGGGGCTGAGCACCGACAGCTACGCCGCCGCCAGAGGCTCGGACGGACCCTTTACCGGGGCGGCGGCCTGCATGGGCGGCGTGGTGTTCTTCAAGGAGAACTGCATGGAGCGCATCTATCCGGCAGCGGGCGGCGGGCACCAGATCGTGACGGTGCCGTGCAGCGGCGTGCGGAAGGGTGCGGAGAGGACCGTGGCCGTGGCGGACGGTGTGGTGTACTATCTGGGGAACGACGGGGTGTACGCCTTTGACGGAAGTATGCCGGTGTGCGTATCCCGGGCGCTGGGCGACAAGCGGTATACCGGCGGCGTGGCCGGCGGGGAAAGCGGCCGGTACTGGCTGTCCGCCGTGGACGCGGCGGGAGAGACGGAGCTGCTGGTGTACGACACGCAGAAGCGGCTGTGGCACCGACAGGACAATACGGCGGCGGTGGCCTTCGCCCGGTGGAACGGGGAGATGACAGTACTGTGCAGCGACGGACGGCTGCTGGATACAAGCGGTACATTGGGAACGGCGGAGACGGGGTTCTCCTGGAGCGCCGAAAGCGGCGACCTGGGACTGTATACGCCGGAGCACAAGTATCTCTCGCGGCTGGAGCTGCGGCTGAAGACGGCGGCCGGGAGCACGGTGAAGGCGTACGTCTGCTATGACGGGGACAACGTCTGGGAACAGGTGGGCGGTGTCTCCGGCGAGGCGGGGCAGACCCGCGGCGCGGTGCTGCAGGTGCGGCCCCGGCGGTGCGGACACCTGCGGCTGAAGCTGGCCGGGGACGGACCGTGCCGGGTGTACAGCGCGGCAGCGGTGTATGAGAAGGGAAGTGACGGGCCATGAGCGTGCTTGCCCTGCCGATGGCACCGGCGGGATCGGTGCAGGAGCAGGTGACGCAGCAGTATGCGTATCTGGTGCAGATGGCCCAGCAGCTCAACCTGGCGCTGGGACAGCTGGAGGCGCTGGGCGGCGGGGCCGGAGAGGCCTCCGCCCGGCGGCAGGCCAACGGGCGCTTGGGCACGGCGGCATCGGAGACGGCGGACGGGCAGTATGAGACGCTGCGGAGCATGATCCTGAAGACGGCGGACCAGGTACAGAAGACCACGGCGGCATTGACGGCGAAGCTGGAGGAGGAATATGTGGCGAGCTCGGACTTCGGCAGCTATGTGGCGAAGCTCAGCGCCCAACTGGAGGCGGCACCGGAGGCGGTGACGCAGTATTACAGCTTTTTCTCTGACCTGCAGGCCAACGTGGAGAAGGTGGACGCGGCCTTCGCGCACTATAAGCTGGACACGGAGGGGTATATCCGCACGGGTATCGTGTACTACGACGGGGCCGCGCCAGTGTATGGCGTGGCTGTGGGACAGGACCTGACGTGCAGAGAGGTGGACGGCGAAAAGGTGGTGGAGCAGAACAACTTTCGCGCGGTGTTCACCGCCACGCGGCTGTCCTTCTGGCAGGACGCCACGGAGGTGGCCTATGTGTCCAACAACCGGCTGTACATAACGAACATCACGGTGCTGGGCGGTATCGATGTAGGGCAGTGGAGCATGGAGGCGGCGGAGGGCGGACTGGCCTTCCGGTGGATCGGAGGGTGAGTGTGTGAGCTATACGGCGTTGGACAGCATCCAGTGGGGCGGCGTGCCGAAGATCGGCGTCAGCTTCGGCTATGACAGCCGGCGCAGCGGCAGCGCGATGCAGTACAGGATCTATGTGACGGTGGCGCCGCTGACAGGGGCATCGTATTTTGGGTACCCTATCTATCTGTCGGTGACGGTGGACGGCGGAAGTGTGTGCAGCGGGCATACGCTGAAGGCGGCATCGCCCAGCCGGTGGAGCAGCGCGATCGAGTACGACAGCGGCTGGGTAACAGCGGCAGGAGCAGTGGGCACCGCGCCGCTGGGGATACGGCTGTACAGCGGCTCCGGGTCTGCCAGAGACGACAGCTACGGCTATGCGCTGCCGGTGGAGCGCGTGGAGGACATTGGAGATTTCTCACTGACGGCGGGGGACGCGGTGATCGGACAGACGGGGACGCTGACGCTGACGCGGCCCGGGTATGGGTACAGCTTTACGTTCAGCTATGTGCTGGGGGCGGCCTCCGGAACGCTGAGCAGCGGCGCGCTGCGGACGGTGAGCAGCAGCGCGGGGCGCGTGGTGTACCAGTGGACGGTGCCGGAGTCGCTGGCCGGGGAGCTGCCGGAGACGACGCACGGCACCGGGACGGTGACGGTGAAGGTGTACAGCGGCGGTACGCCGGTGGGGAGCCTGAGCGCGGCGTTCACGGCCTATGTGCCGGAGACCATGCGGCCCACGGCGGCGCTGACCACGGAGGTGGTAAACGACGGTACGGCAGCGGAGAGCTGGGGCCTGTGTGTGCAGGGCGTCAGCCGGATACGGTACGCGGCGACGGCGGCGGCACAGGGCGGCGCGTCCGTGCGGTCGGTGCAATTCCGCTTTGCGGGGCAGGAGCTGACCGGCACTGCCGGGATGACGGCGGTCATCGGCATCAGCGGGACGCTGCGGCCCACGGCCACGGTGACGGACAGCCGGGGACGGTCAGTGACCGTGACAGGCGAGGCGGTGACGGTGGCGGCGTACTATCCGCCGGCCATCACGGCGTCTATGGCAGCGCGGTGCGCCGCGGACGGCACAGAGAAGGACGACGGGGCGTATCTGAAGGTGAAGTGCGCGGCACAGTGCGCCGATGTGCAGGGGCACAATACGGTGGTCCTGCGGGCGCGCTTCCGGCCCGTGGGCGGCGCGTGGAACGGCTATACAGCGCTGCTGCCGGGGGCAGAGCAGCTGCTGGGCGGCGGGCTGGACGGCGGGACCTCCTATGAGGTGGAGCTGAGCGCGGAGGACACGGTGGGCAACGTGCGGGTGGTGCGGTATACGGCGGCCACCAGCCGGGTGACGCTGCATCTGCGCGCCGGCGGAATGGGCGCGGCCTTCGGCAAATACGCGGAGCAGGAGGCGCTGGAGTGCGTGTGGCCGGCGGTGTTTTACGGGGATGTGGCGGTATCCGGTGCGCTGACGGTGAACGGACAGACAGTGGAGGCGATGCTGTTCCCGGTGGGCAGCGTGCGCCTGACAGACAGCCCTGCGGCGCCGGAGACACCGGCAGGTGCGGTATGGGAGAGCGTGGAGACAGGCATCGCCGGCGTGTATGGCTGGCGGCGCACGACATGACGAGGAGGAGAGAGGCATGGCATCGACGTATACGATGGTGGCATACGGTTCACAGGGCAGCGCGGTGCGGCAGCTGCAGAATGAATTGAACAAGCGGGGGTATAGTCTGGACCAGGATGGTATCTTCGGCAAGAAGACGAGAGCCGCGGTACGGGACTATCAGAAGAAGAACGGACTGACGATGGTGGACGGCATTGCCGGCGATGAGACGTGGGGGAGCCTGCTGTCCGCGCCTACGGCGGCGGAGCAGGCGGCGCAGGCCGCTGCGGCAGCAGAGGCGGCGGCACCCAGGGCGGAGGTCACGGCGGGCACGGCGCGGCGTCTGCAGGAGCTGGAGAGGGGCTATACGCCGTCGGACGAGGTGACGGCGGCGCAGGCCTACCGGGACAGCGTGGCGGCGTTGGAGCCGGAGGCGTACCGGTCCCGGTTCGAGGAGCGTTTGCAGGCGCTGTATGACCAGATCGCGGGGCGTGAGGCCTTTGACTACGATCCGGAGGAGGATGAGTCGTACCAGCGGTACGCCAGATTGTATGCCGCCCGCGGCGCGGCGGCCATGGAGGACACGCTGGGCAAGGCGGCGGCGCTGACTGGCGGGTATGCCTCCAGCTACGCCCAGAGCGCGGGGCAGCAGGCGTACAACGGCTATTTGCAGGAGCTGGCAGCGCTGGTGCCGGAGCTGCGGCAGGCGGCGCTGGCGGAGTATCAGCAGGAGGGCAAGGCTTTGCAGAACCAGTACAGTATGCTGGACGCGCAGGAAAAGGCGGACTATGACCGCTGGCAGGAGGCGCGTGGCGACTGGCAGAAGCAGCTGGAGGCGGCTCAGGCGGCGTATGAGGACGCGGGCAGTCAGGACCAGAAGCTGTATCAGACGCTGCTGGCACATTTTTCCGACAAAGCGGAGCAGGAGAGGAAACTTTCCGCCTCCGGCGTCCGTCTTACAGATAGTGGAGGTACCGGCAGCAGGAGCGAGAGCCTGAGCTCTACGGCGGCGGAGAGCCTGCAGCGGGCCGTGGTGAACTATCTGAAGCGGGGCAACGGCGATCTGGCCCAGGCGTTGGCGGCGCAGTATACGGCCCGCATGACACCGGCGCAGCGGCAGCGGTTCGAGAAGCTGCTGGGCCAGTACGGCATGACGCTGGCATAAGGGTCGGATAGGGGAAAAGTGCTTGCAATCAGGGGCGCTGTATGGTATCATATCAAAGTATATTGCAACGCGGCGGACACGCCGCAGCGGCTCGAGAGGAAGAGAGGAGCCGCGGGAAGGAGCAGCAATGGAGAAGATGAAGAAGCACTTTTTACGCCGAATGGCGCTTGTGATGGCGCTGCTGACGCTGGGCTCTGCCGTGCTGGTGGGCTGCGGCGAGCAGAAGGAACCGGAACCGGACCCCAAGGATGAGGTCATCGTGGAGCCGGAGCCCATCCAGCTGCCGGACGGCGTCAGCTTTGACGAGAAGAAGTATCCGGACGTGTTCGGGTTCATCCAAATCCCTAACGCCACCCAGTGCGCCATCAGCAAGGGCCACTATCTGGCGCAGAGTCCCAAGTCCACTAAGAGCAGCACCGGGTATGACGACGATTACTACCTGCAGCGCGATTTGGACGGCAAGACCAACAAGGCCGGCTCACTGTACATCCAGGCGTACTACAATAAGTCTGACCTCAGCGACCCCATGACGGTGATCTACGGCCACAACATGGCCAACCGGACCATGTTCGGCGGTTTGCAGAGCTACGGCGAGACGCTGAAGTTCGACGACAACGCCGTGATGTACATCTATCAGCCGGGCCGTCAGCTGACCTATAAGTTCTTCGCATGCATCCCCTATGATACCAGCCACATCCTGTACTACCACGACTTCAAGGACGAGAAGGTGTTTAACGCATTCTTTGAGGCGCTGGGCAAGGCGGCCAGCGATCCTAAGTACAAGAGCGACACCAACCAGAACGCCTTTTACAGTGCCGAGGGCTGCGTGAACGTGGACAAGACCAACCTGCCCCAGGCGGGCGACAAGGTGGTGGTGCTGTCCGTGTGCAAGAACGGCGACGATCATCACCGCTATCTGCTGATGGCAAAGCTGGTGGAGGACTCCGCCGCGCCCATCACCATGACCCGCGGTGAGGCCGAGGCTGCCGGTATCCCGGCGGACCGCATCCAGGACAAGACAGCGGCAGACGCCGCGGCCGCTGCCGCGAATGTCTCCGCGGTGGAGGATGCTGCCGCCAATAAGACCGACGCTGCCAGCAAGACGGATACGGCCAAGACGGAGCACAAGGGCTGAGTCGGACCTGAAAAACAAAAACCTCCCGGACCGCGTGGTCCGGGAGGTTTTTCGGTATGCTTTCAGAGGGCGCCGCCGTCGGTCTGCATCAGCAGATCGGCCAGGGAGACACTGTCCAGATAGTCGTTGATGATGGTGTCCAGCTTTTCCCACATGGGGAGCGTGGTGCAGTGACCGGCGCGGGGGCAGGTGTTCTCGTCGCCCTCCAGGCAGGTGACGGGGGCCAGAGAACCCTCGGTGAGGCGGAGGATCTGGCCCACAGAGTAGTCAGCGACGGGGCGGTTCAGGCGGTAGCCGCCGCCCTTGCCACGAAGGCCATCCACCAGGCCGGCCTTGGACAGCACGGAAATGATGCTCTCCAGATATTTTTCAGAGATGCCCTGCCGTTCGGCAATGGCGGGCAGGGGGAGATAGGCGGCGCTGTCGTCCTGAGCCAGCTCCAGCATGACCCGGAGGGCGTAACGGCCTTTGGTAGATACGAGCATGGGAAGACCTCCCTTATGTTAGTAAACATAGTATAGCACTATGTTTATGCGATTGCAAGGGGAAAACGCTCATATATAGTGGTACTTATTCCGCTTGAGCACCAGAAAGACGCCGGAGATGATAAAGGCAAAGATCTCGGCGGCGGTGATGGCCCACCAGATACCGTCCACGCCCAGAAGTATGGGCAGGACGACGACGGAGCCGGCTTGGAACATCAGCGTTCGCAGGAAGGAGATGGCGGCGGAGACGGCACCGTTGTTCAGGGCGGTGAAGAAGCCGGAGGCGAAGATGTTGAAGCCTGCCAGTAGGAACGACCAGCAGAACAGCCGGAAGGCATGGGTGGTCAGGGCGTAGAGGCTGGCATCGTAGCCCACAAACAGCCGGGACAAGGGGGCGGCCAGCACACGGGCCAGGACCGTCAGGGTCACGCCGCCGATGGCCATCAGCAGGGCGCTTTTCCGCAGGAGGTTTTTCAGCTCACTGTGGTGCTGCGCGCCGTAGTGGAAGCTGACCACCGGCGCGCTGCCGATGGAGTAGCCGATGAAGATGGCTACGAAGATGAACTGGACGTACATCAGAACGCCGTAGGCGGAGACGCCGTCCTCGCCGATCAGGCGCATGAGCTGGAAGTTGTAGAGCATACCTACCAGGGAGGAGGAGATGTTGCTCATCAGCTCGGAGGAGCCGTTGCCGCAGGATTGGAGAATGGGGCGCAGACGCAGGGCGGCGGGCCGCAGGCGCAGCAGGCTGGTGTTGGGACGCAGGAAGTAGATCAGGGGCAGTACGCCGCCTACACACTGGCTCAGGCCGGTGGCGATGGCCGCGCCGGCCACACCCCAGTCGAAAACGGCGATGAAGAGCGCGTCCAGCACCATGTTGGTGATGCCGGCGGCCACGGTGACGAAAAGGCCCAGGCGGGGCTTTTCGGCGGCAATGAAGAAGCTCTGGAACACGTTTTGCAGCATGAAGGCGAAGGTGAAGCCGGTAACGATGCGGCCGTAGAGGACGCAGTCGGGCATCATGGCGTCAGACGCGCCCAGCAGACGGGACACGGCGGGCATGGTGATGATGCCCACGGCGGACAGCACTGCGCCCAACAGCAGTGTGAACAGTACCAGCATGGAGAAGGTGCGGTGGGCCTCGTCCTGCTTGCCCTCGCCCAGCAGCTTGGACACCAGGGCGGTGCCGCCGGTGCCGATCATAAAGCCCATGCCGCCCAGGATCATCACGAAGGGCATGACCAGGTTTACGGCGGCAAAGGGCGTTTTGCCCACGAAATTGGAGACGAACAGACCGTCCACCACGCCGTAGATGGACGTGAAGACCATCATGCAGATGGAGGGAAGCGTGAAGCGCAGCAGCTTGCCATACGTGAAATGATCGGAGAGACGGATGGATTGCTTTGCCATGGGGGCCTCCTATCGAAAAAAGTAGCTCCATCGTGAAGATGGAGCTAAATCATCCCACCAAACGGTGGAGTTTGAACTTGGTGACCCGTACCGGATTCGAACCGATGTTAAAGGCGTGAGAGGCCTCTGTCTTAACCACTTGACCAACGGGCCGTATAGAAAATCACCGGCGGTCGGGTCGGTGATTCGCTATTACTGGTACACCTTCAGGGACTCGAACCCTGGACACCCTGATTAAGAGTCAGGTGCTCTACCAACTGAGCTAAAGGTGCATATCCTGTTAACGGTGTTATTATAGTCGATGTGCGCCGATATTGCAAGCTTTTTTTGCGAAAAGAACAGGATTTCTTTGAAATCAGGGAGAGAGCCGGAAAAGCGGGGGCTTTTCCGGCTCTCTGCGGGAAAGGAAAGAAGAACTGTCAGTTTTTCCACTCCACATACAGCTCGCGGACGGCATTATCATCGGCGGGCTTTGCGGCGGGAGCGGCAGGAGCGGGCGCGGCCTTGGGCGCGTCGCGTTTTTCAATGAACTTGGGCGCCACCTGGGGGAACAGCGCCAGGCTCAGCACATCCTCGTCGGACTTGGCCAGACTCTTGAACTCCTCGCGGTACTTCTCCAGCTCCGGCTCCAGCAAATCGGCGGGACGACAGGTGATGACATCCTCAGGGGCGATGCCCGCCTTGGAGCGGACCTCCTCGTTGACCTCGCCGGGCAGCTTGCCGTATTCACCCTTGAGCATGGCGCGGGACTCCTTGGGGAACGTCTTGTAACGCTCGCCCATGATGACGTTCATCACGGCCTGGGTGCCCACGATCTGGGAGGAGGGCGTTACCAGCGGGGGATAGCCGAAGTCCTTGCGGACGCGGGGGATCTCCGCCAGCACGTCGTAATACTTATCCTCCTTGCCAGCCTGCTTCAGCTGGGAGATCAGGTTGGAGAGCATGCCGCCGGGCACCTGATACAGCAGGGTGTTGGTGTCCACGCGGAGGACCTTGGGGTCAAGGATACCGGCATCCTGCAGACGCTGGGCCACCTTGCGGAAGTGGACGGCGGCGTCGGACATCTTTTCCAGGCTCAGGCCGGTGTCACGGACGGTGCCCTGCAGCGTGGCCACCAGAGATTCGGTGGCGGGCTGGCTGGTGCCGTTGGCCATGGGGCTCAGCGCGGTGTCCACAATGTCCACGCCGGCGTAGGCCGCCATCAGCAGCGTCATGTCGCCGGTGCCGGAGGTGTTGTGGGTATGCAGGTGGATGGGGACGGAGACCGTCTCCTTCAGTGCCTTGACCAGAGAGTAGGCCTCCATGGGCAGCAGCAGGTTGGCCATGTCCTTGATGCAGATGGCATCCGCGCCCATGCCCTCCAGCTCCTTGGCCAGCTTGACGAAGTAGGCCTCGTTGTGGATGGGAGAGATGGTATAGCTGAGGGTGGCCTCCACCTGTCCACCGTATTTCTTGGTGGACTTGATGGCCTGCTCCAGGTTGCGCACGTCGTTCAGCGCGTCGAAAATGCGGATGATGTCGATGCCGTTTTCGATGGACTTGGCGCAGAACGCATCCACCACGTCGTCGGCATAGTGCTTGTAGCCCAGAATATTCTGGCCACGGAAGAGCATTTGCAGCTTCGTGTTCTTCACATGCTTGCGGATGGTACGCAGGCGCTCCCACGGATCCTCGTTCAAAAAGCGCATACAGGCGTCGAAGGTGGCGCCGCCCCAGCACTCCAGAGAGTAGTAGCCGATGGCGTCCAGCTGCTCCAGTGCGGGCAGCATATCCTCGATGGTCATGCGGGTGGCCGCCTGGGACTGGTGCGCGTCGCGGAGGATGGTATCGGTGATGAGCAGGGGCTTATTAGACAGAAATTCCATAGTTACCTCCTATTAACCGAACAGGGAGATCAGTACGCCCGCGGCGATGGCTGAGCCAATGACGCCGGCCACGTTGGGGCCCATGGCATGCATCAGCAGGAAGTTGCCGGGGTTTTCCGCCTGGCCGACCTTCTGGCTGACACGGGCGGCCATAGGTACGGCGGACACACCGGCAGAGCCGATGAGGGGATTGATCTTCTCCTTGAGGAACAGGTTCATGAACTTGGCCAGCAGGACGCCGCCGGCGGTGCCGAAGCCGAAGGCCACCACGCCCATGCCCATGATAGCCAGAGTCTTGGGGCTGAGGAAGGTAGCGCCGGTAGCGGTGGCGCCTACGCTGATACCCAGGAAGATGGTGACGATGTTCATCAGCTCGTTCTGCATGGTCTTGCTGAGGCGATCCAGTACACCGCACTCCTTGGCCAGGTTGCCCAGCATCAGGCAGGCGATCAGCGGTGCGGCGGAGGGGACCAGCAGGGCCACGAACACCGTGACCACGATGGGGAAGAAGATCTTTTCCTTCTTGCTGACCTCACGCAGGGGCTTCATGACGATCTGGCGCTCCTCCTTGGTGGTCAGCGCCTTCATAATGGGCGGTTGGATGACGGGCACCAGTGCCATGTAGGAATAGGCGGACACAGCGATGGGGCCCAGCAGGGCCGGGGCCAACAGGGCGGTGACGAAGATAGCCGTGGGGCCGTCCGCGCCGCCGATGATACCCACGGAGGAGGCCTCCGCGCCGGTGAAGCCCAGCAGGCGGCAGCCAACGTAAGTGAGGAAAATGCCCAGCTGGGCGGCAGCGCCCAGCAGCAGGCTCTTGGGGTTGGCGATCAGGGGACCAAAGTCGGTCATGGCGCCCACGCCCATGAAAATAAGGCAGGGATAGATGCCCAGCTTGATACCCAGGTACAGCACATCGATCAGACCGACGCTGACAGTGACATTACTGAGGGTCATGCCATAGGAGGCGAGGTACTGCTCGGCAGTTACCAGGGCGTCCAGCTGGTTGGACAGCGTGCCCACGGCCTCGGAGCCGCTGGCGGCAAGCTGTGCCATCAGGTTATCGAGCACACCGGGGTCGAACGTACTCTGCGCCGCCGTCATCAGGGAGTCGGCGTAAGGCTGGAGCATATCGGCAGATACGCCGTTTGCCAGCATTTCCGAGAGGAACTGTGCCGTGATGGGCTGCCCGCCGAACAGGTCCCAGTGGACGTGTCCGCCGGCGAACAGGATCTCGTGGAACATCTCCGCGCCGGGCAGGTTCGTCACCAGCATGCCGAAGGCGATGGGTACCAGCAGCAGCGGCTCAAACTTCTTGACGATACCCAGAAACAGCAGCACAACGGCAATGACCAGCATAATGGCACTCTTCCAGTTGTCGCCCTGGAAAAACTGGTAAAAGCCGGTGCTTACAAAGAAATTGGCAATAGCTTCCATGTGCAGTCCTCCGGCGTCAGCCGATGGTGCACAGCAGCGCGCCGGACTCCACGGCGGCGCCCTTTGTCACAGACACGGAGGTAACGGTGCCGTCGCAGGGAGCCATGATCTCGTTCTCCATCTTCATGGCCTCCAGGATCATCAGAACGTCGCCCTTCTTGACGGCGCTGCCGTTGGACACGTTCACCGCCAGAATGTTGCCGGGCATGGGAGCGCAGACCTTTTCGCCGCCGGCAGGGGCTGCGGCGGGGGCGGGAGCGGGAGCAGCCGCAGGGGCGGCCACGGAGGCGACGGGAGCTGCGCCGGTGATCTCCTCCAGCTCGACTTCATACACGGTACCGTTGACATTGACTCTGTACTTTTTCATGGTGAAATCCTCCTCACACATTACACTTTCTTCATGGATACGATACGGATGGCGGAGACATCGGTCCCCATGTCCTCGGCGATGGCAGCGGCTACGGCGGCCATCATCGCGGGGGTGACGGCGCCAGGTGCGGGCATGGCGGCGGGAGCCGCCGGCATCTGGGGCACGGTCTTGGGCGCGGAGGTGCGGGCACATACCCAGCTCATCAGTGTGACCAGCAGTATGATGCACAGCAGCCCGGCAAACACCGTTCCCAGGCCCATCAGCACGACGAACAGGTTGGAATATTCAGGCATGGTTTGGATCTCCTCCCATACTAATATAGATTACCCACATTGTACCAAACATTTGGTAGTAATGCAATCCGAAAACGGCTAAAACTGCAAAATTGTGAGAAGTCCTAAAAAATTTTTTGGTTCATTGACGGAATACACAAACCACAGGGAAACGACCTTTCCTTGGAAGAAAATACTTTCCATCCGCTATTGTCTGTGCTATACTGTGTTTCTATTCCGAAAGCAGGGGAGGCGCGGCTATGCGGTACGAAAATGTGGTGCAGGGCCGCTTTCTCTCGCGCCCCAATCGCTTCATTGCGCTGGTGGAGCTGGACGGCGCCGAGACGGTCTGCCATGTGAAGAACACCGGGCGCTGTCGTGAACTGCTGGTACCGGGGGCTGAGGTGTATCTGGTGCCGGGTGTCACGCCGGGGCGTAGGACACCCTACGATCTTGTCGCGGTGAATAAGGGCGGCAGGCTGATCAATATGGACGCCCAGGCACCGAACCGGGCGTTTGCGGAGTTTGCACGGACCTTCGACCCGCAGGCCGAGAGCATCCGGCCGGAGTTTCGCTTTGGCGAGTCGCGGCTTGATTTCTGCTTGACGCGGCCCGACGGGCTGCACCTGGTGGAGGTGAAGGGGGTCACGCTGGAGCAGGGCGGCCACGCCCGCTTCCCGGATGCACCTACGGAGCGGGGCGTGAAGCACGTGCATGAATTGATACGCGCTGTGGAGCAGGGCTGCCGGGCTACGGCCTTCTTCGTCATCCAGATGGCGGAGGTCGTTGATTTTGCGCCCAACGATGATACACATCCCGCATTCGGCGCGGCCCTGCGGCAGGCGCGCGAGGCGGGGGTCAGCATTGCCGCTTACAGCTGCCGTGTTGCGCCGGACGCCATGTATATCGATCACCCTGTGCCGGTGGTTTTGTGAGGAGAGTGTCCGTATGACATTGCTGGAGATATTCCTGATCGGCATCGGTTTGAGTATGGATGCCTTTGCCGTGGCGATATGCAAGGGACTGGCCATGCCGGACAAGGTGCATAAGAGGAGCGCGTTTCTCATCGCCCTGTATTTCGGCGTATTTCAGGCGGTCATGCCCGCGCTGGGCTGGCTGCTGGGCTCACAGTTTGCCCATTATGTGACGCGGTTCGCGCCCTGGATCGCCTTCGTGCTGCTGGCATGGATCGGCGGCAACATGATTCGGGAGAGCCGCGCTGAGGAAGAGGAGGACGAGCAGCCCTCCGACGGGCAGGTGAAGCACAAGGAGCTGCTGGTGCTGGCCGTGGCCACCAGTATCGATGCGCTGGCCGTGGGCGTCACGTTCTCCATGGTGGAGCTGTTTGTGTCCATCTGGCTGGCCGTCTGTCTTATCGGCTGCACCACGTTCCTGATCTCCCTGGGCGGCGTGTATGTGGGCAATGTGTTCGGCGCAAAGTACAAGAATAAGGCTGAATTCGTGGGAGGCACTATCCTGATTCTGATAGGTGTGAAGATCATTCTGGAGCATTTTGGCGTGCTGTAAAAAGATCCCCCGGCGATGTATATCGCCGGGGGATCTTTTTACAGATGTGCGAGCAGATCCATAGTAATGCGGGCGGTGATTCCCCACAGGTGGTAAGGCAGGCCGTGATACACCGGGACCTCCAGCCGCCAGGGACGCCAGGGGTAGTCCGCAGGGACGCCGGCGTCCGCATAGGGGAAATCCGGGGCCTCCACTGGCTGCCGGTACAGGTAGACCTCCGGCGGATGCGCCTTCAACTCTCGAAGGGGCAGCAGGAAGGTGCCGGCTACCTCCTCCGGCGCGGGGTGCATGGCTGCCAGCGTCGCAGGGTCTACCTCGCCCAGCACGGGCCGCAGCAGACTGCCCGCACGGATGTGGATGAAGTCCATTTCGCCGATCACGGTCACGGCGCTTTCCGGGATGCCAAGCTCCTCCCAGGTCTCCCGCAGGGCGCACTGGATGGCCGTTTCCCCCGCCTCGCGTTTGCCGCCGGGGAAGCACACCTCGCCCGGCTGCCGGACGCTGGCGGAGCGTATCTCATACAGCAGGCAGTATTCGCCGTTTTGAAGGATCAGGGGGACCAGCACGGCGGAGCCGCCTCTCTCGCCCATCAGCGTGGGCGTATGCGCCGTGTAGTAGCCGCGCAGGGGGGAAATATCCATGATCGGGCCTCCTCTCGGTCAAAAGCGGTGCTTGTCCGCATTGTTTTTATCGAAGTTTGGTTGTATCGCAGAGCGGCCTGCGAAAAAAGACGTCCCCGCCTTGCGGCGGGGACGCGTAATGCGCGGTAGATCCTCAGCAGCTGCACCCGCAGCCGCCGTTATTGCCGCCGCAGCCGCAGCCATTGCCGCAGCCGTTGCCGCAGAACAGGAACAGCAGGATGATGGCGATGATGATCCAGCAGCAGCTGCTGCCGCCAAAGCAGGAATTCTGATTACACATACCGTAACCTCCTATGAAAATTTGACCGCCACATCGGTCTCATTCTCATAGTATGCCGGCTGCGGTAAAGTGTGCGCCTCAGAGCTGCGAGATGCGATAGCTAAGCGTCAGCAGGGTGTCCACAAAGTGGATGTCCTCGAAGAAAACGCCGTCCTCCTTGGTGGAGAGCTCCACATTGGTAAAATTCCAGAAGCCGCGCACACCCAGACCGATCAAACGGTCCGCCAGCGGCTGGGCTACATTCTGCGGGACGGTCAGGACCGCCACGTTGGGGTGATAGTTGGCGACGTATTCCTCCAGCTCATCCATCGAGTGGACCGAGACACCGCGGATCTCCGTGCCGATCAGCGCGGGGGAGACATCAAAAGCGGAGTCGATCCGGAAACCGACCTTATCAAAATCAAAATTCTGCAGCAAGGCGTGACCCAGATGGCCCACACCGATCACAATGATGCGGTGGCCGCTGTCTATACCCAGGATGTGGCCGATCTCCGCACGCAGCTCGGCCACATTGTAGCCATAGCCCTGCTGGCCGAACTCACCAAAGCAGCTCAGGTCCTGCCGAATCTGGGAGGCGGTGATGTCCATCTTGGCGCCCAGAGAGTTGGAGCTGATACGCACCACGCCTTTGTTGTACAGATCGTCCAGATACCGATAGTACCGGGGAAGACGATGAATGACAGCATCGGAGATTTTTTGCTTCTTCATAGAAAAACCTTCTTTTGTGTGGAATGCGGCGCACAGCGCTCGATGTATTGTGGCTATTTTACAACAAGTATGCGAAGTTGTCAACTTTTTTAACAAAGTCGGAAGAAAAAATTTTCTTTACTTTGCGCCGGGAAGGTGGTATAGTAATGGGGCTGTAAGCTGATAAAACAGAATATGCGCCCGTAGCTCAGATGGATAGAGCGTTAGACTCCGACTCTAAAGGCCGCTGGTTCGAATCCAGTCGGGCGTACCAAAAAGGGAGGCTAAAAAAGATATTGGGTGTAAAAGCCCAGTGTTTTCAAGGCTTCCGAGGCCCGTAGATGAGTAAATCTACGGGCCTCATTTTATCGATATTTGACCTTGCGCTATTCACTCTGATAAGAGTCAAACCCGCGGGTATCAGATGATATAGAGAACGGAAAAGAGCGGCGGTGTTTCCTGCGGGGAATATTTGCCGCTTTTTCTTTTCTGCCGGAATCTCAAAAGAGGTTCCGGCTTTTTCATTTTCAGGGGAGGAATGAGTTTGGAAAATAAATATTTTGCAGAGTTAGCCCGCCGCCTGCGGGCAGCTGGAATCACCGCAGGCCATCCGGAGAAGAACCGGCTGACAGTGCTGCTGAACAACCAGCCGGTTCTCTCTGTTTCGGCGGGGAGTGATGTGTTCCTCCTCCCTGCCGGAAGCAATCAGCCGGAAGCCGGTGAACTATACCATAAAGTTGCCCAGACTGCAGATGAAGTGTATGCCTATGTTGAAGCGGTCCAGACCGCCCCCCTCCTTCATGCCAGCGGTCTGAGTGAGAAATTCCATCTGCTGGCGGATTTTGGCGGCGCAGTGCTGGCTGGGCGTGAATTGGAAAACGGCTGGGGTTATCAATTTGTCACATGGATCTGGGATCATGACAGGACCGGGGTGAGTCATGGACATTATTATGAGGAGGATTTCCAAGGAGCCAAACAGGACTTCGCCGTCCGCTCCGGGCTGATCTCCAAAGCCCAGCTTTTTTCACCGGAGGAGTTAACCCAGCTCTATCGGGCCACAGATTATCTGCTGGATGAGGGACCTGAGCCGGAGGATGGCCAGCTCAAGGCCCTGCAGACTTCAAGAACAAAGATCGAATACACCGTCCCGGATCTGGCAGAGCGTTTGGAGCAAAGCCAGGGACAGGAACCACAAATGAATCTGTAAGAGTACCGGAAGAACGGGGCCTGCATCTGCTGATAGGCAGATAAGCAGGCCCCATTTTTTATGCGGAAAGGAACAGCAATGACAAAATATTTTTCACAAGACACTCCGTTGGCCGGTTTGGAACGGATGATGATGAGTGTTCCCGGCTTTCAGAAACGGGGCGGCGGGATGATGGTCCTGTGCAGATTCCATTACAAAAAAGAGGATGTGGACTGCACCTACTGCCGGAGCTATATGCGGCACACCTGTCAGGAATCTGTTTGCCCATACATTCCGGAGCGGTTGGAAGCAGGGACTATTGGCTATCAGGAGCTTGCGGAGAGATGCCTCCGCATGGCAGGCCACCAGAAGTTATGGAAGCGGGCCAGCTCTCTTTCCAAAGGGAATACGCTTCCTCTTGCGCTGGAACCGGCCCATCGGCACAGGCTGTCTGAGTGGCCGGAGGCCGGCACAGCCTCTATCTGCCCCCAGAAGCTGGCGGCGGTTTATCTGCTCTCCTCCCGCATCGGGCTCTGGCGGAGAGTGCTTCCCCATATATCTCACGGCAGGATCGACTTCTCCTCCGTTTCCCTGCGGGGGATCGACCCGAGGGACTATCCGGTGTACAGAGCAGCCAAGGGCCTCTACTGCGGGAAGCTGCTCATTACCTCCGCAGAATTGGCGGACGAGGAACAGGTTAGCAGCGAAGCCTTCGGTGATATTCTCAACGCTATGCTGATCGCCCGGTATGGAAAAACGATCATAGCTGCGGAGGTGAAAAAATGAGATATGTGCTCCAAGTGGTACTGAGCAACGCCCAGCATCCGGAATATGGACAGGCCACGATCCCCTTCCCCATTCCCAATCAGAACTATGACAGCACGATAGAGCTGTTGGGACCCCTGGAGATCGGCGATACACTCCGGCAGGATTGTCAGGTGGATGAGTTGGACAGCTTCTATACCGTCCTGAACACTCTGATCGGCACACAGGTCACCCTTGATGAGCTGGACTATCTGGCCAAGCGGCTGGACAGCTTCGATGACGGAGAGGCCGCCCAGTTCCAGGGGATGGCCCACAAGCTGGGGCTCTCGGAAATAAAGGATCTCATCAATCTGACCTTCTGCTGTCAGAAGATCACTGTGATCACCGATTTTTCCGACCTTGAAAAAATCGGGCGTGAACATTACATGAATTTGAATGGGGGCTGTGCCAGAACAGAAGATCTGGAGGCGCTGGATGGAACCGAAACCGCCTATTTGCTCATCGACAGCGAAGCCGGGACAGTCACCCCCTACGGCGTGGTCTACGACAACGGCATGAAATTGGAGCCGCTCTACAATGGGCGGCAGTTTCCGGAATATCTTTATGACAACAGCGGCATGGGATTGAAAATTGTACCGGCAGAAAACCAAGCCCCGGAGCTGCTTTGGCTCCCCGCGTCAGAGCAGCAGATTCGCCGCACCCTGCTGCGGACAGGCTGGCAGGATCCTGACCATGCGGACTACACGATAGATGTATTCCTGCTTCAGAAAGAGGTCGGCGAGATACTGGATGAAAAGCGGGACAGCCTGGATTCACTCAATGCCATGTGCGGAGCCATTGCAAAACTGGATCAAAAAGACAGGGCCAAGCTGGAAGCTGTAATCATATTCGCAGAACCTGAGAATGCCGGTGAGATCTGTCGTTTGGCTGAAAATCTGGATCAGTTCGACTTTATTCCCGGCGTCCACACTCCAAAAGAATATGGGAAATACATGATCCAAGAGTCCGGCCGGTTTGGATATGATGACCATCTGGATGCCTTCTACGATTATGAGGGCTATGGGCAGCACCGCATCCAACAGGAAAATGGCCGTTTCAGCGCCTATGGTTATGTGTCCTGTTTCGGAGTAATGGCTCTGGAGGAATTGATGTCGGAAGACCCGGCCGAAGCATATCAAGCGCAACAGGGCCTTCAGTGGGGGAGAATAGAATGAGGCATCTGAAATTGAGGACCATCTGTCGTGGTGGTGTTCATAAAGAAATCGGATTGAATGGTGCAGCGGTAATCAGCTGTATTTTCAAGGCCAAAAAATTCAGATAGCTATTGCTGTCAGAGTGTGGTAGTGTTCGTGTCGAATACCGAATGACTGGGGATAAGGAGGTGCAGATATTGAGAATGACTTTAGATGAACTGATCAACGCTATGGAACCGCAAGCCCGGAAGGATAAAGCCCTAATCTCCAAATGCGTTGACGGCCTGACAGAATATGCCGCAGAGCTGCGGCAGAAAGCAGGAGATGCAGGCAAGGAACAGATTTCCGCCCTCCGCCGCTTGGTAGACGAACTGGCAGGCTACTGGGGCTTAGATGCCAAAACAGTAGACCATGTGACGGCCTTTGACCGGAAGATACAGGAAGTGGATCAGGCAGTTCACCAATGGACTCCTACACAGGAGCATAGGGACGCTGTGATACAGGGGTTATACCTCTACGCGATTGATATGATTTCCAGTCTGGGGTCCGATGGCGCCAGAGAATCGGTGACAGAATGTGAAAGGCTGATGCGGGAAATTGCTGGATTCTGGGGCTATGAGTCTCCTGCGCTGGATGATTTATACGCCCAGATAAGAGCCTCCCTCAAAGATCAGGAAGCATGGGAAAATACGGTGGAAATAGGAGGGATACAATGACCATCAATGTCTGGAGCGATTCCATGCAGCACATCGAACTGCTTGGGAAGCCCGCTTTGTTTTCAGATTCAAGGGTGGATCGATCTACCGTGCCAGATGGCTGGTATGTCTACGATCTGCGTGGCAGTGACTATGACCCCGATTTGATCAGTACGCTGGAGGCGCGGGTTATCGTCAACTATGCTGGTTCCATCCTTACGCCGGAACCAGTCATCTTCCCCGATGGTCAGGATTACCTTGATGTTAAGGGACAAACCGATTTTCTTGATGAGGAAATCACCCTTATAGATTTTTGCCGCCAGCATGAAATGCCAATCCCCTCCCGTTATCAGATCAGGCCCGCTTCTTTCGATGAAGCGGGCCTTTTCTATGCCATGAAGCCGGAGGAGGACCAGCGGCTTGGCTGCATCGGTCATGTCCGAATGGACTTTGGTCACCGGGGGAAGGAGTTCTGGCATACATGGTGGCCCCGAGGCCCCGAGGAGCTGAATTCTCCGGAATTCAAGGCGGAATTGCAGCAGGTCGTGGATGAACTGCATACCGGCGTCCTGAAGGACCTGTCCAGCATGAGCAAATACTGCTGGAGCCACGGCGGTGAGGTTGGCAACTGGCCATCGAACTACGGCTACATCGTAGAGACGGAGAATTACCGCTACTGTCTGCGCTGCAACCCTGTCCCCGGCGACTATCAGGCATACCTGACGGCCTTTGATCTCCGAGTCCAGCGGCAGAATCTGGCGGAGCAGGCGGCGGTGATAGGCCGGGTGACATTTGCCAGCGGCGAACAGCAGGAATATACGGATGCGGAGACTTTCCTCCAATGCATCCGAGATGAGCTTCCGAATCACCCTGTTACCGGCTTCCGCTACGAAACCCTGACCGATGATCCCGCAATCCGCAAGCAGGTGGACGATATCCTGTACGACCTCTACGGCGAGGAGAATCCCCGCCCGCTGGAGGATTATGAAAATACGCCCCAAGAGGGCATGACGATGGGAGGAATGACCTGATGAACAATGTGCCGAGAGAATGGCTGGCTTTTCTGCGGAACCAGTACCCCGCTGGGAGCCGAATCAAGCTCAGAGAGATGAAAGATCCGTATCACCCAGTGCCGTCCGGCACCATGGGCACGCTGGAAAGTATCGACGACATCGGACAATTCCATGTGAAGTGGGACAATGGCAGTTGTCTGGCCCTAATCATCGGAGAGGACAGTTTTTCCGTCCTGCCGCCTGAGCCCACCACTATGAAGTTGTATATGCCCCTTACAGCCGATCTCTATGAGCGGAACGAATGGGGCGACATCGAGGACACCGGCACAGAATTGGAGGGTAACGGCCTCCGTAATTACGAGGGCCAGATACTCAAGGCCCTCGTTGGAAACCGTATGCCGGAGGAAAACGAAAACGGCATCATGCACTGGTATGATGTGGATGATGAGGTCAACAGGAAGGTGCGTTCTGCTGTGTTCACCGTAGAGGAGCGCAATGGACAGCTCTGGGGTGTGGCAGAATGCCGCGTGGTCGGAGAACTTTCCGCCCACGAACTGGATACCCTCAAGGAGTACATCTCAGGTCAGGCATCGGACGGCTGGGGCGAAGGCTTTGAACAGCGTGAGATTTCTGTGGATGGCGGAGAGCTCTATGTTCATCTGTGGAACAGCGATGACTGGAGCATCCAGACAGAGAAAGAACTGTTTGCGCCCAGAATTGCAAAGGGACTGCCGGAACTGTGCTTCTCTACCTTGCTCACCACCGGCCAGCTGATCTGCATCAAGCGCGGCGAAACCGGGTACTACCCCTCTGATTGGGATACCGGAGATAAAGAGAAAAATGTAGAACTGGCTGACCAGCTGAATGAGGAGATGGGTGTCACCATGTGGCAGCGTAAGGCCATGGAGGTGGGCAGTATGTGCGGTTGGGATGTCCCCGGCGCAGATCCCAAAGCCTATGAGCAAGAGCCGATGAGCATGACGCTCAGTTAGGAGGTGCCGAATTGGATTATCAGAAAAAAGCGTTTGAGGTTGAAATCAGCAACGGCGGACCCAGAGGATATGAAACTGCTATCACACTGAAGCTTCCTGCAACCTGGGCAGAGTTTCATGATGCGCTCCAAAAGGCGCGGATCCCCGATGGCCGGAATTGCGGCATTGAGCTGACACGAAGTTGGTGGGCCGGCCTCTCCTCCGAACTCATCGGTGGCGCCCAAAATCTCTATGAACTGAACCTCTTTGCAATGCGGCTGACCATGCTGACCAGTGTGGAACTGCTTTCCATGGATGGCCTGCTGAAAATGGAACAGGCCCGTGGCACAAAATCCATCCCGATTCCCAGGCTTATCAACCTTACATTCAATGCAGACTGCCATATTCTCCCCGATGTTTTCAATGATGAAAGCCTGGGGGCGTTTTTGTATGAAAACGAGATGCTTACGAAAGAGGCCATGTGCCTGCTGGACACCACCGAACCGGGCAGCGGCTATCATGGGCGTCTTCTGGAGGTCTTTGGCGAAGAACATCGCCAGACCATCGGCGGCGTATTTACCAGCTGCGGCTATATGGAATCAAATGGAGAGTCGTTTGAGGAAGTGTATCGGCCTGGTCAGATGGCCTATTTTGACCGGTCAGGCTCTCCGGTGGTGCTGGAAGTGACCATGGGCCGTTTTGACGACCCGGCGTATGACAGCGATAAAAGCATATTTCTGAATCTTCCTGCTGTCGGAAACGCCATAGGGCAGGCCATTGATAAGGTGGGGGCCAACTCCGAGAAGGAGTGCGGGTTCCAGTGCGTGGAATGCCTGATCCCCTCCCTTCGGGAGATGATTAACGACGCAATAGCAGATGCAGGTGGGCTTGCCCCTGCGGAAAAAATGGCCACCCTGCTCAAACAGAAGCAGCGTATTTGGAATGAGGACGCCATTATAAAATATAAGGCGATTCTGGAAGCAAGCGGCTGTTCCGGCCTGCAGGATGCCATCCGATTGATGGAGGATCTGGACCAATATGAGCTCCGTCCAGATGTGGCCCAACCATGGGGTTATGCGGAACTGGTGCTGCGGGAGAAATACCCGGATCTGCCGGAGGCTCTTTTCCAGACGGGTCAGTCAGCGGAGATCGGCAGAGAGCTTCTGGAGGATAGGAATGGTGTCATCACAGAATATGGGCTGATCCGCAGACTGGACGGTCAGCCCGTTCAGTCTCTCCATGAAGCCCCGGAGCAGAACGGAATGGAGATGATCTGATATGGCAGAAGAACAGGCACTTGTTCAATTGATGGATACACTGGACGGACTGGAACTGACCAAATCTGAATACGAGTGGCTGGAACAGCGGTTTGCCGCCATGACGGAAAAGGAGCAGCTCCTGTTTCGCGGTGCGATGAAGCTGGAGAAGCCTGAAACAGCCAGCGAAGCCATCGATATAGCCGGTCAGCTTCACTGCTATGAGCTGTTTTACAGCGCCGGGGACGAGGACGCTTTGGGCCAGTTTGTTATGAAGCATCTGGAGCAGGTTCCGGATGCTGCCCGCCCCTATTTCTCTCCCGCCTATGTTGGGCAGATGTTCCGGCAGGAAGGAGCCTCCGGCGTGTTTTGCGAAGGCCATTATATCCGGCGCAGTGCTGCCCCAAAACATCAACCGGATAAAAACCTCTCAGAACTCCCCACAACCGGCGATTACGCCATCCGTATCAAGCTGGCCAGCCGCTCCAATATGGAAGGTGTCTGGATAGGCTTTCCCGACGCCGGGGAATACACGGATCCCCATTATCCGGATGAACTGCTTTTGGGCATGGACGCAATGCAGGCAGAGAGCCTCAACGAGTGCATCGCTTTGGAGGTGGACTGCTGTCTGCCCCAACTGATGGATATCCTTTCCCAGTATGACTCAGCCAGCGAACTTGTGCGCCATGCCATTGACTTTGGATATGTATGGGCAGAACAGGGCCAGGGTGAGGCGTACTGGATGGATAAATGGCAGGCTGTTCTGGAACTGGAGGACTGCCACCGGCTGGATCAGGCATTGGACTTTTCCCAGAACCTCCAGCACTTTGCCTTCATACCCCGAGGGGTCGAGCTTGGCAGATTCGGCTTCGAGCTGGCGGTCAAAAGTGGGATTATTGACCGAGACAGCTTTCTGGCCAAATGCTTTGACGGAAAGAGCTATGCCGAATGGTATATCCAAAAGCATGGTCTGAGCGCCACCGACCACGGCTATGTTGCATGGAATGGAGGGGAACTCCGTTACGAGTACAGTGATTTGGGTGGATCGCCGATGACAGCCCAGACAATGTGAAGGCGGTATTTTTATTGGATTTTGGTATCGCTATTCCATAGAGTGTGTGATAGTGTTGTGGAGCAAATAGGAGGTGCTTCCAATGGATGAGCGAAAAGAGATCCTGCAGGATACCATAGACCGCCTCATCGAAACCGCTTTGCAGGAGCTGGATCAGAAGCTGCCTGAAGCTGGCGGGGAGGCTGCTCTCTCCCACATCAGCGACCAGATCCGACAGGACGCACAGCTGGATGAACAGCACCGCAAACTGATGCTGGATTATATCCGGCAATTGAATCAGGTTACTTGCCGCCAGTGCAGACACCTCTACCGCCAGGGAGCATTGGACTGTGTCCTGCTTCTGCGAGGGTTGGGGGTGATCCGGTAACAACAGAATAAGAACACACAGGGGCCGTTTTTCCGCAAGGGATAACGGTCCCTGTTTTTTTGCGCCCTTTTTCGGAAAAACGCCCCGGAAAGGAGGCATCCATGCAGAAGGAACTGCTTGCGGAGCATCTGAGGCGATACCATCCGGGTGCTTTGTGCGCCGCAACCAGCCGGGAATTGGAACGGACCTTTTCCATCAAGGGCACAGAGCTTCGGCAGCTTGTCAATCAGCTGCGCCGGGCCGGGATCCCGATTGCCAGCAACTCCAGCGGCTATTTTTACGCCGCCACCGAGCAGGAGGTGCGGGCAACCATTGGGCATCTGACCCGCAGGATCAGCGGTATCGCCGCCGCCATCCACGGTCTGAACCGCTCCCTGGAACAGTTTGACACCGACCAGACCCGCCTGCCCCTGAAGGGGGGTGATGGCAACTGAACAGCTTCATGTCCTGGATCGGCGGCAAAAAGGCCCTGCGGGAGCTGATCGTGAGTCTGTTTCCAATATACTACGAGCGATACATTGAAGTCTTCGGCGGGGGTGGCTGGGTTCTCTTTCACAAACCACCCGGAAATGATTTCGAGGTCTATAACGATTTCAACGGGCTACTGGTCAATCTCTACCGCTGTGTCAGGGAAAAACCGGAAGAACTCATGGAGGCCCTGCGGTTTGTGCTGAATGCAAGAGAGGATTTCGATGCTGTCCGGGCGGCGCTGGCACGGGACAGCCCCGCAAGTGATGTCCAGCGGGCTGCATGGTTCTATCAGCTGATCCGTTATTCCTATGCTTCGGGATTGACCAGCTTCGGCAGCCAGCCCCACGATATCCGGTCTAATTTTCCTCTAATTGAACAGGCCCACCGCAGGCTGGCGAAGGTCGTTATTGAGAACAAGGACTTCGAAAAGCTGATCCGCCAGTACGACCGTCCGGTGAGCTTTTTCTATCTCGACCCGCCCTACCATGCCACAGAGGGGTATTACCAGAACATCGGTGAGAATGGATTCACCGAAGCAGATCACATCCGTTTGAGGGACACCCTCCTCTCCATCCAGGGAAAGTTCCTGCTGTCCTACAACGACGATGCTTTTGTGCGGAGGCTGTACGACCAGCCGGGAATTTTTCTGATGGAAACCACCCGCATCAACAACATCAAGCAGCGGTACGACAATGGGTGCCAGTTCCCGGAGTTGATCATCGCCAACTATGATCCGCAGGAGAGAAACCGGACAATGCCCTCCCAAATGACACTCTTTGACGGAAATGGGGATGATTTGCTTGCACGAACATCAAAATGAGCTGGAGAAGCTCCAAAAGGCGGCCCTGCTGATTGAGGAAATGAGTATGGGCCGTTTGAAGGTCTGCCCCAGCACGGTGGGCCATGTATATATCCGTCCGGAGAGCGACGCCTATATCGGGCTGCAGATGCAGATAGCGCCCGAATCCACTCCGGGACGATATGCGGTTACCTTCACCGCCTTTCCTCGCAGGATGGGTCTTGAACTGGGCTCTTCCGGCCTGCGCCGGCTGATGACTGAGGTCAACCAGTCCTACGCCCTTCTGACCGCATTGGAAATGCAGAAATATCGCCCCACCCAGTTGGAACTGGAGCAATTCCGAGAATCCATAATCGAACAGCAGGAATCGGAGCAGCTGCTCCCACTCCTGAGCCCAAAGCTATAAGGAGGAATATAATTTGAAGTTTGTAAAAGAAGTGACCGGAGAAAAGATGACCATTCCTGCCGCCGCACTCAAGCTCTGCGGGTTTGAAAACGGGGACAAAGCGGAACTTCATGCACTGCCCAGTGCCGCCATTATCCTCAAGCAGAAGATGACCGCTATGGAGGTGATCCAGGCTATGGACGCCCTGCACCAGCTGACTGTGGACCTTAGCGTGCATCTGGCCAGAGCCAGCGGACCTTGCGACGGCTGTGATGGCGACTGTCCCTTTGACGGTCTGGATGGACAGGAGATCGCTCTGCCCGACTATCTGCGGGATGAAGCTGGAATCCCGGAGAATGCCAAGCTCTGCGCCTATGTAGACGAGGAGGAGAATACCGTCACCATCGCAGAAGCTGGATATGACCATGATCTGCGGGATGTGCCGCCTTATCTGCTGGAGATGCTTGCCGCCAGCGGGATCTGCATTGGAGAACTGGAGGAGCGCCTTATGCTGGAGGATACCGTTTATGGAGTTTAATACCGGGGGTGAACGGAATGCGATTGGATGGCGTTGAGCATTGGGATCACTTTCAAGATGAAACCATTTACTGGTTGGACCTGTCCGATATGCCGGAACCGATTCAGCAGGCGGCAAGGCGAATTGATGGAAAGGCATACAATGATCGATGCTTTGGTATATGTGTTGTCCATGATCTGGCCACAAATGAGTATGCCGTTGTTACCGAAAGCGGAACTTCTCCGGAGGTGGATCGCAACATTTTCTATGTTGACAATGACGGAGATAAGCACTGGTTTCAGGCAGATCTGCCCGATACGCTCGTTAAAGAGATGTTTAGCTGTTGTGAAGATGTCCACGCCGGCAAGCTTCTCCCCCAAGGATATCAAGCCCTGTCCAGCGTCCTCTTTGATAATGAAACCGGCTTTGTCAGCGGTGAAAACCAGGCAGCTAAATCTCCCTTTTCCACCTGGCAGCTTCGTATAGATCATGGGCATCCAGAGTATTACACACCTCACTATCACACGGACAGAGAGAGTGCGGAACAGGATCTGAATGGCCGGGTTGCGGAATATAAGCGGTATCACACCATCCGGGAGAAAAACGGTGAATTTGCGTATCTTTACCCCTACTCCAAGGCAGAGGCTGGAAGGCGTGGGGAGTTGGACAGGTGGGAGGAGAGTTTCCGGGCCAATGTTTCCTGCGCCAGAGAGATTGAGGCGGCTATTCGCGGTTATTCCAGTGGCGATGGAATACTTCAGCCGGGGACTGCCCGAAACATTTTGGAGCAATGGGGCTTCAAACGGACCAATTTTGTCCTTGCCAATACGCTCCAACAGTTGGGCCCTATCAAGGATCGGCTCAGCGAGGCAAACCGGAACTGGCAGCGTGGGGCATATATCCCACAGGATGGCACAAACCGGTACTTTGCGGTAGACACGGCTTTGATTTGCATGGACCAGTTCATCAGTCAGGTCCGGGATGCGTATAAGCAGTTGGAGCTGCTGGGGCCTGAGCACTGCGAATCTGGTTCCTATGAAAAACTGGACTATGAGGGCCGGGTTCTGGTCCTTGCCCCGGACACCCTCAAGGAAAGTTATTGGAACCAGCGAAGTCAGCTCTGGCTGGCCCATGACGGCTTTGGCTGTACTCCTGGGGCCATCGGGCGCAGCATCCGCTGCACCTGTCTGGGTGATGGCGAGGAAACCCGCTGGAACCGGACAGATTTCATTGGTGTGCTGAAGGAGGAATGCCTCCCCCAATGGGCGGCAGAGGCCCTGAGTAAGCTGACCGAGGGCAAAGAGCAATCCCATACCCAAGGAGGGATGACGATGCAGTAAAGGAGGAATGCCGCCATGCGGAGTGTAGAAATCAGGAATGGCCGTCTGTTCTATTATGGCAGCGCAGTTGGCTATCTGGAGGGGGATGGCCTCACGGCAGACCCCATGTTCCGCCGTGAGGACTTGGAAAGGTGGCTGGAGCGTAAAAATCTTCCGGTCCGCTGGGTGGATGGAGTGTACGACCGGCTGGCCAACGGGGAGTCCATTCAAAACGCCCAGCCCCTCAAGTCCCTGCGGATTTGGCAGCTCAAGCCAGATACCCCCATCGAAATGCGCTTCATTGGGCTGGATCGGATGGCCAGGGAGTTCGATGGCCCCAACCCGAGCCAATACCGCATTGCTTATGATGGACAGGCCGAAAGCCAAGAACTGGAAGACATCTGGAACAAGTTCTGCCGCAGAACACTGCCCGGAGGAGATCATCCTCTCGCTATCTCAGATGTGATCGAGCTTTATGATGTCGATGGAAGCGCATTCTACTATGTGGACAAGCGGGAAATCGTCTCTGTGGACTTCACTCCAGTCATCCATGAAAACATGAACACACCGGAGCCGTCCAGAAAGGATGGATCAGATCAAAGACTGTTTCAAAAGCTGGAACAGGAGTACCTTGCTTATTTGGAACCGCTGCGCTCCGCCGCCCTATCGGAGCTTCTGGAAAAGGCTGGCGAGATTGCCGATACACAGGCAGTGTATCGCTGCCTGTGTGAAAACACTGGCCTGTCAACAGAACAGAAGGAAAAGCTGGCCACACTGGAACAGCCACTCCAGGCCATCCGGGATCGCTGGCGCCAGACGCATCCTACCCCAGAGCCGGAGCTGCTGGAGGCTTGTGAGGCGCTTACAACCTCACAGCAGCAGTCTGAGGAAACACCCGCGCTTTCCATGACCCTATGATTCCAGGGCAGCCGTGGGCTGTCCATTTTTTATAAGGAGGAACGCTACATGAAGTATCTGAAAAACGCTGTCCATTCCATGAAAGAGCTGCCTGTTTCTCTCCGCGCCGCCCTGTCCAATCGCAGCGGAGAGGGTTATGTGGACACCGCCGTGAAGATCCTGATGGCGGTAGTCATCGGTGCTCTGGTGCTGGCTGGGCTGTACGCCCTGTTTGACGACACCGTTATGCCCACCCTGACCCGGCGCATCCAGGAGATGTTTAACTACGCCGGCTGATCCCGGCCAGAAAAAGAAAGGAGCAGCGTATGTCGAAAACCGTACAGAAGTCTGGCGCCCAGCCTGCTGTCCGGCAGGACAGCCACGCCGTCTATCCCACTCATTACTCAGTGAAAATCCACTCCCTGCGCCCGGAGGGAAGCTGCCGTGCCACCGCCTCGGTCAACATCAACGGCTGCTTTGCCGTCCGAGGCATCAAGGTCATGGACAGCTCCAAGGGGCTGTTTGTCTCCATGCCCAGCTACAGGGCCGGAAACGGTGAGTACAAGGATATCTGTTTTCCCTGCACCAAAGAGGCCAGAGCAGAGTTTGATTCGGCTGTTCTGGATGCCTACCAGCAGGCTCTTGTGCAGGCCCAAGCTCCGAATCAGAGAGGTCTGGAAGCGCCGGACCCTACCAAGGGGCCGGCGTATGATGCCGGCCCTGCCATGAATATGTGACTGCAGAATAAGGAGGAAAATACCATGAAGAATCGGATGAATAAGCTGGCAGGCAAGATGAACAGCATGATGATCTGTGCCCATGCAGCCCTGACGGACCGGAGAGGTGAGGGCTATGTGGATACCGCTGTGAAGATCCTGATGGCGGTGGTCATCGGCGCTCTGGTGCTGGCTGGCCTGTATGCGCTGTTTGGCGATGTGGTCATGCCCACCCTGACAGAGCGGATCCAGGAGATGTTTGATTATGCCGGATAATCCTCTATGGATGTTCCGGCCATTCCTCTCACCCGCGCCGCTGCCACTGGAAGTCATCTCACAACTGCAGGAACCAATGAAAGCCCTCCAAATGTGGCTGTTTTTCTCCCTGCTTTTGGTTGGCGCCATCTTCGACTGCCAGAAACGCCTGATCCCAAACACACTCTGTGCCCTGATTACCATGGTGGGGCTGCTGGTCTTTCATCCGGCCCAGTTGATGGGCCCGCTGGCGGCCTTGCCTCTGTTGGCTGCGGCTATGCATAAGCCCGGTTCCATAGGCGGCGGTGACATCAAGTTCACCGCCGCCTCCGGCTTTGTACTGGGAATTACAGACGGCTTGTGGGGCATGGCGCTTGGCCTTGCCCTTGCCGCACTGTTTTATGCAATCAACTGGAGCACACAGAAGTTTCGAAGAAGAAAGTGCGCGGCGCCCAGCCAGACAGCCTTGCCTCTGGTGCCGTTCCTTTCCTTTGGATTTGCTATCATTTACATTTTGAATTATGGAGGAACGCTATGAAGAAGCTGAATAAAAAGGCCATTCTCACCATCACCGGCATTGCCTTGCCCCTGGGGGCTGCCGCTATCCTGATTCCCAGGCTGCGTAAGCGCCGCCGCTGCAAGCGGACCAGCGCCTGACCGGGCGGCATTCATTCCGCCATTCCCATAACAAATCTTGACTGAGGAGGACCTGCCAATTATGAGTCTGTTCAAAAATCGAACCGTTGTCGGTGTTATCTGCATCCTGCTCTCTCTGGTGATCTGCTTTGGTGTGACGCCTCTTTTCAATAAGAGTGTCAGCCAGAAAGAACAGATCATCCGGGTAACTCAGCCAATTCTGGCTGGTGAGGAGATCACTGCCGATATGGTGCAGGCTGTAGAAGTGGGCGGCTATAACCTGCCCGAAAATGTGATCCGCCTGAAGGAAAATGTCGTGGGAAAGTTTGCCACCGCTGACCTGGCCGCAGGCGACTATATCATCAACACCAAGGTATCTGACGAGCCTGCCGCTGACAACGCCTACCTGTACAATCTGGATGGAAGCCAGCAGGCCATGTCCATCACCATCAAAAGTTTTGCTACTGGTCTGTCCGGCAAGCTGCAGAGCGGAGATATTGTTTCCGTAGTGGCTCCGGATTTCAAAAAGCAGGGCCAGACCGTCATCCCACCCGAGCTGAAATATGTAGAGGTCATCAGTGTCACCGCCTCCTCCGGCTATGACGCCAATACCGGCGAGGCACCCTCCGAAGACGATGAGCGGGAGCTGCCCTCCACAGTAACGCTGCTGGTTTCCCCGGAGCAGAGCCGCGTGCTGGCGGAGCTGGAGGCTGACGGTAAGCTGCACCTGACCCTGGTCTATCGTGGGTCCCGCGAAAATGCCGACCGGTTCCTGGCGGTGCAGAATGAGGTGATTGCCAAGATGTATCCCCCTGAGCCTGCCGGAGAGGACTCTTCCAGCGACAGTGCGCAGCCTGACTCTACAGAAACGGAGGATGCAGAGGTTCCGGATGCTGGATCGACGGATGAAAGCGAGGCTTCCTGATGCTGAAATTTAAGAAAAACGGTATTTTCTCCCGCTCTGCCAGCGAGGAAGCCACAGCCTCGGAGCTTCAGGAGGGCGGCGTAGTGGCCGTCTGGGGCAGCCCCGGCAGCGGCAAGACTACCATGGCGGTGAAGATCGCCAAATATCTGGCGGACAAAAAGAGAAATGTTGTCCTGCTCCTGTGTGATATGACTGCCCCCATGCTGCCCTGTATTTGCCCGGCGTCTGAGCTGGAGTGTGAGCGGTCGCTGGGAAGCGTACTGGCCGCTGCCCATGTGACCGAAAACCTGGTCAAGAACAATCTCATTACCCACAAAAGGCTGGGATACCTGACCATTCTGGGGATGCTCAAGGGCGAAAACGAGTACACCTATCCTCCCTATGGTGAAGCGCAGGCCAGAGAACTCATCGATTGCTTGCGTGAAATCGCCCCCTATGTGGTGATCGATTGCGGCAGCTACATTGCCAATGACATCCTCTCCGCCGTGGCGCTGATGGAGGCAGACTCCGTCCTGCGGCTGGCCAATGCAGACCTTAAGAGCATCAGCTATCTCTCCAGCCAGCTTCCTCTGCTGAAAGACGCCAAGTGGGATACGGATAAACAGTACAAAATCGCGGCCAATGTGAAGCCCCAGCAGGCCGGGGAGCAGATTGGACAGGCGCTGGGCAATGTGGCCTTCATACTGCCCCACTCTGAGGAACTGGAGGCCCAGTTCCTCGCAGGCATTCTTCTCTCCGACCTGACTATGAAGGAAAGCAGGAGCTTCCGCAAGGAGATCGAGCAGGTATGCCGGGAGGTGTTTTCATGTTAGGACAGAAGCGAAACGATTCTCTGTTTGGTCCCGGCAGCCGCACCATTGAGGCCCCGCAATCTGTTTTGGAGAAGCAGGAGGCTGCGTTGGAGGGATCTCCTCTGGATGAGGCGGTTCAGCCACCCTTTGAGACCCAGGCCCCGGCGACAGCATTCACCGATGCAGATGACCTGCCCCGGCGTACTATTGCCACGGAAGCAGCTGCTGGCCAGAGGGTCCACTCCCTGTTCTTCACACCGGAGAGTGAGAGTAAGGATTTCAGTTCTGTACTGCAGGATGTTCAGGAATATATCTCCGGCAAATATTCCACCCTCATCACAGATGGTGTGGGAGCGGATACCAAGGAGCAAATCAAGCGATACATCAGCAAATATGTCCAGGACCGGCGAATTGCTGTCAGGGATTTGTCCGGGGAACAGCTGGTGGACGCTCTCTACACCGAGATGGCCGAGTTTGGCTTCCTCACCAAGTACATCTTCGGCTCCGGTATTGAGGAGATCAATATCAATTCCTGGCGTGATATTGAAGTTTTGTATTCCAGCGGCCAGATGGTCAAGCTGGAGGAGCACTTCGACAGCCCCGACCATGCCATCAATGTGATCCGCAGGATGCTCCATGTTTCCGGTATGGTGCTGGACAATGCCAGCCCCGCCGTACTGGGCCATCTCTCCAAAAATATCCGTATCGCAGTACTCAAGACTCCGCTGGTGGATGAGGATGTGGGAGTCTGCGCCTCTATCCGAATCGTCAACCCGCAGAATATGCAAAAGGAGGATTTTGTCCGGGGCGGCACAGCCACAGGTCCTATGCTGGACTTTCTTTCCGCCTGTCTGCGGTATGGCGTCTCGGTCTGTGTGGCGGGAGCAACCGGCTCTGGAAAAACCACAGTGGCCGGCTGGCTGCTCACCACGATCCCCGACAATAAGCGCATCTTCACCATTGAAAATGGCTCCCGTGAGCTGGATCTGGTGCGAGAGAAAAATGGCCGGGTCACCAATAGTGTCATTCACACCATCACCCGTGAGTCGGAGAATGCCAAGCAGAGCGTGGATCAGGATATGCTGCTGGACATGGCCCTGCGGTATCATCCCGACATTATCTGTGTGGGAGAAATGCGTTCAGCGGAGGCATACGCAGCGCAGGAAGCGGCCCGCACCGGTCACGGTGTACTGACCACCATCCACTCCAACAGCTCACAGGCCACCTGGCGGCGTATGGTCACACTGTGCAAGAGAAAGCATGAGATGGCCGATGATACCCTGATGGATCTGGTCACCGAGGCGTTCCCTGTGACGGTGTTCGCCAAGCAGTTGGAGGACAAATCCAGAAAAATCATGGAAATCATGGAGTGTGAAACTCTCCCGGATGGCTCCCGCCAATACAATACCCTCTATCGGTTCCGGATCACGGAAAACCGGCTGGAGGATGGAAAGTTCCACATTGACGGCGTCCATGAAGCGGTGTCGCCAATCTCTGAGAGCCTACAAAAACGGTTCGTGGAGAACGGGATGCCTCAGCAGGAGCTGGACCGGTTGATGGAGAGCTTTGAGCAGACGGTACCTGCTGAGTCCAGCCCCCACGCTGAAGGCAGCGCGGTAGCGAAGACCACGGCCGCCACCGACAAAAATACGCTTCAGGAAGGAGGCAAGACTGTATGACCAGTATCCAACTGATCGCCTGCATCGGCATGGTCACAGGCTTTTTTATCCTGCTGCGCCTGTCGCCGATGGAATTCACCGACGGAGTGTTCCGCCGTCTGACCAGCCGGCCCAAAAGCCTCAAGGATGAGATCAACGAACTCACCCACCGCAAGAAGAAATCTTTTCTGCGCCGTGAGATCGCCGACACTCAGAACATCCTCAAAATGACCGGGCGCGAGGCCAAGTTCCCGGCCATCTGCGCTATGTCCCTCCTGCTTTTTGTGGTGGGAGCTTCTGCCGCCATTATGTTGGGCAATTTCTTTCTCGTCCCAGTGCTGGCTGTGGGCATGATGTTTGTACCGTTCTGGTTCATCAAGCTGACAGCTTCCTACTACAAGAAGAACATTGCCGCCGAGCTGGAAACCGCCCTATCCATCATTACTACAGCCTATCTGCGCAATGAGGACATCCAGACGGCGGTGGAGGAAAACCTGGAGTATCTGAACCCACCTGTAAAAAGCGTGTTTGCCGAGTTTCTGGCTCGGATCCAGCTGGTGGACCCGGATGTGGATGCCGCCCTGCAGGACATGGGTACCAAAATCGACAATGCGGTGTTTCGGGAATGGGTTGCGGCGCTTCTGGCCTGCCAGCACGACCGCGGTCTTAAAACGATCCTCACACCCATCGTGGCAAAGCTATCCGATATGCGCATCGTCAACGGCGAGCTGGAAAATATGGTGTTTGAACCCCGCAAGGAATTCATCATCATGCAGGTGCTGGTAGTCGGAAATATCCCCTTGCTCTATTTTTTGAACAGGGACTGGTTCAACACCCTGATGCATACTGCCATGGGTCAAATCATCCTGGCTGTCTGTGCCGGGGTGATTTTCGTTTCCACGGCATTTGTCATCAAGCTGACACAGCCCATTGAATACCGGAGGTGACAGACATGGCTGTTTTGATTTTCCTATTCGGCGCTCTGTTGGCTCTGGGCCTGTTTTTCATTGCGGCGGATTTCCTGAAGCTTCCGCGCCTCGCCACCCAGCGGGCCATGCTTTCCGTTGGCCGTCAGGAGAAAAAGCAGGCCAGGAGCATGGAAGCCCTCCTGATGGGCTGGGCTGTCAAGCTGGCGCCCCACATCCACATGGATGAATATAAGCGAAGCCGCCTCAAAAACACCTTGAACGCTGCGGGCATGGGGATGACGCCTGAAGTCTACTCGTCCTTTGCCATCCTGAAGGCATCTGTTATCCTGCTGGGCATTATCCCATGCCTACTGGTACTGCCCATGTTGGCGCCTGTGATTCTGTTTCTGGGTATTGCCGTTTATTTCAAGGAGATCAGGCGGGCGGATGAAAGGCTGGGTGAAAAGCGAGGCGAAGTGGAAGCCGAGCTGCCCCGGTTTGTGGCCACCATCACTCAGGAACTGGCCGCCAGCCGGGATGTGCTGAGCATGGTGGAGTCCTATAAGCGCAATGCAGGCCAGACCTTTGCCGCAGAGCTGGACATTCTCACCGCAGATATGCGCTCCGGCTCTTATGAGGCCGCGCTGACCCGGTTTGAGGCGAGGTTCAATTCACCCCTCCTGTCGGATATAATCCGGGGACTGATCGGCGTACTGCGGGGCGACAACGGCGTCGCCTACTTCCAGATGCTCAGTCATGACATGAAACAGCTGGAGCTTCAAAGGCTGAAAGCCCAGGCCATGAAGATCCCGCCCAAGATCCGGGTGTTCTCGTTCCTGATGCTGATGTGTTTTCTGATGACCTATCTGGCCATCATTGTCTATGAGATCATCACTTCCCTGGGTGGGATGTTTTAGAGAGGAGGATGCCTGTGGACTACCACAAGGAACTGAAAAAGAAAATGTCGGCCAGCTATGAACGGCAGGTCAAGCAGTGGATGGCGTCCGATCCCGCCCAACTCATTGCGGCGGCGGAAGATATCGCCGCCATCCGCTTCATCCATGAAAACCTGGTTGATACGATTAGTGATGAAGACGCTTCCTTCCTTCTGACTCTGGATGACCCCCTTGGGGATGTGAGCAGCAAATGGGTTGAGGAGAACGGATCTGACATGGTACATGACGATGATATCCATCACTGTATCTGGTCATTGTGGGAAGAATGCACGGACGGCCAGACACAAAAAGAAGATGGTATTTACCAGCTGATCAGCAACGCGGAAAATGAGATGAAAGAATATGCTCACAAGGTAAAACAGCTGTCTGCTGATAAAATTTATCAGCACTCTGCAGAAACCGCAGCCAAAGAAAATTTGCTCTGCTCTATTATTCATGACAGCTATGACCTGGACGATGCGGACTTGGCCAAAATCCTTCAACAGGAGGAACCGCTGGATACACTGTATCAGTTTCTTCTGGGCGGAAAAACCGACCTGTCATCGGAAAGCTCCATTTCAAGCATTTTGAATGAATATAATGCTCAATGTCAGGAGGAAACCGCAACCATGGACACGGGGGTGACGCTGTGCTGAAAAAGATCCTTAGATCAAAGCGCGGCGAGGGATATCTGGATGTGTGTATCCTTGTCCTCTGCGCTATGCTGGTCATTGCGCTGGCGGTGCGGATCTTCCCGGTATTTGTTGCCAAACAGCAGCTGGACACCTTTGCCACCGAGCTGATCCGTGAGGCGGAGATCGCCGGGCGGGTAGGCTCTGAAACCGACCGGCGGGAACAAGCACTGCGGGAGCAGACTGGGCTTAACCCCGATATTTCATGGAGCCGTACCGGGCGTATTCAGCTCAACCAAGAGGTGGCCGTTACAGTCACCTATGAAACCAACATTGGCCTGTTCAGCGGCTTTGGGAGCTTTCCCATTACACTTCGGGCGGATGCTACAGGGAAATCGGAGGTGTATTGGAAATGACCAGGCTGCGAGAAATCCTGCGGGACCGAAAAGGAAACGGCTTTCCATTGGCCATCGCCATCACACTGGCGCTGGTCATCATCTTCTGCGGCATCAGCGAGTACATCCGCCTTCTAATCATTGCCCAGGGGGTGCGAGACGCAGTGCAGACTGCGGTGATCTCCACCGTCAATGACAACTATGACGATGTGTATCATGGTGTCCGGGAAGGTTACTCCGGGGGGTATCAGCCGATGGCCGGAGATTTCGAGGAATCTCTGGACTATGGTGATATTTATGGTAGACTGGAGGAGGTACTGGGCCTGAGCTATCAGGGTGGGACCCGTGTTAAATTCACCGAGGACGGCAAAACCGAGTTTCGGGTGTGGGGACTGGATGTGGATATTGAAAACGCACCTCTGGCTGGCGGGGACAGGGCCGGAAACCGGTTCGTTGCCAATTGCGAAATCGAACTGGAGGTACCTGTTTCCTTTGGAGGCAGACTGCTTCCAGCCATGCGGATCACCGTGGCTACCAGTGCCGGTTATACGCCGAGGTTTTAGCAGTTTTCAAAAAGTTTTCTATTGTCCCCATAGACTTCTGAAACCTCTTGTGGTAGGGTGTGCCTTGAACAAGGAAGTTCTCCACAAGAGGCTTTGGTAAAACAAGGAGGTATCAACCATGAAAAATGCGACCAAGAAATGGCTGATTGTGGCGGGAGGTCTGGCCGCCTGCGCTGCTCTGGTGTTCATCATAGCTGGTCAGTTTGAAAAGAAGCCAGTCAATGACACCCTGCCTCCCCCCAGCTGCTCCTCCCAGGGCGGTGTGATGGTAGATGAGCCGGACAGCAGCATTAGTCCAGAAAAGGATGATCCGGAGATTACGGTGAAGCCTGAGACCCCGGATACTTCATCCACCCCTGAAACCGGGAACAGCGGCAGCGGGGCCGTGGCCTCGGGCACCGAGCAGACGATCCAGGGGGATCCAGAAAAACCGGAATATGATGATGAGGCACTGAAGGATCCGACTCAAAAGCCGGATGGGACCCCGGTAGAGGGAAAGCCAGATGCGGAAGATCATGATACGGTGGAACCGCCTCCTCCGCCCCCGTCCACCAACACCAGCGGTGGCCTTCCTGGTTTTGATAATGTCCCAAATGGCGGTGCCAATCATGTAACCGAAGCAGATGATATGTACGAGAATGGAAATAAAATCGGCATCATGGGCTGATCTCCAGCCTATCAAAAAGCACGGCGGTCGCCGTGCTTTTTGCTTTGCCGGAAAGGAGGATGCATGAAACGAATCTGGAGCATTCTGCTTACGATGACCGTGGCACTCACGCTGTTATGTCCCATGACCGCCTATGCCGCCACTGGCGAGGGCAATATTGACGGTGGTGGCGGTAACTTGGGGGACGCCACCAGCCACGGCAGCTGGAATCCGGGCAACGAAGGCGTTCGGGTGACCATTGTCCGGTCCGATGACCATGCAGTGGTATCTACTCCTATTGATTTGACAAACAGGGCGCCAGCTGCCTCGATCTATCATTTTGGGAAGGTCAGCAAGCTTCAATATACCAACGGGGTTGCATTATCCCCTGTGCAGGGAAGCTATACCTGCATTAAACCAACTCAAGCCGTCCCACGAATTATTAGCACTAATGGCCGAAATAACATCGAAGCCATTAAAAGTTACTTTACAGATGAGCAGGTGATTCGGGCTATTGCCAATTATAGTGGCATGGACTTCGATACTCTCATAGGCGGGGAGTACAAGATCCTTCTGGAACCCATTGCTTATTATAAGTTTGAGGGAGTCATGATAGCCACTACTGCGACCGAAGCGGTCCTCTATGATGAAATCGTGGGAGGCCAGCTCCGCTATTGGATGGGGTCGCTGACCGCCAAAAACCTTCCGCTGTCCATGTTCCTGGAAACGCCGGATCTTGGCTATCCGGCATGGTCCGGAGCGACCAACAAAAACGCCTCCAATGCGGATATCAAGTCTTCGCTTGGGCTTGGTATCGTGCGGTTCGAGGAGCAGCCGGAGGATCCCGTCATCACCACCTATGACTACGAATACCGGGTCAACACCGAGGTTATCACTGCGGTGGATGTAAGCGGCGGCCAAAGCGACCCGGATAACCCTGCCCGTGTGACCTTTACCATCGATGGCCGGGACTATCATGTGGACAATGTCTATTATCCGGAGGGGGATTCCCAGCTGGCATGGGTGCGCTGGACGACACCGGACACTCCCCAGGATATGGTCATCACGGTCCGAGTGTCCGGCCCCGGAAACGCACATGGGACGATCAACTGCAAAATCGTAGACCTGGACCAGAACCCCCCTCCCAATCCAGTGGCAGATGACCGGAACGACTCCTTCACTCCTTCATCCATCCCCAGCCGGGAGCAAAAGACCTCCAACTACTGGACGATTTGGCGTCCCTGGTGGTATGAGTATTGGGTATGGCATGGGGATGATGAGGATGGCTATTGGTGTGATCACGGCTGGTGGGAGTTTGATCTGGACCGTTATAGTGCCAGCCTTTCCGCCACCATGCGCATCACACCAGACAATAAGAATCCCACTGCTGGCAGCCGAAGCATGAAATCAGGATACGGGGTCAATCAGCTGGTCACTACCGATGTGAGCAGCACCCAGAGTTCAGCCACCACTCCGGCCCAGAATGCAGTCAGCTACTTCTCTGAGTTCAACTATGAGATGTTCTGGAGATTGCTGGAGCAGATGGGCGGCGGCTACAATACCCGATTTGAGTTTCAGAAAAACGAGTACAGTACCTACCGGGGCCGCACACATTTTACCCCTATCTGGTATCCGAATGGCTCGTATACTGTGAACACCTGGCTCATCGACTGCTGGACGCCAGCCGGAATGCTGTCCATGAACCTAAGCGACTCACTCACGATCCGGGGCAGTCTCTGGGATGACTGGCACATTGCCCCGCTGGAACCGTAACAGACCGAGATAAATCACTGAAAAGACAGGCCGTGGGATCTCCTTCTTGCCGCCTGCATAGAAATCAAGCCGCGGGGACGATCTCTGCGGTTCTTTCTTTTCGCAAAAAGAAAGGCGGTTTATATGAAAAAGTGCAAGAAACTCCTTGGCTTTCTCCTGACTATTCTCCTGCTGACCTGCCTGTTCAGCACCACGGCCCTTGCTGCGGGAACCGGTGATGTAGCGGGAGCCATCGAGGGAACCTGGTCGGATGCCTCTGAGCAGATCAAGCAGGTGGTAGACAATGTGGTTTTCCCGGTCATCGACCTGATCCTGGCTGTATTCTTCTTTGGAAAGCTGGGAATGGCTTATTTTGATTACCGCAAGCATGGCCAGTTTGAATGGACAGCTCCCGCCATTCTCTTTGCCTGTCTTGTGTTTACACTGACTGCTCCGCTGTATATCTGGACGATTCTGGGGATGTAAGCTGAACCTTGGCCGGAAAACTCAATATAGACCTTGACAGTGCGAAAGGAGTGTGCGTCAATGAACTTTTTTGAGCAGGAGCTGCGGAAAATCATAGGCCAGTCCACTGCGGCCGCTGATGCTTCCTATGTGGGACGGTCCTGTTTTGTCAGGCTCAACCCTGACCTGCGGGCAAAGCTGACCTTTATCACTATGGGGATCGCCTCTCACTATGAGGCACTGAAGATGACGATCCTCAACCGGAAAGAGGGAGAGGTGGACAATACAGTCCTCCGGTTCTCTGACTTGCTGGGAAAAAAGCAGGTGATGAACCCCAACTTCAAAAGCGGGATCTTCCCTTATATCTGGGATGACCACGGCAGCCCCATGTGGTATGTCTACCAGCTGAAACAGGAGGACTACCAGCTGCTTGCGGAAAGTGTGGATGAATACCTGCAGGTGTTCCAGCCCCCAAACTTTGCAGAGCACCCCGGACAGCAGATGTACTAATCAGCCAGAAAGGAAAATCATCACAGGGCCGAGCTGGACACATGGCCCTGCTTTTCTTTTGGCCATTGATAGAAATGCAGCTTGCCTTCAACTGAAAGGGGTGAGAAAACCAGATGTTTATATGGGATTTTGTGCTGGGCGACATTATGGATCAGTTCATCGACTGGGTCTATGCCCAGCTTGTAGGCTTCTTTGGGAATTTTTTCTCCCAAATGGGCAATATGGGCGTTGAACTGTTTGAAATGAGCTGGGTACAGTCCATCGTCCTCTTTTTTTCTTATCTGGCCTGGGCGCTTTATGCCGTGGGGCTGGTGGTGGCTGTATTCGAGTGCGGTATTGAGTATCAGACCGGCCGGGCCAGCGTAAAGGACACTGCTCTGGGCGCTATCAAAGGCTTTATAGCTGTTGGCAGCTTTACACTTGTTCCGGTGGAACTGTATAAGCTGGCGGTCGACCTACAGGCCGGTCTCACCAACGGCATTACAGGATATGGGAGCATCGATGCCCTTGCAACGGGGATCACGGATGCCCTGAGTGCCGGAACTGTTGGCAGTATCGATGCCTCCGGTGTCTTCGGTGGGCTGACCTCTGTGATTACCAGCCCCATCATGGCTCTGTTTTTGATCATCATGATGGGGTATGCCATCGTCAAATGCTTTTTCAGTAACTTAAAGCGCGGCGGTATCCTGCTGATCCAAATTGCTGTGGGATCGCTCTATATGTTTTCCATCCCCCGCGGATACACGGATGGGTTTATACAGTGGTGCAAACAAATCATCGGTTTGTGCCTGACCACCTTCCTGCAGGCAACGATTCTGACCGCCGGCCTGTTGGTGCTGAAAGACCACGCCCTGCTGGGACTTGGCCTCATGCTCTCAGCCGGCGAGGTTCCAAGGATCTGCGGAGCCTTTGGCCTGGATACCTCTACCCGCGCCAATATTATGTCGGCCGTTTACGCAGCGCAGACAGCAATCAATACCACCCGCACAGTGATCCAAACTGTAGCGGCCAAGTAGTCAAGTGCAGCCTCACAATTCAGAAAAGGAGAACCACATGAAAAGCAAGACATTGGAAACAAGTTTGGAACCCGGCGCCGTTCAGACATCCACCTTTAAAAAAAGCTAACTCTTGGGAGCCTCTTCGATGGGATCGGCGGGTTTCCCCTGGCTGGCCTTCACAACGGCATTGAGCCGGTATGGGCCAGTGAAATCGAAGCATTTCCCATTGAGGTGACCAGGGAACGGTTTCCCGGTATGCTCCATGTCGGGGACATCACAAAACTGAACGGCAATGAACTGCCCCCGGTGGATATCATCACCGGGGGTTCGCCATGTCAGGACCTGTCAGTCGCCGGCGCCAGAGCCGGCCTTGCCGGGGAACGCTCCGGGCTATTCATGGAGCAGGTCCGCATAGTGAAAGAAATGAGGGATGCAGATGAGCGACGCGGTAGAGCAGCTCACGCTGTTCGACCTCGATACATGGTCTGGGAAAATGTGCCCGGAGCCTTCAGTTCCGCGGGAGGCGAAGACTTCCGGGTTGTCCTGGAGGAAATTGTCCGAATTAAAGCTCGTACCGGTGCAGTGCCTCGACCTGACTCCGGGCGTTGGGAATCTGCTGGGGCAATCATACTGGGAGATCAATTCTCACTGGCTTGGCGAGTTATGGACGCTCAATACTGGGGTGTCGCCCAGCGCCGCAAAAGAATCTTCCTTGTCGCAGATTTTGCAGGGCGAAGTGCCCCACAAATATTATTTGAGCAGGACCGCCTGCTTGGGGATCCTGCGCAGAGCCAAGGCGAGAGGCAAAGAACTTCCGCCGCAGCTCAAGAGAGCATTAGAGATTCAAGCGGAAGCAGGGCAGAAAGAATAGATGGATCTGAGGTTTTCGCTTTCCACATCAATCAGCGGGAGGAAACCATTGATCTCAAAGGAGTATCCGGCGCATTGATGGCCACGACCAATATGCAGATGCAGACTTTTCTCGCTGAACCGATGGCCTTCGCTGCAAACCAGAGGGATGAGGTACGGGATCTGCACGATGTGGCCGCCGCCCTCGGCGCCCAGCCCGGAATGAAACAGCAGACCTTTGTGGCTGGAATCGTCAGTAAAGGAAACGGCGATTGCTTTCTGACTCCCGATTGCCACACCGCACTGACTGCCGGCGGAGGGCAGGCCGGACAAGGATATCCATGTATTTTTGCTGCTGGATTTTCTGCTGGCCAGGGTGCGGAAGCTGGTGGGATCGGCTATCAGGCAGAATGCGCTCCTACCCTGAAAGCCTCTGAAAGCGGCTCCAATATGGTGCCTTCCGTCCTATGCCTCAATGATCAGGGGGGCAGTGTGATGGACTGCAGTGAAGATGTGGCCGGTACGCTCCGGTCGCAGGAGCATGGGCATCAGCCGTTGGTATTAGCCACCCAGCAGGGTGGCGCAGAGATAGAGGTTGACCTCTGTCCGGCCATTACTGCTGCGGCAGGCACAAGCGGTAATAATCAACCTGTTCTCTTTGAAAACCACGGCATCGACTCCCGCTATACCGGACCGCACCCGGTTGCTCCCACCATGTCTGCCAGGTATGGGACCGGCGGAAACAACCTGCCATTGATTGCCCATGAACACACGGTATTCAGCCGCCAGCGAGTGGATGTCTTTCATCCGGACGAGGTGGTCAGCACCCAGAGCGCCCGGCAGCACAAGGATGCTACGGACCTTGTTATGGAAGTAGCCGGATTGGACTGCAGAAACGGCAATGAAAACGGGGATATCTGCGGTACGCTCCAGCATGGCACCAGCGGGAACTCTCTCAATTCCATTCATCCGGTACGCACCGGTCAGCTCATCCGCCGCCTGACGCCGATGGAGTGTGAGCGGCTCCAGGGCTTCCCAGATGGCTGGACCGATCTTCCGGGTGCGTCGGATTCAGCCCGATATAAAGCGTTGGGCAATAGTGTTGCGATCCCTTGTGTGGACTTTGTCCTGCGGGGGATCGCCTATTTTTTGAAGAAGTAATTGCTTGCGGATGAACGCATGGACCTCCTATATTTTCCGCTGGTCCATGCCGTAATCCCTCTCTGCTTCAATCCACCCGCATTGTAAATTCAAAAAAGGAGATCGGAGATCATGGAGAAACTCAAAAATCTATGCGGCCAGATCCCAAAGGAGCTGCACAACAAGGTGCGGACAGAGCAGGAGTCCCTTGGGCTGACGCTGGGCAAGTATTTGGAGCAGGTATTGACCGCACACTTTGCCGCTCCTGCCCCCGCCGTCCGCGGAGGCGACAGGACGCTGGCCTTCCAGGTGCCGGAGGTCCTTTTCCAGCGGGTCAAGCAGTATCTGGAGGCCCACAAGCCCCTCTCTCAAAAGGCATTTGTAGTGGGCCTGCTTGAAAATGCCCTAATCAAATGGGAGCGCGGCGAGGAAATCTCTTCCGGCATGAACACCATTGGAAAGGGCGAAAAGGAGCGCACATTGGCTGTGGTGGTTCCCTGTGAACTCTTTGAACGAGTAAAGGGCTGCCTTGCAGCCCACGGCTCCATGTCGCAGAGGGATTTTGTCCTTGGCTTGATCGAGCAGGAAGTAAGCGGATGGGAAAACCAGCAGGCTGTGGAGCAAGATGCGGTAATTCCGCAGGAAGAAACAGATGAAGCCCTTTCCAATGTGGGTGTTGTTCAGCAGATCTCTGAGGATGAGCCGTTGACCGAAGATTTGGAGGAGGAGTCCTCTGGCTTCTCTATGGTTATGATGTGATCGGTGGAGGTGTGAGCTTGTATATTTACCCTGACAATCTGAAATCCAAGGCCACGCTGTGGCTGTGGGAGCTGCGGGACATCGGCATTGTGGGGATTGGGTGCCTTATTTCTGTCTTCGCCCTTGCACAGCTTGGCTTCATCCTGCCAATCGTGTTCACGGCGGCTTATGCATTTCTCTCTATCCGCATTGAGGATACCAGCATCCTTGATTTTATCCGTTATGCGCTCCAGTTTTTCGTCCTGCGGCAGCAGACCTATGACTGGGGGATGCGCATCGAAGCGAGGTGAATGAACAATGAGCAGGAAAAAGAAAAATGCCGCACAGCAGCGGCAGACCAGCCGGGAGCTGATTGATATCCAGAAAATCACAGAGTATGGACTGCTCACCAGTCATGGAGAGCTGGTGTTTTTCAGTATAGAACCTACCAACCTCTCCGTCCACTCCCCGGAATCCATCGGCAGCCGGATCTATGCCCTGATGACTGTCCTCAAGGGGATGGCGGAAATTGAAATGCTGGCTCTCAATTCCAAGGAAAGTTTTGAGGATAATAAGCGCCACTACCGCCAGCTTCAGGAGCAGGAGCAGCTTCCAGTCATCCGCAGGCTGCTGGAGAGAGATATGATGGGGCTTGACCGGCTGCAGGTACAGATGGCAACTGCCCGAGAGTTTTTTGTCATCGTCCGGCTTAAAAATGAGAAGGATTCGGATATCCAGTCCTACCTCTCTCGACTCCAGAAAAATCTGGAGGATCAAGGCTTTAAGACGCGGCTGTCCAGCCCGGAGGAGCGCAAACGGATGCTTGGGGTCTATCTGGAGCAGAATGCGACTACCGAAAAATATGAGGATTACGACGGGGAACGCTGGGTCATCTTCAATGACTAAAGCACCCCGTTAACCAGACAAAATGGCCGTCAGGAGATATCTCCGGGCCATCTTTCATACCACGAATACCTCCTGTCGGCCGGACAGGAGGTATCACAGTTTTGGCAAAGAGCAGAAAGAATCATTTTGCGCAGACGCCTGCAGATGCGAAGATCAAAGATTTTCTTGATATGGTGTCCCCCTCGGTCATCCAGTTCAATGTGGACCATTACCTGTGCGGGAACACTTACCGATGCGTCTGGGCGCTGCGGGAATATCCTACCGCCACGGATGAGCAGGCCATCCTGCGGCATCTGGGAGAAAAGGATGGCATCACCCTGCGTATCTACACCCGACAGGTGACCCCGGCCGAGGAGAAGCGCATCATCCACAACGCCGCCAACAAGCACCGGATGAGCCGCTCCTCCACCGATGACCTGCAGCAGACGGTAACTGCGGAGAGCAACCTGCAGGATGTGGTCACTCTGGTTTCCGCCATGCACCGGAACCGGGAGCCGCTCCTCCACTGCGCCGTATATCTGGAGCTGACTGCCCAGAGCTATGACCAGCTCAAACTCCTGCAGACAGAGGTGCTCACTGAACTGGTGCGCTCTAAGCTGAATGTGGACCGGCTCATGCTCCGCCAGCAGCAGGGCTTTGTATCAGTCATGCCCAGCGGCCACAATGCATTCGGCTCTCAGTTTGAACGGGTGCTTCCGGCCTCCTCAGTAGCCAACCTCTATCCATTCAACTACAGCGGCAAGACCGATCCCCAGGGCTTTTACATCGGCAAGGATAAATACGGCGCCAATGTCATCGTGGATTTTGATAAGCGGGATGATGATAAGACCTCAGCCAACATCCTCATTCTGGGTAACTCCGGCCAGGGAAAAAGTTACCTGATGAAGCTCCTGCTCCTCAATCTGCTGGAGGCCGGGAAATCCGCCATCAGCCTGGATGTGGAGCATGAGCAGAAGGATATGTGCGAGGCGGTGGGCGGCTGCTTCCTGGATCTGATGAGTGGACAGTACCGGATCAACCCGCTGGAACCCAAATGTTGGGACGCCGGCGGCAGCCCGGAGGACATGGACGCCCCCGCCGCCTTCCGTCAGTCCACACGGCTGTCCCAGCACATCAGTTTTCTGCGGGACTTTTTCCGCTCCTACAAGAGCTTCACCGACCGCCAGATCGATGTTATCGAAATCATGGTGGGCAGGCTTTACGAAAGATGGCGCATCAGCGACAGCACCGATTTCAGCCGCCTGACCCCGGAGGATTATCCCATCCTCTCTGACCTGTACGCGCTCATCGAGCAGGAGTACAGGAATTTTGATGAGGGAAAGTATCAACTCTACACCGCCGCCATTCTGCAGGAAATTTTGTTGGGTCTTCACTCCATGTGCAAGGGGGCGGAGAGCAAGTTTTTCAACGGCCACACCAATGTGACCTCCTCCCGCTTTGTGGTATTCGGTGTCAAAGGACTCCTGCAGGCCAGTAAGAATGTTCGAAGCGCCATGCTCTTCAATGTCCTGTCCTATCTCAGCGACAAGCTGCTGACTGAGGGCAATACAGTGGCGGCACTGGACGAGCTGTATATCTGGCTGTCGGACAATGTAGCTGTGGGCACTACGATTATTGAGTATATCCGCAACTGCCTCAAGCGCGTCCGCAAAAAGGAATCTGCCATGCTGCTGGCTTCGCAGAATCTGGAGGACTTCAACCAGGAGGGAATCCGGGAGCTGACCAAACCTCTCTTCGCGATCCCACCCCATCAGTTCCTGTTCAATGCCGGCGCTGTGGATAAAAAGTTCTACATGGAGGCCCTGCAGCTGGAGGAGTCGGAGTACAACCTCATCCGTTTCCCCCAGCGGGGCGTCTGTCTCTACCGCTGCGGAAATGAACGGTATCTGCTGGAGGTCCACGCCCCTGCATATAAGGAGGCGCTGTTCGGGAAGGCAGGCGGACGATGAATGTGGTGGGATATGGCGGAGGGACAGACAGCACCGCCATGTTGATTGGCCTGTGGAAAAACCATATCCCGGTAGACCTCATTTTATTTGCGGATCCCGGCGGCGAGCAGCCGCACACCTATGCGTATCTGGAAATCATGGATCGCTGGCTGAAAGAGCACGATATGCCACCCATTACCCGCGTCTGGTATCAGGAGAAAAGTGGGCAAAGGCTCACTCTGGAACAGGAGTGCCTCCGCTCCGGGACGCTTCCGTCCATTGCCTATGGCCGGAAAAGCTGCTCTCTCAAACACAAGGTGGCCCCACAGGAGCGGTTTTGCAACCAATACCAGCCCTGCCTGGATACATGGACAAGAGGAGAAAAGGTGGTCAAATTTATTGGGTATGATGCCGGAGAGGAACGCCGCAGACAGGGGGCGGTAGCCCATGATCTGCTGGATAAAAAATATCAGAAGCAATATCCCCTGATGGATTGGGGCTGGCGGCGCACAGACTGTATTCAGGCAATTCAAAGCGCAGGGCTGCCTCTCCCCGGAAAATCATCGTGCTTTTTCTGCCCCTCCATGAAGCGGCGGGAGATCCGGACGCTGTATCACAGATATCCGGATCTGCTGGCCAGAGCTTTGGCTATCGAGGAGACGGCAATGCCGAATCTTATCTCTGTAAAAGGATTGGGGCGAGACTGGGCATGGCGGGATTTTATCACTGCGGACGAAAACCAAATGGTGATCCCCGGCGCGTTTTCCGATGAGGACCTGCCCTGTGCCTGCCGGCTTGAATCTGAGAAACCTGAACTGCCATAGAAAAGAGGATGCCATGAAAATCATTGAAACAGAACGCTGGGTACCCAGCAAAGAGGACCCCAGCAGAAGTGAATACATTGGTCAGCGCACCGGCCAGGAGGTCTTTGAGGAGCTGCGGCAACAGCTCGAGAACATGGGTTGCCTACCTGACGAATATTTCCTGCTGGATCAGCGGTGGGAGAACGGACGGGAGATTCCCGAGGGCGCAGATATCTTCTGCACCACCGATTATGGTGCGAGTGAGGGTATTTATTTGGATGTGTACCTGAAATGGTATGAGGATGGGAATCCTGTTACCAAGGGCTTTATCACCGGAAAGACTTTGGGCGAGAGCGGTGATGATCTGGACAGGATGTTCCTTATCTCCTCCGCTATTACAAAGGCTTTCCATGGAGATGGGGCAAGCCATGCCAGATATATTCGTCTTGGGGAAAGCCAGATTCCAGCCAGTGGGGTCTTCCACCTTAGTTTGGAGGAGCAGAAAACTATCATTGACGCCCTCATCACACAACATGAAAAGTATCTGGGGCTGATTGCAAACACAGAAAGTCTCCTGCGCCGTATGACCGGAGGCATCACCCAGTACATTGACCAGATGGGGCGCCTCCCCCTCCAGATCAACAACTATGACCAGATAACGCTGGCAGTGCGGGACGGAAATCTCGATGCCTTCAAGAGCTTGCTTACGCAAGTGCTGGAGTATAGTGACGACCTTCTCACCCAAACTGCTGGTCGGTCCGGTGAGGTTGGCAGCAAGATGATGATCCTCCTCATGGCTACCTGTGACCACTTCGGCAGCGAATCCTATCTACTGGCTTCAAAGCTTGCGGTGAAAACCGGAGATGTGGAGCGCCTGCGTTTTCTGATGGATCAGGCAGAAACCTACACTCTGGAGATGGAGCCGGGTTTCGTGGGCAGGATGATCCGGGATGCATATTCCTTGAATCCTTATATCGGCAGAGAAATGATGGATCACGCCACCAATGAGCAGATCGCCGCCGCACCTGCGGAACTGATGCTGGCTGCGGCCTATAATCGGGATAGCCGCGCCGCATTTACTCTGGCCAGGAAGGGCATTGACATCACAGGCCGGGCCAGCGAGGTCATCCGGCAATATGCCCAGCGTGGTGACGCATGGGAACTGGAACAGCTAATCAAAGATGGAATGAAAATTCAGCCCACCAATCTGTCTGCCCTCAAAGCCTGCGTTCAATCTGATCTGCTGGGATCCGCCAAGCTCCTGTTGGAAAAAGGCACTGACTATGAGAAGTTCCTGTCCTGGGCGAAAACTATCGGGTATGAGCTCCCCGCTGTAGCAGCGGCGGAATTGTCTGAGTACTGGGAGCAGCTGGATCCCGGACGGACACAAGGCCAGGATCCAGGGATGGGAGGAATGAGCCTTGGCTGATCCTGCAACTCTGGCGATGTTGGCAAAAGCAGCGGCGGCAGTTCTGAGCAGTGAAAAGGCCCGGAAAACTATCGGTTGGGTCATAGTGGCTATTTTTTCCCCTATCATCGTACTGCTGGTGCTTCTCTGTTCTCTGCTCTCCGGTACTGCTGAACACAATACTACGGCACTGGAACTCTGTTTCCACGGCGGGGTGATCTCCGCCTCTGTACCCGAGGATTACCGAGGGCATATCGAGAATATGCGGGATAGTTTTTTCGTTCTGGATGGCGGTGCCGCAGAGTTGGATGGACAGATGGAGAATGGCGACAGCCTTGACCGGACCAGGGTCAAGGCCATTTTTTATGCTCTTTACTTCGGCGAGGAGCAGCCCAGCCAGCGAGCGCACAAGCAGTATCTGGACTGTTTCGTAACCTATGAGGAGCGCACCCGCACCGTCACTGAGGCGGATGACGCCGGCAACGAGGTCGAGGTGGAGGAAACCTACACAGTGGCGGTACCCATCCGCGACCTCTCTGTTGTCTATGAAAACATCCGCTCCAAGATGGGAACGGAGATCACCGCAGAGGATCAGGCCAACGCCACCGAAATCTATTACCGTATCCTTTGCGGTGGGCCAGCCCCCACCTATGGTTCTGAGTTTGACATCTGGAGCGATGGCCTGCCTCTTTCCGACGCACCGTTCATCGGCGCGGATGGCTTCTGCTCTCCCATCGGAGAGAGCTGGAGGAGTGTGGTGACCTCAGAATTTGGCTGGCGCAAAGACCCATTTACCGGGAAGGGTGCCGGACACACCGGCATCGATCTGGGAATGCCCAAGGGGACACCTATCCGGGCCGCCCTCACTGGAACTGTCTACCTGGTGCGCTACTCCACCACCGGCTATGGGTACCATGTGATGATCGACCACGGCGGCGGTTTCGTCACACTCTACGCGCACTGCTCCAAACTGTTGGTAGCTGAGGGGCAGCAGGTACAGGCTGGGGATATCATCGCTGAGGTGGGTTCGACCGGGCGCTCTACCGGTAACCATCTGCATTTCGAGGTGCGGATTAACGGCGAAAAACAAAATCCGAGAAGCTATCTGCCATAATTCCATCAACCTGATATATCCAAAGTAAGGAGGGATCCCTATGGAAAGAAATCTGATATCCACCTGTCAGGTCTGCGACTGCACCCGCTGTGCCCGACAAAACAACTGCCCCAATGAGGAGGCTGCCTGTGGTGAGTGTACCCCCACCAACCCGGCATGGCATTGCGCTGATTACCTGCCAATGGTAGAAAGGAGCCAGAAATGTTGAAGCTCCATGCGTTTCTAAACCGCAAACCATCTTCGCTTTTGCCGCCGCCGTGTCAGGTAGAAGCTGTAGTAGAGCTGGATGCCGTTTCGTTTGAAAACCTTCTCCAGAGGCCAATGGATGACCAGCCGCAGATAACGGCACATAAATCTCTGATGCGCTGTGAGGAGGGCGTGGAGCATTGCGTGCTGTTTTTAGGGGAAGGAAGTCAAGATGGCGTCTTGGTCAATTCAGAGGGATATGACTGGGCAAGATACGCTGCTTTCATTCCAGGCGCCCGCATGATTGCCAATTCCCATTTGGAGCAAGGCATCAGCCTACGGGATTTGGTGACCCTGGGGTTGCCCGATCACGATGTGTATCTGGTTCACCAGACAGCGGATGTCGGCTTTATCCCTGCCGCAGATCTCGCCAGCTTGACAGACCAGGGCAAAGCACAGTTTGCCCCTCTTCTGGATGCGCGTGTAGCCTCCATCAAACAGGGAGCTTATGGTGTAGAGGTGGCGCTGACTGGAATCGAGCCTGAACTGTTGACCTGTTATGACCAGGCGGTTGCCGACTCTCAGAGGTCAACTCACGCTCTGGAATACTTTATGTAAGGGGGACAACCAATGAAAAGAATGACCATCACCGTCAGTTATGAACAGGAGAAGCTCAAGGCCCTCCAGTTCTATGCGGGAAAGAACGGCACTTCTTTGGAATCGGATCTGGATGCATTCATGGAAAAACTCTACAAGAAATATGTACCATCCCAGACCAGAGAGTACATTGAAAGCATGGCGGAACCGGAGGAACAGCCCCGTCCGCGCTCTGCCCGGTCCCCTCGAAGCGCCACATCAGACACCTTGGACACCGGGAAGGAGACTGAGTAATGGCAGGTTCTGTATCCGCCGAGGTATGGCTGAATCAGCGGCGCTGGGATGCGTTGGAGGAATCGCTGAAAGCTCAAGGCAGCAACATTGAACGGCATTTGCAGGACTATCTGATCAAACTATACAATGAGACGGTTCCATTTGATCAGTGGCTGCAGATTGAAAATGCCATTACAAAGGAGGAACTGGAGTCGGCGCAGGCAGCGGAAGACCAGAAAGTCTATGCGGCCTTTCATATTCGGGAGCATGGCCATGACAGCATCTTTTCAACGGGCAACGGCGAGGAATTTCTGGATGTGGCCATACGGCTGCGCCATTATGTACGAGGAGGCGCTTCGGCAGTGAGGGGGGATTTCTCCCACCACTTTTATAAGACTCAGTCCATTACGCGGGAGCGGTTTGATGAATTGGCCGCCCTGCGCCTTGAAAATACCGGCAAGGTAACAGGAGCGTTTGAGATCGATCTGGATGCTGGCTGGTGTTCCGCACTGAATCTCGCAGACGGTTGGCAGACCTTCAAAATCAAAGATGTATCTACAGCTGCCTGCCACGCTGACCGACCTCGTAGCATCCAAAGAGGTGAGCAATGGCGCAAGTTGGTAGACTATCTATATGGGCGGGACATTGAACCGCAGACCTTTGGCCCGGTTGAAACCAGAGGGATCCGACCACTGATGGAAGGCGACCTCAGCTTTTCGGATGAGATTGTTCTGTCAGGCCATGAACTGAATTTCAAGTATGACTTCATCAACGATGAGGCCAGACGGGAGGTTCTTGGGACGATGGTGGACTGCCCAGAACCGGGGGATGGGCTGGATATCCTCTGTCATTACGATGCCGCACGGCAGGACACTGGCAGCGGTCTTTCCCTTACGCTATACCGCCATGATGGATTGGAACAGAGATCTTTCAGCTATCCCTTGGGGAAAGAAGAACGGGCGCTTTTGCGAAAACAGATGGAAGCGGACTGCCTCGGCAGGACCGGGCAAACGCTGAATGGTTACTATGCACAGCTGGATTTGGAGCGAGGAGAATCTCCCCCGGAGCTCAAGGGGGGTACCAAAAGGCTGCCGGTAGATGCGGTGTCCTTCACCGATGAGATTACAGAGTGTGATGGGAAACTGAACTTTTATATCCCCACCTATTTTGACCCGGACGCTGTGTTTGGAACCCATGTATGCACTGATGCCAACGATGACTGGGTGGATGTGTACGCCGGTTTTGACTGGAAAACCGGGCGGATGGACAGCGCACTGACCGTGCGCCTCTGCTGTACTGATGGACATGAGTTTGAGTTTTCCTATCGTCTTTCTCCCACGGAACAGGTCCAGCTGTGGGAAAAGATGGACGCTTACTGCCGCCAGCAGAATGGTCAAAGCTTGGAGGAAGCAAGGGCCGCTTTGCTGCAAACGCAGGCAGAAGAAGGAATGGAGATCCGGATGTAGGCAGCACCATTCGGCAGCCTTTGCCGCTTCCCACAGTTTTTCGGCCTGTATTTTATTGGTAGTGGTGAATAGCTTTTCAAACCAGAGCGTGGCATTGTGTTGTCGGGCAAACCGCCAAAACATCAAATGAATAGGAGGCAACAAAATGGATCAAACAAGAGCCAGAGAGCTGCAGGAGAAGCTGGCGCTGGAGGCCGCTGCTATGCTGTCGCTGGCCGGAAGCGGAGCAGAAACTGCGCCCTATGAGCAGGCAGTCAGCCTAATCGGGAAAGCATGGCGACTGACTGCGGAGGAAACCTCAGAACAGCTTGCTCTCATTGAGCAGGAAAAGGCAGTCATGGGCCGCATCGAAAATGGGGAGTCAGCCGAGCATATCAGGCAGGAACTGCTCCTGAACTGGTCTGGGCTGGAGAGTATCGAGGTGCTGGAGGGTCTCTTCGAAACCTCTACCTTACTGGAAACCGCACCTGAACGCAGATCCCTGTTCGATATGGCCATGCTCCTGATTGAAACTCAAAACCTGCTGGATTGGATTGAGAAAACAGATGCAGAAAAAGAGAAGCTGATACAGAACTTCACCTAAGTCTCGACAGGAGAGGAAAGCCGTGCTTTCGCACGGCTTTCCTCTATGTGGGGAGATTCCCCGCTGTTGGCCGCTGTGCCGCCCTGTGTGCCCTTTTCCGGGGCTGGGTGGCATCCGTACACTACGGCCCTCTTCGGACGATTTGTGGAGGCTTTGTGCAGGCCGTTCCCGAAATAGGCGGTTATCGTCCTGCATTGACGGGTTCTCGCTTTCGCCTTTGGCACAGGTGAACCGAGGGGTCGAAAACAGTGCGGGATAAAGCGCGGGGGTCGCAGAGCGCCCCCCACACAGCTCACACCGCCCCGCAATGCGGGTCGGGGAACGGTTTTGCGGGGGTCACTTTCTGGGGCCTGGGGTCATGCCGGGGATTATGATGGGCGGAATTGCCCGTCATTTCAGCATTTATCTGGAATCAAAGCAGGGATAAGCCAGAAAAAAGAGGATTGCCTCAGTCATTGTACAGTATGGCTGTGGCTTATTTGATTGGAGGAAAGCATGGCAAGAGAAAAGATCAAGTTCGCTCTGCGCATTACGCCTGAAACCCAGCAGCTGGTCAAGGACCTTTGTGCAAGGGACAACTGCCAGAGCCAAAACGAGTTTATTGAAAAGGCCATTCGTTTTTACGCCGGATATGTTTCCAGCGGCGAGGCCATTGACTATCTGCCGCCCGCATTGGTGGCCGCCCTGCGGGGAACGGTGGAGGACAGCGAACACCGCATTGCGCGGCTGCTCTTCAAGCTGGCCGTGGAAACCAGCATGATGATGAATGTGCTGGCGGCAGGTATGGAGATCAGCGAGGAGGATCTCCGGCAGCTTCGCGCCAGATGTGTCCGGGAGGTCAAGCAGACCAACGGCAATATCTCCCTCAAGGACGCGGTGAAATACCAAAAGGGGCAGGAATAGGCGGTGACTGAAAATGCCCCGCATTATTTTCAAGTGCCCCTACCTGAAAGGCGGATCCCCCGCTGTGATGGCTCACCTAAAAAATCTTGTAGGATACATCGCTACCAGGGATGGCGCTGAGAAAATCGATCCCGGTAATACACGGCTGGCAGCAACCAACAAGCAGAAAGAGCTGGTGGCTCAGCTCGTCCAGAGTTTCCCGGAGAGTACGGAACTGTTTGAATATGAGGACTATCTCTCCGCACCCAACAGAGGGAACGCCTCTGCTTTTATCACTATGGTCATTGAACAGAATCTGAGCCAGCTCATCCACCGGGAGAAATATCTGGAATACATCGCCAAGCGACCTCGCGCCCAGCGGTTCGGTACCCACGGCCTGTTTACTGGGGACAGGGACTCGCTGGTACTCTCTCAGGTAGCGGAGGCAGTGGCGGAACATCCCGGCAATGTTTGGCTGCCTATCATTTCCCTGCGGCGGGAGGACGCATCACGCCTGGGCTATGACAGCGCTGAGAACTGGCGCTCCTTCCTCTCCTCCTATGCCATACAGATGGCCGAGGCCATGAAGATACCATGGGAGCAGTTTCGATGGTATGCAGCCTTCCACAATGAGTCACACCATCCGCATATCCACATGGTCTGTTACAGTGCAGACCCTTCCAAGGGTTTCCTCACGAAAACTGGAATCGCCCAAATTAAATCCGGTTTGGCGAAGCACATCTTCCGGCAGGAACTGACGGCGCTATACGCACAGCAGACCCGGAGCCGTGACGCACTTGTTCAGAATACTTGCGAGGTAATGGCCCAACTCATCACTCAGATGCAAACTGGGGTTTTAGAAAACAGCCGTATCGAGCATCTGGTGACAGTTCTCGCTCAGCGCCTGCGTTTCCTTTCTGGAAAGAAGCAGTACGGCTATCTCAAAGCACCGCTGAAGTCTCTGGTGGATGAGATCGTGGACGAGCTGGCCAGGGACATCCGGGTGGCCAAAGCCTACGCCCTGTGGTATGAGCAGCGGGAGGAAGTTCTCCGCACCTATCAGGAGGATCTCCCGGCTCGGCTGCCTCTTTCCCAGCAGAAAGAGTTCAAGAAGATTAAGAACATTGTCATTCAGGAGGCACTCCGGCTGGGGGAACTTAGTCAAGTATTTTTGCCCGATGAGGACACTGTTGCCCCGGAGGATCTCCCTGAGCTGCTCTGTGAACGCAATGGACAGGCCACCGAAGCTCCACCCGCCGCGGCATGGAGCAAGCGGTACAAAGAAGCCCGTCAGTTTCTCTATGGGAGCGATGGTCATCCGCAGGATCAGGGGAAGGCTCTCGCTCTCTTTCGGACGGAAGCCCTCGCCGGCAATGATCTGGCCATGTACGCACTGGCCAAGCTACTTCTGGTCAAAGGTGAAGTATCGCAGGATCTCAGTGAGGCTCTGCGGTGGCTGCGCCGGAGCGCAGAACTGAACAATCAGTTTGCCCAGTACCGGCTGGGTAAGCTCCTTTTTCAAGGAGAGCTGCTCCCCCAAAATGTGGAGGAGGCGCTCCAATGGCTGATGGCATCTGCCCAGCAGGGAAACCAATTCGCTCAGTACGCATTGGGCAAGCTCTATCTGCTTGGCAAGGAGGTGCCGCAGGATCGGGATGCCGCTGGCCGCTGGTTGTCTCTGGCAGCAGCTCAGGGCAATGAGTATGCCCAGTATTTTCTCGACCACATGGATGACCGGTCTGCCGCTCCTCTGCTCCTCTCCGCCACCCGACTTCTGCACCACTTGGGAAATATCTTCCGGGAGCAGGAACCGCCTCCGCGATCCGGCGGGATGCGGATTGCTGTTGACCGTAAACTGCTGCAAAAAATCAGAGAAAAGAAAACGGCTCGGGGTCACAAGTGGGATGACCATGAGCCGTCCATGAGTTTATAACCGGGAGGTCTTGTTGTGAAAAAGAAGGTACCTTTTGACAGGAACAATCACTCTACCCCTAAGAATACTCAGTCCCAGCAGCTGAAAGCGCACCGATCCGCCCAGAAACAGCCGGTGCTTTTTCACCGTAAGATTGGCGGCAAGAATCGGTAGGAGGAACGGCCATGCCCTATATCTACTTCACCGACGAACAGAAGCTGAGAGCCAACAGTGTAGATCTGGAGCGGTATCTGCTGCAGAATGGCGAGGAACTCATCCGTTCAGGACCGGAAAAACGGCTCAAATCCGATAAGAGTATCACAATACGGGGCAGCGAGTGGTTCGACCACGCCCAGGCGGTCAAAACAGGCGGTGGTCCGGTGGCCTTTGTCATGTACCACTATGGTCTGAGTTACCCAGAGGCCATGATCCGGATTCTGGGCGGTGAGCAGGGTGTGGTTTATGAAGCATCACCCAGAAAGAAAGAACCGGAACCCAAGGAATTTGCCCTGCCGCCAGCTGGAGAGTCCATGAGGCGGGTGTATGCCTATCTCCTCAAACAGCGGTTCATCAGCCGTGAGGTGCTGAATACCTTTGTCAGCCAGAGGCTCATTTACGAAAGCTGCGAAAAATCCAAAGACAACACCAAGGAATACCATAACGCCGTGTTCGTCGGATTCGACGAACACGGCGTCCCTCGTCATGCCCATAAACGCGGGGTCTACACCCATGGGAAAAGTTATCGGGGCAATGTCAGCGGATGTGACCCTCGATACAGCTTCCACTGGACCGGTTCAAGTGACCGGCTCTATGTGTTCGAGGCTCCCATTGATCTGCTTTCCTTTCTCACCCTATATCCGCAGGACTGGCAAAAGCACAGCTATGTGGCGCTCTGCGGGACCTCTGAACACGCCATGCTCTGGATGCTGGAACAAAACCCTCAAATCAGGAAGGTGGCTCTCTGTCTGGACCACGACGAGGCGGGCATCGAGGCCAGCGGCCAGCATGAGGATACCCTCCGTGAGAGAGGGATAGCGGCCGCCCCGCTTCGTTCCCAGTACAAGGACTGGAACGCTGACTTGAAAGCTCTCCACGGGCTGCCTGCGGAACCAGCTGAGGAGCATCCGCAGTTGCTGGCGGCAGATCCCATCTGTCAACGAATCGGTGCTGCGGTTTCCTCCGGGGTGGCGAAACCGGAGCAGGCGGAACAAAAGCTCCCCATCTTACTGCAAGACTATAAAAATCATCTTCATCAGGGCCGCTTTGACCGGGCGATGGATGCTATGGAGTTGGCCGCGGCCATGGCCCTCTCTTCCGCCCTGCGGGAGTTCCGGCAGATGGGCAAGGTGGTATCCCCCCAGCAGGGGGCTGAGCGCCTGCGTCAGTCTATCCAGCCCCACCATAACAGGGGGAGCCTGAAGAACCGGGCGGATGAGATTGCCATGGAGCTCCAGCGTATCCTCGCCCAAAAAGCCTCTGCCGGGATATGCGGCCGGGAGAGTAAGGAATCGCTGGCCTACCGTTGGCTGGAGCTGGCAGCATCCTGCGCCAAAGTACCTATCCGCTATGAGGCGGATCAAATCAAGCAGCGACAAAAAGAAGAACAGGCCCAGCGAGGGGCTGGACCTGTGATGGAATAACCGGGATGACCTGCTTCTGATATCGAGACACGACTCAGATCAGAAGGAGGCTTTTATGCATACGCAAATCCTATTGCTCATCGGCGTAGCTGGCCTTATGTTTCTCATCATCGGTGGACTCGCTTTTATTTCCCATTACTACACACTGAATGGGATCAAGTCCAAAACAGTGGGCGACGGCCAGCATGGTACCGCTCGGTGGGCCACCAAGCAGGAGATCCGCCAGACCTACGCCCACATTCCCTTTGAACCAGAGCTGTGGCGGCAGGGCAAGAACCTGCCCGACCAGCAGGGGCTCATCCTCGGCTGCGAGGGGCCGAAGGGCCATGTGACCGCCGTGGTAGACACCGATGATATCCACGCCCTGGTCACCGCCGCCAGCGGCGCCGGCAAGACTGCGTTTTTCCTCTATCCTAATATCGAATATGCGCTGGCCACCGGGATGTCCTTCCTATGTACGGATACCAAGGGCGACCTCTTCCGCAACTACGCCGGCATCGCCAGAGAGTGCTATGGCTATCAAACGGCCATCCTCGATCTTCGCAACCCAACCCGCTCAGATGGAAACAATCTGCTCCACCTCATCAACAAATACATGGACATTTACAAAGCAGAGCCGGATAACCTCGCTGCAAAGGCCAAGGCGGAGAAATACGCCAAGATCCTTGCCAAGACCCTCATCAACACCAGCGGCGGCGACAGCGCCCAGTATGGGCAAAACGCTTTTTTCTACGACAGTGCCGAGGGACTTTTGACTGCCATGTTCCTGCTGGTGGCAGAGTACCTGCCCACCGAGGATGAGGAAGGTAATCCCGTCGAGAAGCGGCACATCGTATCGGTGTTCAAACTGGTGCAGGAACTTCTCGCACCCTCAAGGGTCAAGGGAAAAAACCAGTTCCAGCTCCTGCTGGACAAGCTCCCGCCCAACCACAAGGCCAAGTGGTTCGCCGGTTCCGCCCTCAACACGGCGGAGCAGGCTATGGCCTCGGTTCTCTCCACCGTCCTCTCCCGACTCAACGCTTTCCTGGACAGCGAGATGGAGCAGATCCTCTGCTTTGATACCGCCGTAGACGCTGAGAAGTTCTGCAATGAGAAGTCGGCCATCTTCGTGGTACTCCCGGAGGAGGACACGACCAAGTATTTCATGGTTTCCCTCATCATCCAGAACCTCTACCGGGAAATCCTCACTGTGGCGGATGAGAACGGTGGCCGTCTGAAGAATCGGGTGGTCTTTTTTGCTGATGAGCTGGGTTCCTGCCCGCCCATCCAGTCACTGGAGCTCATGTTCTCCGCCTCCCGCTCCCGTGGACTGATGCTGGTGCCAATCGTCCAGTCCATCACCGGCCAGCTTCAGAAGAACTATGGCAAGGAGGGCTCGGAGATCATCGTGGACAACTGTCAGGTGAATATCTTCGGCGGCTTCGCTCCTGCCTCCCAGACTGCCGAGGAGCTGTCCAAGGCCCTGGGCAGCCGCACAGTCATGAGCGGCTCCATCAGCCGGGGAAAGAATGATCCAAGCCAGTCGCTTCAGATGATGGAGCGGCCCCTCATGACACCGGACGAGCTGAAGTCCATGCCCAAGGGCAGCTTCATCGTAGCCAAGACTGGTGTTCACCCCATGCGGGTGAGGCTCCGACTGTTTCTCGACTGGGGCATCCGTTTCGGCGAACCCTACGAGGTGCCAGAGAAAGCCCAGAGGCCAGTAGCCTATGCCGATAAACAGGAGCTGGAGGAGGCCATCATCCGCCGTCACTATGCTTCCAGTATAGAAGACGAAGAAAATCAGGTCGATCAGGGAGCTGCGGCAGCCGGAGGGCTTTCTCAGGGGATGCGCCCAGAGGCAAACCGCCGCAAGCCCGCTCTAAGGCCATAGGAGGTATTGATTTGGCATATTTTAATGCAGTCTATCAATCCGATCTGAGTCACCGGGCTCGGGCCGTGTATATGTATTTAAAGGACCGTTCTGATGCCGAGGGCCAGTGCTGGCCAGCCATCAAGACCATTGGTGCAGAGCTTGGTCTCTCCCGTTCTACCGTTAAGCGGGCGCTGGATGATCTCTGCAAAGCCGGATTGCTGCAGAAGGATCCGCGATGGCGTGAAAATGGCAGCTACACATCCAACCTGTATCGTCTCCTATAAGGCGGCAAGCGAAAAAGCGGACCCTCCCGCCAAGGGGAGAGTCCGCCTATTTGCTGAACTGAGGAGAGGTTCATGGTGAACCAACCAGAAGGGCCCACTCTAAGGAATTGCTTAAAGCAGAAAAAGAACAACTATCCTGCTTATTTTTAATCCATTCGATAAAGAGAGAAACCTTCTCCAAATCTTCGTCCGGCAGGGCGAGCAGTTTATTGCCTATAATCCCACGCAGGGAATCCGGATCGTCCATAGGAGCAAAGAAAAGAGTTGGCGTCAAATCAAAGTATTCCATGATGTTGAACAGCTCTCGGAGAGAGGGCATAGAAATTCCATTGGTGATGCTTCTGATGTAGGAGCCGCTCTTTCCAAGCTCCAGGCTCATCCGATGCTCAGAAATACCCTTCTGTTCCCGCAGCTCTGTGATGCGGTTCCGCACAAACGCTTCATAGCGGCGGTTGTCGTCCATGATCCTCTCCCTCCAATCTCTGCTTATTATTTTAATATAAGGGAGCGTTGTGGGTTCGCACTTAAATCATCAACTTTCGCTTCACACAACGAATAATTAGTGATATAATTATTAAAATGGACGCGAGCTTTATATTTCTATTATGAATCACAACCAATAAAATATGACTGCGACTGTGTATGAGGGCTGTCAGATGGGAAGCTGCTTTTTTATAGGGCACAGGGAGACGCCGGATCGGGTGTACCCAACTCTGCTTGAAACCATAGAGCGCCATATCACGGAATATGGCGTATCTGAATTTGTGGTGGGGCAGTATGGAAGCTTCGACCGTCTGGTGATCCGGGCACTGTCGCAGGCCAAGCGAACGCACCCGGATATTACGCTGATGCTGATGACCCCATATTACCCAGTCAACAGAAAGGTGGATCTGCCAGAGGAGTTCGACGCTCTGTTCTATCCGCCGGATCTGGAAACGGTCCCCAAACGGCTTGCCATCGTCCGCGCAAACCGATATATGGTGGAGCGCAGCGATTTTCTCATCGCCTATGTGCGGCATCCGGCCAGCAATGCCAGAGAACTGCTGGAGTATGCCGGGACAGGAAAGAGAAAGGGAAAAATCCACATCACAAATTTGGCTGATGAGCAAATCTCTCTTCCAAAGAAAACAGATGATGTGATATAATAGAATAGTAAAGTATGCCCATTTAGAAATTTGTAACCCGAGGTCTTGCTATGGAAGAAAAACTGGGACAGTCCACGGCTGTTCTGTTCAAATATGAAAAATTGATTTTGGCTGAAGAAGAAACCACATCCGCTGGTGGATGTGGAGTCTCCCTTGCGGCCTTTTCGCGCCCTGCGTCAGCCTGTCTTTATGACAGTGCGGCGTGGGGCTTTTTTCTATCGCTGGAAAGGAGTCAAAGAATATGAGTCTGAAATATACCTGCCCCGGCTGTGGGACACCCTTGGGCTATGAGGGATTGTGTTGGAAATGTAAGTGCGAGCAGGAACGGCAAGCTGCTCTGGCCTGGACGCCGGAACAAATTGTCGAAAAACAAAGAAATTTGATACAGAACATCCAGAGGCTGGCTGATATGGAGGACCCAGAGTTCGCCGACTTTTGGCAGCTGCTTGGCTACCATGATGCCATCACCCCGGAGATCCAGCGAGTGGCACTGGCCGCAGAGGTGTTCTGGCCCTGTGAGATCTATTATCATGCTCCCGCCGATGTGCGGGATGGTCTGATCCATGCGCTGTTGTCCGCGGAATATTCCAGCGCGGCCTCCAACCTGATGAGTTGCCTTGCTATGCAAGGAGATGACAAGGCAATGGAGACTCTGCTGGAGCTGGAGCGAAATCCCCGGCCCTGGCGCAAGGGCCTCTATGTAGACCCCTCCAGCTATGCGCAGATCGGAGGCTGGACCTTCGACAAGGAGGGCCAGAAAATCCAACTCAACTTCGACACCTGCTATCCTATGGTCAAGGAAACCACTGGAGAGAAATCTCCCATCCGCATTGGCCGGGCACGGGAGGATACCTGTCCCCACTGCGGCGGACACATGGTGGATATTTTGGTGCTGGATGGCCGGGATGAGCGGCTGAAATTCCTGGGGCTGGACGGCATCCTGACCGCCACCTGCTGCCCCAACTGTGTGGGATTTTTGAAAGGCCCCGCCTTCAACCGCTTTACTCTGGACGGCGGCGTAGAGGTCTTTCCCTCTGAACTCTTTGATGGTGCGGAGAAGATGAAGTGCTATGTTCGGCCTGAGGACTACAAGGCTCTCACTGAAAATCCCTTTGTACTGGGCAAGACGCCGGTACCCTTGTTTTACGGCGCGGCCTGCCAGGATGTGAACACCATTGGCGGCTTTGCCAACTGGGTGCAGGACGCGGAATATACGACCTGTCCTCACTGCGGCAAGCCCATGAAGTATCTCGCCCAAATCCAGTGGGATATGGTGTTTGACTGTGCGGAGGGCACGCTCTATGTGGAGTTCTGCCCGGACTGCCATATCGTGTCCATGCAGCACCAGCAGACCTGAAAAAGTCGCACAGTATGAAAAGAGAAATACCAGCAGGTATTTGCGTGAGGAGGAAGTAGAATGAACAGCGAACAGATCACAGCATTTTTGCAAGAGCATTGGTACATTGCCTCGGTGCTCATCGGGGCCGTGATTTTAATTGGAGCGATCCGCAAGTGGAACTGGCTCTGCGACCCCACTGGTACGCGGGATGCCCATCGACACAGCAGAGGATACCGGCGTGTAGTGTTCTTCCTGCTGGGTGTCCTCCTGATTGTGGTGAGTATCTGGGGATTTGTACTGAAATTGAAATAGAAGGAGCAATCCCATGACCCAAGAAGAACAGATTCGACTCTATCGGCTGATGGAAAAACTCAACTGGTTTTTCCACCAAGAGATGCACTACCTGAATAGAGATATTGCGGAAAAGACCGCACGGGAGTGTTACCCGGAGATTCGGGATTTTACATACGATATTTTGTGGAATGACCTGCCCAAAGAGGTGCAGGAGCAGCTCATGGACGAGGAGGAATCCCTATGAGTACGCTGATTTGCTCTTTTGATGGTCTGCACGACAACAGAGTCCTGTGCTACTGCGCTGACTTTGAAGCCCATACTCTGCACATGGATACCCAGACCGAGTCCGGAGAGAAAATATCCGTTCACTTCACCGGCCTGCTGGCCCACTGGTTTGAAAATGTGATCCAGGACAACATCCTCTTCGGCATGGACGAGATCACCGTGGACGGGTTTTTCCAGCAGTACAAAGACCTGCTGGACGGGACCATCTCTTACGGCTTTCCCGCCTGCTGCAGCATCGAGGAACTGCGGAAGCGCATGGAACGGGAGCACATCCGGGTATTTGTCATCGACTCTTCCCTTGGGCTGTGCGGATTTGTACTGGCTCAGGAGGTGGAACTGCAATGTCCATAACTGCCTATAAAGTGGAAGCCGTCGGTCATGACCGAACCGGCAAGGACTTCGGTTATGTGAATATCATGTACCGATACGGCAACAAGAAGTCCTGTCCCCGGCCAGATCAATGTGAAAAGATGGAGGTCATGTGGGCGGACGAGAGCGTTTACGGGCCGCCTGCTCCTGGCAGCAAGGTGGGCGACTTTATACAGACATGGCTGATGGGCTCCTGGGACTGTGGAGTATTTACCCATCGGGAGATTGCCCAGCGGCTCATGGATACCTTCACCGGTCTGAAGCTCAAGGAACTGGCGTGGTTTGAGAACCCCAGAGAAAAGACTCTGAAAAATGGTAAACCGCGTGCGCGCCGGGCCAAGTGGCTGCCGGACCGGGAGGTGGATCTGGTCTACCTCTATTCCGACCGCTATCTTGACGCCAGAAATCCCTCTCCCGCCGAAACCGACTTCTTCACCGTCACAAGGATGGATGCCTGGGGCGTGAGCACCTGGTTCATGTGTACCCCAGAAGCCGCCGAGAAGCTGATCGCCATGAATTACGACAATCTGGCCGTCAAAGAGACCACCATTGTGGGATAGGAGAAAATGAATGATGACTTTGGAACAACTGCCTCCCAAGGGCGTAAAGCGAGAACAGGCCATTTTGGAGCTGGGCAAGGTGGAAATAGCATGACACGGCAGGAGCAGAAGGCAGTCAAGGAATTAAGCGCGATGATTTCCAAAAACCTAAAAGTAGTTGCCGGAGAGCATGGCTTCAAAGTGGTTTCAGACTGCGCCTATAAGGTCCTGGGTGATTTCTTATATGAAGTGTTTCTATCTGCGCCCCCTGTCCGGCGTGGTACTGCCATAAGAGCAGTCGTTTCCACAAAGCCATGCGTCATTGACAATGTCTTTTGGGATGTATATGAAATGGGTGAGGTAGCCCGGAAGAAACCATTTAGTTTCCATATCACAGCGGCACATTCCCCTTCCGCTCATATCATCAAGGAAATGGAACTACCTGTCCCCACGGTGGACGCAGCAACCTTGGTCATGAACGAGGCGTTTTGTCGGTTTAACAAGTCCATTCAAGACCATCATAGCCAATGCAGCACAGTCTCCGACTTCAAAGCAGAGATTCTCCATGATACTGCGCCGACCGCACGACTGAATGTCGTACTGTGTGAAATCGCGGAAGGGAATTTCCGCCAGGCAATGCTCCTTGCAGAAAAGGAGCTGGAAAACGAACCTTATGGCCTGTTTAATACAGTAACTGATGGCGGGATAAAGAGCATATACGATTATGTGAAAGAGTTTTGCCAGGAAAAGCAGTAAGTATATGCGGCCGCTCCATCCGCTGAGCCGGAGGCCGCCGGGAAACTGATCGCCATGGATTACGACAATCTGGCCATCAAGGAAACCACCTTTGTGGGATAGGAGAAAATGAATGATGACTTTGGAACAACTGCCTCCCAAGGGCGTAAAGCGAGAACAGGCCATTTTGGAGCTGGGCAAGGATGAAGCAAACGGCGAACTGCTTCTCCAGCTTGTGAATACAGAAAAGGGCAAGTGCAAAACGGCTGCTCAGAAGGCCTTGGCGCATCTGGAGTATGCCCCTGCTGCCCCGCTGTGGGCCAAGCTGGTCAAGGGCAAATGGATGGGCAGCAATATCATGTCGGATGCCTGTTCCGACTGTGTATCGGAGCAGATTGCCCCAGTTATTCTGAAGACTCTCTCCCAGCTGCTGGACGAGGGGGACACAAAACCGCTGGAAGAGGGACAGGTGGAACAGATGAATTTCTGTTTTCATTTGATGCTGGGCAAAGCCTCCCCCAAGATGTTGGAGGTGTACCGTTTTCTGGCGGAAAATGCGGAACGGATCGGCCATCTCAAGCACACCCCCTTTTATGATGGTGACAAATGCACTACATGGCACATTTCCCAAGGACTGGGGCTCTATAAAGTAAAGCCAAAGGAAATGGAGAAGATTCCGGCTTTGATTCTGACCGCCTCCTTGATTCGAAACCCGGATACACGACTACAAGCACTGGCCGATGAACTATATGAACGCTATGGCGGCAGTTGGCTGATTCCAGTCTTTATGAAAGCAATTATCACCCAGCCCAAGGAACAGGTGTATGAAACCTATTCGCTCCTGCTGGGCACTCCCAAAGAAATCTACCTGTTCAATGCTCTGGGGATGCTGGATTACCGCTGTTATCCGGAGGACTGGATCTATGAACGCCTGGGGCCTGATGGAATGACTGCGTTCATCTTTTGGGGCCATGACCGCTACGGGTCCTATGACACGACCTTTATGTTTGAACGCTATGTGGAGCTGGATGAGCGGTGGCTTTTTGATCTGGCCAAAGACCCTGAAGGTCGAAAGCCTACGGTGACTTGGCAAAGTTACAACCGGAGTGGTGTTCTGTACGAAAGCTACGACGAAATGTTCATCAGTCTGCTGCCCCGCAAGGTGGAAAACCCGGAACTGAAGTGCGTTCTGCGGGACTACTTCCGCATCCGCAGCCAGAAAAAGAAAGTGGCTAAGAGCATCACCGTTTACCAGGATGCTGCGGAGCGATTCGGAGATTAAGCAGGAATGGAGCGACTGGTATGATCGGAACAGATGAAAACCTGGCAGTGCTCCATGTGGAGGTCATCTTCTGGAGCGGCAAACGAAAAATACCGCCCAGCCTGGTCAGCGGAAAGTATTGTCCCCATTTTGTGGTTATTGGAACTACGGAATATCTGGGTGTATGCTTTCTGGACGGAACCGAGTGTACATTTGATACACCAGCTTTGGGGAATGCTCAGCCCCTCTACCCGGACACTGTGGACTACGGCCCGCTGGAAAACAATGCAGAATTTTTGATCTATGAGGGAGCAAATGTCGTTGGTAAGGGCCGGGTGCTGGGCCGGACGATACCATATAAAGTGAAGCCACAACGAAAGTAGGTGCCTTATGTACCAAATTGCATATATTGGCCGCTGGGAGACCCTCCCGGAAACGGCTGCCGCCATCTGTGACCATGACACTCCCAAGCTGGAGGCGCTGCTCCAAGGCGGTCTGGATTTAGATGTTCCCATCCAGCTCAGCGAATACATCAAGCTGATGCCATTGGAGATTGCGGTTTTTCGGAATGATGTGCCCATGATTCACTTCCTGCTGGAGCATGGAGCTGATCCCGGTCTGGCAGAGGAACAGCCCCTGCTGCTCACCGCCGCCCGCTGCTGCGGGCCGGAGGTGGTGGCGCTCTTTGCTGGACAGGCCGCAAAACTCAGCCCGAAGCAAAAAGAGCGGGCCTTCCAGGAAGTGCGCTGGGGTCAGCGAGCGGAGAATATCCAGGTGCTGGAGCAAGCCGGGATTACAGTGGACAAGTTTGGCGGCGAGGCATTCCGGGCGGCGGTGTCCGATGGACAGGCCGAGCTTGCCAAACTGCTGCTGGAAAAAGGGGCGGATATCAATTACCACAAGCCGGACATGGTGTTCCCTTACGCCTCCACCCCTGTCACCGAGGCCGCCCGCTCCAACAATTTCTCCATGGTGCGCTGGCTGGTGGAACAGGGAGCGGATATCACCCTTGTTGACAAATACGGTGACCGTCCCTACAGTGTGGCAGTTCAAAACAAGAATCAAGAGATGGCCAACTACCTGAAGGCCCTGGAGCCAGAGGAATGGCACAACGAGCAGGAAAAGATCCGGCAGCTCATGCCCTACAAGCTGCCCGCCAAGCTGGTGGAATACTTGAAGACCGGCCCCCTGCGGCTGGAGTTCCCGGATCAGGAATGGGTGAAGTGGGCGGAGCTCTACTCCTTCATGGATGTGCAGGAGATGACCTGGAAACGGAAGAAGCTGCTCTCTCTGATGGTGCAGATGGATAACTACAGCGACTATCTGCTGCTGTGGAGCCCCAGGGACAAAAAGCTGTGGTATCTGGATATCGAGCATGAGGAATTCCACCCTCTGGCCAAATGGGATGACTTCATCGCAGATCCCGGCCGGTATCTGAACGGGATGATCGAGGGTGAGTTTGAGGAATGAGGAGAAGTCGATGGATGCATTACTTGAAAGTCTGACCAAATCTCTGACAGAACAGGGTTGGAAAGTCGAAATGCAGGAAAACACTCAAATTCCAACAGAGATTGCTCAGCGTTATGATTCACTTCCAACGGATTATATCTATTTCCTCCGAAACATGAAAGCCTGTGTCAACAGTGCAGAAACCGTGTGGATGCTTTGTCCGGATGACTTTGCCCCACAGGGAGAAGACGGATTTGCCTGGAACGAGTTTGAAAAAATGAGTTTGGATGCCGCCGAAGGAGACAACATCTGGACAGCGGAAATCAAATCTTTCTGGAACGAACATCTGCCTATCTGCTTGTCACTGAAAGATGGATATTCCTACTATGCACTCTGCCTGAAAGATGGAACCATTGTCACCGGAGAAGAACCGGAGTTTGAAGAAACAACAGAGGTTGCCCCTTCTTTTCGGGATTTTCTGCAAATGCTTTGCAATGGCGAGTTGGATTTGGAATAAGGAGCACAGCCATGACATCAATAGACTTTCTGAACAAGGTACATAAAAGTCTGGACTCGCAGGAATATAACCTCTCTTTTTCTCCCGCCAAGTCCAAAAACTTCATGCTGTACTGCAACGGCAACTTTATCGGCGGCCTGTTCGATGAGGAGCTGTGCTTCGTCTATGCCGACAGTGTGAGCGAGCTGCTGGGGCAGCCGGAACCCGTCTATCGCGGATACTCCAGCACCGCCCAGCACAGGATGCTGGTGATCCCGGAGGAACACTGGGCAAAGGCGCTGAAACTGCTCTATGCCGAAAAATTTGACTGGAGCCGTTTGGTGTACGACATCACCTACACCAGCATTGGAGCAGCAGTGGTGGAGGACTTCTACGACGAGAATGTGGTATTCTTGCGCTTCTGCTTTGAAAAGGAGCTGTTGAAAAAGAACCCTCTGGACCGGCAGGGCCGTATCCTACGGATGGTCTATCTCAATCAGGATCTGACAACAGCGGGCAAATATCTATTCCCCAGACTGATGCAAAAGTTCCTTGTTTTTACAGACCGAGGCGGGAAAAGCAGTCTGGAAACCATGCTCAAACGGTGGTACACCGCTCTGGAGAAGGAGTACCTCAGCCATACAGCGGGATAAGGAGGGCAGCAACATGACAGAGAAGAACAGAACCTACAACACCCATCTCAAGGTCACGGATGTCCCGTGGCACCGGCTTACCACCGCCTATGGCCGGGGAACGGATTTTCCCGCTCACCTGACTGTGCTGGAGCAGATCGCGCCATTCTTTCTCATTCCCCACCACCCCTATGCCATCTCCCTTCTGCTGAAGATCAGTGACGGGTTCCGGACAGAAGAATTCTGCCGGCTGGGACTGACCGGCAGCAGCGGAGACTGGGAACGGCTGGTTCGGGGCGTGATACGGGAGTTTGAGGAAAACAATAGTGGTGAGGATCTGTTTCACTTTGACTCCGACGAGGATGTGTTCTGCGTCTATTCCCAATACATCGACGATTTGATGATGCTGGCCAAAATGATCCGAGTAGCCTGTGCCGATGAAAAAACGATGGGGATGTATCTGAACATGAGCGAGGCAGCGAAAGCATGAAAGAGTTGACCACTCAAACAGGGATTATAGTAAAATGCAGTAAGACGGCCATTGAATTTTTCCAAAATGCTCAGTCAGTGGATTCCTTTTCTGTGCTGGAGATCCCAGGGGAATTCCAAGATATAGCGGTTGAGTTTTATGATTTGATTATGGAAAATGATCATCTTGCGGCCTTGCTGGGCTGTCGCGGCAATTATGATATTGCGGTACAGATAGATGAGGTAACCGGCACCATGACGGGGTGGCATTGGTTCAAATGAGGGAAACGGAATGATCGAGTACATCAAGCTCTTTTGGGAGGGTGCTCCGGAGGGTGAACCAGCGGTCATCCTCTATGAAGTGGATACCGAAAATGAGCGGCTGGCCCTCCGCTCCATCGACATCTTTGCAGATTGCCGCACCCGTAACATCCCTGACCTTTACGACGGTGTCATCGAAATCACGCCGATCCCCACGGTGGAGGAATTGAACGCTCATGTCTGGGGCGGGGAATTCCACGCCTGTGTAATAGAGAAAGCAGAATTTGAGGCCATCTGGGAGAGCCGTACCCATGATGGAAAAACAAGTGGCCGGTAATGGCAAACATACCAAAACAAACGAGTTCTTCAAAGACACTCAACTTCACGAGATGAATGGGGGCGCAACAGAGGATGGAATGGATCGAGCGAATCAAGCGAAAACGCCGCTGCAGGGTGCATTTTGACAGCGGCAGTTTCCGTGTTTACGGCTGTCTGGCTGCCCCAGTCCACATGATTCCTGATGTGATACCAATCAATCGGGAATTCGACTTTTACTTACAATCGAACTATGATGTGTACCTACTTCGGCTTGTCAACAGTACGGAGAAAACCGGGGATATCTGTCCAGCGGGAAAAGACGGGATTATCTATATCATCTGCCGTCTGCCCATTCAGAAGGACACACTTCCGAAGGACATTGAGATGGTCCTGCGCGCTCTGGAGCCCTTCGGTTTTCTAAACCTGCACAATCCAAAACATGGGATAGCATTTGAAATAAAGGGATGATAACCTATGAAACAGACAGATGTTTATACCGAGGCTCTGATCTGTCTGCGCTCAATCCTTCAGGCAGACCATCCGGAATTCAAGAACTGGATCGACTGGCTGGAACGGGACATTCAGGACTGGAACCAGCGGCGGGAGGTTGCCCATCATCTTCGGGCATACGGTGGTATGGGCTCATTCAATGATCTGCCCAGTATGCGCGGAAATCACGACTACATTTTTGACTTTCTAAAGTCTGTGTGCTATGCCTTCGGCCATCTTTATGGCAAACGGGAAGGCATTTCGCCAGAGGTATTGATGGCGGAGTGCCTCCACGATGTAGGGCAGGCAGCCTATCACCCCCATAAGGCACTGAACCAAGCCATTGCCCAACACTTGATGCAGGGCGATCTACAGGAGAATCTGGATAGGCTGTAGGAGGACTTGCTATGAACGAAAGACTATTTCGCACCCAATTCAATCAAATGGAAACCACCGAGAAGCAGGCGCTGATGGAGAGCCTGGCTGCTCGTTATGATATGACCTTTCTCGGCCTGCATACCTTTGACCGCTGGGGCCAGAGCAGCACCACCGGCATATTCGAGAAAGATGGCCGGGAGTATGTTTTCGTTCCCGGTGATACTGTCACCCTGGGCTGGGAGCAGTTTGCCGTGGGACTGAATCAGGAGAGCCGTGAGGAACTGGACTATCTGTACCAGGAATGGGAGATGGAACCGCAGAACCCGGAGGAGATGATCCGGGAAAGCATGGCTCCTGTTCGGCAGGCGGCCATTGGACCCATGCTGGTGGGCCGGGAGCTGGAGGAAATTAACTGGGAGCCAGTCAAAATGGACGATCCCAGGCTGACTGCCCACCCTGACTGGCTGAAGGAATTCCGTGATTTTGCCTGGAGTGACAGCAGCAGTCTTACCTTGCATCAGTCGGCCCGCATTGAGCGGACGGAAAAGGGCTTTCAGATCTGTATCTATAACCGCACAGACTACGATGAACTTCTTACCGGGCTGGAAAAGCAGGGGCTTTCGCTGCCCACGGCGGACGAGTGGGCCTACCTGTGCGGCGGCGGATGTCGGACCCTGTTCCCATGGGGAGATGGGTTAGACTACTCCATGCGTCTACGCTGGTTTGAGGACATGGATGAGGATGAGAACCGGCCCTATGATATGGAGGAACCCAACTTCTTCGGCCTGTCCATCGCCTACGACCCCTATATGCGGGAAGTGGTGCAGGCTGATAGACTTACCACCTGCGGCGGTGACGGCGGGTGCAATATCTGCGGCGGGCTGGGCCCATTTCTCGGTTTCCTACCCTGTTCGCCCCACTGTAAGCCGGAAGTGCAGGAGGACAAGGAACTAAACGGAGATTATGACTTCTACCGGCCCATTATCCGGGTGGAGAACCATGATTGACAATAGAAGCTTGATACGAAATAAAGAAAGAGAGGTGCCGACATGGGAGCATGGGGCATAAAAGCATTAGAGCGTGACGAAGGGTTGGATGTACTGGACATCCTCAAAAATGAATATGTACCGGAGCATCCGGTAATGGATCTGGGCGAGATGATCGAACTGATGAAAGAGGAAGTCATGCTGGGATCTGACTTCTCACAAATCGACTTCCTCTTTGACAATACTGCGATGGCTCTGGCGGAGCTGTATTTCCAATGGAAGGATAACAGCAAACTGGACTACGATCATGAAGAAGCTATATGGGATAAAGTCACCGGTTTCACAGCATCCAAAGAAGCCCTTGCTTTCCTGCTGCGGCAGCTCACCGACATCAAAAACGAGGTGCCGGACGAGGACGGCACCCGTGAGATTGTGGATCTTTGGAAGAACGAGGACAGCGGTGAGATCGCTCCTGCGTGGTTGGAACACTTGAATCAGCTCATTGATCGACTGGATTCAGAACAGGAGGCACGACAAATGTATATCAAAAAATACTGGGGCAACTTTATCGGAGGCTCGGACGACAGCCTGAACCTTGTGGCATTTTTGGAGGATCAGAAACAAGAGGAGATCCCCCTCAGCGAGATTTTCGCCAAGATTGGTCTGGACAAGCAGAACTGGGACTTCCGCCAGACCGTGGAGTATCTGGAGTTCACCCATTCGGACGGCGTGGAGATGGACTTCCACTTCGCCATTGATGTGGTCACCGACCTGGCCGCCATCCTGCTGGAGTGCAGCGTCAGTGGCAGTGTAAACCTTCAGGATCTGGACGAGTACAACACCCCC